>Ga0210040_10005343_pt1 | contig 16414 bp, 18 predicted proteins | sample CryGeyCG12114_NA_FD_185462 | JGI IMG/M metagenome (GOLD analysis project Ga0210040, IMG submission 185462) | Groundwater microbial communities from aquifer - Crystal Geyser CG19_WC_8/21/14_NA (SPAdes) (version 2) | ecosystem: Environmental > Aquatic > Deep subsurface > Groundwater | place: USA... | reverse complement strand
CCCCGACGAGCCTCTTCGACCGGCTGGTGCCGTTCCTCGTGCTGACCGGCTCGGCGCTCCTGCTCCTGCAGCCGCGGATCTCCGCGTGGGAGAGCACCGGGGCCACCGGCTGAGCCCGCTCGCGGTCGGTACGTCCGCGGCGGCGGTCGCGCTCTACAACGGCTATTTCGGCGCGGGTTCGGGGATCCTGGTGATCGCTCTGCTCGCGCTGACGGTCGAGCCGGTCCTGCGCCGGGCGAACGCGCTCAAGAACGTGATCATCGTCGTCTCCGACCTGCTGCCGGCCGCGCTCTTCGTCGCGCTGGGCGTGGTGGTCTGGCGCGCCGCCTTCCCCCTCGGCCTCGGCGCGGTGGTCGGCGGTCTGATCGGGCCGTCCGTGGCCCGTCGGCTGCCGGAGTCGGTCCGGCGCGGGTTCGTCGGGTGCTGCGGCGTCGTGCTCGCGGCGTACCTGTTCGCCCGGGCGTGATCGGCCGGTTTCCCGACGCTCGTGGCCCTCAACCGGACTCCAGGACCCCTTTCCGGTCGATGAGGTGCGGAAAACCAGCACGTGCGGCCGTCACCCGGGAAGCCGGTAGACCGAGACGTGCGACGCGGACTCCGTGGTGAACGGCGAGCCGGACCAGTCGGCCCAGCGGTGCTCGAGCTCGAGACCCGCGAGCTGGGCCATCAGGTCCAGCTCGGCGGGCCAGACGTAGCGGTGCCGGCTGCGGAACAGCTCCGCCTGGGTCCCCGAGCCGAAGCGGAAGTGGTGCGAGACCACGTGCTGGGCGACCACGTCGTAGGTGTCGAGGCCGATCCGGTCCGCACGGGCCTCGAAGATCGCGGCGTCCCGGTCCGGTGGGAGGCGTCGCAGGTCGGGGACCCACAGCTCGACGACGAAGCGCCCGCCGGGCCGCAGGTGCGCCGCCGCGTTGCGGAAGCAGGTGACCTGCTCGGGCTGCGTGAGCAGGTTGGAGATGGTGTTGAAGACGAGGTAGACCAACGAGAACTCACCCGGCACCCGGACCTGCGCCATGTCCCCGACGACGACGGGGATGCGGACGCCGTCGGCCTTGGTCCGCAGCCGGGCGAGCATCGGCTCCGACAGCTCGATCCCGCTGACCGCGACGCCGCGTGCGGCCAGCGGCACCGCGACCCGGCCGGTGCCGATCGCCAGCTCCAGCACGGCTCCGCCCTCGGCGAGCGTGACGAGCCGGTCCACGGTCGGCCCGAGGACCTCCGGGGTGCTCATCTCGAGGGTGTCGGCGTCGTACGCCTGCGCCGTCGCCTCGTCCCACACGTCGAGCTGCTCCACGGCGTCAGCCTGCCAGCCGGGTCCCCGGACCGCACGGCGTCTCTCCGACGCAACCAGGCACCCAGCGGGGGGCCGGGGTCACTCGAGGCGGCCGACCGGCTTCTCGGGGAGGGTGCGGTAGCTGGTGAAGAGGGCGTCGTCCTCGGCCCGGAGCACGTACGACAGTGCGAGCCCGACCGGTTCGTCGAGCCCGTCGCCACGGGTGATCCGCGACCCGGGGCCGGCGACCAGCTGCGGGGCGTGGGTGAGGAGCACCTCGTCGACCAGCCCGAGAGCGAGCAGCTCGCGGTGCAGGCTCGGCCCGCCCTCGCAGAGCAGGCGCGGCAGCCCCCGGCCGGCCAGGTCGTCGAGCACCGCGCCGAGGTCGACCTCCTCGGCGCCACGCTGCAGCACCTCCACCCCGGCCGCGCGCAACGGGTCCAGCCGGTTCGCCGGCGAGGACGTCGTGGTGGCCACGACGACGGGGCCGCCCGCACCCTGCGCGGGGACGGCGATCTGGGGGTCGAGGTCCGCGCTGGCCGTGACGACCACGAGGGTGGGGTAGGGCGCGAGCCCCTCGGCGGCGCGGACGTCGCGCTGCCAGTCCGCCAGGTCCACCGCGCGGTAGCCCTCGGCGCGCGCCGTCCCGCCGGCGACGACGACGGCGTCGCACAGGGCGCGGTGCAGGGCGAAGTGGTGCGAGTCGCTCTCCGGGCTGATGCTGCCCGAGCTGGCGTCCGGGCCGGTGATGGAGCCGTCCACCGTGGCGACGAAGTTCGTCCGCAGCCAGGCGTCCGACGGCGGCACCGGGAAGCGCAGCAGCTCGACCAGCTGGGCGGGGTCGAGCTCACCGGCCGGCGTGCCACGGCGGTCGAAGAGGAGGTGCACGCCCGCATCCTGGCACGACCCCGCGTGCACCCGAGCGCGGACGGTGTCCTGTGGGGGACGACCCCCACACCCCCGCAGGGTTCCACTCGCTGGCGCTCGCGGAACCGCTGTCTTGGTGGGGGACGACCCCCACACCCCCGCGGGTTCCACTCGCTGGCGCTCGCGGAACCGCTGTCTTGGTGGGGGACGACCCCCACACCCCCGCGGGGACGGCATGATCAGGACGTGGCCAAGCACTCGCACCCGTCCAGCCCTGTCGCCGAGGAGAAGCAGCCGCTGTCGGAGCTGCTGCGGCTGCCGGCCGGCACGGTGGACCTCTCGACGTTGGCGACGGACGCGACGGACGGTTTTCCCGGCAGGGGCAAGGCCGACTCCGCCGCGGTCGGCGCCGCGCTGCTGCCCGAGCTCGACGACCTGCAGGAGCGGCTCTACGCCAACGGTCGTGCGACACCGGAGTCGGCCCCACGCGTGCTGCTCGTCCTGCAGGGCATGGACACGTCCGGCAAGGGCGGCGTGATCCGGCACGCGATCGGCATGGTCGACCCGCAGGGCATCGACATCACGCCCTTCAAGGCACCCACGAAGACCGAGCTGGCCCACCCCTTCCTGTGGCGCATCGAGCGCGCGCTGCCCGGCCCGGGGACCATCGGGATCTTCGACCGGTCGCAGTACGAGGACGTGCTCGCCGTCCGGGTGCACGAGCTCGTGCCCCAGGCTGTGTGGGAGTCCCGCTACGACGAGATCAACGCGTGGGAGGCTGATGTCGTCGCCTCCGGCACGACGATCGTCAAGTGCTTCCTGCACGTCTCCCACGACAAGCAGAAGGAGCGTCTCCTCGAGCGCCTGGACGACGAGACCAGGTACTGGAAGTACAACCCGGGCGACGTGGACGAGCGTGCGCTCTGGCCGGCGTACATGCAGGCGTACGAGGCCGCGCTGGAGCGGTGCAGCACCCAGCACGCGCCCTGGTTCGTGGTGCCCGCCGACCGCAAGTGGTACCGCAACTGGGCGGTCGCGCAGCTGCTCGTCGAGCACCTGCGGACCCTCGACCTGCAGTGGCCGGCGGCCGACTTCGACGTCACCACCGAGCAGGCCCGGGTCGGCGCTTCCTGATCGGTGCCCTCGTAGAGGGTTGAGACCGCTGTTGCGGGGTACGGAAGATTGGAGAGACAACATCGACACTTCAAGGAGAACTTCCTGATGGCAGAGCGCGACACCCTCATCCGTTCCATGCACGACCTCGGTGCGGCCGCCTGGTTCGGCGGCTCGCTGATGGGCGCCGTCGGCCTGAACGGCGCAGCCGACGCGGCCAAGGACCCGACCGAGCGACTGCGGCTGTCCAGCATCGGCTGGGCGAAGTGGACCCCCTGGCAGGTGGCCGCCGTGGGCGTGCACGCCGTCGGCGGTATCGGCCTCATGATCACCAACCGCCGTCGTCAGGCTGTCCAGCCGGGTGCAGCTGCGAACACCGCGGTGAAGCTCGTGCTCACCGGCCTCGCCGCCGGGGTGACCGCCTACTCCGGTGTCCTGGGCTCGAAGGTCGCCAAGCACTCCGAAGAGGGCGCAGCTGGCTCGGTCACGCCGGGCAGCAGCAGCAGCGCCGAGCTCGCGAGCGCGCAGCGCCAGCTCAAGATCTGCCAGTGGGCCATCCCGGCCCTCTCGGGCAGCCTCATCGTCCTGGGCGCCATCCACGGCGAGCAGCAGCGCGGCGTCGCGGGCGAGCTCGACCTCGGCAACGACGAGTCGCTGCACGGAGTGAAGCAGGCCTTCCGCAAGGTTCTCTGACCGTGGAGATCTTCGAGCGCATCACCTACGCACGCGACCAGGCCCTCGCGGCCGAGCGCACGGAGCGTCAGCGGCTGGCTGAGGCCAAGACCGCTGAGCTCCAGCAGGCCGCGTCCGTCCGGCTGGCCACGCGCCAGGCGGTCCGCGAGGCGCTGGACGACGTGCTGGGCGAGGCCTCCGACCCGGAGGCCGAGCTCAGCGGAGACGCAGCCGGCGCGCAGTCGTAGGTAGCAGCACGAGATCGGCCCCTGACCACCACGGTGGTCAGGGGCCGAGTCCGTCTCTGCACGAGGCTGGGGTGTCAGGCCGACGTCAGGCGCTGACGATCGAGAGGTGGCGCTCGGGCAGGTCCTCGAGCTCCTCGGTCTCGTAGGCGTCGTCGTAGCCGGCAGGCTCGTACGCGTCGTCGTCGAACTCCGAGCCACCCTCGTAGGGGACGGGCGTGTCGACGTCGACGAGCTCCATGGCGGCCACGACGTAACGCGTCAGCGCGACCTCGATGATCTCCGGCTCGCCGCCCATGGGTGCGGACACCGCCGTCGCCCCGGCCTCGAGCGCGGCCTCGGACTCCGCGGTCCACAGCAGCCCGGGGGACAGGTACCAGCTGCCAACGGCCACGTGACGACGACCTTGCGTCCGCAGCGTGCGGACGGCCTCGGCCGTGCTCGGGCCGGAGCCGGTGGCGTACGCCGTCACGCACGGCAGCCGGTGGTGAGCGGCCCACTGCCGGGCCCGCCGCGCGATGATCGCGTTGCTGCGGACGTCGACGCTGCCGGCCGCGGCGAAGACGAGACCGTCGAGCTCGGCGACGTGGCGGGCGCGCAGGGCGTCGCGCAGCCGCCGGTCGACGACGGAGAGCAGCTGGGCCTCCGGGCCGATCGGGCGGGACGCGCCGATGCGCAGGTCCGCGTGGGCCGCCTTGAGCTCCGACACGAGCAGCGGCACCTCTTCCTTGGCGCCGAACGCGTCGGACAGCAGCAGCGGGACGAGGACGATCTCCTCGACGCCGTCGGCCGCCAGCCGGGCGACGACCTCGTGCGCGTCCGGCCTCGTCACGTCGAGGTAGGCGGCGTGCACGTCGAGTGCCGGTCGCAGCTCGCGCAGACCCTTGGCGATCTGCCGGCTGATCTGCGGCGTACGGGGGTCGTGGCTGCCCGGTCCGAGCAGCACGAGGGAGGGAGCGGTCATGTGGTCACCGGTTCTGGTGTGTCGTTCAGGTCGACGGCCGAGGTGTGCAGGCTGCTGGGACCGGCCATGCCGGCCGCCAGGGTCCAGCCGTCCACCTCGTCGACGAGGATGAACGAGCCGGTTCCGCGGTGCTCCTTGTAGGGGTCCACCGGGAGGGGAGCAGCGAGCGCGAGCCGGATGCGCCCGATGTCGTTGAGCGACAGGGTGTCGCTGGTGCGCCAGGTCGGGGGTGCGCTCGCGTCGAGGTCGAGGTCGAGCACGCCGTCGATCTGCTTGACGACGGCCTTGGTCAGCGACGTCCCGTGCTGGACGAGCACGCGGCTGCCCACCGAGAGGGAGCGATCGGTGAGCCAGCAGACCGTGCCCGAGAGGTCGCGGGTCGGCGCCGGCGGCGCGTCCACCGAGGTCAGGATCGCCCCGCGTGAGACGTCCAGGTCGCGGTCCAGCCGCAGCACGACCGACTGACCGGCCGCCGCAACCTCCAACGGACCGTCCGGGGTGTCGATCGCCTCGACCGCCGCGTGGGTGCCCGCGGGCAGCACGACGATCTCGTCGCCGACGCTGATGCGACCGGACGCGACCTGACCCGCGTAGCCGCGGTAGTCGCCGTCGACCTCGGGTGCCCGCGCCGCCCAGGGCGCCTGACTCGCGGACTGAGGGCGGACGACGCTCTGCACGGGGAAGCGGAAGTCCTCGCCGACCTCGAGCGAGGTGTCGTCGACGGACTCCAGGTAGCCGAGCATCGTCGGCCCGTCGTACCAGGGCATCCGCGACGACCGGGTGACGACGTTGTCGCCCTCCAGCGCCGAGACCGGGATCGCGTGGCTGTCCCGCACGCCGAGGGTGCGCGCCAGCAGCACGAAGTCACGGGCGATCCGGTCGAACACGTCCTCGGAGAAGTCGACGAGGTCGATCTTGTTGACGGCGAGCACGACGTGGGGCACGCGGAGCAGGGCGGCGACGGCGAGGTGGCGCCGGGTCTGCTCCATGACGCCCTTGCGCGCGTCGACGAGCAGCACGATGACGTGCGCGGTCGAAGCGCCGGTGACGGTGTTCCGCGTGTACTGCACGTGCCCGGGGCAGTCGGCCAGCACGAACTTGCGGCCCGTGGTCGCGAAGTAGCGGTAGGCGACGTCGATCGTGATGCCCTGCTCGCGCTCGGCCCGTAGGCCGTCGGTCAGCAGCGCCAGGTCGGCGTGATCGAGGCCCTTGCGCCGGCTGGCCACCTCGATCGAGTCGAGGGTGTCGGTCAGGACCGAGTTCGTGTCGAACAGCAGCCGACCGACGAGGGTCGACTTGCCGTCGTCCACCGAACCCGCCGTGGCGAGCCGGAGCAGCGTACGACGCCCCTGCAGGGACGCCTCGCGCTCGGCCTGGAGTGTCGGCATCAGAAGTAGCCCTCTCGCTTGCGGTCTTCCATCGCCGCCTCCCCGAGGCGGTCGTCGGCCCGGGTCGCGCCCCGTTCGGTGAGCACGCTCAGCCCCACCTCGGTGATCACGTCGGCCACGGTGGTGGCCGACGACAGCACGGCGGCCGTGCAGGACATGTCGCCCACGGTCCGGTAGCGCACCGAGCGGACGCTGGTGTCCTCGCCGCCCTTGACCGGGGTGACCGGGGTGATCGCGACCCACATGCCGTCGCGCAGGGCGACCTCGCGCTCGTGGGCGTAGTAGATCGACGGCAGCGCGATCTTCTCGGACTCGATGTAGTCCCAGACGTCCAGCTCGGTCCAGTTGGAGAGCGGGAAGACGCGGACGTGCTCGCCCGGCAGGTGCCGCCCGTTGTAGAGCGACCAGAGCTCGGGGCGCTGGTTGCGGGGGTCCCACTGGCCGAACTCGTCGCGCATGCTGAAGATGCGCTCCTTGGCCCGGGCGCGTTCCTCGTCGCGGCGGCCGCCGCCGAACACGGCGTCGTGCTTGCCGGCAGTGATGGCGTCCAGCAGCGGGACGGTCTGCAGCGGGTTGCGCTGACCGTCGGGGCGCTCGCGCAGCCGGCCGTCGTCGATGTAGTCCTGCACCGTGGCGACCTTGAGCCGGGCGCCGTAGAAGGCGCTGGCCTCGTCGCGGTAGGTGAGGACCTCGGGGAAGTTGTGCCCCGTGTCGACGTGGAGCAGCTCGAACGGCACCGGCGCCGGCCAGAAGGCCTTCGCCGCGAGGTGCAGCATCACGACGGAGTCCTTGCCGCCGGAGAACAGCATCACCGGGCGGGCGAACGTGGCCGCCACCTCACGGAAGATGTGGATCGACTCCGACTCGAGCGCCTGCAGCTCGCTGAGCGGACGCAGGGCGCGGGAGGTGGTGGGCGCCGCCCCGGTCGAGGTCGTGGTCATCGGTGGGCCCTCTCGAGGGATCGGTCGAGGATCTGCGACAGCAGCGTGAGCGAGTGCGAGACCGACGTCGTGAGGTCCAGCGCGGCGGTGTCGAGCTCGAGCTCGGCGGTGGCCGGCTGCTCGTACGGGTCGTCGACCCCGGTCATCCCGGTGATCTCCCCGCGGCGGGCCCGGGCGTACAGGCCCTTGACGTCGCGCTGCTCGGCGACCTCCAGCGAGGTGGAGACGAAGACCTCCGCGAAGGGCACGCCCGCGGCCTCGTGGTCCTCGCGCACGCTCGCGCGGGCCTCGGCGTACGGGGCGATGACCGGGACCAGCACGACGGTGCCGTGCGAGGCCAGCTTGCGCGCGACCCAGCCGATCCGCCGGACGTTCGTGTCGCGGTCCGGCCGGGTGAAGCCCAGCCCCGCGGACAGGTGCGGCCGGACCTCGTCGCCGTCGAGCACCTCGACGTCGACGCCCTCGGCCCGCAGCCGGTCGGCCAGCGCGTGTGCGACGGTCGACTTCCCGGCGGACGGTAGCCCGGTGAACCACAACGTCGCACCTTGTCGTGCGGGGGGACGACCCCCCGCACCCTCCGGTGAGTTCCACTCGCTAGCGCTCGCGTCCTGTGCTGAGGGGGGACGACCCCCCACACCCCCCGGTGAGTTCCACTCGCTGGCGCTCGCGGAACTCGGGGCGGTGGTCGCCTGGACGGTAGTTGCGTTCCCCTTCACAGGTGGATCCCGCACTCGGTCTTGCCGAGGCCCGCCCAGCGTCCGGCGCGGGAGTCCGGCCCGGTCGCGCGGACCGTGCAGGGCTCGCAGCCGATGGACGGGTAGCCGTCCTCGAGCAGCGGGTTGACCATCAGCGAGTTCTCCTCGATGTAGGCCTCGACGTCTTCGTCGGTCCAGGCGGCGATGGGGGAGACCTTGACCAGGCGGCGCTTCGGGTCCCAGGCGACGACCGGGGTGCTGGCCCGGGCGGCCGAGTCGGCGCGCCGGACGCCGGAGGCCCAGGCGGTGTAGGGCGCCAGGGCCTTGCCGAGCGGGGCGACCTTGCGCATGCCGCAGCACTGGTCGGGCTGGGTGCGGAACAGATCCTTGCCGTAGGCAGCGTCCTGCTCGGCGACCGTGAGCTCCGGCAGGACGTTGATCAGGTTCACGTCGTGCACCAGCTTGACGGCCTCGCGGGTGCCGATGGTCTCGACGAAGTGGTAGCCGGTGTCGAGGAAGACCACGTCCATGCCGGGCGCGACGCGCTCGGCCAGGCTGATCATCACGGTGTCGGCCAGCGAGGAGGTGACGACCAGGCCGCCGCCGAACTCGTCGTGGGCCCAGCCCATGATCTCGAGCGCGGTCGCGCCCTCGAGCTCGAGGCTGGCCTGCGCGGCCAGCTCGGACAGATCGAGCAGGGTGCTCACAGCTTTTCCTCCCGGTTGCGGGAGGTGGAGACCAGCCCGCGGAACGTCACCGAGAACGCGCGGAGGCAGGACCGGCATTCCCAGCCGCCGCCCTCGAGCGGGAAGAGGTTCTCCTCCGAGCAGTACGGGCAGTAGCCGATGGACTGGCGCTCGGTCCGGGGCGCGTGACCTGTGGGCGACGTGTCCTGAGGGGGGGCGACCCCCCACTCCCCCCGGTCGGTCTCACTCGCTGGCGCTCGCGAAACCGCTACCTCGGCCAGCACCTCGTCCTGCGCGGTCATACGAGCACGCTCTCGTCGGCCCGCCCGACCCACTGCGCGAAGCGCTCGCCCTCGGTGCGCTCGGCGGTGAACGACCTGGCCAGCCGCTCGATGTAGTCGGGCAGCTCGGTCGCGGTGACCTTGTGCCCACGCAGCTTGCGGCCGAAGCCGGCGTCCATCCCCAGGCCGCCGCCCAGGTGGACCTGGAACCCCTCGACGGGGTCGCCCGTGGGCCCGGGGACGAGCTGGCCCTTGAGGCCGATGTCGGCGGTCTGGATGCGGGCGCAGGAGTTGGGGCAGCCGTTGATGTGCACGGTGATGGGGGAGTCCATCGCGCCCAGGCGGCTCTCCAGCTCGTCGACGACGCGGGCGGCCTGCGCCTTGGTCTCGACGATGGCGAGCTTGCAGAACTCGATGCCGGTGCAGGCCATCACCGAACGCCGCCAGGCGTCGGGCCGAGCGGACAGGTCCAGCGCCTCGGCCCCGGCGACCAGGGAGTCGACCTGGTCCGGCGCGACGTCGAGCACGAGGATCTTCTGCATCGGCGTCGTGCGCAGCCGGTGCGAGCCGTGGGCCTCGGCGAGGTCGGCCAGGGCGACGAGGGTCTCCCCGCTCACCCGGCCCGCCTTCGCGGCCAGCCCGACGAACTTGAGCCCGTCCTTCTGCTCGTTCACCCCGACGTGGTCGCCGGGGCGCTCGGGGGTGGCCGGCGCGGGCCCGTCGACCAGGCTGCGGTGCAGGTACTCCTTCTCGAGCACCTCACGGAAGTGCGCGGGACCCCAGTCGGCCACGAGGAACTTGATGCGAGCCCGCGTACGCAGCCGGCGGTAGCCGTAGTCGCGGAACAGCCCGCACACGCCGGCCCAGACGTCAGCGACCTCGTCGAGCGGCACCCAGGCGCCGAGGCGCGAGGCGAGCATCGGGTTGGTGGAGAGCCCACCGCCGACCCAGAGGTCGAAGCCCGGGCCGTGCTCGGGGTGCTCGACCCCGACGAAGGCGATGTCGTTGATCTCCGGCACCACGTCTTGCAGCGGGTGGCCGGTGATCGCGGTCTTGAACTTGCGCGGCAGGTTGGAGTACTGCGGGTCGCCGATGAAGCGGTCGCGGATCTCGCGGATGGCCGGCGTCGGGTCGATGATCTCGTCGGCGGCGATCCCGGCGACGGGCGAGCCGAGCACGACGCGCGGGCAGTCGCCGCACGCCTCGGTGGTGTCGAGGCCGACCGACTCGAGGCGGCGCCAGATCTCGGGGACGTCCTCGATCCGGATCCAGTGCAGCTGGACGTTCTGACGGTCGGTGATGTCGGCGGTGCCGCGGGCGAAGTCCACCGAGATCTGGCCGATCACCCGCAGCTGCTCACTGGTCAGGGCGCCGCCGTCGATGCGCACGCGGAGCATGAAGTACTCGTCGTCGAGCTCGTGCGGCTCGAGCGTGGCCGTCTTGCCGCCGTCGATGCCGGGCTTGCGCTGCGTGTAGAGCCCGTACCAGCGGAACCGCCCACGCAGGTCACCCGGGTCGATCGAGGCGAAGCCGCCGTGGGCGTAGATGTTCTCGATGCGCGCCCGCACGTTGAGCGGGTTGTCGTCCTTCTTGGACTGCTCGTTGGGGTTGAGGGGCTCGCGGTAGCCGAGCGCCCACTGCCCCTCGCCACGCGGCTTGCGGGTGCGCGCGGCTCGTACGGGTGCGGCGGCGGCGGCGGGGGTGGGTGCGGGCAGGGCGTTCATCGGATCCTTCGCGGGGCAGCCCGGGACGCGCAGTGCGGTCGTCCGGGGTGGGTCGGGGGGTCGTTCCGGGCGTCAGCGCCCGGGCATCGAGCCCAGACACCTCATCGACGCGGTCCGACCGAGGTCGACGACACGCCGCCTGGTCATCACCCCGGATCGAACGACGGAACGAGCAGCGGGGTCGGTGCAACGCGCTGCCGAGAGCTCTCGGCAGCGGTCGATCCCTCCCGCGGCGCGCACCCTCACACAATCCGTCGGCGGTGGCTGCTGATCAAATCGCAATCTCAGTCCGTGGGACTTCTGTCCACATCGTGGTCCTCCTCACGGTGGTCGATGCCGGACAGGCGCGGCCAGACGCCGTCCGCCGCCGCGTTGAACGCAGCCCCCACGAGCACGGCGAGCGACATGACGTAGAGCCAGATCAGCACCGCGATGGGGGTGGCGAGCGGACCGTAGATCGTCGACGACCCGCTCGTCGCGCTCAGCACGGCCCGGAGCAGGACGCTGCCCAGCACCCAGATCAGCAGCGCCAGCGCGGCGCCGGGCAGCCCGCTGCGCCACCGGGTCCGCAGCGGGAGCGACCGGTCGTACACCCCGGCCAGGAACGCCCCGGCCCCCAGCAGGACGACGGGCCAGTACAGGCTGCCCAGGAAGTCGAGGCGTTCGGGCAGGAGCCGGTTGACGAAGCCGGGCCCGGCCAGGACGAGGGGCACGAGCACCACGCCGATGACCAGCAGGACGAGGTAGAACAGGAACGACAGCAGCCGGGTCTGCACGAAGCCGCGGCGCCCGGCCAGCCCGTACATGATCGTGATCGTGTCGACGAAGACGTTGACCGCCCGCGACCCGGACCAGAGCGCGACCAGGAACCCGACCGAGACGACGGCGGCGCTGCCCTGGGAGAGCACGTTCTCCAGGGTCGGCGCCAGGATCGAGTTGACGATGTCCTCGGTCAGCACCCGGCGACCGAGGGACAGCACCTCCGCCTGCGCGTTGGCGACCGTGCCCACGTCGAGCGCGCCGGCGACGAAGCCGATCGCGCCGGCCAGCCCGAAGATCAGCGGCGGCAGCGAGAGCACGGTGAAGAACGCAGCCTCGGCGGCCAGGCCGGTGACCCGGTAGCGCAGGCAGGCCAGCAGCGTCTCCTTGGCGGCGCGGACCCCCCTGGAGTCGCGTCTGCGGGTCCGGACCGGTAGCAGCCGGGTCGACGACCTCCGGCTCTCGCTCACCCGGTCAGGCTAGTGGGCACCCCCCTCAGGACGTCCCGGCGCGCGGCCGGCGGTGTGAGCGAGGGACCCGCGCCCGACCAGGTGCACAGGCGGCGTAACGTCCCCGCTCATCACGCGCGGTGCGGCGAGCGGAGGCCTGACGATGACGACGACCAGCAGTGCGACGAGCAGCGCCCGGGTGCCGCTCACGCCGGACCAGCGCAGCTCCTTCCTGGCGGCGTTCCTGGGCTGGACCATGGACGCGTTCGACTACTTCATCGTGGTGCTGGTCTACGCCGACATCGCGAAGGAGTTCGGTGTCTCGCTGACGCGGATGGCCTTCATCACCACGGTGACGCTGCTGATGCGACCCGTCGGAGCCCTGATCTTCGGGCTGTGGGCCGACCGCGTCGGGCGGCGCATCCCGCTGATCGTCGACGTCTGCTTCTACAGCCTGGTCGGGTTCGCCTGCGCGTTCGCGCCGAACTTCACCGTGCTGATCGTGCTGCGGCTGCTGTACGGGATCGGGATGGGCGGGGAGTGGGGCCTGGGGGCCGCGCTGGCCATGGAGAAGATCCCGGCCAAGCGGCGCGGCTTCTTCTCCGGGCTGCTGCAGGAGGGCTACTCGACGGGCTACCTGCTGGCGGCCGCGGTCTACCTGGTGCTGCACCAGGCGTTCGGGCTGGGCTGGCGCTACCTGTTCGCGTTCTCGATCCTGCCCGCGCTGATCAGCCTGATCATCCGCAGCCGGGTGAAGGAGTCGGAGGTCTGGGAGGCCACCCGGGACCGCAAGGTGTCGAGCCGCGTCTCAGCGGCGTCGGTGTTCAAGAACCCGACCGTGATCCGCCGGTTCATCTTCCTCATCGTGCTGATGACGGCGTTCAACTGGATGAGCCACGGCACCCAGGACGTCTACCCGACGTTCCTCAAGGCGACCGAGGACGGCGGAGCGGGGCTGTCGGCGGACACCGCGCTGGTCATCGCGATCATCTACAACGTCGGCGCGATCGTCGGCGGGCTGGTGTTCGGCGGGCTGTCGGAACGCTTCGGCCGCCGCCGCACCATCGTCTTCTGCGCCGTCCTCGGGCTGCCTGTCGTGCCGATCTTCGCCTACTCGCACGCTGCCGGGATGCTCGTGCTCGGCTCGTTCCTGATGCAGCTGTTCGTCCAGGGCGCCTGGGGCGTGATCCCCGCCCATCTCACCGAGCTCTCGCCCGACGAGGTCCGTGGCTTCTACCCCGGTGTGACGTACCAGCTCGGCAACTGCCTCGCCGCCTTCAACCTGCCGATCCAGGAGGCCGTCGCCTCGACCCACGGCTACCCGTTCGCCCTGGCGGTGACGATCGTCCCGGTGCTCGTCGCGGTCGCGGTCCTCACCGCGCTCGGACCCGAGAACCGCGGGGTGACCTTCGGGTCGAAGGAGAGCTCGGGGCTCACGCACGTGTCCGCGCGCTGACGCGATCGGCCGGGCGTAGCCGCACACTCCCGGTCGCAGCCGCACACGTCCTGCCCCAGCCGCGTACCCCAGGGTCGGCCGCACAGGTCGCAACCTGTGCGGCTGGTCCGGAGGTGTGCGGGAGTGGGGCGTGGTCGGGGTCGGGATCAGGCTCGTGCGCGTCCGCTCTCGACCACCTGTCCCCACAGCTCCCGCGTCGCGTCGAGCAGCTCGCTCTCGGGGACGTCGTGGGTCGCGCTGGCCTCGTGCCCGCACCAGCCGTCGAGCACGCGCATGCCGCACACCTGGCAGCCGCCGTGCCAGGAGACGAGGACGCGGTGCCAGGTCCGGGTCAGGGGGGCGACGTCGGCCAGGTTCGCGTACGTGAAGACGCCGACGGTCGGGGTGCCGACGGCACCGGCCAGGTGCCGGGGACCGGAGTCGTTGCCGATCATGAGCGAGGCGCGGGCGAGGGTCCCGACCAGGCCGCCGAGGGTCAGTCCGCCGACCACGGTCTCGACCGGACCCCCGAAGCCCTCGGCGACGCGGGCGACCCGCTCGGCGTCGGCCGGTCCGCCGACCACGACGACCCGTGCGCCGTCGTCGGCCAGCGCCCGGGCCACCCGGCCCAGCCGGTCCTCGGGATAGCAGCGCCGCGCGTCCGTGGCGCCGGGGTGCACGACGACCAGCGGACGCCCGTCGTGGGGGACGACGGCCTCGGACGCGGCCACGTCGGCGTCGGTGACGGCGACCTCGGGTTCGAGCCGGGTGCCCCAGGCGCCGGCCGCGGCCACCACCTCGAGCCAGCGCACGGTGTCGTGCTGGTAGGCGGTGTAGGGGACCCAGCGGTCGGTACGCACGGCGCCCGGGGCCGCCGCGCCCACGCTCACCCGGGCCCCGAGCCGGAGCAGCAGCGGGTTGGAGTTGCCGCCACCGCCGTGCAGCTGGACCGACAGGTCGTAGCCGTACGCGCGCTGCTCCGCGCACCACGCCTCGAGCTCCTCCGGGCTCGCGTCGGGCACGTCGGACTTGACCCGCACCCCGTTGACGAGCGGCAGCGGGACCACCCGGTCGACGGGTCCGGGACGACCTCCCAGCAGCGCCGCGTGGTGGGCCGCGCCGAGCAGCGTGATCTCCGCGTCCGGGTAGGTGTGTCGCAGCGCGCTCAGGGCCGGTTCGGAGACGACGTAGTCGCCGATCCCGTTGGCGCGCAGCACGGCGATCCGGCGTACGTCGTCGACCAGCGTGCCGGGGCGGGCAGGCAGGTCGAGAGCGGGTCCGGTCGCGAGAGGTTCAGGCACGGTGCGAGGTTTACCCGGCCCCGCAAGGTCTCAGCCCGCGACCCGCGGCTGTCGTCGGGTCGGCGACCGTACGGTGAGGGTTCCGACGGTCGACGAGGAGGCAGGGCGATGGCGGAGGGCGACCTCAGGGTGAGCGCACCGACGACGAACCAGGTGGCGGAGCGCCGGGACGGCACCACGGCCCTTCGCGGCGTCGAGCTGGCCTGGACCGAGGAGGGCGACGGCCCGCTGACCGTCGTGGCCCACGGCCTGGTCAACGACCGCTGGTCGCTGGAGAGCACCGGAGCCGTCGACTGGTCGCCGCTGGTGTCGGCGGGCCAGCGCGTGGTCCGCTACGACGCCCGGGGCCACGGCCGCTCGACCGGACGAGCGGTCGCGGACGACTACCGCTGGCCCGACCTGGCCGACGACCTGCTCGCGCTGCTGGACGTGCTGTCACCCGACCGACCCGTGCGAGCGGTGGGCGCCTCGATGGGGTCGGCCACGCTGGTCTTCGCCGCCCTGCGGGCGCCGCACCGCTTCGAGCGTCTCGTGCTCAGCTGCCCGCCCACGGCGTGGTCGACCCGCGCGCAGCAGGCCGACGCCTACCGGCAGGGTGCCGCCATGGTCGATCAGCTCGGGGCCGAGGCCTTCGAGCGCGCCATCGCGGCCCAGCCCAAGCAGGGCCTGTTCGCCGACCTGCCCGACTTCCCGCCCGGCCTCCGCGTCTCCGACGCGCTGCTGCCCTCGGTGCTGCGCGGAGCCGCCGACTCCGACCTGCCCGACGAGGCGACCCTGCGCACGCTCCGGCTGCCCGTGCTGGTCCTGAGCTGGTACGACGACCCGGGCCACCCGGTCGAGACGGGCGAACGGCTCGCCGAGCTGGTCGAGGGGGCCGAGCTGGGCACCGCGGCCAGCGTCGAGGAGCTGCACGGCTGGGGAGCCCGGGCGGCCACGTTCCTGGGCGGGTGAGGTCGGCTCAGGGACCTCACGCCTCGGCGACGACCAGGCGGTAGCCGGCGTCGTAGGCCGCCAGGGAGCGCAGGTGACCGTGCTCCTGGTCCCAGGCGCCCGACTCCCGGTCGCGCCGGAGGTGCCCGGTCCCGCGGGCGAGGACGGCGGCAGCAGCAGCGCCAGCCACGAGGTCCCAGCCTGGACCGCGGGGTCGAGGTACGCCTCGGGCCGCCCCCAGGACGCCGCTCCGAAGCCGTCGACGCAATCCCGCGGGACCAGGACCCTCTGCACCTCGCGGACCGGGAGCAGGAGCGGAGCAGCTGCCTCGGTGGGAGCGTTCCGCTCCGAGGGCAGCGCCCTGGTCTCGCTGAAGCAGTCGACGGCCCAGAACCGGTGGACCAGGCTGGGCTCGGCGAGCAGGACCACCTGGCGCCTCGAGACCCGACGGAGCTCGCCGAGCCCGGCCTCGCGGTCGTCCCAGTGGTGGACCGTGAGCACGGCGAGGGACGCGTCGAACGTCGCGTCGGGGAACGGCAGCCGTTCGGCGACCGCCCGGACCACCCGGTGCGTCCGGCGCACGCGCTGGCGGATCATCTCCGACGACGGCTCGAGGGCCACGACGAACCGGTCGGCGGGCTCGTAGCTGCCGGTGCCCGCTCCCACGTTCAGCAGGGAGGGAGCGTCCCCG
>Ga0210040_10005342_pt1 | contig 16415 bp, 11 predicted proteins | sample CryGeyCG12114_NA_FD_185462 | JGI IMG/M metagenome (GOLD analysis project Ga0210040, IMG submission 185462) | Groundwater microbial communities from aquifer - Crystal Geyser CG19_WC_8/21/14_NA (SPAdes) (version 2) | ecosystem: Environmental > Aquatic > Deep subsurface > Groundwater | place: USA... | reverse complement strand
CCTGTCCGGGCTGGAGACGCTGGATACGAGCGGGGCGGCGCTGGTGATGGCGGCGCAGGCGGCGGCTGGGGGAGAAGCCCCGGCGGAGAGTTCCGGGCCGGAGGGAGCGAAGGCGGCTGCCGAGGTTCCGGTGGAAGGGGCCTCGCGCGCCGTGGGGGCGGTGCTGGAACGCTCGCGCGGGGCGGTGAGGGCGCCGCCCAGCCCCCAGGCGCCGCCGCGCCGGCTGGGCCCTGTCCGCGCGCTGGGGGCCTGGGGCGTCGGGCGGATCGGCGCGGTCGGGGACAGCGCCGCCTTTGTTGGAGAGGCCTCGGCCACCGTGGTGAACGCGGCCCGCCGCCCGCGCGACCTTCGGGTGGCCGACGTGCTGCGCCACCTGGACGAGGTGGGCACCCGCGCCTTCGGCCTCACGCTGCTGCTGGGCGTGCTGATCGGGGTGATCCTGGCCTTCCAGTCCTCCATTCCCATGCGGCAGTTCGGCGCGGAGATCTTCATCCCCCGCCTGGTCGGCATCTCGCTGCTGCGGGAGCTTGGACCGCTGCTGGCCGGGGTGGTGCTGGCGGGTCGGACCGGCTCGGCCTATGCGGCGGAGCTCGGCACCATGACCGTGAACGAGGAGGTCAGCGCGCTGCGGATCATGGGGATCGATCCCATGGTGCTGCTGGTGCTGCCCCGGATGGTGGCGGCCACCGTCGCGATGCCCGTGCTGGCGCTGCTGATGGACCTGGCGGGGCTGGTGGGCATGGGGGGCGTGATGCTCAGCCTGGGCTTTCCGGTGCGGCTGGTGCTGAACCAGCTGCAGATCGGGATCGACATGGGCGACCTGCTCGGCGGCTTGGGCAAGGCGGCGGTGTTCGGGCTGGTGATCGCCGGGATCGGCTGCAGGGCCGGCCTTTCGGCGGGCAGCGGGCCGCGGGCGGTGGGCGACGCGGCGACCTCGGCCGTGGTGGGCGGGATCGTGGCGCTGGTTGTTCTGGACGGGATTTTCGCGGTGCTCTTCTTTCGGCTGGGCTGGTGATGGGGGAGGTGCTGGAGGATCGCGCGGCGCCCGCGGGGGCCGGGACGCCCGGGCCCGGCGGCGGCAGGGAGGCGGACCGGGTGATCGAGGCGCGGGGGGTGGCCATGCGCTTCGGCACGCGCACCCTGTTCCACGATGTTTCCTTCGGGGTTTCGCGCGGCGAGGTGTTCGTGATCCTGGGCGGGTCGGGCTGCGGGAAGTCCACCCTGCTGAAGATCATGATCGGGCTCTACGAGCCGACGGCCGGCGAGGTGACCATCCTGGGCGGGGACCTGGCGACGGCGGGCGGGGAGGTTCGCCGCAACCTGCTGCGCCGCCTGGGCGTCATGTGGCAGTCAGGCGCGCTGTTCGGCTCGATGACGCTTCTGGAGAACGTGATGCTGCCGCTTGAGGCCCATACCGACCTGCCCCGCGAGGCCAGGGAGGCCGTGGCGCGCGTGAAGCTCGGGCTGGTCGGGCTGGGGGACGCGGAATCGCGCCTGCCGGCGGAGATCTCGGGCGGCATGGCCAAGCGGGCGGGCATCGCGCGCGCCATGGCGCTGGACCCGCCCATCCTGTTCCTGGACGAGCCGAGCGCGGGGCTGGACCCCGTGACCTCCGCCGGGCTGGACCAGCTGATCAAGGACCTGGCCCGCGACCTCGGCACCACCTTCGTGGTGGTGACGCACGAGCTGCAGTCGATCCTGGCGATCGGGGACCGCTGCATCATGCTGGACAAGGAGGCGCAGGGCATGATCGCCGAGGGCGACCCGCGGCACCTGCGCGACGAGCCGCCCAACGACACGGTGCGCCGCTTCTTCCGGCGCGAGGTGGCCTGATGCCCGCTTCGAGCCGCGGGCTCTATCTTCGCGTCGGCATCCTGATCCTGGTGGGCCTCGCCGTGGGGGTGGGCTTCGTCCTGTTCTTCACGGCCGGCAAGCTCGGGCGGAAGACACAGACCTTCGAGACCTATGTGCGCGAAAGCGTCACGGGCATGGATGTGGGGGCGGCCGTCCGCTTCCGCGGCGTGCAGCTCGGCCAGGTTTCGGAGATCAACCTGGTGGCGACGGCCTATCCGCCGCCGCCCGACAGCTTCACCGGCGCCTACCAGCGCGTGCTCGTGCGCTTCGCCCTGGACCTCTCGCGGCTGCGGGACGCGCCGAACGTGGAGGCGGCGGTGCAGAACGGGCTGCGGGCGCGGCTGGCGACCACGGGCATCACCGGGGTGGGCTACCTGGAGCTGGACTTCGTGGACAGGGACCGCTTCCCCATGGAGACGCCGCCCTGGAGCCCGGACTACCCGGTGATCCCTTCGGTGCCGAGCACGGTGTCGCAGGTGACGACGGTGGCGGAGCAGCTGGCGCAGCGCGTGGCGGACCTGCCCATCGAGCAGATCCTGGGCGACATCTCCGGGCTGCTGTCGGACCTGCGCAAGCAGGTGACCGACGGGGACGTGGCCCAGGCCTCGCGCGCCGCGACGGAAACGCTGAACACCTTGCAGCGGACGGTGTCGGAGCTGAACCTGCCCGCGCTTTCCAGCGACCTGCGCGGCACGATCGCCGAGGCTCGCGGGCTGATCGGCGGGCCGGAGGTGCGGGGCGCGCTGCGCAACGCCAGCACGGCGATGGAGCGGTTGCAGCAGGGCATGCAGCGGCTGCCGGCGGCGGTGGCGCAGGTGGAGGCGGCGGCGCGGTCGGTCACCAACACGGTGGGCGACATCAACGGGGACCTGACCCCGACGCTGCGCGACCTGCGGGCGGCCTCGGGCAACCTGCGGGAAACCACGGAGGGGTTGCGCCGGGCGCCGGCCGCATCCCTTCTGGCACCGGCGCCGCCGGCGCCGGACTGGGCGAGAGGGAGGCGGTGATGCGGCGTCGGTTGGTTTTGGCGGCGCCCCTGTTGCTGGGGGCCTGCGGGGTGGTGAACCAGAGCTACGTGGAGCCGCGGCGGTATCCGCTGGCGCCCGTCCGCCCGGCCGGCGGAACGCGGCGGCGGGGCACGAAGACGCTGCTGATGCGCCTCACGCGGGCGGCGCCGGGGCTGGACGGCAAGCTGCTGCGCTCCATCCGGGCGGATGGGACGGAGGCCACCGAGTTCTACGCGGAATGGACGGCGCCCCCGGCCGAGGCCGCGGAGCAGGCGCTGCGCCGCTGGCTGATGGATGCCGGCACCTTTGCCGCCGTGCTGGCGCCGGGCACGCGGGGGAACGCCGACCTGCTGATGGAAAGCGAGTTGCTGGCGCTGCACGTCGATCTCGGGCGTGGCGTGGCGGTGGCCTCCATGAGCGCGGTGCTGATGCGCGAAACCAGCCAGTTCGGCACCCGCGTGGTGGCGCAGTTCAGCGCGCAGGGCGCCGCCCCCGTTCCACCCGAGCGGCCGCTTGGCCCCGATGCCCAGGCGGCGGGAATGGTGGCGGCGCTGGGGCAGGTGCTGGCGCGGCTGGAGGCTGACCTGGCGCGCTACGCCTGAGGGGCGCCGCGATCCCGGCCAGGTGGATTGTCTCGCGCGGCGGGATCTTAACGATGTGGTGAGGGTTGTGGCGCCAGTCTCAAAAACAGAGACGAAGCGCCAGAATAGCGCTGTTCCTGATACGAATGGGACGAGCGCCTATGGATGCCCTTCGACGCGCCGATGTGTGGGACGAGGTTTGGGCCGAGTACGACGCCCGGCAGGTCCGGCGCACCGGCACGCCCCAGACCCGTGCCGGGGAGCGGCACGCCGCGACGCCGCCGGGGGCCGCCCCCGCCTTGGCGGCACCGCGCCGCGCGGGCTGGAACCCCCTCTTGCACGCGGCGGCCGGGCTGCTGGCCGGGGCGGTGCTGCTTCTCGCCTGGTTCGCGCTGCCATGGATGCTGGCCGCGCGGCTCTCCGTGCCGATGGGGCAGGGGGATGCGCCGGGGTTGATGCGCCAGTTCGACGCTCCCGCCGCCATGGGCAGCCTGCGGGACGGGCTGCGGGACGAGGTGGCCGGGGAAACGGGGGAGGGGGCGCGGCGCTTCCTGCAGGGAATGGCGGACCGGATGGCGGACTCCTGGGCGCGGCCCGAAGCGGTGGCCTCCTGGCTGGCGGTGCGGAACCGGGGTGGGCAGGGCGAGGGCAGCCCGGCGGCGCTCTCCCTTCGCTCGGCCAGGCCGGTGGGGCTGGCTTCCTTCCGGCTGGAATACGGGCCGGCGCGGGGGGAGGGCGGGGTGGCCTTCGACATGGCCTGGCAGGGTGACGCGTTCCGGGTGACGGGCGTGCGCTTCCTCCAGGCGCCCGGCACCCCGCCCGCCACCCCGCCCGGGCACATCGCGGTGGCGATGCGCTGAGCGGGGCGCCGGGCGGGACCTTCGGGATCAGGCGGCGCGGGCGGTTTCCAGCGCCTTCCAGACGGCCTCCGGGGTGGCCGGCATGTCCAGGTGGGTGATGCCGTCGGCGGAGAGGGCATCCACCAGCGCGTTCATCAGCGCGGGCGGCGAGCCGACCGCCCCGGCCTCCCCCGCGCCCTTCACGCCCAGGGGATTGGTGAGGCAGGGGATGGAAACCAGCGCCACCTCGATCGGGGGAAGGTCGCCCGCGCGGGGAAGGGCATAGTCCATGAAGGAGGCGGACAGGAGCTGGCCGCTTTCCTTGTCGTAGACGGTGTTCTCCAGCATCGCCTGCCCGATCCCCTGGGCGACGCCGCCATGCACCTGCCCACGCACGATCAGCGGGTTCAGCGCGTGGCCGACATCGTCCACCACGAGGTAGCGGGGGATGTCGATGTGGCCGGTGTCGGGGTCCACCTCCACCTCGGCGACGTGGCAGCCGTTGGGGAAGGTATGGGCGGGAATGGCCGCGACCTCGGCCGCGTCCAGCAGGGTGACGGTTTCGCCCCGGGCGGCGCGGGCCTGCTGGTGCTGCGCCAGTTCCAGGATGCCCATGCCGCGGTCGGTGCCGGCGATGGCGAAGCGGCCGGCCTCGAACTCGATGTCCCCGGGCGAGGCCTCCAGCGCCTCGGAGGCGGCCTGCTTGCCCTTGTCGATCACGGTGGCGGTGGTGGCGAGGATGGCGGTGCCCTCCGAGTAGAGGGAGCGCGCGCCGCCGGTGCCGCCGCCCGTCGGGATCTCGTCGGAGTCGCCCTGGATGATCCGGATCTTCTCGATGGGGATGCCCAGCTCGTTCGCCGTGATCATGGCATAGGCGGTCTCGTGGCCCTGGCCGGTGGACTGGGTGCCGACCAGCACCTCCACCGTGCCGTTGGCGGCGAAGCGGACCTCGGCGCGCTCGCTGTCCGAGCCGCCCGTGGCCTCCAGGTAGTAGGCGAGGCCGATGCCGCGGCGCTTGCCTTTCGCGGCGGAGGCGGCGCGGCGGGCGGGGAAGCCGGGCCAGTCGATGGCGGCGAGCGCGTGGTCCAGCACCTGGTTGAAGTCGCCGGAGTCGTAGGTCTGGCCGACCGGGGTGGTGTGCGGCATCGCGGAGGGCGGGACCATGTTGCGGCGGCGGAGCTCGACGCGGTCGATGCCCGTCTCGCGCGCGGCGGCGTCGATCAGGCGCTCCACCAGGTAGTTCGACTCGGGGCGGCCCGCGCCGCGATAGGCGTCCACCGGCACGGTGTTGGTGACGACGCCGATGACATGGGCGTGGATGGCGCGGAAGCCGTAGACGCTGGCGAGCACCTTGGTGCCGGCTGCCGTGGGAATGAAGGGGCCGTAGGTGGAGAGATAGGCGCCCATGTTGGCGATGTTGCGGGTGCGGAGCGCGAGGAACTTGCCGTCGCGGTCCAGCGCGATCTCGCCGGTGGTGATGTTGTCGCGGCCGTGGGTGTCGGACAGGAAGGCCTCGGTGCGCTCGCTGGTCCAGCGCACGGGGCGGTGCAGGCGGCGGGCGGCCATCATGCACAGCGCGTATTCGGGATAGGTGAAGATCTTCATCCCGAAGCCGCCGCCGACGTCATGCGTGACGACGCGGATCTTCTCGGGCGGGATCTTGAAGGTGGCGCCGGCCAGCGTGCTCTTCAGCGGCCAGGAGCCCTGGGTGCCGGCGTGCAGCGTGAAGCGCTCGGTCGCGGGATCGTATTCGGCCAGCGCCGCGCGGCCCTCCATGGAGGCGACGACGACGCGGTTGTTCACGATGGTCAGGCGCGTGACGTGCGCGGCCGTGGAGAAGAGGCGCTCGGTTTCGGCGGGATCGCCCGTTTCCCAGTCGAACACCGTGTTGTTCGCGATCTCCGGCCAGACCTGGGGCTGGCCGGGGGCCGTGGCGGTCGCGAGCTCGGTGGCGGAGGGAAGCGTCTCGTAGTCCACCTCGATCGCCTCCGCGCCGTCGCGCGCGGCCTCGTGCGTCTCGGCCACCACGAAGGCCACGGGGTCGCCGACATGGCGGACATAGCCGTCCGCCAGGGCGCCGCGCGGGGTGTTGCCGCGGGGCGTGCCGTCGCGGTTCTTCATCGGCACGGAGCAGGGGATCTCGCCCAGCCCCTCCTCCTTCCAGTCGGCGGCGGTGAGCACCGCCAGCACGCCGGGGATGGCCTTGGCCGCCGCGGTGTCGATGGACAGGATGCGGGCATGGGCGTGGGGTGAGCGGAGGATGTGGCCGGTGGCGGCGCCGGCGGCGGTGCCGTTGGCCACCAGGTCGTCGGTGTAGCGCCCTCCGCCGACCAGCAGGCGCGGGTCCTCGATGCGGCGCAGGGGCTGGCTCAATCCGAACTTCGCCATGTTGCGATCCTCCTGATGCGCGTTCGGGCGATCATGTGCGATCGAGGGGGCCGCCGGGAAGGGGGCGGCTCAGGCGAAGACGATGCCGCCCTCGATCCAGGCCTGGCTGGCGAGCCTGAACTCCGGGCTTTCCGAGAAGCCGAGCAGCACCTCGGCGCGGCCGGTCTCGCCGGCGTCGAGCGCGTCCCGCCAGGCCGCGAGGCCCGCCTCGTCCGGCGCGCGGCCCAGGACGTTGGCATAGAGCCGGGACACGAAGGCCGCGTTGTCGGGGGTGCCGTAGCGGGCTGCGAACTCGGCGCTGGCGGTGAAGCCGAGCGCCATGTCCTCCAGGGAAAGCCCGGCATCGAGGCTGGCCTTCCAGCCCCGCAGCCCGGCTTCCTCCGGGCGGCGTCCGAGGGCTGCCTGGTACACCCGAGCGATGGTGGCCGCGCTCTCGTCCTGGTCCCAGAGGCCGTTGGGCAGGGTCGCGGCGGTCCGGGCCTTGGCTTCCGCCGATTCCGTCAAGCCGATGATCAGGTCCGCGCGGGACGCCCCGCCGGACAGCAGGCTTGTCCAGTGCGCGGCGCCGTCCGGGTCCGCGGCGCGGCCGAGAACGTTCCGGTAGGCCAGATCGAGAAAGCCGGAACTGTCCGGCGCGCCGAATCGCAGGCCGAACTCCGCGCTGCCGACAAAGGCGGAGGCCACGGCCGAAAGGCCGGTGCCGGCCTGGAGGTCGGCCGCCCAGCCGTTCAGTCCAATCGGGTCCGGCGCCCGGCCGAGCGCGCCCTGGTAGAGGCGATAAACCTGCATGACGGGATCGGAGGAGGCGAAGACGAGGCGGCCGTCGAGGAAGGCGAAGTTCTCCACCTCGTGGAAGACGGTGGTTTCACCGGCGTCGGCGATGGTGCCGCTGAAGGCGGTGATCGGGTTGCCGTTCACGCGGAGGTTTAACTCGGCGACGCGGGTTATCGCCGACGAGAGCCGCCCGGCCTCCATTGCGATGGTGTCGATGCCGGAGCCTCCGGCCACTGCGTTGAGCCCGGCGCCGCCGGCCAGCCAGTCGTCGCCGCCGCCGCCGTAAAGCACGTCGTCGCCGGTGCCGCCGAGCAGGGTGTCGCGCCTGGACCCGGCCGTGAGGATGTCGTTGCCGGCGCCGCCGTCGAGGAGGTTGGCGCCTTCCCTGCCGTGAATCCGGTCGTCCCCGTCCTCGCCGAAGAGTTGCTCGTCGCCGCGGCCGCCGAGAAGGGTGTCGTTGCCGCCGCCGGCATGGGCGATGGAGCGGCGGCCGGTTCCCCAGATGGTGTCCGCGCCGCCGTCGCCGGTCATGACCACCGAATCCGAGGCGGCATCGTAGCGCGCGCCCGTTGCCCAGCCCGGCTGGCCGGCTTCGGTGCCATAGACATAGGCGATCGCGGCGGCATCGAGGGGCTGGATGCCGGCCGGGGTCGGGCCCGTGTGGGTGTAGGACATGACGGTGTTCTGCCAGTTGTCCTGGGTGGCCGGCAGGACGATGGAACCGTCGAAGGGGTGCTTGAGGCCGAGGGCGTGGCCGACCTCGTGCAGCAGGACGAGGAAGCCGTATGAGCCCGGCTCCATCGGGTCGGTCTCGTAATATGTGGAGGACAGGCTGATCGCGCCGTTCGGCGGGTAGTGGGCGAAGCCCGCCGTCTCCGGCGCCATGCTTTCCTTCTGGAAGCGGATGTCGATGCCCTCCCCGCCGGCGCGGTCGGGCACCTCCACGAAACGGATGCCGGACATGTCGGCCCAGGCATCGAGGGCGAGGCGGGCGGAAGCGGCCTGGGCCGCCGTCAGGCGGCCGAAGGCGCCGGGGGTGGTGCCTGCCTCGGGGGTTTGGGCGAAGCTGAAGGTGACGACGCCGCCGCGCCCTATGGCGCCGTTCCAGCCGGGATTGGGGCTGCGGAGCAGAGCCGTGATCTCGATGCCGGGCGCGGCGGCGGCCTCCGCCGCCAGGGGGGCGGGCGGCACGTCGCCGGGCAGGAAGGCTTCGGGCCACGCTGCGTTTGCCGAGGGAAGGGCGGCGGCGGGGATGCCGCCGCCGCCGCAGATCCGGCCCTGGGGTGCCGCATCAAAGTCACACAAAGCGCACATGGCAATTCCGCTTCGGAATGGAAACGATATTGCCATGTCCGCGGTCAGGCAGCAACGCCATGGCCCCGGTATTATGCGGCGATTCTAGTCGGCCGGGCTGCGAGTGGCCCGGGGCGCCTCCTCCTGCGGGCGGGCGCCGAACCAGCCCTTCACCTTCTCCCGCGTGGCCTGGAACACGACGTAGAGCATCGGGATCATGAAGATGCCGATAATGGAGGCCGCGAGCATGCCGCCGAAGACCGGCGTGCCCACCGCGCGGCGGGAGACCGCCGCGGCGCCGGTGGCCGTGACCAGGGGCACCAGGCCGAGCACGAAGGCGATGGAGGTCATCATGACGGCGCGGAACCGCAACCGCGCGCCCTCGGTCGCGGCTTCCCGGATGGGCATGCCGCGCTCGCGCGCTTCCTTGGCGAACTCGATGATCAGGATGCCGTTCTTGGCGGCCAGCGCGATCAGCACCACCAGCCCGATCTGGGCGTAGATGTCGAGCGACAGGTTGGCCAGCAGGATGGCGACAAAGGAGCCGAGCACGCCCACCGCGATGGAGAGCAGCACCGGCACCGGGATGGTCCAGCTCTCGTAGAGCGCCACGAGGAACAGGTAGGCGAAGAGAACCGCGAGCGCGAGGATATAGGCCGTCTGCCCCGTGGCCAGCTTCTCCTGGTAGGCGGTGCCGGTCCAGGCATAGCCGTAGCCGTTGGGCAGCACGCGGTTGGAGAGCTGCTCCATCGCGGCCAGCGCCTGGCCCGAGGAGATGCCGGGCTTGGGCGCGCCGTTGATCGAGATGGCCCGGTAGTTGTTGTAGCGGAAGATGGTCTGCGGGCCGAGCACGGTGCGGATGTCGGCGAGCGCGCGCAGGGGCACCATCTCGCCGGAGCTGGAGCGGACCTGGATGCGCCAGATGTCGTCCACGTCGTTGCGGTCGGCGGCCTCGGCCTGGATGTTCACCTGCCAGACGCGGCCATAGAGGTTGAAGTCGTTGACGTAGATGCCGCCCAGCGCCGCCTGGAGGGTGGAGAAGATGCTGGCGATCGGCACGCCCAGCGCCTGCGCCTTGTCGCGGTCCACGTCGAGGTAGAGGGAGGGGTTGTTGGCGGCGAAGGTGGAGAACACCGCCGTCAGGTTCGGGTCCTGGTTGGCGGGCACGATCAGGCCGAGCATGGCGGCGCCGAGGGCGTTGATGTCGCGGCCCTCGTAGTCCTGCAGGATGTACTCGAAGCCGCCGCCGGTGCCGAGGCCGATGATGGGCGGCAGGTTGAAGGCGAAGACGTTGGCCGTGCGGATGCCCTGGGTGGTTCCGAACACGCGCCCGATCGCGGCCTGGACGGAGTTGGCCACCCCCTCGCGGTCCGCGAAGGGCTTCATGCGGATGACCATGAAGGCGGAGTTGGACTGCGCGCCGCCATCGATGAGCGAGAAGCCGACGATGCCCAGCGTGCCCTGCACGGAGGGGATGGGGCGGACGATCTCCTCGATCTGGCGCACCACCTCGCGCGTGCGGGACACGCTGGCGCCAGGGGGAAGCTGGGCCTGGACGAAGAAGGCGCCCTGGTCCTCCTGGGGGAGGAAGCCGGTGGGGGTGACCTTGCTGATGGTGAAGATGCCGAAGCCGAAGCCCGCGGTCAGCAGCAGGGAGAGGAAGGAGATGCGGACCAGGCGCGAGACGCCGCCCGCGTAGCGGTCCCGGGTCCAGTCGATGCCGCGCAGCACGTAGCCGATGGGGCCGCGGCGGGGGCCGTGATGGGGCTTGAGGATGATGCCGCAGAGCGCGGGGGAGAGGGTCAGCGCGTTGATGGCCGAGATGACCATGGCGGCCGAGATCGTCACCGCGAACTGGCGGAACAGCTCGCCCGACAGGCCCGGGATGAAGGCGATGGGCACGAACACCGAGAGCAGGACGAGGGTGATGGCGATGATCGGCGCCGTGATCTCGTCCATCGCCTTCTTGGTGGCGTCCTTGGTGGACAGCTCGGGGTGGTCGGCCATCACCCGCTCGACGTTCTCCACCACCACGATGGCGTCGTCCACCACGATGCCGATGGCGAGCACCATGGCCAGCAGCGAGACGGTGTTGGCGGAGTATCCCAGCGCGAGGAGGATGATGAAGGCGCCGATCAGCGAGACCGGCACGGCGATGGTGGGGATGATGGTCGCCCGCCAGGAGCCCAGGAACAGGTAGACCACGATGACGACGAGGGCGAAGGCCTCCAGCAGGGTCTTGATGACCTCGTGGATGGTCTCGTTCACGAAGTCCGAGCTGTCGTAGAAGACGTTGTAGTCCACGCCCTCCGGGAAGCGCGCCTTCAGCTCATCCAGCCGCTGCTTCATGGCGGTCGAGACGGAGACCGCGTTGGCGCCGGGCGCGAGATAAACGCCGAAGGCGATGGCGGGCTGGCCGTTGAAGCGGTTCTCGGTGTCCGCGTTGGCGGCGCCGATCTCGACGCGGGCCACGTCCTTCACGCGCAGCACCGAGCCGTCCTGGTTGGCGCGGACGACGATGTTGCCGAATTCCTCGGGGGAGACGAGGCGGCCCTTGGTTTCGAGGTTGATCTGGAAGGACTGGTCGTCGCCGATGGGGCGCCCGCCGAGGCGCCCGACCGCGGCCTGGACGTTCTGCGCCTGGATGGCGGTGATCACGTCCTGCGGCGTCATGTTCAGCGAGATCAGGCGATCCGTCTGGAACCAGATGCGCATGGAATAGTCCTGCGCGCCGAAGACGTTGACCTGCCCCACGCCCGGGACGCGGGCGAGGTCGTCGAGCATGTTGATGGTGAAGTAGTTCGACAGGAACAGCGGGTCGAGGTTGGTGGTGGAATAAACGAAGCCGAACATCAGCACGGCGGAGGACTGCTTGCGCACCACCACGCCCGTGCGCTGCACCTCCTGCGGCAGGCGGGCCAGCGCCGCCTGGACGCGGTTGTTCACGTTGACGGTGGCGAGGTCCGGGTCGGTGCCCAGCGAGAAGGAGATGTTGAGGGTGTAGCTGCCGTCGTTGGCGGAGTTGGAGCGCATGTAGATCATGCGGTCCACGCCGTTGATCTGGCCCTCCAGCACCTGGCCGATGGTGGATTCCACCACGGTGGCGGAGGCGCCGGGATAGCGCGCCACGACCGAGACCTGGGGCGGGACGATGTCGGGGAACTGCGAGACCGGGATGCGCAGAAGGGAGATCGCGCCCGCGATCAGGGTCAGGATCGCGATGACGATCGCGAGCCGCGGGCGATCGACGAATTTGCCGGAGATCATGGGGGGCTACCGGGCTCTCTACCGGGCCGTGCCGGACTGATTTGCGGGGGGCGTGGCGGCGGCGGGCTGGCTGGTGCCGGGGTTCCCCGTGCTGGGTGCCGCCGGCGCACCGGGCGGGGAGGCGCCGGTGCCGCCGGGCGCGCCCTGGGTGGTGCCCTGGTTCGGGCCGCCGGGCGCGGCGCTGGCCGGGGAATTGCCGGCGGCGGCGTTGCCGTTGGCGCCGCCCGTGCCCGCGGGCGCGTCGGGGGCGCCGCCACCGGGGGCGGAGCCGGGCGCGCCCGGCTGGCCCGGTGCGGGGGCGACGGGGGCGGCGTTGACCTGCTGGCCCGGGCGGACGCGCTGGATGCCCTCCACGATCACCTTGTCGCCGAGGTTCAGCCCTTCCTCCACCACCGCGATCTCGGGCGTGTTGCGGCCGAGGCGGAGGTTGCGGCGCTGGGCCTTGCCCTCGTTGTCCACGATGAAGGCGTAGGAGCCCTGCTGGTCCTGCAGAACGGCGGAGCGGGGGATGGTGATGGCCAGCACGGGCTCGACGCCCTGCACGAAGACGGTGACGAACTGCCCGTCGATCAGCATGCGGTCGCCTTCCGGGCCGGAGGCGGGGTTGGGCACGCGGGCGCGGATCAGGATGCTGTCGGTGGCGCGGTTGATCTGGTTGTCGATGAAGTCGATCCGCCCGATCTGGGGCGAGGTGCGGCCATCGGCGGTGCGGAAGCGGATCTGCACGGCATCGGCGCCGCCGCGGGAGGCGTAGCGGTCCCGCAGCTCCAGCGCCTGGCGCTGGGAGACGGGAAAGGCGACGCGCATGGGATCCTGGCTGACGATGGTCGCCAGCGTGCCCGTGTTGGGCCCGACCACGTTGCCGATGGTCACGTTGGTGCGCCCGATCTTGCCGTCGATGGGGGAGGTGATCTCGGTATAGCCCAGATTGATCTCGGCCGAGCGCGCCGCGGCGCGGGCGGCGAGCAGCTGGGCGTTGGCCGTGCGCTCCTGGGCGGTGGCGTTGTCCAGCGTCACCCGGGTCCCGGCGCCCGTGCGGGAAAGCTCCTGCGCGCGGTTGAGGGCGACGCGGGCATTGGTCAGCTCGGCCTCGGCGGAGGCGGTGTTGGCCTGGGCGCGCGCGACCTCGGCCTCGAAGGTCTGGCGCTCGATCCGGTAGAGCGGGTCGCCGCGCTTCACCTCCTGACCTTCGCGGAACAGCACCTCCTGGAGGAAGCCGGTGATGCGGGCGACGATGTCCACCCGCTGGACCGCCTCCACCCGGCCGACGAAGTCGGTGCTTTCGGTCACCGGGCGGCGGATGGCCTCCTGGACGCCGACCGCCGGCGGGCCCTGTGGGCCGAACTGGGCGAGGGCGGGGCTTGCGGCGCCCAGCGTCCCGGCGAGCAGAAGGGCAAGCGCCTTGGGGAAGGCCGGGCGGTTTGTGCGACGCGTCATGGCGGGGATGTGGCGGAGGGGTGAGTTCCCTGCAAGCACTGGGAGCAAGGCCGGCCACTTTATGGTCCGGAGCGGCATGCCGCTCGACAGAACAGTTGCCGGAATGGTGCCAATTTGCAACTATTCGCTGGTTCCGGTGGATAGCATCTTTTCCTTTCTCATATGTTAAGCGTTCTATGTTAGTGAGAGTTCTGCGGTGCGGTCCAACCACCAACCGCAGGTTGCATCGGCCCCTTGTTCCGTTCCGTGGCCACGGGCGTGGCCGGGACCCTTGCGGGCAGGTTTTCGAACCGAGCGGCGCGATGATCGCGGCCGCGGGTTCAAATGGCTGCGGAACGTTTCACCGTTCCGCGAACGGCGCGGGAGCGCCATGGACGGGAGCTAAAGCGTTGGATCCGAACGTGTTGACGGGTGAGGCGGGGACGATCCTTGCGGAAATCCCCACGCGCGCCGTGGCACCGGCCACCGAGCGCGCGCGGCCGGCCGCCTCACGCGGGCGCCTGCTCTCGCCCCCTTCCACCGCGTCCGGCGTGGCGGCGGTGGGGCGCGCCATGACGGTGCTGGGGGCCTTCCGGCCGGGGGACACCTCGCTTCCGCTGCGGGTGCTGGCGGCGCGCACCGGGCTCTACAAGAGCACGATCCTGCGCCTGCTGGCCTCGCTGGAGCGGCATTGCTGCGTGCGGCGCAACCCGGACGGTTCCTGGTCGCCCGGGGCGATGCTGCTGCACTGGGGTTCGCTCTATGCCCGCGGGCTGGGGCTGGAAGGGCTGGTGCCCCCCGTGCTCGACTCGCTGACCGAGGCGACGGGGCAGGGCGCGACCTTCTGGGTGAAGCTGGATGACGAGCGCCGCATCTGCCTCTACCGCGCCGCGCCGCCGCGCACGCTGCGCGTGGCGGTGCAGGCCGGCGACATGATGCCGCTGGGCTCCGCCGCCACCGGGCGCGTTTTCGCGATCTGGGATCCGGCCTTCGGCGAGGCCGCCGAGCCGGTGCCGGAGGTGGCGCCGGGCGGGTTTCCGGTGATCGCCACCCAGGGCAACCGCGACCTCGACGCGGCCGCGATCTCCGCCCCGGTGTTCCAGGCCGGGCGGGTGCTTCGCGGAGCCCTGACCCTTTCCGGCTCCAGCGAGCGGCTCTGGCCGGAGGTGGAGCGGGTGAAGCCTCTGGTTGCCGAGGCCGCCGCTGGGCTCACCCGGGCTCTGGGGGGCTAGCCGTTCCGGGGGCGGGCCCCGGCCCGCCCTGCCTCATGAAGGCGAAATGAAAGTTTTGCGCGCGACTTTGTGATTTCTGTTGCCTTCGACCAGGACTTGGCCTCTCATTCCCGTGAGGAGTGTTCCGATGTCCCGTTCCGCCACTGGCCTGAGTTCCGCGAACGCCCAGCATGAGGGGCGGCAAGAAGAACGTCTTCGTCCCGGCGCCAGCATCGGCGTCGTGGTGGGGCTCTCCATGGCGCTCTGGTACGGGGTTTATGTCCTGATCCGCGCCTTCAGCGGGTGAGGGCGGCTCCGGCCTCGCCGGGAAGGCCCGGCGTAACCGGCTGATCCTGGCGGGCCTTACCGGGCCCGCCTTTTTCCTGCGCGGGCGCTGCCGTGTCAGGTTGCGCGGGGCGTCAGCCAGAAGAACAGGATGGTCGCCGCCGCGGTGGCCAGCGCGAAGAAGAGCAGCCCCGCCCCGATCCCGCCCTGCGCGACCACCGGGCCGGACGCCGCCTGCAGCACGGCGGCTCCCCCGAAGAAGGCGAGGTTCACGGCCGACATGGCCTTGCCCGTCTGCTCCGTTGGCACCGAGGAGCGGGCGATGGCGAAGATCAGCGGCTGCACCGCGATCAGCAGGCCGAACACCAGCAGCATCGCCGCGTCCCAGGCGCTGGGGAGCGCCCCGAAGGGACCGCCGGGGCCGCCCATGACAACCAGGGCCAGGGCGGCGGCGGCGCCGAGATGGCCGAAGAGGAGAAGGGCGCGCCTGTGGCCGATCCGCCGGTCCGCGATGCCCCAGAGGAGCGGGCCGACCACCAGGGCGGTGGTGGCGAGCAGCAGGACGTTGCCGGCCTCCACGCGGGACAGGAACTTCACCTCCATCAGCCATGGGCCGCCCCAGAGGCCCCGCACGCCCAGCACGGCGGCAAAGGAGCCCAGCGCGAGGATGGCGGCGCCGCGCAGGGGGCGGGACACGGCGATGCGCAGGACCTCTCCGGCCTCCTGCCCCAGGCTGCGGCTGCGGTCGGTCGAGGGGCGGTCATGCACCAGCAGGGCCACGAGGCCGAGGACGAGCAGGCTGGTGCCGGCCGAGGTCCAGTAGCCCGCCCGCCAGCCGGCATGGTCCACCAGCAGGGCGAGCGGGCTGGCCGAGAGCAGCATGCCGCAATTGCCGATGGTCTGGATCAGGCCGGACCAGAGGCCGAAGCGGGACGGGGGCAGGCTTTTCGCGGCCAGCGTGATCGGGCAGATCAGCATGCCCGCGCAGCCCAGGCCCAGCACGACCTGGGCCAGCAGGAAGCCGATGGCGCCCCCGGCCACCGCCGCCAGCGCGGCGCCGAGCGCGGCGATGGCCAGCAGGCAGAGCGAGACGCGGCGCACGCCGAAGCGGTCCAGCGACACGCCGATCGGCACCTGGGCGAGCGCGAAGGACATGTTGAAGGCGCCGGTGAGGGAGGCCAGCACCTGGGCGGTGACGCCGAGGTCGGCGCCCAGCACGTCCGCGGTGATGGCGGGCAGGGTGCGGACCATGTTGGACAGGACATGGCCCATGGCGAGGGCGACGAGCGGGGCGGCGAAGGCGAGCGAGGTTTCCCGCGCGTGGTCGGGCATGGGGGACGGTTCCTCAGCGCCCCGCCCTTGCGTGGGGCGGGGTCGTTGGTTCGGGGTCTTTCGTTCGGAAGCGGGGGGCGGGCCTAGTTCCGGAAGATCTTGCCGGGGTTGAGGATGCCCTTTGGGTCCAGCGTGTTCTTGATGCTGCGCATCACCGCCAGGGCCTCG
>Ga0210040_10005341_pt1 | contig 16419 bp, 14 predicted proteins | sample CryGeyCG12114_NA_FD_185462 | JGI IMG/M metagenome (GOLD analysis project Ga0210040, IMG submission 185462) | Groundwater microbial communities from aquifer - Crystal Geyser CG19_WC_8/21/14_NA (SPAdes) (version 2) | ecosystem: Environmental > Aquatic > Deep subsurface > Groundwater | place: USA... | reverse complement strand
CCCGCCGCATCGAACCAGCGCGGCCACTCGTCGGCGCGATAGGAACGCAGCAGCGTCTCACGCGCGAGCGCCGCGGGCGTATCGAGCCTTGCGGCGATGACCGGCCCACACAGCACGCCGAGCGGCGCGGGCATGATCCGTGCGGCATGGATGCCGTGCCACGCGCCGTCGCCGAAGCGGATCGCGAGATCGAGCCCCTCCCCTGCCAGATCGACCCGGTTGTTGTTTGTCATCAGCCGCAGGTCAATCTGCGGACAGGCGCGCCCGAAGTCCTGTAGGCGCCTGAGCAGCCACCCGGCGGCAAAGGTGCCGACCACCCCCACCGTCAGCACCTCGCGCACGCGACCACCTGCATAGCGCTCCAGCGTAGCCCCGATCCGGTCGAACGATTCCGCCAGGACGGGCACCAGCGCATGTCCCTCGTCGGTCAGGGCCAGCCCGCGGGGCAGGCGACGGAACAATGGTGTGCCAAGCCGCCGTTCAAGCGCTGCAACCTGGTGGCTGATCGCACCTTGGCTGACGCACAGTTCGATCGCCGCGCGCGTGAAGTTCAGGTGCCGGGCCGCCGCCTCGAAGGCGCGCAGAGCATTGAGCGGAAGCTGGGCACGATCCATGCCCAACGATGACCTTAGCTCATGCCTCTGTCGAGATATGATGCTTTGCCCGCGCTTCGTTTTGCCAGGCAGAAGACGAGCACGATAGTGGAGAGAGCATGATGACCATAAGGAAATTGCTGGCTGCCGCGATCGCCGCAGCGACGCTTGGGGCTGCGAGTGGCCCGTCAATCGCGCAGGACGATCCGTTGCTGCGGCCGATCCTGCCGGCAGACGCAGCGAAGTGGCTCGGCGCGCAAGCGCCGCTGCGAATCTACGGCAATAGCTATCTGGTCGGGTTTCAGGGCCTGAATGTCGGCCTGATCCGCACCGGCGCTGGCCTGATCCTGATCGATGGCGCAGTGCCGCAAGGGGTGCGAGCGATCGAAGCCAATATCCGCCAACGCGGCTTCCGGGTACGCGACGTAAAGCTGATCCTCACCACTGAGGGGCACTTCGACCATGCCAGCGGCATCGCTGCGCTCGCGCGCGACACCGGCGCCACCGTGATCGCCAGCTGGCCGACCGCGGACGTGCTGCGCCGCGGGCAACCTGCGGTCGATGATCCGCAGATTGCCTATGGCGTTGCCTTCCCCGCGGTGGCCCGCGTTCGAGGGGTCACGGACGGCGCGCAGATCCGGCTCGGTGCCACAGTGGTGACTGCCCGGGCGACGCCGGGCCACACGCCAGGCAGCATGAGCTGGACGTGGCGCGCGTGCGAAGGAGCCAAATGCCGGGCCATGGTTTTCGCTTCAAGCCTCAACCCCATTGGGGGACCAGGCTACCGTTACTCGGCGCCCGGCCACGCGCGCGCCGTCATCGACTTTCGACGCAGCTTCGCGATCATGCGGGCGCTGCCGTGCGACGTGCTCCTCACCGCGCATCCCGACCAGTCGAGCGGCGACAGCAAGGCGCGGGCGCTGGCTGCGGGCCGAACCCCCAACCCCTTCATCGACCCGGCCGCGTGCCGCACCTATGCCGCCAAATATGCGACACTGTTCGACCAGCGCCTCGTCCACGAACGCAGCGGCAAGGTACATTGACGTTTAGAGGTAGTCAGCCGGCTGAATGAGGTCAAAGGGCCACAGCTGTTCGATCCACTTCTGCACAGACCCACATTTGGCCGTTCGCGGGCCCTTCGTCGCTTCCCAGCTTCGGACATCCGTTCAGCTACCGTTCGCCCCGCCAAACTGGAAATACAAGGATGCCCGTGCTGAAGATATCGCGCCTTCGAGTAGTCGGTCAGTTCATCGAAGGCGCCTGGAAACGCGGTAACTGACTACCTCACAAAGAATTGCGGCTGTCACGACCGGCACCTCCGTCACCGTTCGGGATGCGCTCCAGAAAGGAGGCGAGCTCCGACAAAAGACCCTCGTTCCGTCGCGACCAATTCGCCCTCAACAGTTCCTCCGAAACGTAGCCGTCGTATTTTGCCTGACGCAGCCCCTCTACCGATCTCGAAAGACGGCCTATCTCTAGCATTTCCAGCAGGCGGGGAACCTGATCGATCAGTTCTGATGCCCCGATACCCTCGACCTCAATGCCTACGTCGTGCGCCTCCACATGGTAGCCAGCGGACACGAACATCACCGCTGCCAATGCATTGAAGGCAGTACCCCGCCACGTGAACAGATGCGTGGTGCGCCCGGTATCGATAAGGCATCCAGCGACGAGTGGCATCGACGTCCAAGCGGCGCGCGCGTCCTGCAGCAATCGCATAGATGTGGCGTCCAGCCATGCCGGCAGGTCGGCATCGCGCAGAACGGAAAGCATCTCCGCCGCGAGCCGATCGTGGAGAGGCTCGCTCGATCCGCTCTCGAACTGCGGAATCCGACCGGACGGATGCGCCGTGACCTCCACCACCTTGGCGCGGTCATCGACCGAAACGATCCGCCACCGACGTCCCGCGAACCCGACAAGACCGCCGACCGCAACCACGTTTGCGAGCGGGATCGTGCCCAAGGCGCGCCCGGCTGCGACCAACCTCCATTCCTCTTCAGTGTCGAAGTTGGCGTAGAAGTCTCGAGCATCGGTGAGCCGCTCTCCTTCCCTGCCCAACATGATCGTCCCATCAGGAGACTGCTCAATCAATCCGGCCTCCGGGTCGGCCATCCCCCGCAGCAGGCTCGCCAGCTCCCCGGAGGACAGCGCCATGACCCCATTCGCGAACAGCGCCGCGTGAAGCGCCGCGGGTCTGATCCCACCGCGTTCGACGATAAACGACAACACCTGCTGAACGGCGACGCTTAGCCTGCCAGGATCGAAGCGCTCGGGCGGCTCCACGAACCGGTCCAGAAGCAGACGCACCGCGGCGACCGCGAGCACGGTGGGCAACCGGAGCCGACCGAGCGGTCCGTCCGGTGCTGCCGGCTCGCGAATGTAGATCCTTAGCACCGCGGACGCGCCTTCGCGCCGACCACTTCGACCAAGACGCTGGCGCAATCCCGCGATCGACCGAGGAGGCCCGAGCTGCGCGATTGATGCAACGGATCCGATGTCGATACCCAGTTCCAGCGTCGTCGTGGCTACCGCGGTGGTCGGAACGTCACCCGCCTTCAGCCGCGTCTCCACGTCTTCTCGCAGCTCGCGGGACAGGTTGCCGTGATGAGGAAGGAAGGGATTGGGAACGCCATCCGCGTCAGATCGGGCACGAAGACGATCGGCCAGTTCCTCCACGTTTCGACGGGATCCGGCGAAGAACAGGTGGTTGCCCTCCCGCAGATAACGAAAGGCATGGTCGGCTATCGCACTCATTGCGTCGGCATCACCATCGATGCGCACGCCGTCAGGGCCTATCGCGTCGGTACCGATCACCGCATCACGCTGAAGGTAACCGCGGACCTGAAGGCGCAGTTCGGGCTGTCCGCCCTCCACATCGATCCGAGCAACCGAGGCAGGCGCCTCGGGATTCAGCCAGGAGGCGGCGATCGCCGGATCTCCGATCGTCGCCGATAGACCGACCCTACGCGGTCGCCGATCTGCCAGCGCGTCAATCCGGCGAAGAAGGGACGCGAGGTGCAGGCCGCGCGGGCCGCGAAGGAAGGCGTGAAGTTCGTCGATCACAATCGCCTCGAGCGTTCCGAACAAACGCAGCGCGTCCGCCGGGCGCCTGACTAGCATCGCCTCGATCGACTCCGGGGTGATCAGTACCACGCCACGCGGGTCCTTGCGCATCCGCGACTTCGGACCCTGTGGAGCGTCACCGTGCCAGCGCACGAGGGGCAGACCCAAGCGCTCGCACAGCCCATCCATCCTGCGCGCCTGGTCATTGATGAGCGCCTTCAGCGGGCTCACGTACAATATGGAAAGGCCCTGCCCTTCGTGATCGGCCGCCCGGGTCAGGAGCGGCAGGAATGCCGCTTCAGTCTTGCCCGCCGCAGTCGCGGCGGCGATCAGGACGTCATCGTCCCCGCCGAGAATGGCGGAGATCGCTTGATCCTGAACCTGCCGGAGTTCCGACCATCCCTCATCGCGGATCCAGCGCTGAACGTCACGGTGAAGCAGGTCGAAGGAGGATGGCATTCCTACAGACGCAATGTCGCGAGCTCATCATCGTCGTCGGCGTCGCCGATGATCGCATCCTCGTCGTTCGCCACCTCGACCGCCCCGATCAACGGACGCCAGTCCGTGCCGGGGTTCTGCTCCAGCACCGCCAGAAACTGGACGAACGCCTTGATCGTGTTGCGAGGCGTTCGGAAATAGGCCTCACCAATTCGGTTATTGCAATGCGACATGAAGGCGGTCAGCGCCTCGTCGGGCACGAGCTCGCCGTCGGCCGCGCCGGATGCAAAAACCGAGCGAATGTTGCCCAGAAGGACGAGGAGGTCCTCCGGCGTGAGGCTCTGCAGCCGGACGACCGGACCCGCTAGATCGACAAGCCCGCCGGTAGCGAAGCCGTTTTCAGAGAGCCGCGACTGAAGCGCCTGATAGCTGTAGAGACCGCGGCGGCTGTCCATGAGGAACTCGGGTGTGCCGCCGAGTACGAAGCCCAATCCGGCGACGTCGCCCTGCAGAACGTCATTGAGCATCCGAAGCAGCTGCTCGTAGTTCTGGCTTCGGGCCTGCGCGCTCTGCAGCTTATAGAGGTTGACCATCTCATCGAGCACCACGATCAGCCCGGCATAACCCGCGATCCGAACGAAGGCCGCCATTAGTTTGAAGCTGTCATAGACGTCGGCGTCATCGATTATCGAGCGCACGCCCAAGGCGTTACGGGCCTCCGTCTTGGTTGAATACTCCGCGCGCATCCAGCGTAGCGCGGCCGCCTTGCGGCCGTCGTCGCCGTCCTCGCCCGCCTGCCAATACGCCTTCACTACCGTCACGAAGTCGTGCCCACCCAGATGGTCGTGCATGGGCGCCAGCGCGGTGTCGATCGCGCGCTCAACCGGGCGGCCCTCCGTTCCGGCGCCTTGGACGCACGTCCCGATAAAGCGTTCGAGGATGCTGGCGAGCGCACCACCTTCGGGCTTCGTCCGCGTCGCCATGTTGCGGATTGCCTCGGCGAAGAGTCCGCGGGCCTGACCGCCCGTCGCATGGATTCTCCGGTCAGGAGCGAGATCGGCATGGATCGTGACGCACTTGCGTTCGAGGGCGATGAGGCGGACGAGATTGAGGAAAAAGGTCTTACCGGCACCGTATTCGCCCACGACGAGCCGCATGCCCGCGCCGCCATCGGCTACGCGGTCGATATCTCGGACGAGGGCTGCGATCTCGGCTGCCCGCCCAACCTGCATGTGAGGAAGCCCCAGTCGCGGCACGACGCCTGCCGCCAGAGCCTGCAGGATGGTGTCCCGGTCGCGGGGACGGAGTATTGGCTTGGTCACGATGCATCCATCCGTTGAAGAAGGGTGAGAATGTGCGCGGGGATCGCCAGAGACTCGCCGTCGTCGAGAACAGGCTCGTCGAACTGGTCGAAGCCCCATTCGTTGATAGTCTCGATGGCGCCCTCGGAGCCGAGCCGCACCGCCCGGGCCGCAACGTCGAACTGCGCACGTGAAGTTAGCGAACCGTCGACCAGACTCACGAGCAGCGCTCCATGTGCCGCGTCGAGCCCCGGATACCGACCTACCTCGACGTTCGCCGACTTGGCGGGCTCTTCGGCAGCGTCCTCCACGAATATCGAGGCAAGAAGCTTCGAGACGTCAGTGGTCTCGCTCCGTATCCTCGCGAGACGGGCGGCGTCGATCGCCAGATCGCCGCCGGGCTCCCGCGGCGGCAACGCGACACCCGCTTCGGGCCTTGCGGGGATCACGCTGACCGGCTCGTCCGGCTCGCCGCCGCGATGGAGTACGCCGTAGACGTCGTCGCGAGGCAGTCCGAGCACCTTGTACAGATTTTCGAGAAACCGGATTTCCGCGGGAAGTATCTGCCCGTCCGCCAGGATCGTCGCAGCCGCCGCTGCGGCCACTCCGCGCCGCGCGTCTGCCGGCAGATCCGCCAGACGCTTCAGGGCGGCCGACACCTTGGGCGGCTGCTCCGTCACCACTGCAATGTGCGCGGCGAGCCTCTGGCGGGCGACATCGTCCAGTTCAGACAAGCCGGCGACGTGGTCGCCTATGGCCAGAAGTTCCGACGGCACAATCGCTCCATCGGACGACGCGGCCAGGATCGCCACGTCCACGACCGAGCGTGCCGTTACATATGCGGGATTGTCAGGGGAAAGCAGCGTGCCATTGCCGATCTCGAAAAGACTGATGGCGGAGCCGCCGTTCATCGCACCGGTGGCACCGTACCGACGGTCGGGTTCGAAACCCACGGCCATCGTGTCGAGCCGCTGCGCCAGTTGCTTCTGACATGCGGAACTGACGGCCTCATCCTTGCCCATTGGAGGAAGCCCCACGACCTTCATGACGGCATCGGCGGTGGCGAGAGTCGTCCGGCCGGGCTCAAGCGCCAGTAGGTTCCGCGCGGTGCGGATGGGCTCGCCGAACGGACCGTCCGCCATATCCTTCGGAAGCAGCGCGGCGGCGGACATGGTTCCGCGAACGGAGCCATCGGATCCGAGCTGGCGGCTATAGGAGCCGAGTTCATCCGAGCACATGTTCATCAGTTCCCGAAGGCGCTCTATCGGTGCCGACGTTCCCGAAAGGTCGGGCACATCGACCAGCGTGAGGTCGACGTGGAACCCCGTCGCCGACTGATATCGATAGTTGATCCGCGCCTTCGGCACTCGCACCTTTAGGCCACGGGGATACGACTGCGCGAAACGACGGCCCCACAGATCCAGAAACTCGTCGAAGCATCTGGTGACGGGCGTTCGAGGGTATGAGTCCGGCGTGGCGAGCAGCCAGCATAGCGCCGCGTCTGCATCGAGCGCGTCGCCCGCGGCCACGCGTTCGCCGAGTTGGATCCGAAGCTTCAGGGGCACTTCGTAACCGTTGCGGAGCGAAAGACTCGGCCGAGTCCTCTGATCCTCCTCCTTCGCGATGAGGGAGGCCATATCGATCAGCTTCGCGGCAGCCGGACCGAAATTGTAGTCGGCGCCGTAGAATGGCATCAAGCGGCGCAGCTCCGCGAGTATTGCCGGCGCCTCCGCCTTCGCGTCGTCGAGGAGCAGCCGCCGCTCCAGACCGTGGAAATAGAGCTTCGCGAATGCTGGTGACGCCCCGTCGGGCCTGCCTGCGGCTAGCCATTCCAAATAGCCTCTCCGCACGGCGGGCTCGAACGCCAAGTAGTCGATGTTCCAGGTCTGCACCGAGTGCGACGGCGAGTAGGATTCAGAGACCGGCAACGCCGGATCAATCAGGGATGGATGTCGGGGGTGGGCGTAGGGATCGTTCTGGTTCCCGACATACACCAGCTGGGCATCGAAGGTGACCGACCCCACCTTCATGCTCTCCGGCCCAAGGACCCATCTCGGCTCGATATTCGAAGGCGTGATCGATGTCGCGACCGGAAGTACGACACGTGCCATCGACGTTGGTGGCGGTGGCGGCGGCGGTGACGGTGGCGACGGCCGATACGTTGGCCGCGACTCCTCCATGCGACGCGCCGGCTGCAGTCCGGGAGCGCTACTCGTCCGCCGTGCGGCGTAGCTACGAGCTTGCGCCTCGGTCGTGAACGCATAGCCGCCCGCGTGATAGCGACCATCCGATGACATCGTCACCCCGTCGCCCAGCTTCGCCGTAGGAAGGATGGGCGAAGACGCATCCCGGACGGGTGCTTCTCCCTCTTGCCGCAAATCCCGAGCGGCAGGAGCCGCTGGCGAGGGCGGCGTCCGCCGCGCCTGGCGCGCGGCGAAGTCCACCGCCTGCGCCTCGGTCGCGAACGAATAGCCTGACGCCCGAAAACGACCATCGGAACCGACGACGGCGCTGGGCGTCGAAACAGAGCCAGATGCAGGCGTTCCACCGCGATCGGACAAGCCGAGAGAGGACGCTTGCGTTGACGGCGGTGATGGGGGCTTCGGTGCCGCCTTTCGTATCGGTGTAGGTGGCGCTGGAAGTGGTGGTTCTGGCGCTTGCGATGAATGCTGCGATGACGGCGGTCGTGGCGGTGGCAAAGGTGAATGCGCCGGTCGCGCTTTCCCGTTTCGGTCTACGGGCGCCTCGACGAGCCCAAGCGTCTGCATCAGCTTCGAAAACAAGGACATCGCCGCGTCACCCCCTTCCCACGCTAGCGATGCGCATCAGGATCGGCCAAGCGGAATCCATCATGTCCGGCGCGAAACACACGATGTTGGGACGTCCGATCAGCGGTCGAAGGTTTCGATATCATTCGCCACTTCTGGTGCCCACCGATCGAAATGGGCATTAGCCTCGCTTTCTGTATCGAAGCGGAGAAGTCTGTGCACCCCGCACTTCACTTCGTAGAAAACCTCTCCACCCTCATCGGTGACTTCCCAGATGAAGGATCCGGGCTCCTCGCGGATATCTACGCGCGTCATCTGCTCCACCTCTCGATCTGCTTCATGCCCCCCCCCCGGATTCCATACGCGTCTCCTCGCCTGTATCGGAACGAGCGATCAGGACTGTCTAGGGCGGCTCGGTCTCGCAGGCTTGCGCTTTGCCGTGGATCGCATCCACCCAATACCTGCTCAAATTCGTCCACGCCGCCTAACCATTGCTGAGGTATCGAGGAGCCAAAGACTCATAATCGGCCGCTCAGGGTACTACTTGCGGCTTACAACTTCGGACACTTATCATGTACGCCCGCGGACGCTCCGACGGCGGAATAACGCGGGTATAGAGTTATTTGGGACCTTCTGGTTGTCTGCCAACAGGCTGATTTTAGCAAAAGTTCAGTAGATTTGAAATTCACAAATAACTTGCTCGCTATATTCCGATCGCTGGGCCGCTCCCAGGCCAAACACTCCAAGCCGACGCATCATGCGCCGTACCTATCCTGCAATCGCTCCATGCGCGCGCGACCAGATACCCAGCGTCAACGCTTCGTACCGATTGTAGAAGGTTTCGAATATGAAGAGATGCCGTTCCCCATTTCTGTCGAGGAGAATAATATCGCTCTGGCCAAGCGAGCCGCCCGACTGGCTGCCACAATAGCCGGCGGCGATCGCAAAAAGCTGTTGCTCGGTAAGCGTGCCGAAGCGAGTGCGGAATTCCGGGCTTTCGATGAAATAGCGGCAGGGATTCACCGGATCGAAATCGGGTTTGCGACGCGCACGATGGGGATGGCCGGACACCATCGCCACCATCGGTCGTCCGGCACTGGCCTGCTCGGTGAACCGCCAGAGCGTCGAGGTGATGGTGTTGCCGTAGACGCCGCCGAGCCGCCGGATCAGCTCGATCGACGGGACTTCCGATGTTGCCTCATCGACAAACCGGCCGGCGAGAAACAAGATCTGGCCGGCGGCATAATTGGCCTCGGCCTCCATAATCTCGTGGCAGCTCGGCGTCAGCGTTTCCAGCGTGTCGCCGAGCATCATGCCCTCGTGCCAGGGGATGATGTCGTGGCCGATCTCATGCGCCTCGTTCCAGCGGTGCTTGAGCAGCGGCAGATCCTTGTCGAGTAGGATCCGTTTCTGGTCGGGAAGATACAACGCCTTGAGGCTGAGCGTACGGACCGCATCAGCGAGGAGCGTCGGCCGTTTCAGAACTTGGAGGCCGGCGACCTTCAGGCGCGAGAAGGTTTCGCGCAGCACACTATCGTCGGTCGTGCTGTAATATTGCCGATCGAGCCTCAGAAGGTCGCGGACGACACGCAGGTCGAGTGGTGGCGTCGGATTGCCGAGACCGCGCATGATCTTGGCAACCTGATCGTCAATGTCGTGGAGCGCGCGGGTGTCGAGGGCGACATTCTTCACGTGGGACGCTTGGGCTCCTGCTGACTTAACACCACGACGAATGCGGCGAGTGCCGCATTCTCTTCCGGGGTGAGCTTATGCACCGCCTCGGAGCGCGCCGCAAAGCGAACCGCTTCCTCAGCGAGGCCGGCGTCGTTCGCAGCAGTCAGACCGGCAAGCTGCATGAGACGCGGCTGGGGCACGTCGAACATGCGGGCGAGTTGATAGACTGTGCGAGGCCCCGGCACATAATGCAAGTCTTCCTCGATCACGAGAAGCTCACTTGTATCCACTTTGGTGGCATCTGCCAATTCTTCGATGCTCAAGCCGTGCTGGCGGCGCATCATGTTGATGAACCGTCCGAAGGCGATACGGCTCTCCTCGAGCGGTACCACGCGCTGATCAACCTCCGACACGGGATCACGCGCGAGCAGGCCGGCGCCGACGGTGGCGGTCCCTTCGGCAATGGCGCGCTTGACCCACCAGTCCTTGCTTCGGTCCAGTCGCATGGCCTTACTCCTCCTCGAGGAACGCGCGAGCATGATCTTCGCTCATTTCGAAGTATCTCAGTCCTTGATATTGGGCGTCGGGACCGAGGTCGGTGAGGCCCTTGCGCCGATAGAAATCGTCTGCCTGCGGCAGCGAATGAAGTCCGATCCGGCCCCTGAACCCCTCCTGATCCGACAGCGCAACGGTGGCGGAGAGCAACGCCGTCCCGACACCCTTTAGGCGGGGCGTCTTGCCAAGGTCCGATCGATTCCAGGGCGCGACCTCCAGATAGTCGACATAGGCGAAGGGTTTGCCGGCATGCTCAGGTGCGCGTGCGGATCGGGTCAGGTCGATCTGCGCCAGACCCTGGGTCACGCCCTGGGCAACCACGCTAAAACCGGGATAGGCGAGCAGGCCGGCGACGCCGGCCCGCTTCTGACGCCAATCCCAATGCCAGCTCTGCGGCCACTTCGCCATCGGCACGCCGCGCTGCGCGAGCGCACGAAGCGTCTCGATCAACGCCGGCTGCCATTGAGTCTGCCAGTCGACCAGTTGCGGCTCTTCGATGGTATCACGAAGCTCTGCCTCGACGGCTTCGACCGTATCACCGGCGACCAGATAGATGGTCGAAACATCGACCATCAGAGCAACATCAGCTCTGCCTTCTCGCGCGTACTTTCGTTTTCGAAAACGAGCTTGTCGCCCTTTTCGACGCGTGTCTCGACAGCCTGGTACAGGCGCAACGCCTGACGCAGCACCGCTGTCTTGGAGAGGTCTTTGCGGGCCGAAAGGTCATCGAGAACCCGCATCTCCGCGTCCGTGAGATTGAGGGTCATCGTTTTCTTCACTGCCGCCTCCGAACCACCCCACGCCCGGCCATCTACGCAAATTCATATATTGCGTCAAGAGTGCCTAGCTAGATTCACGCCTATTGCATAGCCAATTTGTGGCCACTATATCCTTAATCGTTGCGCTGGCAATCGCGATAGGAGGCCCTTTGTGTCACGTGAGCATGTCGATCACCGCGGAATAGCGGCGTTCGCGCAGGACAAGGTCAATCTGCCCAAGGATTGGGCGGACGAATATCGGGCGCAGGCGCGGCGGCTGCGCGAGCGGCTCGAGGGCTATCTGGACGAGCACCCCGACTTTACGCTCAAGCGAATGCAGCTGTCGGGTAGCCTAGCCAAGGGCACCGCGCTCAAGACGCTCAACGACATCGACGTCGCCTGTTATGTCAGCGGCGCCAACGCGCCGCACGAGATCAAGGCGCTGCTCGACTATATTGCCGAGCGGCTGCGCAAGGCGTTCCCGAACTTCACCGCTGACCAAGTGAAGCCCCAGACATACAGCGTCACGGTCTCCTTCAAAGGGTCGGGGCTCGATGTCGATATCGTCCCGATCCTCTATGACGGCGATCCGCAATGGTATGGCAATCTCGTCAGCCAGGACGATGGCTCGTTCCTCAAGACGAGCATCCCGCTCCATCTCGCCTTCGCCAAGAAGCGCAAGCAGGCGCAGGAGAAGCACTTCGCGCAGGTGGTGCGGCTGGTGAAGTTCTGGGCGCGCCGTATGAAGGCGGAACAGGAGGGCTTCCGCTTCAAGTCCTTCATGATCGAGCTGATCCTGGCCAAGCTGTGCGACGACGGGCTCGACCTTTCGGATTATCCGAACGCCCTCCAGCATTTCTTCACCTACGTTGCGCGCTCCCGGCTGCGCGAGAAGATCGTCTTCACCGACTGCTATGCGGCCTCTAAGGTCGGGGGCTTCGCCGAGCCCGTGCAGATCATCGACCCGGTCAATGAACTCAACAATGTCAGCCGGCTTTACACGACGACCAACGCCGATCTGATTGTGGAGGCCGCGCTCGATGCGGGCGATGCAATCGACTCCGCCCTGTACGCCCCCACCAAGCAGGAGACCGTCCGCTATTGGCAGAAGGTCTTCGGTCCCTCCTTCCAGGTGTAACAATCATGGCTTCTAGCTACACCGTCTCGGCCTCGACCAGCTTCACGATCACCCATGCGCGCCACATGGCGGCGAAGGTCGCAGCGGACCTGAAACGCATGCAGCGCCACTACGGCAAGCCGAGCGACGCCGACATCACCAGTTACGAAGAAGAGGCTGCCCAATTCCTCAAGGCGGGCTATCTCGGCACTGTCACCTACGGCTACAAGCGCGACGGCAAGTGGATCGAGCCGACGCTGCGCTACACCGCAAAGGATCTGATGGGTGGCAGCGGCAATGACGATGATCCGGGGAAGATCAAGCCCTGGGCGGATATCAGCGGGGCCTCCTTCTACAGTTATATGACCTACTCGTCCGCCTGGGACGCCTTGACCGCTGAGCAGCAAGCGGCGTTCAAGAAAGGCATGCCGGTGACACGCGGGGGCGCTGCCGAGCCCGGGATCAACGGCTATCTCGAGCAGGACCGGACCTATTCGGCGGGCGGGCGTGCGCTCGGCCGCGCCTCGGTAAGGAGCTATTGATGTCCGACACGATCGATGTCGCGGCGCTGTTCGAGCGCCGCACCAGCTATCCCGACCCCGCCGCGCGCCAGCGGCTTGCGCGACTGGTCGGGATTGACGACCAGAAGCACCGTCTGGCGAAGATCCTTGGCCTGCTGGTCAATCCGGGCGGCCTCGAGCGCTGGGCGAAGACGCATCATCCGGATGCCGATCTGCTGCTCGACACCGTACTGCGCCGCCCGCCGCTCGTGATCCTCGCCGGTGACGTCGGCTCGGGCAAGACTGAGCTTGCCGAAACCATTGGCGATGCGGTCGCGCGCGCCGAAGATATTGACGTCACCTTGTTGCCGCTCAGCCTGTCGACGCGCGGGCAGGGGAAGGTCGGCGAAATGACGCAACTGCTGACCGCCGCCTTCGACTATACCGCGACCCAGGCCGAAAAGCTGAAGGCGAACGGCCGAGCACGCGGTGCTCTGATCCTCCTCGTCGACGAAGCCGACGCGCTCGCCCAGTCGCGCGAGGCGGCCCAGATGCACCATGAGGACCGCAGCGGCGTGAACGCCTTCATCCGCGGCATCGACCGGCTGGCCAATAATCGCCTGCCGGCCGCGGTCGTCATGTGCACCAACCGGCTGAGCGCGCTTGATCCCGCGGTTCGGCGGCGTGCCGCCGACATGCTCGGGTTCGACCGCCCCGACGATGCGCGGCGTCGGGAGGTTCTGGAACCGCGCCTCGCACCGCTCGGCTTCACCAAGAATGATGTCGATCAGATGATCAGCCTGACCGGGGCCCGCGCCAAGGCGGAGGCGGGCTTCACCTTTTCCGACCTGACCCAGCGGCTGCTTCCCGCGATCGTGCTCGACGCCTATCCCGAGCGTGCGGTCAATCCGAAACGCGCGCTCGAGATCGCCCGGGACATGGCGCCGACACCGCCTTTCCGCGATGGGCCGGCATAGGAGCGCGGCCATGACGGAGGCGGTCACGATCAGACGCGATGGCGACACCTTTCAGGCCCGCATGTTCTGGCTGCGCGCGGCGCGCCTGCTGGTGCCGGAAAGTGCCGTCACCCGCGTGGCCTTCGAAACCGGTCCGAAAAGCTATGACGACATCTGGGTCGATTACGCGCCTGGCCGGGGCCAGCTGAACCAGTTTGGCAGTCCGCTGATGCGCGAGCATATCCAGTGCAAATGGCATTCCGCGCCGGGCAGCTATGGCTATGCGCAGCTGGTCGATCCCGATTTCGTAAACGCGAATAAGCGCTCGCTGCTCGAGCGCGCACTCGGGGCCTGGCAGGCTGCCGGCGACCACACGCAGGGTGCCCGCTACAAGCTTTTGACCAACTGGATGGTCGATCGCGACGATCCACTGAGCACGATGATCGGGATGCGCTCGGGCGCGATCCGCGCGAAGCGCCTGTTCGACGAGAGCACCGACAAGAGCCGGGCAGGCGGCGTGCGCAAGCTCTGGCGCGAGCATCTGGGACTGGATGATGCAGGCCTTCAGGCATTCGCATCCGCGCTCGCCTTCAGCCTGGCCGGGGACTCGCTTGATGATCTGCGCGAACAGCTCGACCTGATCTTTTTCATGGCAGGCATGCGGCGCGTGTCCGCCAGCGAGAGCGCCTTTCCCTATGACGATCTGGTTTTCCAGTGGATGGGACAGGGCCGGCTTGAATTCGATCGCGCATCGCTGCTCGACGCGCTGCGTCGCGAGCGTCTCCTCGCGACCACGCAGCCGCCCACGATGGTCTATGGCGTCAAATCTTTCGAGCATGCGATCGATCCGCTCGAGCTGCGATGCACTCGCGTCCTCGATCTCACGCCCGAATTTGACGAGCGCTTCGTTCGCGATGAGTCCGATTGGGAAGGCAGCCTTTATCCTCGCCTAACCGGTTTCCTCCACGAGGCCGCACGCGATGGCGACCGGCTCCGCCTGGCGCTCGATGCACATGCCACGCTCGCTTTTGCGGCAGGGTCGGTGCTCGACATCAAATCAGGGCGTGGCATCGAATTGGAGCAACGCAGTCCGAGCCGACAGATATGGGCTGCCGACGATAGCGTCCCCGCACCGGATTGGCCCTCGCTCGCCAGCGAAGAGCAACCGGTCGGCGCCGGTGCCGACATCGCGATCGCGGTAGGTTTTACGCACGACATCACCCGGGACGTTACCACCTACCTCGCCACGCATCTTCCCGATGTTGGGCGCCTCCTGATGTGCGGCCCTGCCGAGGGCGCCAATCCCCGATCGGTCCGCTCGGGTCGCCACGCCGCCGACCTCGCCGCGGGCATCGTCACTGCTTATCGCGCCATCGCTCCGGCTCCACGCATCCACCTCTTTCTGGCGGCGCCGAACGCACTGAGCTTCTTTCTTGGTCAGCGCCGGTCGCAGCTTGGACCTCTCACCCTGTACGAATTTGATTTCGAAGGTGGCCGCGATCGGACTTACCGGTCATCACTTTCGTTCCCTCTTGGGATGTCGACGCGTTTGACGGGAACCATAGAAACCTAAAAGCGGCTGCAGCCGGTCGAGCGTTGGCCTTGCACAGCCCGGCGCCTGCATGCCGCCACCCTTCTCAACTCTATCCATCAGCGAAAGAAGGAACGACAGAACATCGTCGATGAGTATAGTACGGATCGCGCCGACTAGGGAACGGCAACTCAAATCTGATCGGAGATCGATGTATCGCACCTTCGAATGGATTCGGATGCTATTACAGTTTGATTGACGTGGTGGGCCGCGCGAAGAGGGATCAGGATTGCTCAAGTTCGTAGCGCACGGCCGTCGGGTGATCTCGCTAGCAATCGCCGAAGGGTGGCGCCCGGGTGCCCGGTACACGAACCTAAGGGACGTTCGTCACGTCGATTTCACCGAGGTTGGATTCCTCGACATCGACTGGAAGAACTATTCATTTGAGGCGCATCTCAACGCGGCGGCGAAGGTGCGTCCGTTCGTTACGGTGGCGAGGGACGTCGAGTGCGTCAGCCAGCTCGATCGCATCCTCATCGAGGCAGGAAGGCTCCAGAAGTACGCCCGCCGCGTCATCGTCGTGCCGAAGGACCCGGCTCTCGAGGGTCGCCTTCACCGGGCGATCCCCAACGAGTTCATGCTGGGCTACAGTGTGCCGACGAAGTATGGAGGCACCAAAATCCAGCCGCGGGCGTTCGAATGGTCGGTTCATCTTCTCGGAGGCCGCCCAGACACGCAGAGGCGTCTAGCGGATCTGATGCCGGTCGTTTCGATGGATTGCAACCGTTTCACATACGATGCGCAGTTTGGCGATTATTTCGATGGCAGTATGTTCAAGCGGCACCCGCTTGGCGGCTATGAGGTGTGTTTAAAGGAGTCGATAGCGAACATCAATTCGCTGTGGGCGGACTATGGCGGGATAGGCGCCGAGGAGTTGCGGAGTGGATGATCGCAAGACATTTTTGATGGAGATGTACCGTCAGATGTTCGCCGACATCAATCGGCAGATGACGGTCGTCTGGCAGGCGGTGTCCGTCTTAGGGTCAGGACCCATTGATGTGAGGGGTTCGATCTGATTCAGGCTCTGTGAGGAGACTGGGATGAGCGACCTGTTTTGGCTGACGGACGAGCAGATGGAGCGGCTTCGGCCGTTCTTTCCCAAGAG
>Ga0210040_10005340_pt1 | contig 16420 bp, 14 predicted proteins | sample CryGeyCG12114_NA_FD_185462 | JGI IMG/M metagenome (GOLD analysis project Ga0210040, IMG submission 185462) | Groundwater microbial communities from aquifer - Crystal Geyser CG19_WC_8/21/14_NA (SPAdes) (version 2) | ecosystem: Environmental > Aquatic > Deep subsurface > Groundwater | place: USA... | reverse complement strand
CTTCAGCCAAGATGCAATAACCCCTTCGGTCATGGTGTCACTCATCTTCGGCATTTTAATTATTTCAGCCATATATATATTGTTTGAAGCCCAAAAATAGATTGAAAATATTCAAATATCAAATACGAATCGTCATTTAAATAAGCCGAACAGCCGCACATACTTTTTGTTTGCGTATTAATTATTTTTAAGCCCGCCAGCTAGCCCGATTCGTTTCATTCGAATGGAGCTTACTTATTAAATAAACAAATCAGATTTTTTAATTTCGTGGTTTAGCCCGCTCATACTGCACCGGCCAGGTTACCTCTTTTCTTAGTTCGTGGGCGGCAGTTAAGCCAAAGTAAGGATTACGCAACAGTTCGCGGGCTAATAAAACCACATCGGCCTGCCCGGTCTGGATAATATGATCGGCCTGGTGCGCCGAAGAAATCATACCTACCGCTCCGGTCATAATACCGGTTTGTTCCCGAATAGCTTGGGCAAACGGTGTTTGGTAACCGGGTCCGGATTTTATTTGCTGATGAGCCACATTGCCGCCCGAAGAGCAATCCACCAAATCAACTTGTAGCTTTTTCAATTCTTGGGCCAGGGCAATAGATTCCGTTAAATTCCAGGAGGGCTCCTCCTCTACCCAATCGGTAGCCGAAATACGTACAAATACCGGTAAGTTTTGGGGCCAGACTTCTTTTACCGCCTGTACCACTTCCAAGGTTAAGCGAATGCGATTTTCAAAAGAGCCGCCGTAGGCATCGGTGCGTTTATTTGTTAAAGGCGATAAAAATTCGTGGAGCAAATACCCGTGAGCCGCGTGAATTTCCAGCACTTTAAACCCGGCCGACAAGGAACGTTGGGCAGCAGCTCTAAAATCCGAGATTACCTTTTGAATACCCGTCGCGGTTAATTCTGCCGGTGCCGGCATATCATTGGCTAAGGCCACGGCGCTGGGTGCTACTATCTCATCCCAACCACCGGCTTCCGGACCTAAATGTTTGTTCCCGGTCCAGGGCTGGCTTTTACTTGCTTTCCGGCCGGCATGCGCCAACTGCACTCCTGCCACGGCATCCTGCTGGTGAATAAAATCAGTGATGCGACTCAAAAAAGATATATGTTCATCTTTCCAAATTCCTAAATCAAAAGGCGTAATACGGCCTTCCGGCGAAACCGCCGTAGCTTCAAATAGAATTAATCCGGCTCCCCCTACGGCCCTGCTGCCTAAATGCACCAAGTGCCAATCGTTCGCAAACCCATCGGTACTGGAATACTGACACATGGGCGACATTACTATCCGGTTCTTGAGGGTAATATTTTTTAGTTGCAGCGGGCTGTATAAATCAGGCATGGTTTCAGATTATAGATATAGTAGGTTCTCTTTTAGTCTATATATACCGGAAAAGTTACTAGCACAACTAAAATAAACACAGATAAATAAGGTTTGCTGATTTGTTACTTCAAAACTATTCCTCTTTAAATAAGGCAAGTAATTAGGTCAGCTATAACTAGGTCAACTAAATTTGGAGCTTTCTCTTGATAATACTTAATATAAGTCCTGACTCTTTTCATCCAGATGCGCAATATCGAGGTGCTTGTGAATGGTGAACATGGTGCCCGTATAATAAAGCACGTAGAGCCCTAAATTATGGTGCTCAAATACATCCATGCAGTGTAGCGGATAATTAAGAAGTACGCATAATAATACCCGCATGGCGCGCCCGTGCATGCAAATTAAAACTGTTTCTTCTTCTGGTCGGGTAGTTAAAATTTCTAAAAATTCACGTTGCCTAGCTGCCACATCCTCCGGACTTTCGCCGCCGTCCATGCGCAAAGAAGTTTCTCCATCGTTCCACTTATCCAGCAGCTGAAAATAAGCAATATCGGTTTCGGGCGTTACGCAAGTTCCTTCCCGGGTTCCCCAGCAAATTTCGTTTAGTTCGGTATATTTTTCGTGCGAAATTCCTTTGTCGATAAACCCCTGCACCGATTGAATGCTACGTTGGAGCACAGAAGTATAAACCTTATCGAAGGGAATATCCTGATACGCTTCGAAGAATTTTTGCGCTTGCCACTGGCCGGTTTCGTTTAAAGAAGTATCGACACCACTGCCCTGAATAATGCCTTGTAAGTTAAAATCAGTTTGACCATGCCGCAGCAGGTATATTTTTTTGATACTCAATTTTGCTCTACATTTGTTTAAAACACGAATATATAGATAAATACTGGCGAATAGCGCAGTTAGATGACGATTACTTAATTAAAGCCCAAGTAAAACTTTCCTGCTCATAAACTCTTTTACATTGATATGCCGCACCCGGAAAATATAATTGAAAAAATAAATGCACTGAGTCAAAATACTTTAGTCGAAACCTTGGGGATAGAAATAACTGAGGTGGGCGAAAAATTTATTTGCGGTAAAATGCCAGTCGATGCGCGTACGCACCAACCAATGGGTATTTTACACGGGGGCGCTTCGGTGGCTTTGGCCGAAACATTGGGCAGCATTGGCGCTTCTTTGCAAGTTGATACTGCGACGAAAGCCTGTGTTGGTTTAGAAATAAATGCTAACCATCTAAGACCGGCCCGGAATGGATTTGTCTACGGCCGCGCTACGGCCCTGCATATTGGCCGAAAAACCCAGGTGTGGGAAATCAAAATTACGAACGAAGGCGGTTCTTTGGTTTGCATCAGCCGGTTAACGATAGCAGTAATTGACCGGACGGATGCTTAATATAAGAAGTTAAATAGCTAAAACAAAAACCACTCTATCCAAAGGTGTAATAACCGGAACGAGTTCCGTTTATTAGCAAGTTATGTGTGATTTAATGGAATAAAAAATGAGCATCCCCAGTAAAATACCAATAATTCGAATGGAAGACGAGCATACCAATTTTATTGGAAGAGTTACTGACGGTCGACAATTTTGGGGTTATCAAACATTTGTTTTCAAGAGACCCTATTCAGAAATAAATAAAGAAGAGTGGCAGCAAAACAGGCTTGAGTATTTAGTTCTTCATACATTCGACAAAACAGGGAATTACCTCTCATCAAAACATTGGTTTGCAGGAACGACTGACCAAGCAGATCAAGAAAAAATGTATAGTAAGCTTGAAGAGTGGGTAGAAGAGTTAGGAGATATTGAATTTGCTGACATTGAAGTTAAACTTTTCCAAGTTACCATCGACGGAATAACCTTTGGGCTTGTACCCGACAAAGAAACTGAAAGTATTGAATTGCAACCAAGTTCTACTATTTCTTTTCAAGAACCTTGGGACGGGGAATATTACACCTGACATACAGAAATAAAGAAAGTAGAAAAACCACATATAACAAGGCATAAACATCATCCTTCGGTCGATGGCCTTGCACGCCGTTTAGCCGAACCGTTAGGCGTGATGCTAAAAACTGATAAAATAAAAAATCGTATCTTTGAATAAGACAAAGAAATTAAAACGTGGCTACACCAATTCAATTTATAATAGACGATGAGGGACATAAGAAGTCAGTTATTGTGCCTTACAAGCAGTGGGAAGAACTGAACCAGCGATATGAGAAGCTTAACAACAAGCTGCAGATACTTACTGGAATCCAGGAAGCGATGACAGAAGTAGCCAGTTCCCTTAAAACAGGAAAGAAACTGCAATCCCTGTCCGACTTCCTGAATGAAAGCAGAGATTAGGGTTACTAGTAACTTCAGTAAGCGCGCAAAGTACCTGATAAAGAAATACCCGTCTCTGGTAGATGAACTTAAGACGCTTGAGAAAGCCCTTGCTGACAACCCGCAACTAGGCACCCCTCTTGGAAGCGATTCCTACAAGATAAGGCTTTCCATTAATAGCAAAGGAAAAGGCAAAAGCGGCGGCGCAAGGGTAATTACCCACGTTGACGGCGAAATTGTAGGAACAGTTGAGCAATCTACAGACGGCAAAGTCACAATTTACCTCCTCACCATCTATGACAAGTCTGAGACTGCGTCAATATCGGCTAAAGAATTAAAAGAGCTTATCAAACACAAAAACTGATAAAAAAGCACCTGGCCTAACATTGTGCATAATCCACAAACCATTTAGTACATTAACAAATGTCATCTATTCAAATAGACACTTATATTTAATTACTGCTGACCAAACCTAAAGTTCAGACATTTGGTTAGAGGCAGATGATATCACCACCCGCAACTCAGCAAAAGTGACATTAGAAGGAAATTACAAAACCACCATTAAAGCCTTATTTGCCACCGCTATCCGGTTTAATTTGCCGGTGGCGGTTTGGCGTTTACCGGCAAGCTCGGAATTAAAATTATGCGTTTCGCTGCGACCGGTGCAAACGTTAGCCCATGTACCCCAATTAGAAGGCGGTTTGTCTGGTTTTGCCTTTTATCCTTTTGCTATTTCAGCGCGCAATCCGGCCGCTTTTATTAAAGCCGACCTTACGTTTAGTTCTTCCTCCTCTAAATTAAAGTTTAATTTCAGCTTGAATGAAAAACCGGAATATGTAGCCTTGGTGCAACGCTTGCAGGAATATTTTGGGAATATAAAAGCGGAAGCGGAAGCCCTAACCTGGCATGTAAACCGGCAAACCTTACCCAAAAATACCGACGAAAATGACTTTATCCGGTTAGTAGAACGGGGCATAAATGCGATTGCAACGGATAGGCTGGAAAAAGTAGTTTTATCCCGGGCCCGTGCCGCCACCTTAAACACCAACTTCGATGTAATTGATGCATTTTGCCGATTGCAGGAAAAGTACGCCGCTGCTTTTGTATCGCTAGTATCTATTCCCGAAATGGGTACCTGGATGGGAGCCTCGCCCGAAATATTGGTGAAGGTGGATAAAAATAAAATATTTAAAACCATTGCTTTAGCCGGCACTCAACTCGTAACGCCCGAAACGAACCCGGCCACGGCCCTGTGGCGGCAGAAAGAAATTGAGGAACAGTCGTTGGTAGAGCGCTATATCTTGAACAGTTTTAAAAGTATCCGGTTACGGGAATATACCGAAGTGGGCCCCCGTACCGTGGTGGCCGGCAACCTGATGCATTTGCGCACTGATTATACCGTAAACATGAACGAAGTCCCTTTCCCCACCTTGGGTACCCAAATGCTGGAGCTTCTTCATCCTACTTCGGCTGTGTGCGGCATGCCTAAAGAAGCAGCTACGGCCTTTATTCTGGAGAACGAAGGCTATAACCGGGCGTATTACAGTGGTTTTTTAGGACCGGTTCAGATAGACACCGAATCGCATATATACGTAAACTTGCGCTGCATGCAGCTTTTTGAACAAACAGCGTATTTATATGCCGGTGCCGGCATCACGGCAGAATCGGAACCGGAAAAAGAGTGGCAGGAAACGCAATTGAAAATGGATACCATGTACCGGATTATCCGGAAAGAAGATTAAATGAATTTAAGACCAATTTATAATATAGCCGAAATCTGTGCCCGCCAAGGAGTAACCAATGTGGTGTTATCACCGGGTTCCCGGTGTGCTCCCTTAACCATTGCTTTTGCCCGCCATCCGGAAATGCAGGTCCGGACGGTGCCGGACGAACGCGCCGCGGCTTTTATTGGCTTAGGTATGGCGCAATATACCCGGAAAGCCACCGTATTAGTATGTACCTCCGGCACGGCCACTTTAAATTATGCACCCGCCGTAGCCGAAGCTTTTTACCAGCAAGTGCCTTTGCTCCTGCTCACTGCCGACCGGCCACCGGAATGGGTAAATCAGCAAGACGGGCAAACTATAAGGCAACCAAATATTTACAGCCCCCATATTAAAGCTAGTTTTGATTTTCCGGCGGATTTAGAACACCCGGATACCCAATGGCACGCCCACCGCCTGGTGTCGGAAGCCCTGAACGAAGCTCACGCTTTTCCGCCCGGTCCGGTGCACCTGAATATTCCTTTACGCGAACCTTTTTACCCGGCCAATGGTGCCGAAATTAGCTACGATAAACAGGTAAAGATTATTCAGAAAGTGGAGCCGGAATATACCTTAACTACTACCCAGACCGAAAACCTGAAATCAGAACTACAAAAATATTCCCGGATTATAATTCTAGCCGGGCAAAATCATTATAATCCTAAATTTTTGGAAGCCTTAGAGAGTTTCCGGAAAGCCTATAACTGCGTAGTGGTGGGCGATATTATTTCGAATATTTATTCTTTACCGGAATCCATTAGCCACCAGGATATATTCTTAGGAGCAAATCAGGATGCAGCGCTGGCCCAACTCCAGCCTGATTTAGTAATTTCTTTTGGCAACTCGATTATTTCTAAAAGCTTAAAGTTATTTCTGCGTAACTATAAACCACAAGCACATTGGCAGGTACAACCCGGCGGTCAGGTTGCAGATACTTTCCAGGCCTTAACCAGAGTTATTCGGGCGCAACCGGAAGCATTTTTTAGCGCTTTATCTGCCGAAGTAAAAAAACCTGCGGCTACCACTTTTATCCAATATTGGCAAGAGGCCAATACTACCGCCAAAGACTTTATTCGGAATTATTTTAAGCATCAAGAATTTACCGAGTTTCAGGCCTATGCTACCGTAATGCGGGCAATTCCATCCGATAGTTTATTGCACCTCGCCAACAGCATGGCGGTGCGGTACGCCAATATTATCGGGTTAAATCAAAATAAAAATATAATTGTATTTGCTAACCGGGGCACCAGCGGCATCGATGGCAGCACCAGTTCGGCAGTGGGTACGGCGTTACAAACAAACAAATTAGTTACCTTGCTTACCGGGGACATGGCTTTCTTTTACGACCGCAATGGATTGTGGCATAATTATCTTCCGCCTAACTTGCGCATTATATTGTTTAATAACCACGGCGGTGGCATTTTTCGGTTAATTGATGGCCCCCGAAACCAACCGGAATTGGATGAGTATTTTGAAACAAAACAACCTTTAAGTGCCGAGAACACTGCCCGCGATTTTAAACTAAACTATATCGCGTGTACCAATTTAGCTGACTTAGAGAAAGCGTTGCTAACTTTCTGGCAAAATGGCCCCGGTATATTAGAAATATTTACCAACAGTAAAGATAATGCCGACTCTTTCCGGCAGTACAAAAATAGTTCGCCCTTTAAGTAAAGTATTTCACCTTACAAGTGTTCAAGTTTTTAGTAGAATTTTCCACTTGTTATTCTTAAATATTAAAAAGCACGGTCCCAATTGCTATGATTTTTGACGGGGAGGTATTCTCTATTTTTATTTTTCCGTAGTATAATCTACCTTCGAAGCCCGATTTATCCGGCAGATACAAATTCTAAACTACCTCATGGAAAGTAAATACAACTGGTCCACGCTGAAAGAATACAAAGAAATTTTGTTTCAATATTATAATGGCATTGCTAAAATAAGCATCAACCGGCCTCACAAGCACAATGCCTTTACGCCGCTAACGGTGCAGGAAATGAGTGAAGCCATGGAAATGGCCCGCCAAAACCCGGACGTAGGCGTAATTATTTTAACCGGCGAAGGCGGCAGAGCTTTCTGCAGCGGCGGCGATCAAAGCGTGCGGGGCCACGGGGGCTACATTGGTGAAGATACCGTACCACGTTTAAATGTACTGGATTTACAAATGCAAATTCGGCGTATTCCTAAACCAGTAGTTGCCATGGTGGCGGGTTGGGCCATTGGCGGGGGGCACGTATTGCACGTGGTCTGCGATTTAAGTATTGCCGCCGATAATGCCCGTTTTGGACAAACTGGTCCGGTGGTAGGTTCCTTCGACGGTGGCTTTGGGGCATCTTACCTGGCCCGGGTGGTGGGGCAAAAAAAAGCCCGCGAAATTTGGTTCCTCTGCGACCAGTACGATGCCCAGGAAGCTTTGCAAATGGGATTGGTAAATAAAGTAGTGCCGCTGGAGCAACTGGAAGAAACCACCATTGCCTGGTGTCAGAAAATGCTGGAGAAAAGCCCGATGGCTTTGCGCATGTTAAAATCAGCATTTAACGCCGAACTGGACGGCCAAGCGGGTATTCAGGAATTAGCCGGCAATGCTACGTTGCTTTATTATTTATCTGATGAAGCAAAAGAAGGCAAAAATGCCTTTCTAGAAAAAAGAAAACCCGATTTTTCAAAATATCCTAAATTTCCATAAGTTTAGTTGTTCGTTAATTGTTGTTCGTTATTTTATAAAATACATAGCTTTAATTAGCCACTTAAAACTTTCATTTAGATTTATTTCAAATATTGTTAAAACAACAGTCCACAATAATTAACTAATCAATTATTAAATCTCGAATTACGATTAACGAACAACGAATAAATTAAACATGGATTCCCTAGAGCTGAACGGTAAAACCTTTTATTACGAAGAAATAGCGGCTTACTCATTTCGGGAAAGCATACCTATAAATGGATATGAAGCCAAAGTCTTGGAGTTTTGCCGTAATTGGCTAAATGGTCAGCAGGAATTTGTGGTGCCTACTTCGGGTTCTACGGGAGCACCTAAAACTATAACGCTCACCCGGCAACAGCTAGAAGCCAGCGCTAAACGCACCGTTCAAGCTTTAAATTTGCAAGCCAATGACCGGGCGCTGGTTTGTTTAAATGTAGAAGCAATTGCGGGCATGATGATGCTGGTGCGGGGCTTTCTAGCTAGTCTACATTTAACAATTATTGAACCGATCGGCAATCCTTTGGCTTTCTCCAAACCCGACCAACCTTTTGATTTCATTTCTCTGGTGCCATATCAGCTCCAAACTATCATAACTGAAACACCGGCTAAAAAACTCATCCTTGATTTTGCCAAGGCAATTTTGGTAGGTGGTGCTCCGCTTACGCCGGAATTAAGAGAACAAATAAAGGAAGTAAAAGCGCCCGTTTATCATACCTACGGCATGACCGAAACCGTTTCGCATATTGCCTGGCGCCGCCTTAACGGCCCGGAACCAGAGGTGCTATTCAAAGCTTTTCCGGACATTACTTTGGGACAAGATGAACGCGGTTGTTTAACTATTGCGGGTGATATCACCAACGGAGAAACCATTATTACGAATGACCTGGTGGATTTGTGCCCGGAAAATACGTTTGCCTGGCGGGGCCGGGCCGATAATACCGTTAATACCGGCGGCATTAAAGTTCAGATCGAGAAGGTAGAGGTTATTTTGGCCCAGGCTTTGCTCACCCAGGAACTCGATTGCCGCTCGTTTGTATATTCTCAGCCTGATGCTAAACTGGGCAGCAAATTAATAGCCGCGCTGGAAACTTCGAAATTGAGACAGGACGTGGAAAAAGCTTTGCTAAAAGAAATGGCGCAAGATCTGTCGAAATATGAAATACCCAAACAAATAAATTATTTCCAACATTTTAAAGTGACCTCTTCCGGTAAAATAGATAAATTACAAATAATATCTACCAGCTCACCTCAGGCCGAAGATTAAATCTAAAAGTCTTTTATACTTAATATGCATTCTAAATTAAATTATTTATCTGCGGTAGCCCTGGCCACTTTGCTTTTAAGTGGTTGTATCAAACCAGTCCAAACCAATACTAATACTTCTGCTCCCGCGCCAAATTCCGCCTCCGCTGCCTCCGGAACAATAACGACCGCTGCCGCCACCGATACTTTTTCTTACGTGCGCGATCAGTTTGCCGATTTGCGAATATTGCGGTACCAGGTGCCGGGTTTTGAAGAATTAACGCCCAAGCAAAAAGAGCTGCTGTATTATTTATCCGAAGCGGCTTTATCGGGCCGGGATATTATTTACGACCAAAACTTTAAACACAATTTGCGCATCCGGCGCACCTTGGACGCTATTGTGCAGCACTATAACGGCGACCGCCAAAGCCTGGAATTCCAGAAGTTTATGACGTATGCTAAGCGGGTTTGGTTTTCCAACGGTATTCACCACCATTATTCCAACAATAAATTTAGGCCGGAGTTTAGCCCGGCTTATTTTGCGCAATTAGTTAAAAACGCTCCTCAAGGTAAATTTCCGCTGCAGCCTAGCGAAACACTAGATAAATTTATTGGGGCTTTATCGCCTATTATTTTTGATCCAAATGTGGCTTCCAAGCGAGTAAATTTGGCGGCTGGTCAGGATCTATTGCGGACTTCCGCTATGAATTATTACGAAGGCGTTACACAGAAAGAAGCAGAAGCCTTTTTTGCGCAGCAACTAAAAAAAGATGATCCGCAGCCTATTTCGTACGGCTTAAACTCCAAGTTGGTAAAAGAAAATGGCAAGGTGGTAGAAAAAGTTTGGAAAGTGGGCGGCATGTACTCGGCGGCTATTTCTAAAATAGTGTACTGGCTCGAAAAAGCCTCGTCTGTAGCGGAAAACCCCAAGCAAAAGCTGGCCCTAGATAAATTAATCAAATACTACCGGACGGGCGATTTAAAAACCTTTGATGAATACAGCATTGCTTGGGTAAACGATACCGATTCCCGCATTGATGTGGTAAACGGTTTTATTGAAGTTTACGGCGACCCATTGGGTTACCGGGCTGCCTATGAATCGGTAGTATCCATTAAAGATATGGAAGCGAGTAAACGCATTAAAGCCATCGGGGATCAGGCGCAGTGGTTCGAATATAATTCGCCTATCCTAAATGAGCATAAAAAGCAGAACGTCACGGGCATATCAGCCAAAGTAATTACGGCCGTTATAGAAGCCGGTGATGCGGCGCCCTCCACCCCTATTGGTATTAACTTACCCAATGCCAATTGGATTCGGAAAGAACACGGCTCCAAATCAGTTAACTTAGGTAATATTGTGTATGCTTATAACGAAGCCGCTTCCAAAGGCAGCGCCCTAACCGAATTTGCTTTAACGGAGGCGGAAGTAGCCCGCACGCGGCAGTACGGCGCCTTGGCCGGCAACTTGCACACCGATATGCACGAAGTAATCGGGCACGCTTCCGGACAAATAAATACTGGGGTGGGTACTCCAAAACAAACCCTGAAAAATTATGCTTCGGCTATTGAAGAAGGGCGCGCCGATTTAGTTGCTTTGTACTATTTACTCGATCCGAAATTAGTCCAGATGGGAGTTATTCCTTCGCTGGAAGTAGGCAAAGCGGAATATGATAGTTATATCCGTAATGGTTTGATTACGCAATTATCGCGTTTAGCGCCCGGCGAAAATATAGAAGAAGCGCACATGCGCAACCGCCAGATGGTAGCTAAATGGGCCTACGAAAAAGGTCAGGCCGATAAAGTAATCGAAAAAATAACCAAAGAGGGCAAAACATATTTCAAAATTAACGACTACACGAAACTTCGCACTTTATTTGGCCAATTGCTGCGCGAAACCCAACGCATTACGTCCGAAGGTGATTTTGCAGGCGCTAAAAACTTAATTGAAAATTACGGCGTGAAAGTAGACCCGGAATTGCATAAAGAAGTGTTGGCTAGATACGCGAAATTGGAAGTGGCGCCTTACAGTGGTTTTATTCAGCCGAAGCTCACGCCGGTAATGCAGAACGGTAAAATTACGGATGTAAAAATATCGTACCCGACTGATTTTGTCAAGCAAATGCTGGAATACGGAACAACGTATAATTTTCTACCGCACTATAACTAAACCTCGTAATAAATGAAACAAAAAAGCCATCGGTAGCGGTGGCTTTTTTATTTATCCAAAGGTATAATCTTACTTTTTCATAAAGTTAAACTCCAATTAGGCTATCAGGTGCAAAGCAGCATTGGTAACATCGGCCTGGTCCAAGACTACCGGCACCCGCACCCAGGAATTAGTTACCCGCGCCTCCCCGGTCATAAATAACTTATCACACATGTAGTACCGTTCGGCTACGGCAGCTTCTAAAGTATTTTTTATAAAAGATTTTTCCTCATCCAAACGATAAGATTGAAGTTGTTTAGGATTTTGCGAAAGGATATCTAAACTATCCTCTTAAAGGGATTATAGGGGTGTAAATCCGTAGAAATGAAAGTGTCATCCATCTTTTAACATCCCCCTACCCCCTTCCAAGGAGGAATTATCAATTTATATAAAATACTAAACAGGTTTATTGAAAAGGAGTTAAAATAAATAAATAATTTTTCTCTTATTTTTTATGGAGGAAGTAGCCGGCCTTTTAACAGATATATTCAACCGGTTGTGCGGGAGCCCGATTATAAACTATACCTATGAGCAAGAAATTTTACGCTTACAAATAAAAACGCCAATAGCTATGCATTTAAAACCGCCGGTCGAAACAATTAATTTAATTCTAAAAGGTTGCCGCCAGTTGCAATACCTGAGCTATACGCAAACCCAGGAATCCAGAACCATCCAAACAAATGCCAGCGAGATATTTCACCAGAACTTAATTGTGCAGGGAGTAGAAAGGCGGCCATTCTCTACTATTATTCTCTATTGTATCTCCCAAGCGATCGCGGTGGAGGCGGGAGAATTACACTTTTCGGCTTCCGGGTTTCAGCTCTATGATCAGGAATTTGGCCGTTTAAGTTATCCCACTTTTTGTAAAGCCGCCGATAAATTAACCTACCCGCTATAATTTTTCAAATTAATTTAAAAAGACTAATATAGGGGAAGAATAAATAGCCCCCGGATAATAAATTTAAATGAAATTCTTTTTACTGTTGCTGTGCTTTTTGCACGTCCACTATCTATTGCCCCTGGTACAAGCGCAAACGCAAGGGTATAAAAATTTAGTTTTGGAAGGTGGTGGTATCCGGGGCATTGCTTACGAGGGTGCCTTAGCTGCCCTCGAAAAAGAAGGTTTGCTTAGCCCGATAATTCGGGTGGCCGGCACATCGGCTGGAGCCATTCAGGCCGCTTTATTGGCGGTAGGGTATTCACCGGCGCAACTAACCGAAATTACTTTTAAAACACCCGTACAGAAACTTAGCGACGGCCGGCTTTTCTTTTTCGGCGGCTTTCCGCGGCTGCTACATCAGTTTGGTTGGTACCGGGGCGAAAAATTCCGGGTATTATTGGAAAAATTAATCACCCAAAAAACCGGAATAAAAGATCTTACCTTTGGGCAATTACATGTTTTAGCCGGTCAGAACAACTACCGCGATTTATATGTTTTAGGTACTAGCCTAACCGAACAAAAAGCAATTGTTTTTTCGTACGAAACGTACCCGGATATGAAAGTGAGCGATGCCGTACGCATTTCAATGTCTATTCCTTTGTTTTTCCGGGCGGTTTTTATGGATGTCAACGGACGTATTGTAAACAAGCCGAAAGATTTAACCGGTATTCAGGTAATGGTAGACGGTGGCATTGTTGCTAATTACCCGATTCAGTTATTTGATAAAGCTTCTTATCTGAACCAAAAAGACCAGAAGACAGGCTCTTTCATTAATTCCGAAACGATTGGCATTCGCTTGGATACCGACGATCAGATTGCTTATGATCAAACCCAAGCGGGGCTCGCGCCCCAACAAATAATGCATTTTCAAGATTATATCCGGGCCTTTTATAACATTATTATTGAACAGCTAAACCGGCAAACGCTGCAATCGGAAGATTGGGAAAGAACAATATCCGTGAGCACCAAAAACTACGGCGCTAAAATCCGTCGGTTATCCGAAGCCGACAAAGCTATTCTGCTCCAAAGCGGCCAGGATGGCGTAAATAAATTTTTACAGAGCCAGTCTCCTAAACCTTAAATTTACTAAGCGGTCAAATAATTAATCATATCTTTTTCTTACCGCCAGAATATTCCTTCTTTTGCAAAACAATTAAATAGCTGATCGAGATGAACAACAAAATGGACCGCTGGCGTTTGGAAGGCAAAAAAGCGTTAGTAACCGGAGGTACCAAGGGCATTGGCAAAGCCATTGCCGAAGAACTTTTGAGTTTAGGCGCGACTGTGCTGGTGGTAGCGCGCAAAGAAGAAGAGCTGCAAAGTGTCGTTTCGACCTGGAAAGATCAAAATTTAACGGCTGAAGGTATGGTTGCCGATATGAGTAAATCAGTAGACCGGGAGAAAGTAATTGCTGAAATTGCCAATAACTGGGGAGTGTTGGATATTCTGGTAAATAATGTGGGTACTAATATCCGGAAGAAAGCGGTGGAATATTCCGAAAAAGAATACGACCAGCTCTTGGATACTAACCTGAAGTCTGCTTTTCGGATGAGCCAGTTAGCCTACCCATTGCTGAAGAAAAGCAGAAATGGCCGGGTAATTAACATTTCTTCCGTGTCCGGATTAAAGCACCTGCGCACGGGAGTTTTATATGCCATGAGCAAAGCCGCCATGATTCAGTTCACCAAAAACTTAGCCGTGGAATGGGCACCCGATAACATCCTGGTGAATTGCCTTGCCCCTTGGTATATTAAAACGCCGTTGGCAGAGGCGGTACTCCAAAATCCGGAATATTTAAAAGATGTTTTGGACCGGACACCACTCGGGCGGGTGGGTGAACCGGAAGAAGTTGCCACTACCGCCGCTTTCTTATGTATGCCGGCATCCAGCTACATTACCGGCCAATGCCTCGCCGTAGACGGTGGTTTCTCGGTTTATGGCTTTTAAGGATCAATGGAGTTTGCTGATTGTTTTATTTACATCTGATTAATTCTTAACCAAACACTGTGGACCATGGACTATCGACGATGGACTATGGACTATCGACTATCAACTAAATTATGAATATTGCTTTAGTTACTTATTTTGACGAAGGAAAATATACCGGCGAAGGCACGAACGAAGATAACCGGTTGCTGACGTATTTAAAGGCTCAAGGCTTACAAGCTACATTTGAAGTTTGGAATGATGCTTCGGTAACGTGGGGCAACTACGATGCGGTCGTATTGAAGTCGCCTTGGGATTATTTTGATAAAATAGCTGAATTTAAAGTTTGGCTGCAACAGCTGGCAAAAGAGCAAGTAACTTTTCTAAATCCTGTTTCTATCGTTAATTGGAATTTAGATAAGAAATATTTATTAGATATTGAACAGGCTGGTTTCTCTATTGTACCTACCCGGATTATTCCGCAAAATAGCTTTTTTGCCGCCGAACCTTTTTTTGAATTGTGGCAAACGGATACCATTCTGATTAAACCGGCTATAAGTGGCGGGGCAAAAAATACCTTTCCCATTGCGGCATCAGAATCTGCTCGCTTAAACCACCAGGTAAACGAATTAGTAAAAACGGAGACGTACCTGGTGCAACCTTTTATGCCGGAAATCCAAACGGAAGGTGAATGGTCGTTATTATTTTTTAATGGTCACTTTAGTCATGCGGTGCGCAAGGTACCCCAGCGCGGCGATTTCCGGGTACAACATTTCTTTGGGGGCGAAATTCTTCTGGAAACTCCACCGCCAATAATTATAAACTACGGACAAGAACTCGTCCAAAAATTTGCTCCCGGTTGTTTGTATGCCCGGGTAGATGGGTTGGAAAGTAAAGGCGAGTTTAAGCTGATGGAATTAGAATTAATTGAACCCTTGCTTTTCTTACAGCAAAACGAAGCTTTGTACGAGAATTATTATCAGGCACTAAAGGAATTACTAAATATATAATTATTTTATTTATAGAGCTTTATTCACTTTTATTTAAAGTAAAACTTCTTGCTAATAAATATTGTAAAGGCCCTACAGTTAGTTACCTGTGAACGTGTTGAATTAGGAAGTTCGTTGTATAAAATTTATTCATCATCACTAATTCACCACCAATTACTTACTATTAAATTTCTCCTCAATTTGCGCAAAAATGATAAATCATCATTAATTCTCCGTACCTTTATATTCCATAAGACTTACTCAACTTATGGCTTCCAAATACATTTTCGTTACGGGTGGTGTTACTTCCTCACTCGGCAAAGGCATTATTTCGGCTTCTCTTGCTAAATTATTACAGGCTCGCGGCTTTACCGTTACCATCCAAAAATTTGATCCTTACATTAATATAGATCCGGGTACGCTTAACCCGTACGAACACGGCGAATGCTTTGTAACCGACGACGGCGCCGAAACTGATTTGGATTTAGGTCATTACGAGCGCTTTCTGAACACCCCTACTTCCCAGGCTAATAACGTAACCACCGGCAAAATTTATAACCATGTTATTACGCAAGAGCGCAAAGGTGCTTACCTGGGTAAAACGGTGCAGGTGGTACCGCACATTACCGACGAAATAAAACGGCGCCTTTTGTTATTAGGACAAACGGGTAATTACGATGTGGTTATAACCGAAATTGGCGGCGTGGTGAGCGATATTGAGTCGTTGCCTTTTATTGAAGCGGTGCGGCAATTACGCTGGGAACTGCCCTCTAACGATTCGGTGGTTATTCACCTCACGTTGTTGCCTTACTTAAAAGCCGCCGGCGAATTAAAAACCAAGCCCACTCAACATTCGGTTCGTTCTCTTTCCGAAGCCGGGGTGCAACCCGATATTTTAGTTTGCCGCTCCGAGCACCCCATCCCGATTGAAATGCGCAACAAAATTGCTTTGTTCTGTAACGTGAAAGTAAACTCCGTGATAGAATCGCTGGATGCCG
>Ga0210040_10005339_pt1 | contig 16422 bp, 18 predicted proteins | sample CryGeyCG12114_NA_FD_185462 | JGI IMG/M metagenome (GOLD analysis project Ga0210040, IMG submission 185462) | Groundwater microbial communities from aquifer - Crystal Geyser CG19_WC_8/21/14_NA (SPAdes) (version 2) | ecosystem: Environmental > Aquatic > Deep subsurface > Groundwater | place: USA... | reverse complement strand
CAGATCTGCGGGCTGCTCATGCTCTCGGCCCTCGATCCAGGCTGGGGCGCCGCGACCTCGGTCGCCTGGGTTGTGGCGGCTCAGGGAATCTCCGGCGTCGCCAAAGACCTGACCAAGACCGCGTCCAAGTCAGCCATTAAGGCGACCTCGCAGCAAGGCGCCGGGCAGCTCTTCCGCTGGGTGGCCTGGTTCACCGGCTCCAAGAACGCCATGAAGGGCTTCGGCTTCTTCCTGGGCGGCTTCCTGCTGCAGGTGGCCGGATTCCGGCCCGCTCTCTGGCTTCTGGCGGGCCTGCTGGCCGTCATCCTGGCGGGCGTCACGCTCGGTCTCCCGCGGGCGCTGGGCAAGGCCAAGGCGTCGAAGAGCTTCAAGGAGCTCATGGCCAAGAGCCGGGGCGTGAACCTGCTGGCGGGCGCCCGCATCTTCATGTTCGGCTCCCGCGACGTCTGGTTCGTGGTCGGCCTGCCGGTCTTCCTCTACGGCCAGGGCTGGCACTTCGTGGGCGTCGCGACCTTCCTGGCCGCCTGGACGATCGGCTACGGCGGCGTTCAGGCGCTGGCACCCTCCGTCATCCGCCGCAGCCCGGACGGGCTCTCCCGCGAGGTGCCGGAGGCGCGCCTCTGGGCGGCGGCGCTGGCGGCCATCCCCATCGCCCTCGGTATCCTGCTGACGGTGCCCGGCATGGGGCGACCGGACCTCGTCGTCGTCGTGGGGCTGGCCGTGTTCGGCTTCGCCTTCGCAGTGAACTCGTCCCTGCACTCCTACCTGATCCTCGCCTACGCGGGCTCGGAGAAGGCGGCCGAGGACGTCGGCTTCTACTACGCCGCCAATGCGGCCGGGCGCCTATTCGGCATCCTGCTCTCCGGCGTCCTGGCCCAGCATGGCGGCCTGGAAGCGTGCCTCTGGGGCTCTTCTGCGATGCTGGTCGCCTGCATGGCGCTGACCTTCCTACTGCCTCCCGAGGCCGAGGCACGACGGGCAGTGGCATGACCATGCCGCGCCTCTCCTCGTCATCACCCAGGAGCCCTGCCGTGGCCACCACGATCTATCACAACCCAGCTTGCGGGACGTCCCGCAACGTCCTCGCCCTCATCAGGAACAGCGGCGAGGAGCCGACCATTGTCGAGTACCTGAAGACGCCGCCTTCACGGGCTGAGCTCGCCGACCTGATCCGCCGCATGGGCATCCCGGTGCGCGACGTCCTGCGCCAGAAGGGCACTCCCTACGAGGAGTTGGGTCTCGGCAACCCAGACCTCACCGACGACCAGTTGCTCGACGTCATGATGGCTCATCCCATCCTCATCAACCGTCCCATCGTGGTGACGCCGCTCGGCGTGCAGCTGTGCAGGCCGTCGGAGGCGGTGCTGAACATCCTCCCGAACGAACAACAGGGCGCCTTCAAAGGAGGATGGCGAGAAGGTCATCGACGACCAAGGTCGGCGCGCGGCGCCGGGGAACGCGGCATGAGCGCCTCGGCACAGGGCGAGGCCGCCATCCAGCGGCGCCGGGAGGCGATGGGCACCTTCGAGCGCTACCTCACCCTCTGGGTCGCGCTCTGCATCGTGGCGGGCATCGCGCTCGGCGCCCTGCTGCCCGGCCCGTTCCGGGCGCTCGGCCGCATGGAGGTGGCCCAGGTCAACATTCCCGTCGCACTCCTGATCTGGGCGATGATCGTCCCGATGCTGCTCCGCGTGGACTTCGCGGCCATGGGGCAGGTCGCCCAGCACTGGCGCGGCATCGCCGTTACGGTCGGCATCAACTGGCTTGTGAAGCCCTTCTCCATGGCTCTCCTGGGCTGGCTGTTCATCGGCTACCTGTTCCGGCCCTGGCTGCCCGAGGGGCAGGTGGACAGCTACATCGCCGGGCTGATCCTGCTCGCCGCGGCTCCCTGCACCGCCATGGTCTTCGTGTGGTCCCGCCTGACGAACGGCGATGCCAACTTCACGCTGTCCCAGGTCGCGCTGAACGATGCGATCATGCTGGTGGCCTTCGCGCCGGTGGTCGGCCTGCTGCTCGGCCTGTCCGCCATCACGGTGCCATGGGACACCCTCCTCCTCTCGGTCCTGCTCTACATCGTCCTGCCCCTCGTCGCGGCGCAGCTCTGGCGCCGGTCGCTGCTGGCTTCCGGCGGCGAGGCGGCCCTCCAGCGCACGCTCAAGGCGCTGAACCCGGTCTCGCTGGTCGCCCTCCTGACCACGCTGGTCCTGCTCTTCGGCTTCCAGGGCGAGCAGATCCTGGCACAGCCGCTGGTCATCCTGCTGCTGGCCGTGCCCATTCTCATCCAGGTCTACTTCAACGCGGGCCTAGCCTACCTGCTGAACCGCCAGTGCGGCTCGGCGCACAGCGTCGCCGGGCCTTCCGCCCTCATCGGCGCCAGCAACTTCTTCGAGCTCGCGGTCGCGGCCGCCATCAGCCTTTTCGGCTTCGAGTCCGGGGCGGCGCTGGCCACCGTGGTCGGCGTGCTGGTCGAGGTGCCGGTCATGCTCTCGGTCGTCCACATCGTCATGCGCAGCCACGCCTGGTACGACCGCGGGGCTGGCCGGGCGGCGGCGCGCTGAGCACGGGATGGCGGAAGCCCATAGCAGGCAGGTCGTCGTCATCGGCGGTGGCCAGTCGGGCCTCGCTACCGGCTACTTCCTGCGCCGGGCGGGGCTCGACTTCGAGATCCTGGACGCCAACTGGAAGCCGGGCGGCGCCTGGCCTTCGGCTTGGGACTCCCTGCACCTCTTCTCCCCGGCGCAGTCCAGCTCACTACCGGGCTGGCCCATGCCGCCCGTGCTTGGCGGAGGCTATCCCGGTCGGGACCACGTGGCGGCCTATCTGGCAGCCTACGAGGAGAGATACCGGCTGCCGATCCGGCGCGCGGTCCGGGTGGGGGCCGTCGAGCGCGTGGGGGACCGGCTGCTCGTCCGAACCGACGTGGGGAGCTGGACGGCCTCGGCGGTGGTCAGCGCGACCGGCGGCGCCAGCCGGCCCTTCATCCCGGATTACCCGGGGACAGTAGGGTTCCGCGGGCGCCAGCTGCACTCCTCGTCCTACCGCTCGACACGGGACTTCGCCGGTCAGCGTGTCCTCGTGGTGGGCGGCGGCAACTCCGGCGCCCAAATTCTTGCCGAGCTGTCGCTCGTAGCCGAGGCGACCTGGGTAACGCCGGAGCCGCCCGCTTTCCTGCCGGACGACGTGGACGGCCGCGTGCTGTTCGAGCGGGCCACCGAGCGCGTGCGGGCGCAACAGGAAGGCCGCGACCCCGGCCCGCCCGGGGGTGGCCTGGGCGACATCGTCATGGTGCCGTCCGTCCGGGAGGCCCGCGAACGCGGCGCGCTGCGGAGCGTCCGGCCCTTCCTGCGCTTCGAGCCGGACGGCGTCGTCTGGCAGGACGGGAGCCACAGCCCGGTGGACGCGGTCATCTGGTGCACGGGATTCCGCCTAGCTCTAGAACACCTGGCGCCGCTCGGGGTGTTGGAGCCGGACGGACGCATCGCGGTCCAGGGTGCCCGGTCCGTCCGCGAGCCGCGCCTCTGGCTGGTCGGCTATGGAGACTGGACCGGGGTTGCCTCCGCCACCCTGGCCGGGGTGACGCGGGCCGCCCGGGGTGCCGTCCAGGAAATCCAGGAAGCGGCGGCCGCGCCGCCCGTGAGCGTTGCTTGATCGGAGAACTGAATGCCTGACGCGAACCTTCCGGACCTGTCGCTGCCCAACGTCTCCGAAGCGGAGCTCGATATCCCTGACTTGGCGAGGCTCGGCATCCCCGGCGCGAGCACGCACCCGCCGCGGATCCTGCTGCTCTACGGATCGCTCCGCGAGAGGTCCTATAGCCGGTTCCTGACGCTTGAGGCCGAGCGCATCCTCTGCCGGTTCGGCGCCGAGACGCGGGTCTTCGACCCCCGCGACCTGCCGGTGGTCGACAGCGTGCCCGCCGACCACCCCAAGGTCGCCGAACTCCGGGAGCTCTCCCTGTGGTCGGAGGGGCAGGTCTGGTGCAGCCCGGAGCGGCACGGCGCCGTCACTGGCGTCCTGAAGAACCAAATCGACTGGCTGCCCCTGGAGAGCCGGGGCGTGCGCCCGACGCAGGGACGTACGCTGGCGGTGATGCAGGTCTCCGGTGGGTCGCAGAGCTTCAATGCTGTCAACACACTGCGCCTGCTCGGCCGCTGGATGCGAATGGTCACCATCCCGAACCAGTCCTCCGTGCCCAAGGCGTACGAGGAGTTCGACGAAGCAGGCCGGATGAAACCTGGGCCGCTTTACGACCGGGTGGTGGACGTCATGGAGGAGTTGGTGAAGTTCACGCTGCTGACGCGGGACATCTCGAGCCACCTGACCGACCGCTACAGCGAGCGTAAGGAACGGGCCGAGAAGCAGGCCAAGGCAGATCTTGCTGTCCTGTCGGGTGCCACGAGCTGAAAGTAGGCGGTAGCCAGCAGAACGCTGCTCCTGAGGCAGCTTTGCGCCCATTCCGGACGCCCGCAAGCTACTGATACCGGCGAGCTTATGAACTGACCTTTCCTATCCAGGGATAGTTGGTGAGGGAGCGGAGGCGCTCGGGGGTGAAGGCGTTCCAGGCTTGGCAACAGGCGTCGACGATGGCGGCGTTGCTGTTGAGCAGACGGTAGAACAGGAACCGCTCGCGCAGGTAAAGCCAGACACGCTCGACCGGGTTCAACTCGGGTGCGTAGGGCGGCAAGGGCACCAGGGTGACGTTGCCGGGCACCCTGAGGTTGCGTGAGCCGTGCCAGCCCGCCTGATCCAGCACGAGCACGGCGTGAACATCGGGTGCGAGGGTGGCAGCGAAGTGCGCCAGGAACACGCCCATGGCCGTGGTAGGACACCACCGGCAGTACCAGGGCGAAGCCTTCGCCGGTGGCCGAGGCGGACAGCGGCGTACAGATAGGTCCAATCGTAGCGCTGATCGCACAGCCCCACGGGCGCTGTCCCCGCGCCCACCAGCGATGGCCGGTGCGGCCTTTCTGCCCCACGCGGTTAGAAGCAGTGCTTCCAATCGTCCTGGAACCAGAGCTCGATTCGCTGGCCCGGGTGGTCTGCGGCAACAGCCGCTACGGCGCGGCACAGCCCCCTTTTGTGAAAGCGGCCTTGGCCATCTCGTCGGCTTTCGGATGCCGCGGCCGGGTCTTCTGCCGCGACAGGTCCAGCCCGCGCACGATGCGCGACAGGCTGGCGGGGTGCAGGCACTTGCCGAACCGGCCCTCGATCCAGCGGCATAGCATCGGCAGCGCCCATTCCGTGCCGCCGTCAGGCTCAGCTCAGGGCCGCGCAGGATGGTGTTCACCAGCACCGCCTGCTCGGCCTCGCTCAGCGTCGAGGGACGTCCTGGCCTGGGCCGATCCCGCAGGCCGTCCACCCCTTCAGCGTTGGAGCGCACCACCGCGTCCCGCAGCGCCTGCCGCTCGAGCCCTACCAGCCGCGCCGCCTCCGCCCGGCTCAGCCCATCCAGCGCGTGCGCCACGGCCAGCACGCGCGTCGCCGTCCGTCGGTTCCGCTCGCGCCGTGCCATACGCCGGAGCTCGGCCGCACTCGCCACGTCCCTCCGGATTTCCTGTGCTCGCCCCATCAGCCTACCCCACCAAGTCAGGCCAGAAGCGAATCACCATCCAAGTCCCGCAGGAGATCACACCAGAGTCAGTTCATCCGCTCAGGGGTATGAGAATCACCCGAGAGTGGACCTTTCCGTTGCGGTGGTGGCGCCCGAAGCAACTACGCGGCCGTCTCCGCGCTGCCCGCCTGCTGGAGGTGGCGGAAGATGCGCGCCGCGTCCTTGGCCGGAGGAGCGCCGAAGAAGCGGGCGTACTCACGGCTAAACTGGGTTGCGCTTTCGTATCCGACGTCGAAGGCCACGTCGCTCGCCTTCAGGCCGCCGCTGATCAGCAGCAGCCGCGCCTGGAGCAAGCGGATGCGCTTCTGGAACTGGACCGGGCTGAGTGCCGTGGCGCTCTTGAAGTGGCGGTGGAAGGCAGAGGGGCTCATCGCGGCGATGGTGGCGAGCGCCTCGACCCGCAGCGGCTCGGCGAAATGCTGACGGATCCACCGGATGGCGAGATTGATCCGCGCCAGCGCGGTGCTGGGCGTGGCAATGTCACGGAGCAGCGCCGCGTGCGGCCCTTGCAGCACGCGATAGAGGATTTCGCGCTCGTAGGCAGGGGCCAGTGCCGGGATATCGCCCGTCTGGTCCATCAGGCGCAGCATGCGGACCCAGGCATCCAGCAGTTCGGGCGTCACCGCGGCCACGGAGAACCCCGCCGTCCGCGCCTGTGCCGCCGGTGAGGGCAGATCCGTGAGCAAGGTCGCGATCACCTTCGGTTCGAGCGTGAGGCTGACCGCAAGGTAGGGCGCGCCCGATGCGCTCGGATGCACGGCCCCAACCGCGGGCAGGTCGACCGACATCACGAAGTAGGTCGCCGGATCGTAGTGCAGGGTCTGGCTGCCGACCGTCATCGACTTGCTGCCTTGCAGGATCAGGTTGACCATCGGGTCGTAGCAGGCGGCGAGTTCATGCTCGGGCACCTGCCCCTGAACCATCGCCACGCGCGGGACGCCCGTCTCGGTTTTCCGGTTCCCCGCCCGAGCGGTCAGGGCGCGCAGTTCAGTCAGTTGCTGTTCCATACCCGGCACCATGTCCTGACCTGTCGGAGACGAGCAACCTGGAAAGCAGGATCAGGCAAGATATGGGGAGGAACCGCGACGCGCGACAGGCCGGTCCTCGGTTAGCTTCGTTGTCAGGCAGCGGAGCAGACCCACCATGGATGTCATTATTATCACGGGCGGCAGTCGCGGAATCGGTGCGGCCACGGCACGTGCCTGCGCCGACCGTGGCCTGGGCGTCATCCTGACCTACAACAGCCATTCCGAGGCCGCCGAGGCTGTTGTCGCGCAGATCGGGCAGGGCGGTGGTCGCGCGGTGGCACTGCCGCTCGACGTGGCCGATCCGGGGAGCTTCCCCTCGTTTCGGGATGCGGTGACGCGCACGCTGTACGAGACCTGGAACAACGCCAGTCTGCGCGGCCTCGTCAACAATGCCGGATTCGGGCTTTACAACCCGATCGAGACCGTCACCGAGGAACAGTTCGACGGCCTGTTCTCGGTGCACCTCAAGGGGCCGTTCTTCCTGACGCAGGCCCTGCTACCGCTGATCCGCGAGGGCGGCGCTATCGTCAACCTGACCAGCGCGACCACGCGGGTGGCGATGGCAGGCGTGGCGCCCTACGCCAGCTTCAAGGGCGGGCTGGAGGTGCTGACCCGCTACATGGCCAAGGAGTTCGGCCCGCGCCGCATCCGCGCCAATGCCGTGTCGCCGGGCGCGATCCGGACCGGGCTGGGCGGCGGTCTTACCGACGAGTTCGAGGCCATGCTCGCATCGCAGACGGCGCTCGGCCGTGTGGGTGAGGCGGAGGAGGTCGGCCGCGTCATCGCCAGCCTGCTGGCGGACGATTTTGGCTGGGTGAACGGCCAGTCGATTGAGGTCGGCGGCGGCTACTGCATCTGAAGGAGCGGTGACCATGCTCGACCACGTCTTTCTGCCGGTCAGCGATCTCGGCCGCTCGATCGCCTTCTACCAGGCGGCGCTCGCGCCGCTCGGCATCCTCGACCGCCTGGATTATGACGGCCGCGATGGCCCACCCGGCCATCCGGACCTCAAGGGGTTCGGCGCGAACGGACGCATGTTCTTCTGGCTCCGGGAGGGTGAGGCCAAGGGCCAGCCGGGGCATGTTGGCTTCGTGGCGCGCTCGCGCGAGGAGGTCGATGCCGCCTATGCCGCCGCGATGGTGGCGGGCGCCACGGATAACGGCGCGCCGGGCGCTCGTCTCCATTATAACCCCCGCTACTATGCGGCGAATGTCCTGGACCCGGACGGCTACAGCCTCGAGTTCGTGTTCAAGCCCTGGCAGCACCCGCAATGACCCGGCTGATGATCTACGGGGCGACCGGCTATACGGGCCGCATGGCGGCCACCCATGCCAGGGCCGCGGGTCTCGAGCTCATCCTGGCGGGGCGGGATGAGACCCGGCTCGCGGACCTCAGGCGCACGCTCGGGGCGGAGCACCGCGTGTTCGCACTGGACGAGGAGGCGGTGGTCGATACAGCACTCCGCGACGTCGCGGTGCTGCTAAACTGCGCCGGTCCGTTCCAGCGCACGGCCGACCCGCTGATGTGCGGGGCCATTCGGGCGGGCACCCACTGCCTCGACATCGCCGCCGAACTTGACAGCTACCGTCTGGCCGAGGCTTACGACGCGCAGGCACGGGCCGCCGGGGTCATGTTGCTGCCGGGTAGCGGCGGCAGCGTCGCCATGCTCGGGTCCTTGGCAGGCCGGGCCGCCGAGCGGGTCGAGCGCCCTCAGACCATTTGCGTTGCGCTGCATGTCGCCGGGGCGATGTCTCGCGGCTCGGCCATCAGCGCGGCTGAGAACCTGTCAGCCGATTGCCTCGAGCGCGCTGACGGTGTTCTGCGGGTTCGCGAGCCGGGCACCACGCGGAACTTCGACTTTGGCAGTGGCCCTGTGCCCTGCTTCCCCGTCACGCTGCCCGACCTGGTGACCCTCTGGCGGGGGCTCCAGGCGCCGAACATCGGCACCTTCGTCCACATCTCCGGCAGCGCCTTCCCGACCGGCGACCTGATGGCTTTGCCGGACGGACCCTCCGCCGAGGAGCGTGACGCGAACCGCTACCAGGCCTCGGCCGAGGTGACCGGCGCCCAGGGGACGACCGTCCGGGCCGTCCTCGACACCGTCAACGGCTACAGCTTCACGCCCTTGGCGGCCGCCGAGGCATCGCGGCGGGTGCTCGCCGGAGAGGTGCGGCCCGGCTTCCAGACCCCAGCGGAACTGTTCGGCAGCGGCTTCGCCGAGTCCATCGCCGACACAACCATCCACATCCTTCAGGACTGACTATGACCACCATCGATAAACCCGTCGCCCTCGTCACCGGAGGATCCAGCGGCATTGGCTTGGCCATCGCCCGTCGCTTCGCCGAACTGGGCATGCAGGTCGTCCTGGTGGGACGACGGCAGGGCGCCCTGGACGCGGCGGCCTCCAGCCTGGGTGCCGCCGCGTTGGGCCTCGCCGCCGATGTGACCAGCCCTGCCGACCTTGAGCGGCTGTTTGCCGAGGTGAAGGCGCGGTTCGGCCGGTTGGACGTGCTGGTGCCCAATGCGGGTGGTGGGCAGCACGCCCCGCTGGGGCAGATCACCGAGGCACAGTTCGACCAGCAGTTCGCCACCAACGTGAAGGGGGTCGTCTTCACGGTGCAGACGGCCTTGCCGCTGATGCAGCCCGGCGCCTCCATCGTCATCGTCGGCTCGACGGCCTCCATCGATCCCGGTCCGACGATGAGCATCTACGGCGCGACCAAGGCGGCCGTGCGCAACCTCGTGCGGAGTTGGGTGAGCGACCTCAAGGGCAGCGGTATCCGGATCAATATCGTCAGCCCCGGCCCGACGAATACGGCGTCTCTCCGCCAGGGGTTCGGCGACCATGCGGAGGAGGGTCTGGCGTTCCTCACCGCCAAGAGCCCGATCGGCCGGATCGGCGAGCCGGAGGAGATCGCGGCAGTCGCCGCCTTCTTGGCCAGCGACGCCGCCAGCTACGTCAACGGCGTAGAGCTCTTCGCGGACGGCGGGGCGTCGCAGACGTGACATGGTTCACCGCTGGCAGGGAGACCGAGCAATGACCACGAGAGATGAGGCATCTCGTTTTACGGGCGATGCGATCCTCGACCACATCGAGTTCGCGGTGGCTGACGCGAAGCGGTCGCGCCGCTTCTACGAGGCGGCGCTCCGCCCCTTCGGCATGACCGTCATCATCCGTGTCGGACCCGAGCAGACGCGCATGGGTGGCACGCGGTATGGCCTGGGCCGCGATAGTTGTCCGAGGATCTGGTTCCACGACGGGGAGGCTCCGGGCAGCCCCATGCACCTCGCGCTCGCGACCACCGAACGTCTTGTTGTGGACGCCTTCCATGCAGCCGCTGTTGCAGCCGGAGGGACGAACAACGGTCCTCCAGGCATTCGAGAACGCTACCACCTAAACTACTACGCCGCTTTCGTCCTCGACCCGGACGGGAACAACATCGAGGCTGTGTGCCAGGCGCCTGACCGGGAGGTGACGCCCGGACCGTAGTGCGTATGTATCGTACCAGACGTGGGCGCGCTGCTGCTAGAAGGGGCGCTCGCATCAGGCAGTATCAAAGCTGTGAAGGACGGACACTTCGCTGGCCTGCAAGGAAGAGCCGCGACTGTCCCACCGTTTTGTCAGCTTCGCCGCATTCTTTCCTAAGAAGCAGACTGACCGCTGTCGGCCGACTGTGTTGAAAAAGTCCGCTCAGGTTTGGATGGAGGGGCAACGCTACGGCGGTTGAATGATGGCTTGGCGGCCTCCTTTCAGGTGGTCGAGGCTACTGGCGAGGTGTTCGGGATCAGCTTTGCGAGCTTGCGGATGTTCTGGGCGGCTGCGGCGAGGTGGAACTCGTCGCGGGCACCGCAGGGTCCTCGCGGTCGTAGTCGGTCGAGGCGCAGGATGCGCTTGAGGTGGGCGAACAGCATTTCGACCTTCTCGCGTTCGCGCCGGGAGACCAGGTAGGCGTCGGTTTTGGCGATGCTGCGTGCCAAGTCCCGGGCGCCCTCGTGGATGGAGGGCAGGAGCTTGCGGGCGGGATGCCTGGGACAGCAGCGCTCCTTCAGTGAGCAGGGACCGCAGTCGCCCATGGTGGCCCGGTAGCGCATGAGACCTTCGGCATCGACGCCGACGCGCTGCTACTGAAACTGACGCCGGTAGTGCCGCAGCTCCTTGCTGTCGGGGCAGATGTAGAGATCGCGCCCGTGGTCGTAGGTGAAGTCGGAGCGGCTGAACGTGCCGTCTATGCGGGTCGATTTATCGAACACCGGGATGTGCGCTCGATGCCCTGCTCGTGCACCAGCCAAGCCAGCATGTCCGCTGAGCCGTAGCCTGTGTCGGCGATCAGGCGCTCGGGCCACAGGCCGAATGTTTCCGCCGTGCGGGTGAGCATCGTCTGCGCGGCACCGACCTCGGCCTGACGCACGGCGGTGGTGGCCTCGACGTCGATCAGATAGTTGTCGCAATAGGCGTAGCAGGCCGGACCACCGGCGGCTGCTGTCCACCGTGCAGCCGGGTCAGTTGGCGAGATGAACTTGGGCGGGACCTTGGTAGCCGCGCCGAACGCGGCGTCGTCCAGCACGGCCAGGTACGGCTGGTGTTCTCGGGGTCCAGCTCCTCGCGGCTGGCGACGCCTTTCTGCCGGTGCGCATCGGCCCGGATCATACTGGCGTCCACCGCGAAGCCCTGGCCGCCGACGATGCCCTCCGCCATGCAGCGTTGGACGGTCGCCTCGAACAGCTTGCGGAGCAGTTCGCTGTCGCGGAAGCGGCCATGCCGGTTCTTACTGAAGGCCGAGTGGTCCGGCACCTGGTCGGTCAGGGCGAGGCGGCAGAACCAGCGATAGGCAAGGTTCAGATGCACCTTTTCGCACAGCCGCCGCTCGTAGCGGATGCCGCAGCAGTAGCCGATCAGCAGCATGCGGATCATCAGCTCGGGGTCGATCGAGGGCCGCCCGATGGCGCTGTAGTAAGGCGCGAGCTGGCGGCGAATGATGCTCAGTTCAACGAAGCGGTCGATGGAGCGCAGCAAGTGGTCGGCAGGCATGTGATCGTCGAGGTCAAAGCCGTAGAACAGCGATCCCTGTCGGACTACTCGCTCGCCCATCAGGGCCGTGGCCCCGTTGTCTGTCGCGAACACTGAATCAGCGTAGCCGCGCCACTACAACGGCCTTTTTCAACAGAATACGCCGCCCACGGCCCATCGGCAGCTTGAGATGCACGTCCGCTTTCCGGAGAGCTGTGTCGTCACCCAGAAGTCCGGGTTGGGCGTGAGCCGCCATTGCCTGGGTCGCGGCGTATACGCAGGAGGCGGTTCGAGCGCTCCCTCCGCCGGACGCGAACGTCGGTGACCGCTGGTATCCTTCGTTAAGCTGACCTGGTCAGCGCGTGAGAACCACGATCTTTCCGCCCGCCCGGTTCTCCTCCATCGTCCGGTGAGCCTCTACGATCTCGTCGAGACGGAACACGCGGCCGACGCTAACGTGGAGCATCCCGCCAGTGACCTGGTCGGCGAGATGCTGAAGCGGCATCGCCATGAAATCCTGCACGTCGCCCGCATAGGTGGTGAGCGACACTGCAGTGGGAATCACGTCCATGGGCGCGAACTCCGGGAAGGACCAGCGATCGCCAACCATCCCGGCCATGCAGACCACACCCGCCTCCCGAACAGCTTGAAGTGAATCGGCGAGCGTTGTCGTCCCGACGAGTTCCAGCACCTTGTCGGCGCCCCTGTCCCAACTGGACCTTATCCTCTGCGCAACGAACCCATCATCGAGGACGAAGAGATCGGCACCGCAGGCCCGGACCCGGGCTTCGCTGTCCGGGTTGCGGGACGTCGCCGCGACCTCGGCGCCATGCGCCTTCGCGATCGCGGCGGCTGCCATGCCAACCGAGGTCGTGCCGCCTCGGATCAGCAGGCGATCGCCTTGGGCTAGACGGAGGGCGCGGAACAGTACGCCCCAGGCCGTCTGGAGCATCTCGGGCAAGGCGCCGAGCCTTTCCCAAGACAAAGAGGTTCGGAGGGACCGAACCTGGCCCGCGGGGACCATCGTGTACTCGGCATAGCCGCCATCGAACGCTCGTCCCATCCCGCCCATCACCGTCGCGACCGTCTCCCCCCGCGCGAACTCACCGCCGGGCGCGGCGGCGACGGTGCCAGTGGCTTCGATCCCGAGAATGCGCGGGAAGCGGACGCCGGGAGAGTGCCCTTGGCGCGTGAACAGCTCGGAGCGGTTCAGGCCAAACGCCTCTACCCGGATGAGGACCTGGCCGGGCTGCGGCTCCGGGACGGCGCGCTCCTCGATCTTCAGCGCCTCCGGGCCGCCCGGCTCGTGGATGACAACAGCCCTCATTGTTCGGGCCATAACGTGATCTCCCCTACGCCCTGAGCCTGCTCAGGCCGGGTCGGGTTTCCGGCATGGGGAGCAGGACTGGCAGTACGCCCAGTGCAAGCACGGCGATCATCGTACCATTCGACCACGGTCGAGAGCGCAGCGACCGCCATCGAACTGCGGGACATCCCGGGCCTTTAGGTCACCAGGACCACCCTCATCAGTGCTCCAGGAAGGCGCGCAGGTCCCTGGTGAACCTGAGTGGGTTCTTGAACATTAGGAAATGGTCGCCCTGCTCCTCTCGGGTGTAGACGTGAAGGGTCGCGTTCGGGATGACCGAAGCTATCCACCGCTGGCTCGGCAGGTTGTTGCTCTCCTCCCCCGAGAAGATTGCCGTCGGCACATCAATCCTGTGGCGGATCACGTCGCGCCAGTCGTTCACGACGTGGTTGAACAGCACCAGCCCCATCGCTCTGGGATCGTTCTGAATGACTGCACTCGCAAAGCTCTCGGAGTTGGCGAAATAGGGTGAGTCCATCAACTGGGCCCGCTCGAACGGCTTTATGTCGGTGATCAGCCTGTTGACTGGTCCTCCGGCCGTGAACGCCTCGACCATCCGCTCCGGCGAGGTGGTGGTGCCGCCCGCCTCCAGCCGCTCCTTCTCGGACCAGTTTTCGTGCGAGTAGATCGAGACCGGCTCATCGACGAAGGCGATCCTGCGAATGGCCTTGGTGCCGAAGAGGTCGATATAGCTCCACAGAATCGCCGAGCCCATGGAATGGCCAACATAGTCGGCCGACTGGAGCCCCAGATGGTCACCGAACTCCTTCAGGTCCATCGAGAACCGTGCGATCCGGGTGCCGTAATCGACGTGCTGGGAGAGGCCTTGGTTGCGCGGATCGAGGACATAGACGTGGTAGTGCCTGGAAAGCAGGTACATCACGTTGATGTACTGCGCCCCGTTCGCTGACCAGCCGGGGACGAAGATGAGCGGCCGTCCAGTGCCAGCCTCCCAGTAGGTCAGCTTAGCGCCATCGCTGGTAGTGAAGCTGTTGATCTGCAGGTTCTGGAAGTCGGACAGCCTCCTCGGCATGCCCTCGATCTGGTTAGGGAAGGCGAAGTCCCTGCCCAGGGCTTGCAGCGCGGTTTCGGCGCTGGCTGGCAGGATGGACAGCGCGCCGAATGCCAGTGCACAGGCAGCGCCCAGCAGGCGGTGGCGCAAATTCATCTTGTTGCCTCCGATACTTCAGTTGGTCGTCTCTGAGGCGGGCGAGCCGAATAGCTTTCCGGCACCCGCCCAATCGTTCGGCTTCACGTCTTCGAAAATGACATAGATGTACTGCGGGTCCGTCCCCGTGTTGCGGACGATGCTGTCGGTGACTTCGCTGGCCACCTTCTGCTTCTGGCCGCTGTCCTTGCCTTCGAACCAGCTGATACGAACGACGGGCATTGAGGGTTCTCCTGGAGCTTTATGGGGAAAAGGTGCGCCCGCACCTAGGTGGGTCGGTGCTCCCCCCATATGGATGGTAGACCCCAAGATGATAAAGGAGGCTTTCAGACACTCTCTGTAGAATTGGAGGATACAGTGGCCGAGCAGGATCCCCTTTCTGGTGTGACCGTCTTCGTCGCCGCTGCCCGAGCAGAGAGCTTCACCCAGGCTGCTGAGCGATTGGGCCTGACGAAGTCCGCCATCGGCAAGGCGATCACGCGCCTTGAAGAACGGCTCGGGTTCAAGCTCTTTCACCGGACCACCCGCCTGACTCGACTCACGACGGACGGGGAGGCCTACCTCGCAGCCTGCGCCAGTGCGATTGACGAGGTCACAGCTGCCCAGACGGCACTGTCCTCGAACAACCGCATCCTCAGTGGTCGCCTGCACATCGACATGCCTGTTGCTTTCGGCCGCCGCGTCCTGCTGCCGATCCTGATCGAGATCACGAAGCCGCATCCGAACCTGAGCCTCAGTCTTACCTTCACCGACGCCACCAGCGACCTGCTCCATGACGATGTCGACCTTGCGATCCGGTTCGGCGCACTCAGGGACAGCAGCGCCTTGACGGCGCGCCGCCTGGCCTCCCAGGAACGCGTGATCTGCGCTTCTCCGGAGTATCTCCGTACCCGCGGAGTCCCCGGCACGCTCGCCGACATCCGTACTCATCGCTGTATCGTTGGAGCCGCCAAGGGACCGCCCGTTATCTGGTTCGTGCGCGAGAACGGGGCCGAGAAGCGCGTGACGCCTCCCGGGACGCATCAGTTCACGGACGGGGAAGCCATGGTCGATGCCGCGGTCGGCGGCCTGGGCTTGGCGCAACTCCCGATCTTCATGGTCCGCGAGCACCTGGAGCATGGACTGCTACAGCCAGTTCTTCAGGACTATTCGACCGTTCCGGTCGACATCCACGCCGTGTGGCCCCGGCAGGCTCAACTCAGCCCGCGTGTGCGGTACGTTGTCAACCAACTGGTCGCCTTCGCGGCCCAGGGGCGCTTGGACGGAGGGCTGCTGCGGGTGACCCGGTAGTGAGCAGGGGGAACGCTTTCCACCTCGGCCGAGGCTGCACCACCGCGTGCCTCGGTTCCGATAAGTCCACTCTCGGGAAGTGCCGTCTGAGTGCTAGGCGACTGACGTGGACGCTCTCCGGTCCGTTGATCACATCTCAATCGTCTCCAACAACGTTCGGGCACAAGAAGCAACGCTCCAGGAAGAACTCTCGATAGAGTTTGAGTGAGCTCTGCTTCCATGACATCCGGCACGCATGCGGACGACACCAAACCAAGCACTCCCCCAGTCTCTGTACGATCGGGAGGGCGGCCTCTTCGGGGGAGCTACTCTCTCCAACCACCACGAGAGAAGAAGTTCCCTCCATCTACAGCGTGGCGGAACTCTACGACGTCATTGTGCAGCCAGGGCCCTGCGAGCCTTTCTACCGCGAGGAGGTACGACGGGGCGGGCATGATGTGGTGGGCCTTGATGCCTCACGAGCCATGCTCACCAGGGCAGCCAGGAAGGCGGCCGCGAGCGGTACCCCGGCCGCCTTCACCCTGGGCGACATGCCAGATACCGATTTGGGCGGCAGTTTGGCGTGGTGATCATCTCCTGCAACTCGCTTGCTCACCTGACGGAGACGGAGGACCTGCGGTCCTGCCTCGCTGCCGTGCGGCGGCACCTGTGATCTGGGGGCGTGCTGGTCTTCGATGTGGTGCTGCCAGACGCACGCAGCTCGGGAGGGTGCCTCAAGCTACGCTCACAAGCTCGCAGACGCTGGACCTGGCCACCCTCGAAATCGCAGGAGGAGGGCGCGCACATCCCCGGAGGAGCCGCTGCGTGACTCCGGCCGGTTGCGGGAACGGCCAAGATCCGCTGGAGCTTCGTTGCTGACCCGTCAGGATGGACGGCGAGGTTCACCAATGCAGGAGAGCCATGGATGCCGACGGCGACGCGCGACCAAGCTCCCGGCGGGGACGACCCGCT
>Ga0210040_10005338_pt1 | contig 16423 bp, 11 predicted proteins | sample CryGeyCG12114_NA_FD_185462 | JGI IMG/M metagenome (GOLD analysis project Ga0210040, IMG submission 185462) | Groundwater microbial communities from aquifer - Crystal Geyser CG19_WC_8/21/14_NA (SPAdes) (version 2) | ecosystem: Environmental > Aquatic > Deep subsurface > Groundwater | place: USA... | reverse complement strand
GCAGTTGATGGACGGGTTCGGCGGCCTGGAGGCGCACTGGGTCTGGCTGACGCTGGGGCTGGTGCTTGCCGGGCTCGAAATGCTGGTGCCCGGCATCTACCTGATCTGGCTGGCGCTGGCGGCGATCGCCACCGGCGTGCTGACCGGGCTGCTCGACCTGTCGCTGTCGATGCAGGTGATCGACTTCGTCTTCTTCGCGCTGATCGCCGCCTTTTCCGCCCGCCGTTTCCTGCAGGACCGGCCGATTGCCAGCTCCGACCCACTGCTCAACCGCAAAGGGGCGCGGCTGGTGGGAGAAACCGCGCTGGTCGTGCAGGCGATCGAGCATGGCAGCGGCCGCGTGCGGCTGGGCGACAGCGAGTGGATCGCCCGCGGCATCGATGTGGCAGCGGGGGAGCGTGTGCGAATCACCGGAAACGACGGAGCGATCCTGCTGGTCGAGCCGCTCGGCCGCCTGATCGAAGGCGGCGGAGCGCAGCCGGCCGGCTAGCTCAGGCGAGTTCGCCCTTGGTGCCGAACCGGCCGTACTTGCGGTAGCGCATCATCCAGCGATCCAGGAACAGGTCCAGCGGCTTGGCATTCACCCCCAGCTCGGCGATCCCCGGCAATTTGCCCGAGGCGACGCTGCCCTGCTTCAGCAACATCAGCTGATCGGAGCTGATCGGAGTGCCGGGCAACGCCGCGAAAATCGAGGCGAGGCCATCGGGCACGGCGACGAAGCGGCGCTCGCGCCCCTGTGCCGCGGCGATCCTCCGGTTCAGGTCGCCCATGGTGACGACCTCCGGCCCGGCAAGTTCGTAGGTCTTGCCGCCATGCGCTCCAGGGTCGCACAGCGCCGCGACCACCGCCGCGGCGGCATCGTCCACCCACAGCGGCTGGAGCCGCGCCGGCTCGCCGAACACCGGCAGGACGGGCATGCCCGCGATCAGCCCGGCGAACATGTTGAGGAAGTTGTCGTCCTCGCCGAACAGGATCGATGGGCGCAGGATCGTCGCGCCCGGGAATGCAGCGCGGACATTCGCCTCGCCCTCTCCCTTGGTGCGCGCGTAGTCGCTTGTGGATGTGGCATCGGCGCCGATGGCGGAAATGGAGACGAAGGCCTGTGCTCCCTCCGCTGCCGCAAGCTCGGCCGCAATGCCGGGGCCGCTGGCCTGCAGCGCCTGCGCATCGCGCCCGAACGTGCCGACCAGATAGACCACCGCATCCGCGCCTTGCACCGCGGCCGCGATGCTGCGCCTGTTCTTCACGTCGCAGCGCGAGAACTGCAGCTGGCCGAGATTCGCGAGCGGCCTCAGCCTCGTCGCGCTCTCGGGGTGGCGCTCCGCCACTCGCAGCCGAGCGCCGCGGCTCAGGAGTTCCTGCGCGACGTGGCTGCCGAAGAATCCGCCCCCGCCGATCAGCACCACCAGCTTGCCTTCAAGCGGCCCGAAATGCGCCATTGTCCGTCCCATTCCACCTCGGGGGCGTGCGGAGGATCCGGCGCCCCGCCTGATCGCCCCGCGCCATGCCGCAACCGCGCCGAGCCCGCAAGCATCGCGGCCCGTTGACAGATGCCCCGGTTGGCCGCTATCGGCCCGCTCCTACCCTGCGGCCAGGCCAAAGACGGCCTGACCGCCCGTGCCCAGATGGCGGAATTGGTAGACGCACCAGCTTCAGGTGCTGGCGATCGCAAGGTCGTGGAGGTTCGAGTCCTCTTCTGGGCACCATTTCCCCTAAGGTATTGAAAACCTTAGGGGATAGTTGAGAAACAAGGCTTTTTACAGGCGGCTGTTACAGATGTAACAGGGACCGGAAGCCATGTGTACCTACCTCGCCAAGCGCGGAGCGACCTACTATTTCCGGCGGGCCATACCCGCTGAGCTTCGGCCTGCCTTTGGCGGTCGGGCTGAGTTTATGGTGTCGCTGCGATCCAAGGACCGGGCTGAGGCCAAGCGCCGCATTCCTGCTCACACTGTCGAGACGGACAAGCTTCTAGCGGATGCCGCCCGCTCGCTAGCTGCCAAGCCCGCCGCTGCCCCGATGCCGCCTAGGTCCGCTGCTCAGATCGAACGGGAGCGGACGCGGTGGGAGGCCGACCAGCTACAGGCTGAGCTTGTGGCCGATGACCTGTTCGCCTCTGATATGGAGATTGAGGCGCTAAGTCCGGTCATGGATGCGCTGGCGCAAGGGATCGAACCTGAGGCATCTCCAGCCGCCATAGCTAGGGCTGGCAAGCTGCTAGTCGAGCATGAGCGGGAGAAGGCCGGGGCAGATCGGGAGGCGCTGATAGCGTCCCTACATGCCCGCTACGGACAGACTGCCCGCGCATCGGAAAGCCAAAATCCAGCCGTCGAGTACGGCCCCGATGCCGGAAGCGGCAAGGGCCTCTATCTCGATACCGATATTCTCGACGGCTGGGCCGCTGAGCGGAAGCCGTCTCCCCGTGGCAAGGATGCCTACTGGCGGGATGCCAAGCTGTTCAATTCGATGATTGGCCGAAAGTCCGTCGAGCTAATCACCAAAGCCGATGTGATGGCCTACAAGCGGCTGCTGATTGCCGACCCGAAACGCTCCCAGATCAACGTCAGGGATCGGCTGGCCTACCTTCGGACCCTGCTGGAATGGGCTGCACAAGAGGACCTTGTGCCGACCAATGTGGCTCGTGATGTGAAGATGGCTGTTAGCGAGCGGGGCGAGAAGCGGAAGGACTTCAACACTGACGATCTAAATGCCCTGTTCTCTGGCCCGGTTCATGCCAAGGGCGAGCGGCCCAAGGCAGGATATGGCGAGGCGGCATACTGGCTCCCGCTGATAGCCTTGTTCATGGGAGCGAGGCGGGAAGAGATTGGGCAGCTTCGGGTGCAGGATGTGAAGCGCGTCCCGTACATTGACGATGCCGACCAGCGGCAAGAGGTCTGGTGCATCGACATTACCGATACTCCCGATGACGATGCCTTGCCCAACCAGATCAAGAATGAGGCGAGCAAACGGCTTGTGCCGCTGCATGCCAAGCTGATCGAGCTAGGATTTATAGACTATCTGGAGAAGCTGCCCGATCAAGCTGGCCGGGTATTCCCCGCTCTTAAGCCAATCGGGATCGGCAACAAGCTAACCGACAAATGGGGCCAATGGTTCAGCCGTTATAAGCTGAGTTGCGGGATAGACGATAAGGCCAAGGTCTTTCATTCCTTCCGCCATACATGGAAAACCCATGCTGTTGATGCTGGCATTCCTGAGCGGGTGTGCCGACAATTTCAGGGGCATGAAGGCAAGGACGCTGCCGACAAGTACGGGGCCGCTCCTTCGATGCGGGTACTTGTAGCGGCCATAGCTTCCTATCGGGTGCCGGGGCTGCAAATCGGGATGCTCACCGCACTAGGTGAATGAGGGCCGGTTCCAACCGGCCCCTCCACTCACTTCTTCTTGTCAGGACGCTGAGACAAGGCGGACGCTGCCGCAGTTTTGGAGTTCTTGCTGGTGCGTCCATCCCGCAGGACTTTTGAAGCAGCCTTACCCGCTTTCGCACCCGTTTGCTCGTTCTTTGCCATCTTTTTGGCTCCGGCTAAACACACCATCTAGTGGTGCAAAGCAATGAATGCCTCTAGGCCTTGGTTGGTTCCTGCTTTGTCCTACGGTCATCCACGGTCGAGTTAGCTCGGATGTTACTAGCCTAGCGGGGTGCCAGCCTCTCGGCGGGCCTGCTCCCCAGTCGGGGCCATGCGGATGCCGGTAGCGGTCTGCACATAGGCCCTATCGCCAACAGGGGTGCCGTGCGCTTGGCGGGCCTTGTCGCCCGTCAGCGGAACGCGAATGCCAGTGGTATCCTGTCCGCCCTTGTAGGGATCATACCCGGTCAAGCTCTGCCCTGCTTTGGGGCCGCTGGGGGCCTGCTTAGCGAGGGTGAAGCCGGTCGGACCCTCCACCCACTGCGGGCCGCTCTGCTGCCCCTGGGCGCGCGCTGCGGGAGCCTGAGCGGCATTGCCGGGGAGGCCATTGAAGCCGAAGGAACTATTGACCGTCTGCCCCGGTGGGATCGAGGCAGCATCGGGAACATCTGGGGTATCCGCGAAGGCTTTGGAAGTGCTGCAAAGAGCATCCTCTACAGTCCAACTAGTGGCATCGGCCTCGGTCACTTCGCCCTTGCTGATAGCCAGCGCCTTCGCATCCTCAAGGATCATGGGAGCGAGGTTATTCAGATGGCTTTCCTCTCCGCTGTTGTTGTAGGCTGTCAGCGCCTTGTCATAGAGGGACACGGTAGCATCATCGCTGTGGTGGATCAGATCAACGGCAGTGTGCAGGGTATCCCGCAAAGCAGGAACACGGGAAGCGAAAGCATCCAGTGCATTCTTGTAGGCGATATTGGCAGGGTATCCCTTAGCCAATTCATCTTGAGCCTGCTTCTGGACTGCGCGGGGATTGTGCCCGTGGACAGCAATCAGAGATAGAGCCGCTTTCACCTTTACGGCTTGGCGGGGAGTTAGTGCGGTCATTGGTTTTCCTTAGAAGATGTTTGGGGGTACTTCGCCAATCGTGAGGACTGGCGGGATCGTCCCTTTGCGGACGCAAGCCACTAGGTAGCGGTGAGCATCCTTGAAGCGGGGGGCATTGAAGTGAGGACGGCCATTGGCCTCCCACAGCGAGCGGACCTCAGCGGCCATTCCCCGGACCTTGCATTGAAGATCGGCGGGCAGGTCGTAGAGTACCGGAGTTACGGCGCGGCCAGACAGGCAGGGCCAGCCCGCTTCCTGTTCCTCAGCGGCTCTTGTGTGGAACACCGCATTGATAGCAGCGCCGCTGTGAAGGCCAGCCGCCTCTAGGGCCGCACTGGCACTCCCCTTCATCAGCCAGCATTCGACAGCGCCCCATTCCACATGGGTTCTAGTCGCATCGGCATAGGGTCCAGCCCGTTCCAGCAGATCGTCCAGGGTAGTGGGCTCTACATGCCACTTGGGCCGGGGATCGGCTGGAAATGAACGGGGCGGCTTCGGTGCCTCTCCCGTTCCATAATCATGCAGGGTATCCATTACGCGGCTGCCCGGCCCTTGAAGTATCCACGGGCCTTCCCTGCCAAATAGGCGGTGACCGCTTCCTGAGGCTTGCCGGGTGCCAGCGCCATGATGACGGCAGGAATGGCCTCGGGCTTCTCAGTAATCAGATACTCGTAAGCGTCATTGGAGAGAGCAGCGAAGCCGTTGCATTCATGTACTTTGGGAATGGTCTGATTGAGGCCGATATCCCAAGTGGCCTGCGTGTATCGAATGACAAATCCTGTGCTGATAAGGTTGTCGCCGGGCTTCGTCTCAACGCGAATGTCAGAGAACCGGCTGAGGCGCTTATCCCGTTCCACCGTAGCTTGATCGGCAAGAGCGGTGGCGAAGCGATCCTTTGCATCCTTCAAAGCTCTGTCGATCTTGTTAGCTGCATCAATAGCGGGCTTTCCAAGTAGATCGACAGTGGCATTCACCTTCAGCAAGTCATCGCTAAGTGCCTCAATCTCGCTCGCTACGTCTGAAAGCGCGGTATTCTGTGTCATTGGTTTTTCCTTGTATGTGTTGATGCAATTAGCGGCGGGGAGCGAATGCCCCGATGCCCTTCTTTTCATCATTGTAGGTATGGATGGTGCCGGTATCGGCATCGACAGCAGCCATGAGCTTAGCAACGGGGGGGCGGCCAGACGGCTTGCGCTTAAGGAACTCAGGGACTTCCAGCCCGAACATTTCCAAGGCGAAGCGGACGCCGATGGTTACGCGGCGATCAGTAGAGGCAAGGTAAGTGGCGACCTGCGGGTTATCGAGGCGGCTGGTATCAACGGTAGCAAGGGTCATAGTAGGTCCTTTGATGGCTGGCTGACATTCTGTCCCAATGTTAAAGAGAGATATCCCGCTTGCGTGTAAGCAAACCGGAACAGAGAAATTGCAGTTATGGAAGTGGAAGCCTGCCAGCTACCAACAGGAGCTACGGAGGCCGCGTCCCCACAGGGCGTGGACGCCGCCTTATTGCAATAGCTGACAGGCTATCTGGGAGCCTACTCACTACCAACTAGGGCAATGCTATAGCGGGTAGGCACATGCATTGCTGGGCCGTTGGGACTTGGTTGTATGAGCAATGCTTAAGCTTGAGGGCCATTCCTCGGATTGCTCAGCGATCAGCCTAGCCATCTGGAACCAATGACCAGAGAACAGATGGGTCTACGGTGTCGCAATACGAAGACTAGGGGTGCCTCGGTAATGGATCACTGAGCAGTCAGAAGAATGTTGATGGAGAATACGGTATCAAGCCATAGAGTACCACAGATACTTGATACGATGATCTGGAGATATCACTGGGATATATATTATATATATAATCTAGTATCATCCTAGATTACAAATATTGAGATGTATCCATTGTTGCCCCCCTACCCCCCAAGCCTCCGAAAACGGATGCTACCCGCTAGGCGGGCCAAGGATAGATCGACCACATAACGGTAGGCCGGATGCCTAGGTTACGGTCAGTGGGCAGCGATACATCGGGCATCATCCTGAGTTACAGAATACGTCGATTGTAGAGCCATTGTTGCGGACGCCATGTGCCAGTTCGGAAACGGCACACCCCCTCGCTCTAAAGCTAACCCTCTCGGGCTGTGGGTCCTACCGTTACGTACGGTCAGACGTTCTCCCGGCTATACGGGAGTTGCGATTATGATTGGTGTCCCTGTCCGCGAGCAATTCGGGGCAGGCTGGGTTCTATTGCAATACGGTACTGAAAGGCCTCGCCTCGAACAGCCTCTCTCAGCGCCTCAACGGCAATCCGGCTGGTGCGTATCCGGAGCCTTCCCGACGCGCTCCCGCCCCCGTTTCCGGGCAACCTAGCGGGCCTCCAATCGGGCAAGCGCCTTGTGCAAGCTCGACGGATGCCACCGGCCCCCGGCTGGGGACGGGATGCCCCGCTCATTCAGGGCCTCGACCATCTTACGCATGGACAGCCCCTCGGCCTTCAAGGCCAGTAGATCAGCGGAAATAGGTTCCAGCCGGTCCATCGCCTCAGCCTTGTTGAGTGCGGCCAGCGTTTTTCCATGCTTACCTAGCTCGGTCCCCCGCTCCTTGGCGGCGGCGAGAGCAGCTTTTGTCCGCTGGCTGATTACCTCGGCCTCCTTCTCGGCCAGTGCGGCGAATAGGTGAAGCTGGAAGCGATCAGCGTTCGGCATGTCGGCAACGGCGAACTCTACGCCTGTCTCCATCAGCCCCGATATGAAATGGACGTTGCGGGCCAGCCGATCCAGCTTGGCGATAATCAGCCCTGCCTTCTCCCGCTTGGCTGTTGCGAGTGCGGCAACAAGCTCAGGCCGCTTGGAAAGGGCATTGGCTCCCTTGCCCGTTTCAACCTCGATATACTCGCCAATCAGGTCAACGCCATTGGCAGCAACGTATCGGGCCACCGCCTCCCGTTGAGCTTCCAACCCTAGGCCACTCTTGCCCTGTTTGTCCGTGCTAACGCGAAGGTACGCGACAGCTTTGGTCATCTTGCGGAGGTTCATTTCAGCCGGCCCTGTTCATTGGTCAACGAACGTATACCCGTGAACAGTGAGGGCAGCAACCCGCTCGGCTGGAATGTTTGCGGATCAACAGAACTGGGCTGGGCCATGCTGCCAAGGGCAACGATGCAGGGCCGACCGGGCATGTGAAAATGGGCTGGGGGGCAGGGTAGGGATACGGGGGAGATTGGGCGCTCAAACTTGTCTGATTGCCCTCCCGCAAATCTCCACCGAAAATAGGTCGTAGGCGGATTGCTACTCGACAACCAATGCACCTAAACCGCCTTAAAGCGGCAACAGGGGCGAACGCGTGGGTAGCAGATATACGTTCGGGCGGATGTCGGATGCTCAAGTACTTAATCTTGCTGCCCGCCTACTCAAGGCGTTCACGAAGGGTAGTTACTCTGTCACCATCGGTGATATTGGCGGCATCAGCGTAAGCAAGAGCGCCGAAGAGGGGGAGGTAGAGAGTGGGCTAAAGGAGTTTAGCGATACACTAAAGGACGATACGTACTTCATCACAGATATGACTTGGACGACCGGCTCCAACTCACACAAGGTTAAGTTCCTTCGGTCAAAGAGGATAGGAATAAACCCCACCAACAATGCGGAGGTATGGGTTAACTCCGAAAATCCCTTCATTGACGGTCTGGAAGTATCATCATCGTCAGAGAACGCTCCGATCGTCCTCTCGATTATTCATGCCTTCATCAATCTTGCCCCGCCCGTCATTGGCGGATCGGGAACGGGTAATGCGCTAGACCAGTCTCAGGCGATTTTAAATCGCGTAAGCTCCGCCATTGCAACTCTCGTTGAACATACCTCGGAGCGTCAGCAAGAGCTTGACCAAACTAGGTCAAGTCTGGCGAGAGATGCTGCGAAGGCGGTGAAAGCAGCCAAGGCAGAGGCCGACGCCGAAATTGCGAGTATTCGGGAGGACTACAAGGCGAAGGAGAAACGTCTTGCCGACAGGGAAGCGGAGCTAGACGATCGAGCTAATACGCATGTCAGGCGCGAGTTTGCAAAACAAATGGCAAATCTTTCTGATACCCGGCTCTCCTCGAACTTGCTGGACAAATCGCAAAGAAGCTTCTGGATACCACTTGCAATCTGCTTATTTCCTGTTCTCTTCATTGCTTATTTGGTCTCGCAAGAACTAGGTTACATCGAGAGATTTAGCGCGAATATAAGTGACATCGCTCGGGATGAGGTTCTTTCGGCGGAGCAGAAGAGCATTTTGATTGGGAATATAAACTATCAAGTGCTTTATGCTCAGATAAGGATCGCTCTCCAATCACTGGGAATAGCGGCGTTGGTCTGGTTCGCCCTTCGCATGGCGTCGTCGCGGTATTCCCTCGTTAGCGGCTGGGAACGTGATCTACACCGCTTCAGGCTTGATACCGAGCGGGCGGGCTTCCTTGTTGAGGGCGATCTTGAAGCGCGTAAGGTCAATCAGGAGGGACTGCCCGATGTGCTGCTCGAAAGCTTCTCTCGCAATCTGTTCTCAAGCTCAGACAGCGCGCACGGGCCAACAAGTAGCGAAGGACTGGGCGGCGCTCTTAATGCCTTGCTCGGTCAAGCAGCAAAGGTTCGGCTTGGCCCTGATGGTGTGAACGTTGAGGTGGAGGGCAGAGGCATTCGCAGGGCAAGAAAGCTGATCGAGGACGAATGAAGCCGCGTTGCGATCTTTTCCTCACACTGTTACATCAGGCATTGCCAGCCGTGACAGCAGCGAAATAGAAGTCGTTTATTCTCAGTGCCTTAGGAGGGGGCCGGTAAAATCCTCTTCTGGGCACCATTTACCCCTCTCACGAGGGCCGAAAACATGTCACGAACGGCAGTCTTCTGCGAGTTCCGCTTCGTATGATCGTCCCACTTGGGCGCTCAGGAGACATCGCGGCCGCTCCTTCTGACGTTATTTCTGGTTGGTATCTCACCAGCTGCGACAGCGGTGATATCATCATGCCGTTGTCGCTCGTCGCCATCGAAGCGGCCAAAGGTTGTGACAGCCCGACAAGCTCGCCCACCGCGGCAGCCTCTGCCGCTCGTCGCATCGTCTCGCGCGCTACTGGCGGATGAAACTATCGCCATCTCAGAAGGCCAAAGACGCTCTCATTTGGAGCGCGGCCCGAGTCGGGCTCGCCAACGGGCGTCAGCAGCGCGACGCGACCCGCAAGCTCATAGCTCGGGGCGGTGACGTGGCTGAGCAGATCAAGCTCGGGCCGATAGCGGCGAGCGTGGCCTTCGCGAGTAGCTTTGACGCTGTGGCTGCGGAATGGCTCACCGATGTCGACCACTGCGGGGCCGACGATATTCCGGAACGGCGTTCTGGGTTGTTTCGAGATCGGCGGCTCTAAGTCAGCATAGCTCGGCGTTGCCGGGTCTCCTGCATGGAAGGGGCTTCCGTCGCCGGATGCCCCTCCCGCGATGCTGCGGTGTCCGGATCAGAAGGCGCCGGTAACGACCCGCTGGATCATGTTATTGCTCAGTAGTACCAGCAGCGCATCATTGCCCGATCGGACCCACACCTGGTTCTTCCCCGGTGCGCTCAGCTTGCGGTTCTTCTTGTAGTCGATCCGGCTGTAGTTGGTTGCACGGCTGCGATCGAAACGCTCGCCCTGGCTGAAGCGATGACCCTGCTGCTGTTGCTGCTGTTGCTGCTGGCGCGGCGGCGTGGCCTGCTGGGCGGAAGGAGACCGCTCGTTCGAGTTGCGGTTCTGGGCTTGCGCGGCGCCCGGAACGATCAGCGCAGCGGCGAGGAGGGTGGCTATAACTTTCTTCATGGTACGTTCCTTTGGTGAACCTGTGCTAATATACGTTCCCAATGGACGGCGTGTCCGTCGCATCGGGTCGCGGTTTGTCGCAGGTTTCGTCAGAGATGATGCAGGTTGGCGGAAGACCGAGCTGATGCGCGGCTTCCCGGTGAGAGGATTGGGTCGGCCCAACTGGGCGGCGCACGGTTAGCGAAGCAGCAGCGGAGCCGGGCGACTGAGGCGCTCCCCGCTCAAGAGAGCATGTGTGCAGCAAGCGCGGTTATCATTCGGCTGCCTCGCCCTCTGGTAAGAGTGCGTAGGAGCCATCATCCCACGCCCCGCCGAGCGCCTGGATCAGCGCCACTGCCGCAGTCTGCCGGTCGATCCCGGCCTGCAGGAGAGAGCGGCGGGCATTGAGCGCGGTGGCCTGGACGGTGACGACGTCGGTGAACACGATCAGCCCCTCGCGGTATTGGTTCAGGCTCGCTTCCGCCGTGCGGTCCGCCGCGGTGGAAGCGGCGCGCAGCAGCGCCTCCTGCCGCGCCAGGATCTCGGCTGCGGTGAGCTGGTCCTCCACATCCTGGAACGCCTGCAGGGCGGTCTGGCGGTAAACGGCTACCGTGGCGTCATACACGGCGCGCGCCTGGTTCACCCGCGCGGAGCGGGCGCCCGCATCGAACAGGGTCTGCGCCAGCGAGGCGCCGAGGGACCAGAGATTGGCGGAGGAGGCGAGCAGGCCACCGAGATTGCCGGCCTGGGTGGTACCGTCCGCTGACAGGGCGATGGTGGGGAAGAAGGCGCTGCGTTCCACACCGATCGTTGCATTGGCGGCCGCGACCTCCCGTTCGGCGGAGGCGATGTCCGGGCGGCGCTGAAGAATCTGCGACGGCACGCCGGTCGGCACATCCGGCACAATCGGCGTCCACTCCGCTGCCGCCAGCGTGAAGCTGCTGGCGGGTTCGCCTACCAGCACAGCGATGGCGTTCTCGAAGCTTCGCCTCTCCCGCCGCCCGCCTTCAAGATCCGACTGCGTGGTGGCGAGCTGCGTTTCCGCCTGCAATACGTCCGTACGGGCAACGATGCCCGCCTCGTAGCGGTTGCGGGCGATGGTCAGTGCGCGTTCGTAGCCCTCGATGGTCTGTTCGATCAGCGCGATTTCCGCATCTGCTCCGCGCAGGGAAAAATAGGCGGTGGCAAGTTCGCCCGCGACCGACAGCTGGGCGCTGGCGAGATCCGCCCGCCGCGCCTCCTCGGTTGCTTCGGTGTTGCTGATCGTGTCGCGGATGCGGCCGAACAGGTCGGGTTCCCAGCTGGCGCCGATGCCGATCTGGTAGGAGCTGTTGCCGCTGGTGCTGATGACCTGGCCCGAGCCGGTGCTGGTGGCCGAACCACCCGCGGCGCCTCCGCCGGTTCGCTGCGCACCGCCGCCCAGATCGACCGATGGGAACAATCCGGCCCGCTGTTCGCGGGTGATATAGCGCGCCTGGCGCCAGTTCGCTTCCGCCTGCGCGATCGTCTGGTTGGCGGCCAGCGCCCGTTCGGCCAGCGCATCGAGCGTGGGATCGCGGAAGACCTGCCACCACTTCCCACGGTCCACATGGTCAGCAGGGGTGGCGGGGACCCAGCCCGGCTGCGCCTTGAACTCCGCCGGCAGGGTGGCGAATTGCGGCGGAGCGTAGTCGGGCGCCATCGAGCAGCCGGCGAGCGGGAGAAAGCTGAGGAGGAGGGCGTGTCTGCCGGTCATGGATATGCTCATGCGGGTTGCGGCGCGGCGTGAAACGCGCGTGATTTGGGGCGGCTGCTGAGCCGGTCGAGATAGACATAGACGACGGGCGTCGTCAGCAGCGTCAGCAACTGGCTGAGCAGCAGGCCGCCGATGATGGTGATGCCCAAGGGCTGGCGCAGCTCCGACCCTTCGCCGAGGCCGATCGCCAGCGGCACCACGCCCAGCGCCGCGGCAAGCGTGGTCATCAGGATCGGCCGGAAGCGCAGCAGGCTCGCCTCCCGCACGGCATCGACCGCGCTCAGACCCCGTTCGCGTTGAGCATGGATGGCGAAATCGATGATCAGGATCGCGTTCTTCTTCACGATGCCCAGCAGCAGGAACACGCCGATCAGCGCGATGATGGAGAACTCCATTCCGAACAGCATCAGCGCCAGCACCGCGCCGATGCCGGCGGCGGGCAGGGTGGACAGCACGGTCAGCGGGTGCACCAAGCTTTCATACAGGATGCCGAGCACCAGATAGATCACGATCAGCGCGGCGGCGATCAGCATGGGCTGCTGCGCCAATTGCTCCGCATATTGCTGGGCGGTGCCGGCAAAGCTGCCGCGCACATTGACGGGCATGGCGATCTGCGCCTCCGTCTCGGCAATGGCCGCCTCCACATCGCTGAGGGCGTAGCCGTCTGCGAGGTTGAAGGAGATGGTCGTCGCCAGCTCGCCATTCTGGTGGCTGATGGAGGAAGCGGTGGCGCTCTGCCTGAAGCTGGCGATGGCAGAAAGCGGAACCATGGCCTGCGCGGACGTGCTGAGCGCCGAGCCGGTGGAGGGATCCCGCAGGCCCGGATTGGTGACGCTCTGATCCGCCGATGCCGCATCAGCGGTGTTGGCGGACGGATCGCTGGCGGCGGAGGTGGCGCCTGGGCTGAGGGTTCCGGAATTGGCGGTGGTCGTCTCGCTGATGGCGCTGCTGTCGGCGGCGCCCGCGGGGACATAGACGTCGTTGAGCACCGCCGGGTCGCCGCTGAAGCGCGGGTCCCATTCCATGATCACGCTGTATTGGTTGATATCTTCGTAGATCGTGGCGACGGCGCGCTGGCCAAAGGCATTGTACAGCGCATTGTCGACATCGCGCGCGCTGATCCCCAGCCGCTGTGCCGCGTCGCGATTGACGGTGACGTAGGTTTCGACGCCGTTCTGCGCCTGGTCGCTGTCGATATCGGCCAGCTCGGGCCGTGCCTCGAGCGCCTCCGTCAGGCGGGGCGCCCATTCCCGCAGCGCGGCGGAATCGTCGGAGATCAGGGTATATTGATAGGCTGAGTTGGAGGAGCGCCCGCCGGCGCGCAGATCCTGTTCCGGGTTCAGGAACACGGAAATACCGGGGATCGGATCGAGCTGTCGCTTCAACCGGGCGATGACCTGCTGGCCGCTCTCCTCCCGCTCCGATTTGGGCAGCAGGCTAACGGAGAGGAACGCCCCGCCTGCGCGGCTGCCGCCGGTGAAGCCGACCACGGTGTCGACCGCCGGATCGGCATCGATCACCTTCACCACCTGGCTCAGCTTCTGCTGCATGGCGGTGAAGGAGACGCTTTCGTCGGCGCGCACCCCCGCCATCAGGCGCGGACTGTCTTGTTGCGGGAAGTATCCCTTGGGCACCACGACATACAGCCCGATGGTGAGCGCGATGGTGACAAGGAGGCCGAGCAGGACCAGCGGCTTCATCGCCAGCGACCAGTCGAGCGCGCGGGCATAGAGCCGGTGGATGCGGTCGAACCCGCTCTCGAACGCGCGGGCCAGGCGGCCGGGCCGCTTGTGCAGCGAGCGTTCGTTCAGCAGCCAGGCGCACATCATCGGCGTGGTGGTGAGCGAGAGGACCAGGCTGATCATCACCGCGACCGACAGCGTCACCGCGAATTGATTGAACAGCCGCCCGACCTGCCCGCCCATGAACAGCAGCGGGATGAACACCGCCACCAGCGAGACGCTGATCGACAGCACGGTGAAACCGACCTCGCGCGCGCCGAGCAGGGCGGCCTCCATCCGGTCCATTCCCGCCTCCAGATGGCGAGTGGTGTTTTCCAGCACCACGATGGCATCGTCCACCACGAAGCCGGTGGCGACGATGATGGCCATCAGCGACAGGTTGTTCAGCGAGAAGCCGAGCAGCCACATGACCCCGAAGGTGCCGAGCAGCGAGACGATGGTGGCCGCGGCCGGAATGAAGGTGGCGCGTGCGTCGCGCAGAAAGGCGCCGACGACCAACACCACCAGGATGACGGAGAGGACCAGCGTGATTTCGATCTCCTCCAGCGAGGAGCGGATCGAACTGGTGCTGTCACTGGCAACCTGGATCTCGATGTCCGCGGGCAGCTGCGCGCGCAGCGCGGGCAGCTCGGCGTGGATCGCGTCGACCAGCTCGATCAGGTTCGCGCCCGGTTCCTGCGTGACGAGCACGACCACGGAAGGCTGGCCGTTGAACAGGCCGAGCGTGCGGGTATCCTCGACGCTGTTCTGCACGCTGGCGACATCGGACAGACGCACCGGGGCGCCGTCCCGGTAGCCGACGATCAACCCGCCATAGGCAGCAGCGTCCCGACCCAGGCGGTCGGTATAGATCTGCCAGCGGCTGGCGCCCGACCCTTCCAGCGTGCCCTTCGGACGGTTGGCATTGGCTGCCTCGATCGCGGCGCGCACATCTTCCAGGCTGAGCCCCATGGCAGTGAGCTGGAAGGGGTTCAGCTCGATACGGACGGCAGGCAGGGACGAACCGCCGATCTCCACTTCCCCGACGCCCTCCACCTGGGCGAGGCGCTGGGAGACGATGTTGGACACCGATTCATAGATCTCGCCGGGTGTCTTGGTGTCGGAAGACAGTGCCAGCATCAGCACGGGACGGCTGGAGGGGTTCACCTTGTTGTAGGTGGGGTTGGACCGCAACGTGGTGGGCAAATCCGCGCGCGAGGCGTTGATCGCGGCCTGCACCTCTCGCGCGGCACCGTCGATGTCGCGGTCGAGATCGAACTGCAGGGTGACGCGGGTGGAGCCGGTGGAGCTTGAGCTGGTCATCTCGGTCACGCCGGCGATGGTGCCCAGCCGCCGTTCCAGCGGGGTCGCGATGGACGAGGCCATCGTCTCCGGGCTGGCGCCCGACAGGCTGGCGGACACGGAAATGGTGGGGTAGTCCACCTCCGGCAGCGGGGCCACCGGCAGGCGGAAGAAGGAGAGGATGCCGACCAGCGCGATGCCGACGGTCAGCAGCACCGTGCCCGCGGGGCGTCGGATGAAGGGGGCAGAGATGTTCATTCCGCCGGCACCGCCCTGCGCTGGCGGCGGGTCTCGCGCCAGTTGCGCAGCCGCTGCGCGCCACGATCGAAATACAGGTAGACCACTGGCGTGGTGAAGATCGTCAGCAGCTGGCTGACCAGCAGACCGCCGAAGATCGCGATGCCCAGCGGGCGGCGCAGTTCGGCACCATCGCCTAGGCCAACCATCAGCGGTACCGCGGCGAACAGGGCAGCCAGCGTCGTCATCAGGATCGGCCGAAAACGCAGGATCGCGGCGCGGCGGATCGCCTCGGGCGCGGGAAGCCCTCCCTTCCGCTCTGCCGCGATGGCGAAGTCGATCATCATGATCGCGTTCTTCTTCACGATGCCGATCAGCAGGATGATGCCGATGATGCCGATGACGTCGAGATCGTGACCGGTGACCCACAGGCAGAAGATCGCGCCGACGCTGGCGGCGGGCAGCGTGGAGATGATGGTCAGCGGGTGGATGAAGCTTTCATAAAGCACGCCCAGCACGATGTAGACGCACACCAGCGCCGCCAGGATCAGCAGCAGCTGGCTGTTGAGCGAGCTTTCGAACGCACCCGCCGCACCGAGATAGGTGACCGAAATGCTGGCCGGCAGGTCCAGTTCGGCAATGGCGGCGCGCGCGGCGTCGACCCCCGCGCCCAGCGAGACACCCGGCTGCGTATCGAAGCCAACGGTCGCCGCCGGGAATTGCGCCACATGCGTCACCACCAGCGGTGCGGTCCCTTCGGTGATGGTAGCGACGGCGTTGAGCGGCGTGGCGCCGCCGTCGCTCTGCAGGTTGAGCAGGCCGAGCGATTGCGGGCTGACGAGCAGGTCCGGCTTCGCCTCCAGGATCACGCGATACTGGTTCGTCTCGGTGAAAATGGTCGAGACGATGCGCTGGCCAAAGGCGGAATAGAGCGCGTCGTCGATGTTGGACGCGGTGATGCCGACCCTACTGGCGGTGTCGCGATTGATCGCGACGTAGGCCGCGGCGCCGATAGCATCGGCATCGCTGACGATATTGCGCAGCTTGGCCGACTGGCTGAGCGCGGCAGCGATCTTCGCGGCGGCGGCGGTGACCGTGGCTGTGTCCGGCCCTTCCACCGACAGGCGGTATTGCGTGGCGCCGCTCTCGGTGTCGATCGTCAGATCCTGCACAG
>Ga0210040_10005337_pt1 | contig 16424 bp, 8 predicted proteins | sample CryGeyCG12114_NA_FD_185462 | JGI IMG/M metagenome (GOLD analysis project Ga0210040, IMG submission 185462) | Groundwater microbial communities from aquifer - Crystal Geyser CG19_WC_8/21/14_NA (SPAdes) (version 2) | ecosystem: Environmental > Aquatic > Deep subsurface > Groundwater | place: USA... | reverse complement strand
TGCACGGCGACTGGAGGGGCCTGCTCCTCAGCGGGGTCGGTTCGGTCGCCGGTGGACTGACGATGTTGATGTGCTGGCGGTTCGCGGGAGCCGGCTTCGGCGATGTCCGCCTGGCGGTGCTCGGAGGGCTGGGGCTCGGGCACGCGACCCAGGGAGGGCTGCTTCTGGGCTTCGCCGCGCTCGTCGCTACGACTGGCGTGCAGGCAGGGATCACCTTGGCTCATGGAGGCACCCGAAAGACCTTGATCCCCTACGGACCCGCCCTCGCAGCCGGCTTCCTCGTTGCGGCTGCCGTGTGAACGTCGCGGGGAAGCGCGAACCCCCGGGACGTGTGTTCGGTGCAGTGCCAGCTCAGCTGCGACTGCGCAGCCAGCAGACGACGAGCTGACCTGATCTACCCGGGGCCAGTTGGCGGGTTCCCAGGTGCCCTGGACGATGGATCGGTGGGATCCCTTGCCGACGCCGTGCTGCCGCTGATCCGGACTCGTGCCGATCTGCACCGCTGGAGCTCGTCACGCCAACACGGCGGGCTGATGCACGAGGCGGTCGACCTGCTCGAGCAGGCGGTACCGACCGGCGATCCGGTCGAGGTGCACGCGGTGACCCACAAGGCGCTGACCAGTGCGGTCAAGGTCATCGCACGCGCTGACGACTCCGCCGGGGTCATCGGTGACGCCTGCCGCCGGCTGCTCGACCTTCACCCGAGAACGGCCGCCGCCGCGTCAACCCCGCCGGGCCGGCTGGTCGACTGGATGATCGCCTTCCAGTTCGACGGCAACGTCGACTACTTCGAACTCGACCCGGTCGCCTACGCACCAGCCCTCGGTCCCGACGGCATCACCGCCTACCGCAACCGCCTCGCCGAGATCAGGGAACGAGTCGGAGATCCGCCGGCCGACCCTCTCGCCGCCGGCCACCGGCACGAGCACTGGGTGCTCTCGTGGAACGAGCAGCGCCTCGCTGTCCTCGACCGCGACGCCGATGCCGTCATCCGCACCCACGCCCGTGACCGACGCGTCGCCCGCTGGTTCCACGACACCGCGGTCGCCCTCGCCGAGATCGACCGGGTCGACCTCGCCACCAACTGGGCCCGACAAGGCGCCGAGGTCGAACCCTTTCACCAGGCCCAGCAGTGCGCCGACCTGTGGTGCTCCCTGCTCGACCAACAGCCCCAGTACGACGCGGACGACGTCCTCGCTGCCCGCCGCTCGGTGTTCGACCGCTGGCCGACCGCTGCCACCGCAGCCCGGCTGCACGACGCCGCCACCGCCGCCGGCCGGGCCTGGGCGGACATCGACGAGCACGTCATGAACCGGCTCGCGCAGAAACCGTGGGAGGCCGTGAGCGTCGCCCTGCACACCCTGGGCGACCCACAACGCGCCTGGCAGCTCGCCCACGACCTCGGCTTGGATCCTGACGACACGCACACCTGGTCGGCACTGGCCACCGCCTACGAGTCCATCGACCCGCGGGCGACACTCCCGGTCCACGCCCGGCTCGTCGAACGCGACCTCACCCACGCCGACGCCGGGCACTACCGCGACACCGCCCGCCGGCTGGCCAGAATGCGCACCCTCGCCGCCACCACCGGCGACCAGGACCAGGTCGACCAGCTCATCGCCGACCTCCGCCTGACCCACCGCCGTCGACCACGCCTGCAGCAGGAGTTCGACCGAGCCCTTCTTCCCTGATTTCACTGCGCTGGAGTCACCTACCCGTGCAGCAGTCCCTCGTCTGGCTGGAACTTGTCATGCCAGCGCTCAAGATGGCGCCTTACTTCTGAGCGGGTCGATCTTTGGGAGCAGCAGCAGTCCGAGGCATGTCGCCCGCAGGCTTCTTGACGCCCAGCTCGTCCTGCCGAGCGCTGAAAGGACTGCGCGTGAACCTCGACGACCTGAAGGTCAGCCAGGCTGCCGTCGTCTCCATCGCTGACGTCGCTGAGCTGCTGGGCGTCGACGCTCGCACGGTGTCGCGCGCGATGCAGAACGGCGACCTGCCGGCCCTGCGCGTCGGCCGCCGACTGCTGATTCCGCGGCTACCGCTGCTCGCCTGTCTAGGCGTCTCGGACGGGAGCAACCTGGCGGTAGAGCACGCAGCGACGTCATCTACGGACGAGTACGACGTCCTGGTCGGACACCGCCGGCTGGGCTAAGTCGACGATCAACATCAGCGATCGGGGTCTCAAGATTCCGATGGGTTATCGCGCCCGATCCTCTGTTCCGGCAATCTGCCCCTCGGTGCGCCCGTGCGTCAGGCTGACCGAGCGCCCCGATCTCGGGCTTCCGGAGCGGGTCACCGACCTGATCGTGATATCGATCTTGATTCTGCGCACCCTGTATCAGAGCGTATCTGGATGCCTTTTCCGCACTCTCGTCGCAACTCGTCTGGGAGCATATGTGCAGCTCAGCGCCTTGTGGTGATGCTCGATACCTCTCGCCCCACGTGACCGGAAGTCCCCCATCAGACCAGTTTTGTCGGGGCTGTCCGGTAGACACGACGTGTGCTCCATCTTCACCGTGCCGAGCGCACCTCTGGCCTGGTCGACGCGCTAGGCGAGCTCCTGTCGACGCCACTGGCCGACCCCTTCGCGGAGGAAGTGGTGGCCGTCCCGGCCAAGGGTGTGGAGCGCTGGTTGGCACAGCGCCTGTCCACGGTGCTCGGCGTCGGCGAGGCCAACGACGGCATCTGCTCAGGTGTGCGGTTCCCGTCGGTGACAGGACTGATCGAAGACGTTGTCGCGGACGCGACCGGCACCGACCGGCGTGTCGACCCCTGGACGCATGCAGCCTGGCCGACCCTGCAGGTCATCGACGCCGCCCTCGGGGAGCCATGGCTTGCTGTGCTGGCCCGGTACCTCGGCCATGGCGCGGACGACAACGACGCCAGGCACGGTCGCCGGTGGGCCGCAGCAGCCCACCTCGCCGACCTGTACCGCTCGTATGCCGACCACCGGCCCGGAATGCTCACCCATTGGGCTGCCGGCCGCGACACCGACGGCGACGAGGACCTGCCCGCGGACCTGCACTGGCAGGCCGAGCTGTATCGCCGGCTGCGGGCCGAGCTGGGTCCGAGCCCCGGCGAGGGCTTGGCCGCCGCGTGCGCGGCGGTCCGCGATGACCCCCGGAAGGTGCAGCTGCCCGACCGGATCAGCCTGTTCGGGCCCACTCGCCTCACGACCCGCTCGCTCGCGGTGCTCGAGGCCCTCGGGGAGCACCGCGACGTGCACCTGTGGCTGCCGCACCCCAGCCCGGTGCTCTGGTCCCGGCTGGTCGGCCGCACCGCCACCCACCGCCGCGCCGACGACACTGCCGCCGTCCCGACGCACCCGCTGCTGCGCAGCCTCGCCCGCGAGGTCCGCGAGCTGCAGCTGCGGCTGCCCGGGCACATCGACGAGCACCACGCGGCCACGGACGACGCCGGGACGACGGTGCTCGGTCGCCTGCAGGCCGACCTCCGCGAGGACCGTCCCCCGGTCGCTGTCGGTGCCGTCGACGACTCGGTCCGGGTGCACACCTGCCACGGGCCAGCCCGGCAGGTCGAGGTTCTGCGGGAGGTGCTGCTCCGCCTGTTCGAAGACGACGAGACGCTCGAACCCCGCGACGTGCTCGTCCTCTGCCCCGACGTCGAGACCTTCGCCCCGCTGATCTCGGCGACCTTCGGGCAGGGACCCGGGCTGCCGCACCCGGGCAACGCGCTGCATGTCCGGCTGGCCGACCGCAGCCTGCGCGCCACGAACCCGCTCCTGGACACCGTGTCACTGCTCCTGCGGCTCGCGCACAGCCGGGTGACCGCCAGACAGGTCCTCGACCTCGCCGCGACCCCCGGTGTGCGCCGGCAGTTCGGGTTCACCGACGAGGACCTCGAGCGCATCCGCGACTGGGTGGCCCTCTCCGGCGTGCGGTGGGGCCTGGACACCACCACCCGGGCCGACTACCGCCTGGCCTCCGTGCCGCAGAACACCTGGCAGGCAGGGCTGGATCGCGTCCTGCTCGGCGTCACCACGTCCGAGGACCAGCCGGTCTGGCTGGGTCAGGCGCTTCCGCTCGACGACATCGACAGCAGCGACATCGACCTCGCCGGCCGCCTCGCCGAGCTGGTCGACCGCCTGGCCGAGGTCCTCGGCACACTCAGCGGCGAGCATCCCGTCGCGCACTGGCGCGACAGCCTCCACGACGCACTCGAGGTGCTCACCGCCGTCGGCCCGGACGAGGCGTGGCAGCTGTCGCAGGCCCGTCGCGAGCTGGCCGAGGCGTTCGACGGCGGCCAGGGCCGGCTGCGCACCGCCGACGTGCGGGCACTGCTTGCCGGCCGGCTCGCCGGTCGCCCCACCCGGGCGAACTTCCGCACCGGAAACCTCACCGTCTGCACGCTGGTTCCCATGCGGTCGGTACCGCACCGGGTGGTGGTGCTGCTCGGTATGGACGACGGGGTCTTTCCCCGGGCCGGCGCCGTCGACGGCGACGACGTCCTGGCCCGCGACCCGCGGGTGGGTGAGCGCGACGTCCGCAGCGAGGACCGACAGCTGCTGCTGGACGCCGTGTGCTCAGCCGGCGAGAAACTGCTGGTGTTCTGCACCGGGGCCGACCCGGTCAGCGGGGCCGAGCGCCCCCCCGCGGTCCCGATCGGCGAACTGCTTGACGTGCTCGCCGGCATGACCGGCGACCGCCGGGAGGCCCTCGTCGAACGGCACCCCCTGCAGCCCTTCGACCCCCGCTCTTTCACCGGGCAGCCCCCCGCCAGCTTCGACCGCGTCGCCCTGGCCGGTGCCCGGCGAGCCGTCCTCGACCGCGAGCCCGAGCCACCGCGCTCCCCCCTGCCGCCGCGCACGGGACCGGTGGCCCTCGACGACCTGGTGTCCTTCATCGAGCACCCGGTGCGCGCCTACCTGCGCCAGCGGCTGCAGATCACGCTCCCGGGCGAGGACGACGAGGTCGACGACGAGCTGTCGGCCTCGCTGGACGCACTGCAGGAGTGGGCGGTCGGCGACCGACTGCTGCGTGCACGTCTGGCGGGCACGTCCGCCGAGGACGCCGTCCACAGCGAGTGGCTGCGCGGCACCCTCCCCCCGGGATTCCTGGGGACGGCGGTGGTGCAGCGGGTGGGGGCACGGGTCGACCCGCTGGTCCGGGCTGCCGCGCCCCTCCTGCAGGCGCAGGCCCGCAGCGTCGACGTGCGCCTGACCGTCGGCGGGCACGAACTGGCCGGCACCGTGAAGGGGGTCCGCGACGGCGCGGTGGTATCGGTGACCTACTCGTCCCTGGGCGCCAAGCATCGCGCCCGGGCCTGGGTGCACGCCCTCGTACTGGCCGCCACCGAGGGCACCGGGCGGGCGGTGACGATCGGCCGCTGGCGGTCCGGGGCCCGGACGTCGACGCTGCTCGCCCCCGCCGACCCCACCACCGTCCTGGCCGACCTGCTCGACCTCCACGCCCAAGGCACCTGCGAGCCATTGCCAATGGGCCCCAAGGTCTCGGAGGCCTACGCCGCGCGGCGTGCCGCCGGGGAGGACCAGGACGCGTCGCTGGACGCCGCCACCGAGGTCTGGGACGGCGGCCAGTTCCCGGGCGAGTCCGCCGACCGCCACCACGTCCACCTCTACGGCAGCGGCGCGCCCTTCTCGGTCTGGGCCGCTGCGTCCCCCGGCGACGACAAACAGTGGCCAGACGAGATCACCCGGTTCGGCACACTCGCCCGCCGGTTCTGGACTCCCCTGCTAGCTGCGGAGGCCATGTCGTGACCACCCCACCCGGCTCGACCAGCGGCTTCGACGTCTGCGGGCCACTGCCCACCGGCACCACGGTGCTCGAGGCCAGCGCCGGCACCGGCAAGACGTTCACCATTGCCGCCCTGACCACCCGCTTCGTCGCCGAGGGCCACGCCGAGCTGTCCGAGATCATGCTGGTCACCTTCGGCAACGCGGCCTCGCGGGAGCTCCGCGACCGGGTCCGCGAGCGGATGGTGTCCGCCGAGGCCGGCCTGCGGGGACCGTCCGCCGCCCGGTCTTCCACGGACGCCCTGCTGCGGCTGCTGGCCGGCGGCAGCGACGCCGACGTGGAGCAGCGGCGGGCACGCCTGGTGCGGGCGCTGACCGACTTCGATGCGGCCACGATCGCCACCACGCACTCCTTCTGCTCTCAGATGCTCGCCGGGCTCGGCGTGGTCGCCGACGCCGACCCGACGGCGACCTTCACCGAGGAGGTCGACGACCTGGTGCAGGAGGTCGTCGGTGACCTGTACCTGCGCACCTTCGCCCCCGCCGGCCAGCCGGCCCCGCCATTCCTGCAGCACGCCGACCTGCTGGCGCTCGGCCGGGCGGCGGTCGGCAGCGACCGGCAGGCCCGGCTCGAGCCAATCGACGACCCCGGCATCGCGGGTCGCCGTCGCCGGGCCGCCCAGGCGGTCCGCGACGAGGTCGAGGCCCGCAAGCGGCGGCTCGGCCTGGTCGACTACGACGACTGGCTGACCCTGCTGCGCAACGCGCTCGCCGACCCCGCGCACGGCGACGTCGCCTGCGGCCGGGTTCGCGACCGCTACCGCGTCGTAATGGTGGACGAGTTCCAGGACACCGACCCGGTGCAGTGGGAGGTGCTGCGCCGGGCGTTCCACGGCCACACCGTGCTGGTCCTCATCGGCGACCCGAAGCAGGCCGTCTATGGATTCCGCGGCGGTGACGTGACCACCTACCTGGCCGCGGCCGCGGTGGCCTCGCGCCGGGAGACGCTCGGCACCAACTGGCGCAGCGACCAGCAGCTGGTGAGTGCCCTGGACCAGGTGCTGGGCGGGGTGGCGCTAGGTGATCAGCGGATCGTCGTCCGGCCGGTCGGGTCGGCTCACCCGCAGGCCCGGCTGACCGGCGCCGGAGCACCGCTGCGGCTGCGCAGGTTGGTCAGCCGCGGCCACGGCCCGGTCCGCCGCGGGGGGTTCCCTAAGGTCGACCGGTTGCGGGCCGCGGTGGCGGCCGACGTGGCCGCCGACGTCGTCGACCTCCTCGACGGGCAGGCGCGGCTCGAGGGCCGGCCGGTCCAGCCGGGGGACGTGGCGGTGCTGGTCCGCACGAACAAGCAGGGGCACCTGGTCCGGGAGGCGCTCCGGGCAGCCGGCGTGCCCTCGGTCATGACCGGCGGTGGCAGCGTCTTCGCCACCGACTCGGCCCGGGCCTGGCTGGTCCTCCTGGAAGCCCTCGAGCGGCCCCACCGCTCGGGCCGGGTACGGGCCGCCGCGCTGTCGGTCTTCCTGCCCCTCGACGAGCACGCCCTCGACCGGCGCGGCGATGCGGTCACCGACGAGCTTGGGCCGCGGCTGCGCCGCTGGGCCGACCTGCTCACCACCCAGGGTGTAGCGGCATTTGCCGAGGTGGTCACCGCCGAGGAGGGCTTGCCGGCTCGGGTGCTGCAGCGGCCCGACGGGGAGCGGGTGCTGACCGATCTGCGGCACGTCGGGCAGGTCCTGCACGCGGCTGCGCTGCGCGAGTCCCTGGGTCTGACGGCATTGGTGGAGTGGTTGCGGCGGCGCATCGCTCGAGCGGACGCTGAGGGCACCGAGGAGCGCAGCCGCCGCCTGGAGTCCGACGCGGCCGCTGTGCAGGTGATGACCGTGCACGTCAGCAAGGGCCTGGAGTTTCCGCTGGTCTACGTCCCCTTCGGCTGGGACCGTTGGGTGGACCGCGACCGCGAGGTGCTCCGGCTGCACGACGGCGACGGCGCCCGGGTCTTGCACGTGGGCGGCCGGGCCGCCGGCGACTTCGGTTCTGCCCGCGCCCAGCACGATGCAGAGGAGTTTGGCGAGGACCTCCGGCTGCTCTACGTGGCCCTCACCCGGGCGGCCTGCCAGGTCGTGGCGCACTGGGCGCCCAGCGCGAACACCGCGTGCGCGCCGCTGCACCGGCTGCTGCTGGGCGGCGCGCCGACGGGCACCGAGCCGGCCACCTCGGTCCCTGTGCCGCCCGACAACGTCGTTGCTTCCCACCTAGAGGCGCTCGCCCGCGACTCGCAGGGCCTGATCAGCACCGCCGAGGTCAGCGGGGTCCGACGGCAGGTCTGGACGACGGGCTCCGGCGCTCCTCCCCCGCTGTCGGTCAGCCACTTCACCCGCACCTTGGACGACGCGTGGCGGCGCACCTCCTACAGCTCGCTAACCCGCGCCGCCCACGACCTCGCGCACGCCACCCCGCCGTCCAGCGAGCCCGAGGTCGCCGGCCTGGACGACGAGCGCGACGACGTCGCCGAGCTCCCGGTGACCGCTGTGCCCGACGGCCTCCCCTCCCCCTTCGGCGAGCTCCCGGGCGGAGCCGCGTTCGGCACCCTGGTGCACGCGGTCCTGGAGCAGCCCGACCAAGTCGACCTGGAGCAACGGTGCGCAGAGGCGGTGGCCCGGTTCCTCGTGCCCGGCGTCGCGGCGGGCCCACTGGCCAACGCGCTGCGGCCCGTCCTGGACACCCCTCTCGACGACACCGGGACGACCCTGGCGACCGTGGCGGTGACCGAGCGCCTGGCCGAGCTCGACTTCGAGCTGCCCCTCGCCGGGGGCGACCGCGCCGTCCCGCACGCCACGCTCAACGACGTCGTCACGCTGCTGCGCCAGTACGACCTCGGCCCGGTCCAGGGATACGCCGACCTGCTCGCAACCGTTGAGCCGCAGGCCCTACGCGGGTTCCTGACCGGCAGCATCGACGCCGTCCTCCGGCTCCCCGGCCCGGACGGGCCCCGGTACGCGGTGGTCGACTACAAGACCAACCGGCTGGGTCCCGAACCGCTGACGACCGGGCACTACCGGGCCGCAGCGATGGCGGAGGAGATGCAGTCGGCGCACTACGTGCTCCAGGCACTGCTTTACTCGGCGGCGCTGCACCGCTTCCTCCGCTGGCGGCAACCTGGCTACGACCCGGCCCGTCACCTGGGGCCGGTGCTCTACCTGTTGGTCCGCGGGATGGCCGGCCCCGACGCCGAGCCCGGAGCCGGGGTGTTCACCTGGCAACCACCCACGGCGCTGGTCACCGGGCTGTCGGACCTGCTGGCGGGTCGACCGTGATCCCGGTCCGCGCCACCGGCCTGCTGCGCACCTTCGCCGAGGCCGGGGTCCTGGTCCCGGCCGACGTCCACGTCGCCCTCCGGCTCGCCCGGCTCGGCGGCGAGGCCGACGAGACGGTGCTGCTGGCCGTCGCGCTCGCCGTGCGCGGGGTGCGCACCGGATCGGTCTGCGTCGAGCTCGCCACGGTCGCCGACACCGTGGTGCCGGAGGAGACCCCGTCGGCCACGGACGCCGTCACCGACCCCGTCTCTCCGCCCTGGCCGACCGACTGGTCCGCGGTCAAGCGCAGCCCGGTGGTCGCGGTCGGCACCGACCCGACCTGGCGGCCGCTCCGGCTCGTCGACGGTCTGCTCTACCTCGACCGCTACTGGCAACAGGAGGAACTGGTCCGGCGGGAGCTCGACGACCGCGCCGCCCAGGCACCACCGCCGGTCCACCTGGCCCCGCTCGACGGCCTGTTCCCCGAGCCGGGTTCCGACCGACAGCGGCTGGCCGCAGCGGTCGCCGCCGGCCGGTGGGTCAGCGTCATCACCGGTGGCCCCGGCACAGGCAAGACCCACACGGTCGCCCGGCTGCTCAAGCTGCTGATGGACCAACCCGGTCCGGTGCCCCGCATCGCGCTGGCCGCACCGACGGGCAAGGCCGCGGCCCGCCTGCAGGAGTCGGTGCAGGCCCAGGCGGCGACGATCGGGCTGCCGCTGGACCTCACCGCCTCGACCCTGCACCGGTTGCTGGGCTGGCGTCCCGACAACCGGAGCCGGTTCCGGCACGACGCCGGCAACCGGCTGCCCTTCGACGTCGTCGTCGTGGACGAGTCCTCGATGGTGCCGCTCACCCTGATGGCCCGGCTGCTGGACGCGGTCCGCCCCAGCGCGCGACTGATTCTCGTCGGCGACCCCGATCAACTCACCCCCGTCGAGGCCGGCGCGGTGCTCAGCGACCTCGTGCACCGGCCCTCTGCAGCTGCGGTGCCTCCCTCCGACGTGCCCGGCGCGACCGGTGCTGATCTTGACGACGACGAGCTCCGGCAGCTGGCGAACGGAGTGGTCCGACTCCGCGACACCCACCGTTTCGGGGCCGGCATTGGCGCGCTTGCCGAGGCAATTCGCACCGGGGACGCCGACGAAGCGGTGCGGTTGCTCGGGGCCGGCGATGGCCTAAGCCGGGAGGAGAACACCGACGGCCTGGCCGCCGACATCCTCGCCGGCGCTGGTCCGATGCTGGCCGCGGCCGCAGCGGGCGATCGGGTGGCTGCGCTGGGCATGCTCGGTGACCACCGGTTGCTGTGCGCCCACCGGCTGGGTCCTTACGGCGTCGCGGCATGGAACCAGCAGCTCAGCCTTTGGACTCGACCAACTGGGGGGCCGGCGTTCTCCGAGTGGTACCCGGGACAGCCGTTGCTGATCACGGCCAACGACTACGAAAACCACCTGTTCAACGGGGACACCGGTGTCGTCGTGCAGGGCGCGGACGGTCTGACCGCGGCCTTCGCACGGGACACCTCCACCGCCGAGGTCCCGCTGTCCCGGCTGTCGTCGGTGACCACCGCGCACGCCCTCACCGTGCACCGCAGCCAGGGCAGCCAGTATCGCGCGGTGACTGTGCTGCTGCCCCCGCCGTCGTCGCCGCTGCTGACCCGGGAGCTGCTCTACACGGCCGTCACCCGGGCGGCGCACCGCGTCCGGGTGGTCGGCAGCGAGGAGTCCGTGCGAGCCGCAGTTGGTCGACGAGTCGTCCGGGCAAGTGGACTCCGACGCGTCCAGCGCTAGGGCATCGAAGCGACAGCCACCTGCACTCTTCGGCGGCTGAACAACCCGCCGGCTTCGGAGACCGTCTCGGCGCGTCCGGCCACCTGCAGGCCCAGGTTGCACCCGGGTGGTCCGGGCATGGCGAGCACCGCGACCGCCCACCCGCGGGTCGGCGCTTGGCGTGGGTGCAGGGCACCGGCGGGAAGTCGGCTCGGCAACACAGCGGCGCCATCGCGCCCCCAAGTCACCCACGGCTGAACCGGCGACCACGTCCGTACTGGGTGCCGGAACCGTCCCGTATGCGGATGGGAGGATGCAGCGTGCAGCAGGACGCGACAGGAACCGGTGGATTTTGGTCTGGCCCAACCCCGTGGTGGGCCACGGTCGCCATCGCGGTACTGACCGCCGCGACGACGATCACCGTGATGGTCCTGAACAACAAGGCGGCATCGCGCCGCGACGCGGCGAAGCTCGGGGCCGACGATCGGCGCAGCGACCGGCGGACCGCTGCCTCGGTTCAGGTTGCGTCCGACAAGTTCGGTCTGGCGATGCGGCGGTACTACGAGCGTTGGCTCGCCTCGACCCAGGCGGAGGGTGCCGAGGCCGAGGAGCTGGCCGCGGTCGCGGCGACCGCGCGGGAGAAGGCGCAAGAGGCGGTCGGTGGCCTGCAAGAAGCTCTGCGGGCGGCAAGCCTGACGCTCACGTCGGACGAGGTGCTTGCTTCCGGGGAACGGTTGGAGGCGGCAGCCCTCGAGATCCTGAGGAAGATCAGCATGTACGAGCAGGGCCTAGCGTTCCGTATCCACGGCCCGGGTTCCATCGACCTGCTGTTCGCCGGGTTTGACGAGGAACTGGCGCTATACATGGTGAAGGCCCGAGAAGCTCTGCGCGACAAGTGACAGGTGCTGACCAGCCCCGACGCCGCGCGCGAGAGCGACGCCTTCGCACCGTCGACGAGCACGACGCCGTTGCCGGACGCCGCCTGCTGAGCTGAGGCCCGCAACCGGCGCGTGCCGAATCCGCAGCCTGATCCCCGGCTTTCCAGCGGGTCACCGTTCAGCTCGTGATACCGATCTTGATACTGCGCACCCGGTACCACCCCGTATCTGGATGCATTTTCGTCATCGCCACCGCAACCTACTTAGCCGCATACGAGCAGTTCAGTGCGTTGTGACGGTGCTAGATGCCTCTCAGTCCACGTGAGTTCAAGTCCCCCCTCGGACACTCACTCACCCCGGGATTCCTGCAGACAGGAGCCCGGGGTGTTCGCTTGTGAGGGCCGGCAGGGCCTCCGGGTACCACCGTGATACGTCGGGTCCCGAGCGCGATGCCGGGGTCAGCCGTCGAGCAGGGCGGCGAACCGATCGGCTGCCTGACGCCCCATCCCGGGATGGGGCGTCAGGCAAACAGTCAGCGTGATCGGGTCGACGTCCTGTTCGCCATGCTCCGCGACGGCGCCGCCTACCAGACCCAACCGGCTTGACCGAACCCATGGGGACACCCCTCCCCGGGAATGTGGCCGGGGGTTCAGCTCCCCGTCGGTCCGGCGAGCTCCCCGGCGATGGCGAGGAGGACGTCGCTCGGCAGGATCGCCGCCCGGGCCAGGGCCAGCAGCCCCATCGTCGGCGGGATGGTCAGCAGTTCGGTCTGGGTCAGCTCGGGGGCGTGCCGCTCCACCGCCGCCCGTGCCCGGTCGTCCTGCAGCAGCCGGAGCAGCGGCTCGGTGAGCAGGTCGAGCGCCGGCAGCTCCGCCGCCGGTGGCAGCGGCTCGGCGGTGGCCTCGGCCCGCGCCGCCTGGGCCCGGACCAGCAGGTGCTCCGTGCCGATCTCGCCGTCGAACGGGATGCCCAGCCGCTGGAACTGGCTGGCCGGGGCGTCGTTGTCGTGCATCAGCCGGGCCAGCAGGCGAAGCATCGCCAACTCGACGTCGTCGTCGGCGAGTGGGTGCTCCTGGCCGGGGTCGGTCTGCAGGTCGAACAGCAGCGTGCCGTGCAGCCAGGGGTTCCCCCGGACCCCGGCCGCCGGCATCCGCATGGTGCGCAGGCCCTTGGTGAACGAGAACGGCTCGGCCGGCTCCCACGAGGCGAGCTCGCCGACGCCGAACCGGCTGCGCATGTGGGTGGGCATCAACGTGTGCTCATCCAGCGGGGTGTTGGCGCGTTCGGCCGGTGCCCGCATGTAGACGTACCGCCCGTCGGTGACGTTGACGTGCCCGCCGTGGGCGCCGAACAGCGCCCCCTCGCGCAGCGGCCGGTCCTCGGCCAGCGCCTCCGCGAGGTCCCGGCCCTGCATGTCCGGGGTCGGCTGCAGGCCGAAGAAGCTCAGCAGCGTCGGCGCCAGGTCGATCGTCTGGGCCAGCGCCGCGCAGCGGGTGCCCTGCTGACCGGAGCGGGGGTCGTGCAGGAAGAACGGCAGCCGGACCAGCTCGTTGAACCACGGCATGACCGACTTGGCCCACCAGCCCCGCTCGCCGAGCAGGAAGCCGTGGTCGGTGTTGACGATCAGCATGGTGTCGGCCCACATGTCGTGGCCGTCCATGAAGTCCAGCAGCCGACCCAGCGAGGCATCGCACATGGAGACCAGCGCCGCGTACTCGTAGCGGGCGTGCTCGACCTGGTCTGCCGGCTCGGTCACCTTCTGGTAGCCGGGCCAGTCGAACTCCGGGCCGTCGTAGTCGTGCGGGTAGCGCTTCTTGTAGTCCTCGGAGGCGAAGAACGGCTCGTGCGGGTCGAACAGCTCCAGCTGCAGCAGCCAGTTGTCCGCACCGACGTTGGTCTCCAGGAAGTGGATGCCGGCGTCGACGGTGCGGGTCTGGTTGTGGTCGGCCTCGGTCGGCATGTAGCTGCGGTTGATCACGTCCTGCCGGCGCATCGCCTGGAAGAACGGCGGGCCGGGGTAGCTCACCACCGGGTCGGTGGGTCGGGGGACCACACCCTTCCACGGGTCACCCTCCTGCCCGCGGAAGAACTCCCACGTCGAGTAGCGGGTGTGGTAGTCGCCACCGCCGTCCTCGAAGTAGTGCTGGTGGTCGGTGGCCAGGTGGGTGTGCACCCCGGCCTGACGCAGCATCTCGGGCATCGAGTCGTCGAAGGGCTCCAGCGGTCCCCAGCTGCGGTGCAGGAAGTTGTACCGGCCGGTGTGCATCTCGCGGCGGGCCGGCAGGCAGGGCATGGACCCCGCGTAGAAGTCGTCGAAGGTGACCGTCTTCTCCGCCAGCCGGGCGAAGTTCGGGGCGTCGATGAACGTGTCACCGTAGGGCGGCAGCATGTGCCGGTTGAGGCTGTCGAACATCAGGACGATGGCGCGCACGGGTGTCCTCCGGTACGTGGTCGGTCGGTCAGGAGTCGGCGAGCGGGAGAGCTGCCCGGACGTCGCCCAGCCCGCGGGCGACGACCAGCCGTCCGGCCACCGGGAGCAGCTGCCAGCTGCCCGAGCCGGTGTCCCAGCGCCGCCACATCCGCAGGTCGGTCGGCACCTCGACGGTCCGGCTGCCGCCCGGGTCGACGGTGACCGCGGACCAGCCGGCCAGCCTGACCGGCTGCTCGGGATCGGCCGGCTCCAGGTAGACCTGCACCACCTCCCGGCTGCGCCGCAGCCCGGTGTTGGTCACGGTGACGGCGACGCCGGGCCGTTCCGCGCCGTCGACCAGGCGTGCGTCGGAGTACTCCCAGCTCCCGTAGCCCAGGCCGGACCCGAACCAGAACGCGGGCTCCGGAGCCCGACCGGCGGCGTGCCCGCGGTGGCCGAGGAAGGCCCCCTCGGCGTAGACCAGCGCCCCGTCGACCGGGGTGACCGACCAGGCGGGGGCCGCGCCGTCGGCGACCGGCCACGTGGTGACCAGCCGGCCCGCCGGCTCCTGGTCCCCGACCAGCACCGCGGCCACGGCGTGCCCGGCCTCCTGCCCGGGCAGGCCGGCGACGACCACGGCGTCCACGTCGGCGAGCCAGGGCACCAGCACCGGGGTGGCCGAGTTGACCACCACCACGGTGCGCCGGGCCGCGGCGGCCACCGCGGCCACCAGCGCGTCCTGGTCGCCGGGCAGCGCCAGGGTCGACTTGTCGACCGACTCGGTCTCCTGCTCCTCGGTCAGCCCGACGACCACGACGGCGACGTCGGCGTCCCGCGCGGCCGCGGCGGCCTCGGCCAGCACGACGTCCCGGTCCCGCGGGGCCGGGCCGGCGACCAGGCCGAACAGGCCGGCCCCGGCCATCCGGCCCGGCCGACCCAGGCCGCTGGCGGCGCGGAGGTCCACGGTCGCCTCGACGAGCGCGCCGTCGGGGACGTCGGCGAGGACGGTGCCCGACGGCGGCCGGAGGATCGCCTCACCGGCGTCCTCGGTGGACAGCTGCAGGTCGAAGCCGCCCACCGGGGTGCCGGCCACGGTGAGCCGCCAGCTGCCCACCCCGAGGGCGCCGAGCTGGAGCTGCCCACCCCGCGGCACGACCGCCCGGAAGACGGCCGACAGCACCGGCACCGGCAGGTCGTCGTCGACCCCGATCATGCTCGTGGCGGTCGAGGCGTGCCGCTCCTCGATCACGCCGCCCGCCTCGTCCAGCAGGACCACCTGGACGCCGCCCTCGCCGGTCGCGGGGTTGCGCACGGTCTCCATCCGGGCGGCGACGGCGCGGGTGCGCACCTCGACGCCGTCCACCACCTGGACCGCGGAGCCCAGCAGCTGCTCCAGGCCGGCGGCGATGCTGACCTGGTGCGGTGGCTTCACCTGCGCGGAGCCACCGCCCATGCAGATGGTCTCGACCGCGTGCCGCCCGATGAGGGCCACCGTCGTCCCGCGCTCCAGCGGCAGGGTGGCCCGCTCGTTGCGCACCACGGTCATCCCCTGCGCGGCCAACCGGGTGAGCTGCTCCCGCCGCACGGCGCTGTCGGCCCGGGGTGCACCGGCCGGTCGCGGCCGGGGGGTGCCCAGGGCGCCGACCCGGTCGGCCAGCAAGAGCAGCCGGTACAGGTGCTCGTCGACCACCGACTCGGCGACCTCGCCGCCGGACACCGCCGCGACCAGCGCATCGCCCCAGGGCCCCACCGGGCCGGGCATCACCAGGTCCAGCCCGCCGTTGGCCGAGGCCGCGGTGCTCCTGGTGGCGAACCAGTCGGAGATCACCAGGCCCCCGTAGCCCCACTCCCCCTTGACGACCCCGTTGAGCAGCTCGTCGTGCTCGGTGGCGGCCACCCCGTTCACCCGGTTGTAGGCGGCCATCACCGACCACGGGTCGGCGTCGCTGATCGCCATCTCGAAGGGCAGCAGGTACACCTCGCGCAGGGTGGCCTCGTCGACCACGCTGTCCACCGAGTGCCGCTCGGTCTCGGACTCGTTGGCGACCACGTGCTTCAGGCACGCCCCGACGCCCTGCTCCTGCAGCCCGCGCACGTAGGCGGTGGCCAGCCGGCCGGAGAGGTAGGGGTCCTCGGAGAACGCCTCGAACACCCGGCCACCGAGCAGGCTGCGGTGCAGGTTGATCGTCGGGCCGAGGACGACGTGGATGTCCTGGCCGTACGCCTCCTCGGCGAGCAGCCGCCCCGTCTCGTGCAGCGCCTCCTCGCTCCAGGCCGAGGCCAGCAGCGAGGCGTTCGGGAACAGCGTCACCGGCGGGCCGCTGGTGAAGGTGAGGCCGCGGACACCGGTGGGGCCGTCGG
>Ga0210040_10005335_pt1 | contig 16427 bp, 8 predicted proteins | sample CryGeyCG12114_NA_FD_185462 | JGI IMG/M metagenome (GOLD analysis project Ga0210040, IMG submission 185462) | Groundwater microbial communities from aquifer - Crystal Geyser CG19_WC_8/21/14_NA (SPAdes) (version 2) | ecosystem: Environmental > Aquatic > Deep subsurface > Groundwater | place: USA... | reverse complement strand
AAACTATATTCAGAACAAGAAAGTTGGCTACGATAAAGATCAGGTGTTGGTGCTGCACGATACCTACGTGTTAGGCAAACAAGAAGAAGTAATGCGACAGCAGCTCCTGAAAGACCCGCGGGTGGTAAATGCGAGCGTGTCGGATTACTTGCCAGTTGGCCCCAGTAATGCCAACAATTCGGTAGTACTGCCCGAAGATAATGCCGCTAAAACTGTGAGCACGCGTCAGTACCGGGTAGATTACAATTACATTCCAACCCTGGGAATAGAACTATTAGCCGGCCGTAATTTTTCGAAAGATTTTGCTACCGATTCTACCGGCATAGTTATTAACGAAGCGGCTGTCCGGGCTTTTGGCTGGGGTAAAAGCATGCTGGATCGTAAAATCACCCTCTTTATTGATAATAATGGCACTAAAGCTACGTACCGGGTTATCGGGGTGGTCAAGGATTTCCATTTCCAATCGCTGCACCAGCGTATTACGCCGTTGCTCATGTTGCTGGGCAATAGCTCCGGCTCTATCATTGTAAAAGCCAAAACTCAGGATATAGCCGGTTTACTAACTTCTATCAAACAGCAATGGAATAGCTTTACCGCCGATGCGCCGCTGGAATATACTTTTATGGACGAGCGTTTTGCCCAAACTTACCAGGCCGAACAAAAGATTGGCCGCATTTTAGGCATTTTCGCCGGCCTTACCATTTTAGTAGCCTGCTTGGGCTTGTTTGGCCTGGCCACCTTTACGGCAGAGCAGCGCCGGAAAGAAATAGGTATCCGCAAAGTACTGGGTGCTACCCTGCCCAACCTGGTCTCCCTGCTCTCCAAAGATTTCCTCAAGCTTGTTTTAATTGCTAATATTCTGGCCTGGCCTTTGGCGTGGTACGCCATGCACCAGTGGCTCCAGGACTTTGAGTACCGCACCGCTATTGGCTGGTGGGTATTTGTTGTAGCCGGCGTATTAGCGCTGTTTATTGCTTTGCTCACTGTTAGCTTCCAGGCCATAAAAGCGGCAATTGCTAACCCGGTAAAAAGTTTGCGGACGGAATAATATAAAAATAAACCTCTACAGCTTTCAACCATAAAAGACCTATATTTTTATGCTAACAAACTATCTGAAATTTGCTTTACGCAATCTTGTTAAAAGAAAAAGTTACGCTTTTATAAATATTCTTGGCTTGTCTTTGGGTTTAGCTAGTGTAATGGCGTTGGGGTTACTGGTATATCAATATTATACCATCGATAATATTCAGGCAAACAAAGACCGAATGTATTACCTGAAAACGTATGCGCCCGATGGCAAGGGCTATACCCAAACTTCATTTCCGTTACTCTACGAAATTCAAAAATCAGCCCCGGAAGTAGAAGCCGCCACGCATATTCAAAAATGGAACTCACCTTGGCTGAAATACGGCAACCAAGAGGCGCAGGAAAATACGGTTTATGTAGATACAGGATTTTTTAAAGTATTTTCTTTTAAACTAAAGGAGGGAAACCGCGAAACGGCATTAAGTCAAAAGTTTAGCCTTGTTATTTCGGAAGATTTAGAAAAGCAATTATTTGGTAAAGAAAAAGGTTTAGGAAAAACCATAACCGCCGATGATTCTATTCAGCTTACCGTAACCGGCGTACTGGAAAAAATACCGTCTAATTCTACTATAAAGGCTGATGTTTTGCTTCCCATGCAGCTTTTATCTGATACAGAGGGGTTTAAACAAAGTGCTGACTGGTACAATACTTTTGCTTACAATTACCTGCTCTTGCAAGAAGGCGCTGATCCTAAAAGGTTAGATCAGAAAATAAACCGCATTTTTCAGCAATATTCTCCTCCCGAAATAAAGGTAAACACCGTGAGAACTGCGCCTTTTGCGCAAATTACCCAAGAAGGCGACACCAATATAAGCACCATTATAGCCGGAGCCGTTGCCGCAACGGTATTTATCTTACTAATTGTAATTGTTAATCTCCTCAATCTTAATGCGGCTACCATGTTTAGCCGCACCAAGGAAGTGGCCGTACGGCAAATGCTTGGTTCGGGTAAACGCACTATCATCACGCAGTTTTGTGTAGAAAATGCGCTGATTATTTTGGTTTCTTTACTAGCAGGTTATCTGCTCTTTACAAATTTCCTGTTGCCCCAAATGAATAAAATAATAAGCCTCAATTTCGGGGAGCTATTATTTCATTGGAAGCAGGATTATTTGCTGTTTCTCTTATTTGCCCTAGGTATTCTGGTCCTGATTGTTATGGCCGGTGCCTATCCGGCCCTGCATTTAACCTCCGTAAAAGTAACCGACACCATAAAAGGGAATATTACCAGTAAGGGAGATAAAAAATCCGTCCGGAATACTTTTATCGGCTTACAATTTACTTTGGCTATTATCTTGATTTGTGCGGCTTTAATCTTAAATCAGCAGATTGGTTTTATGAAAATGGCTTCGCTGGGTTTCGACAAAGATAACGTAGTAGTAGTTAATCTGGACTTAGCTTTTAAGAATCCCCAGGCGGCGGCCGGCCGGTTTGATGTAATTCTGAATTCCTTGCGAAACAATCCTTATGTAAAATCATTTTCAACTACCCAGGAAATTCCTACCCAGTACTGGGAAAACTATAATGATTACATAGATATAGAAACAAATAAAAAAGTCAAGCTCCGCCAGCCGGGCGTGGATGCCGGGTTTGCCCCCACTTTTAAGATAGCGGTTACGCAAGGCCGGAACTTCAATGCTGATTTAGCCGCCAGTGAAGGAAAAAGCATCATGCTGAATGAAACTGCCGCAAAAGCATTTGGCTGGACCAACCCAGTTGGCAAGCAAATAAGACCGGGCGGTGAGAATAGTGAAGCGCTAACCGTTATCGGGGTAATAAAAGATTTCCACTACAGCGATTTACAAAAACCAATTGAACCTTTGGTGCATTCTTATCGCGGAAAAGCAGGCCTGAACAATAGTAAATATCTGAGCATAAACCTGGATATGCGCCACAGTAAAGAGATTTTGGCCAGCATCGAAAAAGAGTTTAAAGACATGTCGGCCAAAAGGCCTTTTACCTATCATTATATGAATGACCTGGTGGGAGATCAGTATAATCTGCTCTCAGGTATTTTAAGAATAACCAATTATGTTGCCTTCCTGACCATTGCCATTGCCTGTATGGGCATGCTGGGGCTTATTGCTTTATCTACGCGCCGCCGGGTTAAAGAAATAGGTATCCGAAAAGTACTGGGCGCAAGCGTATTGGATATTACCACCCTCATTTCCAAAGATTTTGTCCGGATAATATTGGTTGCAATAATTATTGCTACGCCTATTGCCTGGTATGCCATGCGTATATGGCTGCAGGATTTTGCTTATCAGATAAAAATACAATGGTGGATGTTTGCCCTGGCCGGCGGAATGGCCATATTTATTGCTTTAATAACCATAAGTACCTTAGCTATTAAGGCCGCAGTAGCCAACCCGGTAAAAAGTTTACGGACGGAATAATATTGATTTTTGATACTGTTAAAACCACTACGATGCTTAAGAATCATATTAAAACGGCCTGGCGGCACATCCGGAGAAATAAAATATTCTCCTTTATCAATGTGGTGGGGCTCACTATTGGGTTAACCAGTTTTCTGCTGATTGGCCTCTATATTTTTGATGAAGTTACCTTCGACCGGTTTCACCAAAATGCTGATAAAATTTACCGTCTGGTAGAGCACCGTATCACGCCTGAAGGTAAGGAGACTAAACTAGCCGGTGCCGGTTACCAGGTTTCGGCGGCGGCGCAAGCCAGTCTGCCCGAAGTTGAAAACACTGTGCGCTTGGTGGCTCTGGGCCGGATTAATGTCTCACCACCTACCAGCAATAATATTTTTTACGAAGATTTCTGGATCAGCAGTCCGGGTTTTCTGCAAATATTCGATTTTGAAATGCTACTGGGCAACCGCCAGACAGCTTTAAATGCCCCACATATGGTGGTAATTACCGAAGAAACTGCTCTAAAACTTTTCGGCACTACCAACGCTCTAGGCAAAAGCGTAAAGGTCGATAGTGACCAAACGCCTTTTCTGGTAACCGGGGTGCTTAAAAATTTTCCGGTTAATTCCCAATTTTCCTTTAACCTGCTTTTCTCAGAGGCTACTATTGTAAACGAAAGTTTTAGTAAGGACTGGGACTCAAATGATTTTTATACCTATTTATTGTTAGATGGTAAAGCCAATCCAGCGGCAGTAAATTCCAAACTGAACCAGTTGGTAGCGGCTAACCGCAGCCCCGAAAACAAAGACCAGCGGAATTTAACTTTACAACCTTTAAAAGAAGTTCATTTTAATTCCGAAGGCATAGAAGGTACTTTGGGTAAAACGGGCAGCCTGACCTACATCTACGTTTTTTCGGTTATTGCCTTATTCGTGCTGCTGCTGGCTTGTATCAATTACATGAACTTAACCACGGCGCTGTTTTCCAAGCGGGCCAAAGAAATTGGGGTACGCAAAATGATTGGGGCCTCGCGCAAAACGCTGGCTGGTCAATTTTTGGCCGAAGCCTTCTTAACCACTTTTATTTCTTTACTGTTTGCCTTACTGCTGGTCAAACTGTTGTTGCCGTATTTTAATGCTTTTACCGAAAAACAACTGCGTTTGGGCCTGACCACCGATTATCGGATTTGGCTGGGCATGGCTTTTATTATGTTGCTGGTGGGTGGCTTATCGGGTATTTACCCGGCCTTGTTTCAGTCGCGGTTAAATCCTCTGGTATTATTTAAATCTAAAATACCGGTGGGTAAAGAAAGCATTTCGCTGCGGCAGTTTTTGGTGGTGCTACAGTTCTCGGTTTCTATTGTAATGATTGTGGCGACGCTCGTGGTTTACCGGCAAATCAACTACGTAATTACCAAAGATATGGGCTTTACCAAAAGCCAATTACTGGTGGTAGATATTAACAGCGGTAAGGTGCGGCAGGGAGCCGAAACAATTAAAAATGAATTTGCTAAAATTTCGCAAATAAAAGGCGTAACCGTTAGCTCCCGGGTACCCGGCGAATGGAAAAATTTACCAAAAGTAAAAGTAAACAGCAGCGATGCCCCGGTTGCCTCAAACCACGAAATGTTTTATTTAGGTGTAGATGACCACTTCTTACCCACCTACGAAATAGAAATACTAAAAGGCCGCAACTTCCAGGCCGGCAGCCCCGCCGATTCATCGGCAGTATTATTGAACCAAACCGCCGCCCGCGAACTGGGCATTACCGAACCTTCGGAACAAATTATTCAGATTCCGGCCATCAATTTTGGCGGAACTTACTCGCCCCTGGATAAACCTTTCCGGGTACGTGTAATCGGCATTGTCAAGGATTTCAACTTCCAGTCGTTGCGCGAGCCACTGGCGCCTATGGTGCTGGCTTACAAAAAAAATCCCATCCACAACATCGATTATTTTACCGCCCGGGTTAACCCTGCCAACCTAAGCGAAACCATTAAACAAATGGGGGCGGTACTGCATGGCTTAGACCAGGACCATTTACTTGAATACCATTTCCTAGACAGCCAGTGGAATTTGTTTTACCGCGAAGATAAAATCCGGGAAACCATTTTCCTGATGGGTGCTGCCCTGGCCATTATTATTGGTTGTTTGGGTTTATTTGGTTTAGCTACGTTTGCTGCGGAGCAACGCACCAAAGAAATCGGCATCCGCAAAGTATTAGGCGCCAGTATTCAAAGTGTGGTTATTATGCTCTCCAAAGATTTCCTAAAGCTGGTATTCATTGCCGCTTTTATTGCTTTCCCGGTGGCTTGGTACGCCATGCACCAGTGGTTGCAGGACTTTGCCTACCGCATCAATTTGGGGTGGGGAATATTTGCTTTAGCAGGCAGTTTGGGCGTTTTAATTGCCTTGTTTACGGTTAGCTTCCAAGCGATACGGGCGGCAGTAGCTAACCCGGTAAAGGCTTTGCGGAGTGAGTAAGCCGGCAATAAAAATATTCAACAAGTTGTATAAACTAAAACTATGTTCCAAAATTATCTAAGAATAGCTTTGCGCAACCTGCTGCGGCACCGGAGCTACTCGGTATTAAATATCTTGGGTTTAGCCCTGGGTATCACGGGGGCAATTCTGATTTTTCTGCAGGTTAAATACCACCTGAGCACCGACCGATATCATACCAATGCCGACCGCATTTACCGGGTTGTTACGGATTTACACCTGGAAGAAGGCAGTATTGAGTACGGCTCCGGCAGCCCATTCCCCATGGTCAAAGCTATCCAAAATGATTTTCCACAGATTAAGACCACCGCCTTTATTATCCGAAACCAGGCCCTGACCGTGGAAATACCTGCTACCGGACAAACTTCGCCCAAGCGCTACCTCGAAAAAGAAGGAATCAGTTTTGTTAACTCGGATTGGTTCCGCATTTTTGATTACAAATGGCTGTCCGGCGATCCACACAAGGCTCTGGGAGAACCTAATTCAGTGGTACTAACCCAGAAATGGGCCCGCAAATATTTTGGCCTGGAAAACCCGGTGGGTAAACTCATTAGAGTAAATAACCAGTTTACTTTTAAAGTAACCGGCTTACTACAAGACTTCCCGGATAATACTGACACGAAAGCAGATATGTTGGTGTCGCTTAGTACTTACCAAATCATCCGGCCGGAGTTTTCGGAAAGCGATTGGGGCTGGATTGACAACAATAAGGAAACGTTTGTGCTGCTGCCGCCTAACTTTACCGCGCAGCAGTTTGATAGCGCCATGCCGGCTTTTTCCCGGAAATACCACGGCGCTTTGGCCCAGGTTTACCACCATCATTTGCAGCCCTTAAGCGATATTCATTTTAACGAGCGTTACGCAGGCGTAATCCGCAAGACCTTGCTTTGGGGTCTGAGTTTAATTGGTGTTTTCCTGGTAGTTATTGCGGGAATCAACTTTGTAAATCTGGCTACCGTACAGTCGTTTCGGCGGGCTAAGGAGATTGGTGTGCGGAAGGTACTGGGCAGCAGCCGTGGGCAACTTTTCCGGCAGTTTATACTGGAAACAACTTTACTCACATTGGCGGCTATTTTTCTTTCGCTATTACTGGCTACGTTTCTGTTGCCTTACCTAAACCAATGGACCAACTTACCTCTGAAATTAAACCTAACGGCCGATCCGCTGTTGTGGCTCTTTCTGGTTATACTGGCGGGAACGGTTATTTTCCTGGCCGGATTTTACCCGACCTTCGTGTTATCGGGATTCAACCCTGTCCAGGCCTTAAAAGGGAAAGTGGCCTCCCCGCAGACGAGTTCCGTTACGTTGCGCCGCACCCTGGTAGTTGCACAGTTTGTAATAGCCCAGGTGCTTATTATCTGTACGCTGGTGATTGCCAACCAACTAAAGCTATTCCGGAATACCAACCTGGGTTTTAAAGCCGATGCTGTTGTAATGGTGCCTTTACCGGAGAAGACAACTGGTACAATAGATGCTGTCCGGAATGAATTAAAACAACACCCGGGCGTGCGCCAGGTTAGTTTCTGTTTTCGCCCCCCAGCTTCTAACACTAATAATGGCGGCAGTTTTAAGTACGACACCCGCACCGAATGGGAAGCTTTTCCAATCCGGGCTAAATGGGCCGATTCGGAATATCTAGCCACTTTTGGCCTGAAGCTGCTGGCTGGCCGGAATATTTCGGACCGCAATCCTTCGCTGGAACTCTTGGTAAACGAAACCTTATTGCGCAAACTGCAAATCCAGGACCCCAACCAGATTTTAGGGAAGCAAATTATTGTGGGTGAGTTGGGCGATAAGCCCAGCAAAGTGGTAGGCGTTGTCGCAGACTTTAATACCCGCTCATTGCATACCGACATTGAGCCCTGCATAATTGGTGCTGCGCCCGAAACTTATCAATACGCCGCCATTGCCTTACAGGGCAATAACTTGGCGACTACGTTGCCGACCATTCAGGAAAAATGGAAGGCGATCTACCCCCAGGAAGTATTTGAATACCAGTTCCTGGACGAACAAATTGCCCGCTTCTACGCCACCGAAGAAATGCTGGGTAAACTGATACAAGCTTTTACCTGGCTGGCCATTTTAATTAGTTGTCTGGGTTTGTACGGGTTAATCGCCTTTACCACGGTACAGCGCACCAAAGAAATCGGCATTAGGAAGGTGTTAGGCGCTTCAGCCGCTAGCATTGTCCGGCTGCTTACTACTGATTTCTTGCAGTTGGTGCTACTGGCCACTCTGATTGCCTGGCCGCTGGCAGGCTGGGCCATGCACCGCTGGCTCCAGGATTTTGCTTACCATACTAACATTTCATGGTGGATATTTGCCTTGGCTGGTTTAATGGCAGTTACTATTGCTTTGTTTACGGTCAGTTTCCAAGCCATAAAAGCCGCCGTAGCCAACCCGGTAAAGAGTTTACAGAGTGAGTAAGCCGATAATAAAAAATATTTAACAAGTTGTATAAACTAAAACTATGTTTAAAAGCTATCTGAAAATAGCATTGCGCAACCTGCGGCGCAACAAGGCTTTCTCGGCCATTAATATTTTTGGCCTGGCTATTGGTATGGCCACCTGCCTGGTAATTATGCTTTTTATAAGCAACGAATGGAGCTACGACCGTTATAACAAAAAGGCTGACCGCATTGTGCGCGTGGTTTTCCAAGGCTCTATCCAGGGCGAAAAAATGGCCGAAGCGCACGTAATGCCACCGGTAGCCCAAACGCTTCGGGCGGATTATCCGGAAGTAAGGGAAGCCACTCGTTTACGCCATTACGGTACGCCCCGCGTTACCTACAAAGATAAATCCTTCCGGGACAATGCTTTTGCGTTCGTCGATTCTAATTTTTTCCAGGTATTCACGTTACCTTTCCTCCAGGGCGACCCCAAAACAGCCTTAGTAGCACCAAATACCATTGTTATTTCACAAGCAGTGGCACAGCAATACTTCGGATCGGCTAATCCGATGGGGAAAGTACTTTTCTTTAAAGACTATAATACTTCCCTGAAAATAACCGGGGTAATAGACCAAGTACCCGCTAACTCGCACTTTTATTTTGATATTTTTGCTTCCATGGCCAGTTTCCCGGAGGCTAAATCTCCGTCCTGGATGACCTCAGAATTCTACACCTATCTGGTGCTGCCTGATGGTTACGATTATAAACAACTGGAAGCCAAACTACCCCAGGTAGTGGAAAAATATATGGGTCCGCAACTGTTGCGGGCAATGGGCATGAACCTGGCCCAATTCCAGCAAAGAGGCAACAACGTTGGCCTGTTGCTGCAACCCCTCACCGATATTCACCTCCGCTCAAAACTAAAAGGAGAACTGGGATTAAACAGCGATATCCAATACGTTTATATTTTCGGTAGCATCGCGATAATAATGCTACTGATTGCCAGCATCAATTTCATGAATCTTTCTACCGCCGGCGCTGCGAAACGGGCCAAAGAAGTAGGTATCCGAAAAGTAATGGGTTCGGTAAAAAGTGAATTAGTGCAGCAGTTTTTGCTCGAATCGGTACTGCTAACTGCCATTGCGTTATTATTAGCGGTGTTGTTGGTACAACTGGCTTTACCAGTTTTTAACAACCTGGCCGGAACAAAATTAACGCTGCATATTACCGCTAATCTCTGGCTTTTGCCGGGGCTGTTGCTGTTTGGTTTGCTCGTGGGCGTGCTGGCGGGCAGCTATCCGGCTTTTTTTCTTTCTTCGTTCCGGCCGGTAGCCGTGCTGAAAGGCCGGTTTAATTCTGGTAAAAAAAGTTTGAGTCTACGCAGTGGTCTGGTAGTTTTTCAATTTTTTATCTCGGTTACCCTTATAGTTAGTACCACGGTAGTATACCGGCAATTGCGGTATATTCAGAATAAAGAACTAGGTTATAACAAAGACCAAGTATTACTAATTCCGGAATATGCCCTGGGCAATAAAGCCGAAGCGTTCCAACAACAACTCCAACAAGACCCTCGGGTAGTTAGCGTGAGTACTTCCGGTTATTTGCCGGCCGGCCCCAGCAATAACAATAACTTCACTGTTTATCCCGACGAAAATACAACCCAGTTAATAAAGACGCTGCGGTACGAGGTAGACGAGCAGTATATTCCCACCCTGAGCATGAAATTGGCAGCTGGCCGTAATTTTTCTAAGAACTTTGCTACCGATTCTTCGGGTATTATTTTAAACGAAAAAGCGGCGGCTGTATTTGGCTGGGGAAAAAATGCGTTGGAGCATACGCTTACTTCCACGAATAACGAGGGCATTAAATCTACGTACCGGGTAATCGGGATAGTGAAAGATTTTCATTTTAAATCGCTGCACGAACCTATTTCTCCTTTGGTAATGACGCTGGGCGATAACGCCGGCACGCTGATTGCAAAAGTAAAAACCCAGGATATGGCCGGCTTATTAGCAACCACCAAAAATCAATGGCACCAACTAACGGCCGAAGAACCTTTTTCTTATGCTTTCCTGGACGAACGTTTCGCCGAAGCTTACCAGGCCGAACAAAAGCTGGGCAAAATATTAGGCATTTTTGCCGGGCTTACCATTTTTATTGCTTGTTTAGGTTTGTTTGGCTTAGCCACCTTTACGGCACAGCAACGCACCAAAGAAATTGGCATCCGCAAAGTATTAGGGGCCTCGGTAAGTAGTATTATCACCATGCTCTCTAAAGATTTCCTCAAACTGGTTTCTATCGCTAATATTATTGCCTGGCCCCTGGCCTGGTATGGCATGCACCAATGGCTGCAGGATTTTGCTTACCGCATTGATATTTCGTGGTGGATCTTTGGTTTGGCCGGAGTAGCCGCCCTGCTGATTGCCTTGCTTACTATTAGTTTGCAGGCGGTTAAAGCCGCTGTTTCCAACCCGGTGAAGGCATTACGCAGCGAGTAATTAAACTTTCCAATTTTAGATTCTACAACTATGTGGTACAGTTATTTTAAAATTGCCTGGCGCAATTTGTTTCGCCAAAAGGCTTTTTCTTTCATTAATATCTTTGGTTTGGCAATTGGCATGGCTTGTAGCATTCTTATCCTGCTTTGGGTGCAGGACGAATTAAGTTACGACCGCTTTCATGCCAACGCCGATAATTTGTATCGCATTACTTGCACTACGCCGGATATTAAAGCGGCGGTGAGTACTGCGCCTATGGCAGCAGCGTTAAAAGACCAACTACCCGAAGTTAAAAATGCGGTCCGATTAAGTAGTTCTACGAATGTGTTTGACGTAGGCACCCGCAAATTTGAAGAAAAGCGGATATTTTTTGCTGATGCCAGCTTCCTGGAACTGTTTTCTTTTCCGCTGCTGAAAGGAAACCCTAAAGCATCGCTGCAACGCCCGGATGGCATATTAATTACCGCCGCCATGGCCGAGAAATATTTTGGTACGACTGAGGCTTTGGGCCAAACCATTCGCAAAGACAACCAGGATAATTTTACGGTAACCGGGGTGCTGGCCAACGTACCGGCTAATTCGCACCTGCAATTTGATTTTATCTTACCCATGGCTTTTTTAGCCCGCACCAACCAGGATTTAAAAGAAAACCGGTGGGGAAACTTTAATTTTTCTACCTATGTGCAGCTCCAGGAGAACGCGGTTACGGCTGCTGGTTCCTTACCAAAACTAAACAACCGCGTAACCCAAATTTTCAAACAGCATGTACCCGAAATGCAAGTCAGTTTCCAATTGCAACCGCTAAGCCGCATCCACTTGTATTCCGATAATTTATTGCGAGACCTTCCCGGCAGCGGGAGCATCCAATACGTCCGGATATTTTTGGTAGTAGCGTTTTTTATTTTGGCCGTTGCCTGCATCAACTTCATGAATCTGACTACGGCCCGTTCGGCCCGCCGGGCCAAAGAAGTAGGTTTGCGGAAAGTAATTGGCGCCCGCCGCAATCAGCTTATCTGGCAATTTTTAGGTGAATCTACTATTATTTGTTTATCGGCGCTGGTGCTGGCCATTATTATCATTGTAATCTTGCTGCCCCTGTTTAATAACCTCACCGATAAACAGCTTACTATTAATTTCCGGGATGCAAAGTTTCTGTTTAGCTTGTTGGGCATTGCATTAGTAACCGGCCTGGTTTCCGGCAGCTATCCGGCTTTGTTTTTATCTGGTTTTCAGCCGGTAAAAGTTTTAAAAGGGCAAGCTACAACCAACACCGGCAATATAATTTTCCGCAACAGCCTGGTTGTGGCGCAATTTGTGGCTTCTATTATATTACTGGTGGGTACCGCCGTAGTGTATAAGCAACTGCATTATATCCAAAACAAGCATTTGGGCTTTGATAAAGAAAATCTGGTATATACGCCAGTTACCGGCGAACTATGGAATAAGAGGCAAACCTTACAAACTGCCTTAACCCAAAGCCCGCTTACCAGTAATTTCACCATTATATCCGACTTACCCACCAACCTTATTACCGGCTCCATTAATATATACTGGGAAGGCAAAGATCCGCAAGCCCAGCCGGTTTTCCCGGATATTGGAGTAGACGAAAATTTTATTTCGGTCTTTAACCTGAAACTCTTACGGGGCCGGAGTTTTTCAAAAGCCTTAAAATCCGATACGGCCAATTTTCTGGTAAATGAAACGGCTTTGCGCATTATGGGCATAGAGGCGGCCACCGCGATAGGCAAGTCGCTTGCTTTTAATAATGTTAAAGGCATTATTATTGGCGTGGTGCAGGATTTCAACTTTAAACCCATGCAACATGCCATTGAGCCGCTGGTTTTACGCTACAGTACCTGGGGCAACACCATAGTAGTTCGTACCCAGCCCGGCAATACCGAAGGCACCATTAAAACCTTAGCAAAAATAAGCCAGACCCTAAATCCAGCTTTTCCTTTTTCTTACAACTTCCTTGACCAAGACATTGCCCAACTTTACCAGAGCGAACAACGCATGGGCAATATTTTTAATGTATTTGCGCTGTGGGCCATCTTTATTTCCTGCCTGGGTTTGTATGGTTTATCGGCTTTCATGGCCGAACAGCGCACCAAAGAAATTGGCGTGCGCAAAGTATTAGGAGCTTCGGTTTTTGATATTGTGTACTTGCTATCTAAGAATTTTACTAGGTTGCTCCTAATTGCCATAGTTATTGCTGTTCCGCTGGCGTGGGTAGCCATGAATAGCTGGCTCGAGAGCTTTGCTTATCGCATTGGCCTGAACGCAACAATTTTCCTGGCAGCCTGTTTGACGGCCCTGGTTATTGCCGCCTTAACCGTTGGCTACGAATCTATTAAAGCAGCCATTACCAATCCGGTAAAGTCCTTGCGCAGCGAGTAACCGGTATGTTTTGAAGTTTTTTATTAGGCCGACTACATTAGCGACCAATAGCAATTGCGTGCCCGTGAATATTTGTGTGGAGTGGTGCTTATTGCCCTACTCACCATCAACTTACAATCTTAGCTAATCCAATTAATGCTTTACGTGGCGAATAATGTAAATTGCTGCTTTTAAAACCAACCTCCTAATGATACTACAGAAATTAACTTTATCCCAATCCCGGGTTTATTTTTTACTTGCCAGCCTTATGTTCTCCAGTCAGTTTGTTTTAGGTCAGCAGACCAGTAAACAAACCATCGATTTAAAAAACACGAAAGCCTTAAAAGCTGAACTGCAGATAAATGCCGGCATTTTCAAATTAACCACGCAAGACCAGCCCCAGGTAGATGCTGGTTTTACTTACTCCCGCCCGAACTGGAAGCCTGTGGTAAATTTTAACCCAGGAACCGGTGCTTTATCTATTAAACAGCCAGAAGAGAAGAATACCAATATGCAGAATAAAGACCGGAACGAATGGAACATCAGATTTCCCCGGACTTTACCTACCGACCTGAAGTTCCGGATGGGAGCCGGTGAAGGAACAGTTGATTTAAGTGGCGCTAAACTTAACCGCCTGGAAATAGAAGCCGGAGCCGGTGAATTCAAAGTGAACGTAGTCAATACTTCGGTTCCCAGCCTTAAAGTAAGCGCTGGCGTAGGGTCCTTAACCTTAAACCTTGCAGGCAAACGTACCCAAAATTTAGTTGCTGACATTTCCGGGGGCATCGGAGATTTAACTTTGATACTGCCCCGTAAAGTTGGAGTGCGGGTAAAGGTATCGGGTTTAGGCGGGTTAGAAAGTGCCAGTCTGCGCAAACAAAACGGCTATTATGTAAATGATGCTTACGGGAAATCTGCCCAATCTTTAGATATAACGGTGAGTGCCGGTTTGGGAAGTATTAAAATGGAACTTGAGTAATTAAATATCAGATTTCCCTAAACAGATATTCACAAAATGTATTAGTTAAGTGATTGCTAAACTAAACAGGAGTTAAAGTTCCTACATTATGCATCCTACTCAGAATCAATTTAAGATCACTTTCAGAAACCTTATCAAGAATAAAACTTTCTCTTTTGTTGATATTGCAGTTAGCAGGGAGCATAGAGAATTTTATTACTGTTTTTCATCAACCTGTGATTTTTTGGTTTAGCCACTTTCCTGGCCTTGTTTATTGCTTTTGTAACGGTCAGTTTTTAGGCGATTAAAGCGGCTATTGCTAATCCGGTGAAGAGTTTAAGGAATGAGTAGGTGTCTTTTTTTTAGCAATAGTAAATTACTCCTTTAAACAAAACATTGATTAAAACAGAAGCTATTACTATTAGTTTATAAATCACTATTTAAAGAGCACATATTTGATTACCTTTCATTTATGGATATTATGCTATATACTTTTCCCGGCCTCATTAATGAATTTGATATATTCTTTAATAATTATGATATAGAGGAATTAATAGTATGCCCAAGTGAAAAGATCACTGATCTTAAGCCGAAGGAAGAAAGAATATGCAGATTCTGTGGATTAAATTATTCACAAACAACTTTTAAGAAGGAAGCGCACATCATATCAGCACATCTAGGTAATAAATATTTGGTATCAGATTTTGAATGCGATAAGTGCAATAAGTTTTTTGGTGATAATTATGAAAATGATTTAGCAGCTTTCTTAGGAATGTCTAGGACAATCTTAGGTGTGAAAAACAGAGATAATAAAATTCCAACCTTTAAGTCTCCTGGCAAAATGCTTATGGCAAGAAGAGAGGAGTTTTATGGAATAAAAGAAGGTATAAAGGTATCTCGTGAAGAATCAACAAAAGGCATTTTCAATATTAATGTTAATTCAGGGAAAACAGAAATCAAATATCAAAAACAGCCCTATACGCCAATCAAAGTTTATAAAGCATTGCTGAAGATCGCTTTATCAATCATACCTGGAAAATATGTAGCAGATTATCGACACGCTTTTGAGTATTTGGTTAGTAATAATGACAAACTTTCAGATTTAGCAAAAGTTCTTCATTATGAGTTGCCATATAATTGTAAAGTTGAAAATCCAATTTGCTTTTTATTCAGGAAATTAGATTCTACAAACAGGACTATAACTCACGTATTTGCTCTTTATTTCCAAAATAATATCTTTGAATTTCCTATTCCTCTGTATAAAGTAGACCTAGATAATAATTTATATTATGGTAAATCCTACTCAATGCCCCTTTGTCCTCCAATATTTACAGAACCAGTAGCAGAAGCTACGTATTTCAGGACTATAATAGATTTGTCTTCGAATGAACCAGTAAGAGGAGAGATAGAGACTATTACCTTTTCCATGGATCCAGACCAAATGAATAAGTTAAAGGCTTATAATCCTACAACTGGAGAGATTACAGATACTACTTTAAATCCTGATGATATCATAGGAATATACTTTGCTTCTCAAGATTCTAAAGCATCATTTCCTAAGAGCTAGAAATGCTTCACTATATTTATTCTCTAGGAACTTATATGCCTGTGCTTCCTATTAGCCGCAATACGTGATACTTTTCTTTACGCGGCCTATCCCCCGACAGGCTGAAACGGGAGATCCTCTAATTTAAAGGACCCGCCTTGCCAATTCATCACTTGGGTTATTAATCCATAGTAATGAATTTAGTCTAAGGCTTTTCTTTCGGTCTGTGCCCCCACAGACCGCGGAAATGGATCGAGGAAAGAGTAATTGCACAAGTTTGCTTCTCCCAGAAAATTAAGCTGCATCACGTTTGCTTTGTTTCCAACTGGCAGCCACGTTTAACTTAGTATTTGCAGTTTTATAAAGTAACCTACTTGCTACCTGAAGAAAGCCCAGTTAACGCTCAGTTGTGGTTAAAATCTGTTTTTTCTTAGTTCTCGATGGAGAAGACTTTCGCAAGCCCTACCTTGATTTCTTCGATCTGTTCAGTTGCTAATTTACCCAGTCTCTTCGTAAAGCGAAGTTCTGAAAGGGAGCGCACCTGGAAGCAATCCGCGGCAGATGGCTTGGAGAGGTTGTTATTCTTGTCAGGCAATATTTTTACCATCCAAGGGGCTATATCGTAGCGGTCTTTCCAGTCCGTTAACGGAACGATGATCTTTAAGGGCAACTTCCCCAATGCATTGTCATTTACAAT
>Ga0210040_10005334_pt1 | contig 16427 bp, 11 predicted proteins | sample CryGeyCG12114_NA_FD_185462 | JGI IMG/M metagenome (GOLD analysis project Ga0210040, IMG submission 185462) | Groundwater microbial communities from aquifer - Crystal Geyser CG19_WC_8/21/14_NA (SPAdes) (version 2) | ecosystem: Environmental > Aquatic > Deep subsurface > Groundwater | place: USA... | reverse complement strand
TTCATCAAGTCTTCTTTTTTTTACCTCTATCGGTATATCATCTGTAAAACGACGTGCTGCAAGAGTGCCCGGTCTTTCGCTGTAAAAATACATATAGCTCATATCAAACTTGCTGTATTCCATTATTGTCAAGGTATCCATGTGGTCTTCTTCGGTCTCTGTACAAAAGCCTGCAATAACATCGGAAGTGATGCTGCAATCAGGCATAATTTCTTTTATCCTGTCCACTTTAGACATGTACCACTCACGTGTATAGGTTCTGTTCATCAGTTGCAACAATCTTGTGCTACCACTTTGAACCGGAAGGTGTATGTATTTGCATATATTCTCATACTTCGCCATTGTATACAGAACTTCATCCGTTATATCTTTTGGATGTGAAGTGCTAAATCTTACCCGTAGGAGAGGACTTATACCTGCCACCATCTCAAGCAATTTCGCAAACGTTACTATAACGTCTTTTTGTTCATCAACCCAATAATAGCTGTCAACATTTTGACCAAGTAAGGTAACTTCTTTATAGCCGTCGTTAAACAGCTCTAAACATTCATTATAAATACTGGAAGCATCGCGGCTACGTTCGCGACCTCTTGTAAAAGGCACAACACAAAAGCTACACATATTGTTACAACCACGCATAATACTAACGAAAGATGTAACGCCATTACTGTCTAGCCTGACGGGAGAGATGTCTGCATAAGTTTCTTCCCTGCTCAAAAGTACATTAACCCCTTTTTGCCCGCTTTCAGCTTCTTCTATTAAAGCAGGAAGTGTGCGGTAAGCGTCGGGGCCTATTACCAAATCAACTAATTTCTCTTCTTCGAGTAATTTTCCTTTCAGCCTTTCCGCCATACAGCCTAAAATGCCAACCAGCATTCCCCGGTTAGCTTTTTTGGCTTTTTTAAATTCGGTTAATCTCTTCCTCACTGTTGCTTCGGCTTTTTCCCTGATAGAACAGGTATTTACCAATATTAAATCGGCTTCTTCAAAATTTTTGGTTGCGCCAAAACCTTCGTTTTGTAAAATGGAAGCAACAATCTCACTATCTGCAAAATTCATTGCACAACCATAACTCTCTATATAGAACTTTTTCTGAAAAATATTTGGCTCTATAACAAAAGGAGCAAAAGCCTCTCCCTGCCGCATTTCGTTGTGCACCTTAGGGGTTAATTCAAGGGTTTCCATGAAATAGAAATTAAGGGCGCGAAAATAGGAAAGTTTAGGGAACTATGCCAGTTTGACAGCGATATTACTGCTTTTTTTAAATTTTCTTCAAGTATCATTAATTTAAAAACTCCCACTGAACGGTGGGAGTTGGAATTTAAACTTTCAAAAAGAAAGAAATAATTTAAGCTGGGTTTTAAATTTTCAATTATTGGTTATTGATTTTTATCAAGAGTGAAAGATACATAAGGAAGTCGGGTACCAACTGCTCCTTCATAACCCATAGAGAAAATGGTATAAACACGTCCATTTGTCATTGTATTTGTACTTGCATAACTAGCTATTGCTTTAGTTGTGTCTGCTGCACCTGCAGGACGTATAGCCCAGGTAGGAGTAGGAGGACTTGCAGTATCTACAACTCCTGGAGCATTAATGCCAGTCCTCAAACTAAAAGTATCACTCACTTGTTTATATGCTATATTAGAAAGTATTTTTACATTATTTAAATAAAGATCTACTGCAGCGTTAGGGGTAGAAACATTTGGTATTAAATTAACAAAATGGTATCTGCAAAATCCTGAATCAACGTCATTAATCAAATTTTTAACCAGTATAGATGTTGTTTTGTTTGTGGTGCTATTGATTAGGGTATCTGTAATATGTAAAGTATAAGGTGAATTATCAGGTATATTTATAATGGTACTATACAATACAATCGAATCAATAGAAGTTCCCGCTTTAACTATAGATACAGTAACAGTATCATTACCTTGAGGAACGGAAAGATACAAAGGAAAATTACTTCCTGGCGTATTAAATCCTCCTCCGGGAAAAGGACTTCTGCTAGTAATAGCACTACTTACTGTTTCGCCATTAATTTTTAATCTTACTGTTGAATTAGCTGTATAAGCAGATGCATAAATAAATTTCAATAATCCTTGATCTGTAGCAATTCCATAAGTAGAATAGGGGGCATTGGTAACGCTATTCTTTGTACAGGAAAATAAAACTATAGACCCAATCATCGCTGTACAACAAGTTATTATGTTTTTTTTCATCTTAATGATTTTTCTTTTTATTATGGCAGTAAAAACCATGGCTTCTTTGTATTATAGTCGTTTTCTAAAGCTCCAATTGATTGTAAAGCAGGAACATTATAAAGGTTTTCAGAATTATACCTTGGCCTTGCCCGATATACAGGCTCACCATTATTATAACTATAGATTGTAGATGGCAAAGTGAAATCAGCATAAATCTGGTTGCCGGTAGCAGGGTCAATATCTGTATAATGATAGCGACGCATATCTGTCCAGGTTTCTTCGGTTCCAAAACCATAAGATGCAATATACTTCTGTAACAGGATGTGGCTAAGTGTCAAAGAATTTGGCTCTGTAGGAACCACTTTAGGGTTAGACATATAAGCAGTTTTTGCTGCAGGAGTAATTTGCTTATCGGCAGCAACCCTAACGCTATATTTAGAAGAAAGCATATCAAGGTTTAAACTTATGCCATTAGTGTAGGCAGTGAGAGCCAGAGCTTTATCTCCTTTTCTGTAAGCTGCTTCTGCTTTCATAAATTGGATTTCGGCAGCCGTCATTACAGGAAGTTCTGCGTCATTTTTAAACAGATATCGACCGGCTGTATCCTGAGATGAAGTGGTTTGGGAAAAAAGACCTCCCCAAAAATTTGCTGGCCGATCGTTTAGTGACAAAGACGATGTTCCCAGGTTAGGAAGAATACCTTTATATGTACCATTTGGATTTTCCCTTAACAAATACGGAGTTCTAGGATCAGCAACCCCATTAAACGGTGATGTTGCACCGTTGCCTGTCATTAGGTTTGCAATAAAAGCTGATTGCCTGATAGTCCCTATATTTCCCCTGAATGTGCCAAACCAATTGGAAGTGCCAGACGTACCGCCGTTTGAAAATTTCTGAACTGCGTTATCATCGTTAGTAGCTAATGATAGATTGCAATATTTTATAACAGAATCAGCATAATTATTAGTAGTATAAACGGTTTTGTTCGTCAAATGAGCATATGACCTGGCCAATACACCATAAACAAATTTTTTCCATTTATTTACATCTCCATTATAAAAGTAGCCGTCCCCTTTAGCTAAATTCTCCTGACTGACACTATCTCCGGTTCTGTCTAAATAATCCAACGCTGTATTGCAAATTACTCTGACAGTATCATAGACATCCGGTTGAGGGTCATATTTAAATTGTTGAAGGCTGGTATTGAAAGCCTCTCTCAATATCACTTCGCCATGATGTTCAGTAAGTGTAAGCCAACTCCAAGCAAAAATAGCATGTGCTACACCTACATAATCCCATTTCTGTTGTTCTATTCCCCATTCAATAATTCTTTTGTTGTTTTGACCTATTCCATAATAGTGCATTGCCCATATTGCTCCAAGGGCATCTGTTGCACCGGGGGCAGGTCCTCCCATTTGATCATAGACATCGCCAGTGGAATAGTAGTTCCAGAACTGAATATATTTCCCTATGTTAGTACCATCTACCTGCGGCCCGTAAGAACCTCCTCCACCGCCGGCAGGAGGTGCGGCGGTAGCAGACATTTGTGAAATGACATTTGGTAATAATTGCTCAATAGGTACTACTGTCGGATTGTTAGGGTTTAAATAAGCGTCCTCCAGTTTTTTTGAACATGAAGAAAGAGAAATAATTGTCGCACCTATAATTGATGCAACTAAAAAAGAATTTATAAAATGTTTGTTTTTCATACTCATTGTATTTACAGTCAATTAAAAAGTAGCCCTTAATCCAAAATTGAAACTTAACGGGGATGCAATATTTCCATAATCAAAGCCCACTGCACCTACCCCTCTTAATGAAGCATTGCCTGCATTACTGGCAGGATCAGCTCCTGAATAATTGGTAAATAACACAACATCATTAGCTGTTGCAAAAAAACTTAGAGATTGAAAGCCGCGAAGATTTCTCTTCAAAAAATCTGAAGGTAATGCGTAATACAAACTTATGTCTCTTAACCTGAAATAATTTACATCATGTTCTATATAATCTTCATCAGGCATAGCTGTTGAGCCATAGTATAGGTTATTATAGTAAGGAGTAACAATAATATTGTTTGGTGTTGGATTATCGGTGTTTTGAAGACCATCATTTAATACCCCTTGTATCACTCTGGGAGTTAACCTGTCTGCTGTTTTTTGCGTTTTCCCATTAATAGTAAGGTATTCACTTGTACCATTATAAACATCACCACCTACTTTTAAATCCCAAAGAAAACTCAAACTGAAATTTTTATATTTAAACCTGTTAATAGTTCCTAAAGTAAAATCAGGTGTTCTGTCACCATGTACCCTAAATACACCATCCAGGGTAGGAAGTCCCGTTGTAGCATCTACAATGATATCACCGTTATTATTACGCGCATATCCGTAACTTGTAATAGTACCTGTAGTACCTCCCTCTACAATACCTCCTCTTGTGTTTAAATAAACCCAGGTAGATGCATCATAATAATCACCTCCGCTCTGGGCAATAGGAGCAGGTATTGACAGAACTTTATTCCACATGTGGTTGAAGTTGAATTGAACATTCCAGCTAAAATCTTTGGTTTTAACAGGGTCAATTCCCATTGATATCTCTACTCCCTCATTACGAACACTTGAGTTGTTTTGGGTATTTAAGACAAAGCCGGTACCATAACTTGCTCTAAAACTCTGAGCAATCTGATCTGTAGCAAGGGTGTTATAATATGCCATATCAATAGAAATGCGGTCACGTAAAAGTCGTAATTCTGTTCCTACTTCAAAAGTTTTTTGTTTTTCAGGTTTTAAATTAGGATTTGCATTTAAAAAACCATATTGGTATGGAAAAGCTACATTACTGCTTACCGATACATCTATAAAGTTGGACTGGTTCAGATAAGGATCAGGGAGCCTTGCAGTTGAAGCAAGGGATGTTCTAAGCTTCCAAAAAGTTAAGGCTGATCCTTTGATTTTTGGAATGAGATCACTCATCATAACACTTAAACTAGCACCCGGATAACTGTAGTTTCTATTGGACTTTGGTAAAACAGAAGAAGATTCAAAGGCCATAGAAGCTGTTAGAAAAACGTAGTTATTATATCCTATTGTGGCTTCTCCAAATCCCGCAATTTGTTTTAAAAGATACTGGTTCCACTGACCATATTTTGCTGCACTTAAACGGGTACGTGTTAGTGGATTTGTTCCGCTACTATCATAAATACGCAAGCTGTCTTTTGTGCCTGATACTCCATAACGCTCTGTTTGTGTTTGATTCCAACGTGAACCAACAGTCAGGCGACCGTTCCATTTTCCTGCGGTATGTCTGGCAGTCGCTGAAATAGTATGATTATACCCCCTGTATTTGACATAATAATTATCTAAAGAACCCAGGTTAGCTAATGAAGATTGAGAACTTGACTGAGGATCTCTGTATTGATAGCCATTGGTGGTATAATAGTCGTATCCAAAGCGACCAGCAATACTTAGCCAACTTAGAGGATTAATATTTATAGCTAATGTGCTGATATATCTATCCTGCTTGTCTCTTGAAGAGTTTCTGTTAACTGCAAAAAAAGGGTTATCAATCTCTGATGCATTATCGGCAGCATCAACATTTGTAATAAACCTTTTCTTCCCATTTTCTTTTGCATAATCGATAGCATTGTCTGTTATTGGCCATAAATATAAATTCAGTAAATATCCACCTGCACCTTTTAGTGTTTTTTTATTGTCGCTATTTGTATAAGCAAGAGAAGGGGTGATATCTATATACTTGCCAATTTTGGTTGTATTCGTTAATTTAAAATTTAGTCTTTTTAAATTAGTATTAGGCACAACGCCATCCTGATCGTAAATTGAAGTGGTTAATCTGAAAGAAGACATAGGCGCACCAAAATCTACTCCAAGATTGTGAGTTTGTCCCCATGCAGTTCTAAAGAAATTACCTACATTATCATAAGTTGGAGTTCCCGGCTCTAAGGCAGGGCCAAATGAAGTAAAAATAGCACTGTTCCCATTACCATTTGTTCCCTGTGTGAAACCGTTAAAAGCAGCTGGAAATCTTTGGAGGCTTTGAAAACGGATACTATTATCATAAGAAAGATTAAAAGGTTTTCCTTTGGTAAGTTTTGCTTTCCTGGTAGTAATAACTATTGCGCCAGAACTTGCCATACTTCCATAAAGTACGGTGGCTTCAGGTCCTTTTAAAACCGTAACAGACTCAATGTCATTAGGGTTGATGTCAGCAATACGGTTGGTGAAGTCATTTGAAGTGGTATTTTGACCAGCCGCAGCAGCAACGTTATTCACCGCATCAATAGTAGAGTTATCTATAATAATACCATCTACTACAAATAAAGGCTGATTTGATAATGATAAAGAGTTGAAGCCTCTTAATACAATAGTTGAAGAGGCACCGGGAGTGCCACTGGTAGATGTAATTGTAGCTCCGGCAACTCTTCCCTGCAAACTATTTAAAAAGTTTTCCCGTTGCGTTTCCTGAATATCGCTGCCCTTAACCGTTTGTACAGAATAACCCAATTCCCTGGGATTACGTCTTATATCCATCGCAGTAACCACGACTTCTTCCAGTTGACTGCCTGCTGACTTTTTTAACGTCATTCTTACATTATCAGAGTTCGTGATAGGGGTACGAAGAGAAGAAAATCCTACATAAGAAAAAAGTAGTGTTTGCCCGGCAGCACCCTGGATACTAAAAGAGCCCGCTTCATCTGTTGTGGTACTTTTTTTAGTTTCGACGTTGGTTACAGTAACCCCGCTTAATGGTGAATTGTCTTCACTGCTAAGAATGATTCCTGTTACTGTTCTTAGCTGGGCAAATAATTGTTGCGTAATCAACAGCATTAGTGCCATTGAGAACAACGGAATAAATTTTCTCATAAGTGTTGTTGAATAAAAAGGAAATTTAAAAAAATGTGACAGTCAGGCCTGATTTAAAAAAGTTTACTGCTTTGTGTGCAAAAGTTCTTCGAATTTTTATTTGAGTAAAAAGTAGTAAAAATTTTAAAAATGACCCAGATATTATCATTAAGCTTGACAATATTTCTGTGATAAGGTAGTGTAGGTAATAGGGGTAGAATTTATCATTATAGTTATTTTGGGCTAAATTTAAACGTTAAAACTTTTAAAATGTCCAATTTTGGGAATTTTTTTTCTATAAGGTGTAATATAAATATTATCGTAATATTTCTTCCCGTTGCTGTAGAGCGAGTAATAACGAAAAAAGATAGGCCTTAAATAGAATTTTGACTATTGACATGGTAGAATAAGTAATAATGCCGCAATAAAGTAATGAATTGCTAAAATTGCAAATGTCATTGTAAAGGGGTGTTTGGTGTCACCCAACTCTTATCAATTATTAGAAACTATATTTTCTATAACTTCTACTTAGCTGCCGTATTCTCCGTCATCGACTCCCTGCTGAAAGGTCTTACAATAATTCTTGTAGGACCATTGTATGAAAAGTACCTGGTTAACCAGGTCATAAAAACAGCAAGCCTGTTTGTAAAACCAACCAATGAAAATACATGCACAAAGCACCATAGCACCCATGCAGGAAACCCTGTAAATTTAAGCTTCCCAATGTCTGCCACCGCCTTATTCCGGCCTATAGTCGCCATTGAGCCCCTGTCCTTATATTGGAAAGGTTTAGGACTTTGACCTTTTATTATGGCTGCAAAGTTTTCTCCCAAATGTTTTCCCTGCTGTATGGCTACCTGGGCAACTCCCGGATGTCCGTTCGGTGTTTCCGGTGTTACGACTGCTGCAACATCACCTATTGCAAAAATGTTTTCCGATCCCTTCACTCTGTTAATATCGTCTGTTTGAATCCTGTTGCCTTTAACTACATTTTCTTTAGATATGCCTTCCGGAAATTGTCCTGTAACACCTGCTGCCCAAAGTACATTTCTTGTTTTAATGGTTCTGCCATCATCTATTGTCAGTAATTCACCATCAAAACTTTTTACGTGTACATCATTATAAATAGTTACACCCATATCTACGAGATACTGCTGAGCAGTAGCTGCAGCTTTATCAGACATGACCTCAAGCACCAGTGACTTACCCTCCACTACAAAAACCCGCATCTTACAATTGTCAAGGTGAGGGTAATCTTTTTTAAGAATGTAATTTCTAAATTCTGCAAGAGCACCTGCCAACTCCACACCTGTTGGCCCTCCACCTACGACCACAAAAGTCATAAGTTCTTCTTTCTCAACGGGGTCTTTTTCTGTTAGTGCAGCTTCAAGGCTTTGCAATATCATACTTCTCAGGTTCATTGCTTCAGGCACCGACTTCATGCTCATGCAAAAGTGCTCCAACTGTTTATTGCCAAAAAAGTTTGTTTCGGCACCTGTAGCTAAAACGAGATAATCGTAATCTATAATTCCTATGCTTGTTTCAATCGTATTAGACTCGGGATTTACTTTGGTTACTTCAGCAAGCCCGAAAGAAAAGTTCTCCTGGCCCTGGAAAACACGGCGAAGAGGAAAGGATATTGTTTCGGCTTCAAGAGCACCGGTTGCAACCTGGTAAAGTAATGGCTGAAAAGTATGATAATTGTGCCGGTCAAGCATTAATATATCTACAGGTTCATGTTTTAATTTCTTAGCCAGTTCTAAACCCGCAAACCCTCCGCCTACGATAATTATTTTTGTTTTTTTTGTTTCTGAAGCCATTTATTCTTTATAAGATTAAGTAAAGGTTATAAAAAACTGCACCAATGTACGCAATCCGATTATAGTTTTTCCAGTTGGTCAATTAATGGTTTTAGCTTTCGTATTTCTTTTCGGTGTTTTTGAAATAATTCCCATCCTTTTTCATTCAGTTCAATCTGGTTTGTCGCTGTTTGCCAGGTGCCATAGTTGTTCGTGTTATTTAAATTATCATTTCGTGCAAACGTCAACTGCACGGGTTCGCTCAATTCGTCCAAAAAAATAATGGTTATCATCTATTGCTAAAAAGGTAAAATTAACTACAAAAGCAGTGGCGTAAAAGTTGCAAATATTGCTGAAATATTAATATTATGCAATCACCCCGCGGCAGCAATTTACCAAAGTTTAGTCAGGAAGAAGAGACAAACTCTCCTGACATTATTAAATCTAATGAGGAGGCAGAGGCACGATCAGGAAAAGATAATTTGTCAGCAAATCCGACGAATTCTAAAGACAATTTACCGCATGGCAGCAATACTAAACAGGAAGATCCCGATCTGATTGGCGGATCAGCCGGGCCTGAAGAGAAAGATATAACAGATTAATTTTTTTGAAAAGCAGTGTCTTGAACGGGACTGCTTTTTTTCTTTTATTTCTATTGATTTCACTGCTGTCTTATTTGCATCGGTTTTTTTTGGATACCAGCAATGTATCGCTATGCATCTTTAATGGCGACGCTCATATCTTTGATTTATCAATTTCAGAACTAAGGGTAGCAACTTCTGGCGACGCTAAACACCTTTTAATGGATGTTGTAACGGAGGCAAATCTACCCTTATTTTCTTCTTACAAAGTTTCAACAGTACTTAAGCACACCGGCAAATTAACGGAGATGCTGTATAAAACATGAGCTAAAACTGTATAAGAAGTTTCTGTTTTTGATTTAAAAAATTCAAATTTATGCAGAAGTATTCATTAGGCATTGACATGTCTTTCAAAACATTCCACGCCTGCTTATCAGTTATTGAACATGACCAACAAGTAAAGGTAAAAGCCAGTACTAGTTTTAGTAACAACCCGCAAGGATTTAAGTTACTTATTGCCTGGATTAACAAACATTATAAGCAAAAAGAACTTCCGCTGTTAATTGTAATGGAAGCAACAGGTGTTTACTACGAAAGATGTGCCCTAACTCTTTTTCTTGCAGGATATAATGTAAGTGTGGTATTACCTAATGTTGCTAAAAAATATTTTCAATCAATCGGGCAAAAGTCTAAGAATGACAAGATAGATGCAAAGGGTTTGGCAAGAATGGGTGCAGAACGAAAGCTTAATGAATGGCAACCAATGGAAGACTTCTTCTATACCCTTCGCAGCTACACCAGACAGCATGAGGGTTTGCAGCAGACCAGGACACTCTTAAATAATCAGAAGCATGCAGTAGAAAACCAGGCACATCCTAATGAGTTGGTTTTAAATCAGCTACAACAATTAGTTGATACAATTGAAGGGCAGATAAAAGAGTTGTTTAAAGCTATCAATGGGCATGTTGCTACAAACAAGGAGGTGTCTGATAAAGTCAAAGCAATATGCGAGATAAAAGGTGTAGGTATTCTAACGATAGCCGTCATTTTAGCCGAAACAAATGGCTTTGCCTTATTTAAGAATATACCACAACTGGTAAGCTATGCAGGATATGACGTAATAGAGGACCAGTCCGGGAAGCACATAGGCAAAACCAAAATATCAAAGAGGGGTAATGGCCACATTCGCAGAGCATGTACATGCCTGCAATTCATGCAGGAAACTGGGAACAATCAATATTTCAAAACCTATATCAAAGAGTTTTTGACAGAACTAAAATAAAAATGAAAGGGTACGTAGCAGTACAGAAAAAACTTCTAACCACCATATTTTCACTTTGGAAAAGCAACACTATGTTCGATAAGAATTATAAAAATAAACTTCAGGAGAACAATCAAACCGAAGAACAGGAGCAAATGGCTTCCTCTCTGGTCAGCCTTGAAAAGGCTGGGGAACCAGCAAAAAAAGTAGTTCCGAAAAAATCGGAACTACACAAGGTGAACAAACCGATTGAACAATCGCAACATGTTCCCTCTCTGGTAATGCAAAACTAATTTTTTTGGAAAAAATATATAAATAAATTTGGTGATAAAGACAGTACCTCCATTCGTCTGCATAGTTCCATTTTGTCTTTTCCTGCCTTGCTTTATTACAGTTTTAATTGTTGTCCCCTTAGTTTGTTTAACCCTTCTTCAATCGCTGATTCTAATCGTTCAACAGCTTACATAATTTATTTAAAAACTCAAATATTTAGTAACAGTCTCGCTAAAGATATTAGTATTTTTGCTTCAACAATCAATTACATGAGCGAAAGAGTAATGGAGAAACTGGGAATATTGGCTGATGCAGCAAAGTATGATGTGTCCTGTTCATCAAGTGGCAGCGGCAGAAAAAATGAAAAAAAAGGCTTAGGCAATGCAAACGCGGGAGGTATTTGTCATGCTTATACAGAAGATGGCAGGTGCGTTTCTTTGCTAAAAATTTTGCTTACTAACCATTGCATTTTTGATTGTGCTTATTGTGTAAGCCGTAAAAGCAACGACATCAAACGGGCTGCTTTTACGGTACAGGAAGTCGTTGATTTAACCATCAATTTTTATCGTCGTAATTATATTGAAGGTTTATTTCTTAGTTCAGGTATTTTCAAAAACGCTGATTATACCATGGAACGGTTGGTTCGGATAGCAAAAAAATTACGACTTGAAAACAATTTTCACGGGTATATACATTTAAAGACGATACCGGGAGCAAGTGAGGAGTTATTGAAAGAAGCGGGATTATATGCCGACAGGTTAAGCATAAATGTAGAAATGCCCACCGAGCAAAGTCTGAAATTGTTAGCGCCTGACAAGAACCGCAACGATATGATTGCGCCTATGAAATACCTGAAAACTGCGATCGAAGAAAACAGGGCCGATAAAAAAATATTAAAAAAAGTTCCTTTGTTTGCCCCTGCGGGGCAAAGTACACAAATGATTATTGGTGCAACTCCCGAAAATGATTTACAAATATTGTGGATGGCCAACCAGTTTTATGAAAAGATGAAACTTAAGCGGGTGTACTATTCGGGTTATGTGCCGATAAGCAATGACAATCGTTTGCCTGCCATTGGTACACCTGTACCTATGATTAGAGAAAACCGGCTCTACCAGGCAGATTGGTTACTGCGTTTTTATGGTTTTAAAGTGGACGAAATTGTCGATGTAAATAATCCATTGCTCGATATGGATATTGATCCTAAATTAAGCTGGGCTTTGCGCACTCTCAATTTGTTTCCCATAGATATCAATAAAGCTGACTTATCACTTATAATGCGTGTTCCTGGTATTGGTGTTGGCTCTGCAAAGAAAATTGTTGCTGCACGTAAATTCAATAAACTCACCTGGGAGCATTTAAAAAAATTTGGAATAGCCGTCAATAGGGCAAGAAATTTTATAACCTGCCAGGGGGATAATTTTATTTTGAAAGATTGGCTTCCTGAAAAGATTAAAGAACAAATACTAAACAGTGGAGCCAGTAAATATCGCCCTAACTTTTCTCCCCAATTAAAATTGTTTTAAATGATAACTATCGTTTATGATGGCAGTTTTGAAGGTTGGCTTACTGCTGTTTTTGAGGTGTATGAGTATAAGTTTAACAACGTCATGATGGTAACAGCTGAAAAATTTCAACCAAACGTTTTTAATCAAAAACATGAAAGTTTGTTCGATAAGGAAAAGGCAGACAGGGTATGGAAAGGACTTTCAGAAAAAGTTTCAAAAGCTGCTTTAGCACAATTGTATAAAACATTTTTATCAGAAGAAGAAGGCATAGAAGATATACTTCTTCAATATGTGCAATACGCCTTTAAAAACAAACTAAATATAGAGAGCGATTTCTCGCATCCGGCAGTAATTAAAATTGCCCAAACAGCAAAAATGGTTCACCGCGAAAAACACCGGATGGAAGCATTTGTACGATTTCAATTGACTGGAGATGGCGTTTATTATGGCGTCTGTCAACCTGATTTTAATGTGTTGCCCCTTATTCAAACACATTTTCAGAAACGATATGCTGACCAAAAGTGGCTGATTTACGACACAAAGCGTAAGTACGGAATGTATTATGATTTAAATGAAGTTGAATTTATAAACTTATTATTTAACGAAATAACCAACGAAGGTAAAAACCTTGAATTCATAATGGATGAAAAGGAAACGCTGTACCAGCAATTATGGCAGCACTATTTTAAAAGTGTAAATATAGAGGCAAGAAAAAATATGAAGTTGCACATACAACACATGCCTAAACGGTACTGGAAGTATTTACCCGAAAAGCAGTTTACGACAAGTTCACAATTACCCGTTACCAGTACCAGGGAACAAGCAACTTAAAAGGGACAACCAGAAATTTGTAACAGGAAATCAGCAACCGGAAACCTGTAATTAAAAACAAATACCTTTGCATTAGTAAAAATAAAAAAAATGGGAATTTGGCAGCAGATAGCAGAATACCTGTATATTAAAAAACGAGATCCTAATGAACCTCGTACAGATTGGATGAAATACATGCATGGCATGAACAGACTTTCCATACTTATTTTTTTAGTTGCACTAATTGTTATGATTTTCAAATTGGTAATTCTGCCAATGTTTAGATAATTAGTTTTTATGTCTTCTGGAAAAAACAGATTTTCAGAAAACAGTACCATTAAAAGTGGATACTGAAGTTACATAGTGAGATATAGTTGAACGGAGCGTCGCCACGAGAGATCCTTTTAAGATTACTGCTGGTTAACAAAAAGATGCTGCTTTATTACAGAGCAATTATTATTTGAAAGAGGCAATAAAAACATTAAGCATTAAATTATTTCCTTTTTTCTAATCGTAAAAATACCTCTTTTGCTTCTTCTACTATAAAATAGTTTTATTCAATTCTCAATTGTCCACAATTTACTGTCAGTCTTTTTTCAGCTAATTTTAGTTTAAGTTGAAGGACTTAAGTTTGTGCCTGTTTCATCTTTAAAATCAGGCTTTATGTTAGCAGAAAAAGTGGACACGAAAGTAGGAATGTTATTAACGCCTTTCGAATTATCAGGAAACTATGTTGTAATTGAGTCATTCCAGATTTTTAAATCGTCAAAAGGTATTGATTTTAAAGCGGGAGATTTAAATGGAGCACAACTGCGAAAGCTATATCCTGACCTGTTAAAAGAGGCTAAAGATGTTTTTAATGACTTTTGTTTTGAGGTGATAGATAGAAAGCAAAATGAGCTGAAGCAATTACTTGGTAAACAGAAAGTGGGCATACCACATGATGTCTATCAGAAAAATGTAATGATCAGGCATTTGCAGCAATCTTTTGAGGCGTTGAAACCGTTTGCAAAATTGATAAAGTGGTACCATAAAATCCCTTCAGGTGATGGTAAACATTTTAAAAATTCTCCGTGTGTATTTAATACTTATAAACCACAACTCCAATTTGAGGTTGTAAAAGAAGCAGGTAAGTTGGTTTTATTGACAAGGGTTGTTCTTAATGGATCTGTTTATTATTTAAAAGACTTTAAGCGTTATCACTTTTTGTTGGAAAGCGGAAATGAATATTTCATTCTTTCTCATAAGGATTACCAGACACTGGATTGGCTTGCGCGAAACAATTCTGAGCAGTATGGTAATGATGCAACACAATTTGCTGAAAAAATCCTAAGCAGGCTTGAAACTGATTATGCCATAAACCGCAATAATCTTTTTACCAAAAAAGAAATCTTTACACTGCCTGTTAATCGTGTTTTGCTTAGTGAGCTGAATAATTCTTTTTTAATGCTTACGCCTCAATGGGTATACGACGGATTTGTGGTAGAGGGTCCGTGGAAAGACTCGTATGAAACAGTAGCAGGTGGCGAAGCTACCGCTGTGAAACGCGATAAAGAGGCAGAAGCTGCATTTATAGTATTGTTGGTTTCACTTCATCCAAACTTTACTAATCAGCGAAACGGGTATTATTATGTTTCATTTGCGGATGCCCAAAAGAAGCAGTGGTTCTTAAAAGCTTATCATAAGTTGCTTGAGTTAGGTATAGAATTGGCAGGCATTGACATGTTAAACCACTTCAGGTATTCCCAATACAAAGTGGAAACAACAACTGCGGTAAAAAGCGAAGCAAACGGACGTGTTGTACTTCAAATGAATGTTTCATTTGGAAAGGAACTGCTGAAATTGGCTGAATTGCAAAAAATGCTGTTGGCAGGACAGAAGGCGGTATTGCTAAAAGATGGTTCATTAGGCATACTTGATGACGGGTGGATGCAACAATATTCTGCTATTATTAAACACGGAAAAATTAATAAAGATGAAATAGAGGTATCAAAGTTTTTAGCAATTACACAGCAACATGCCCCTGAAAGCCAACAGGTATTAAAACAGTTGATTAAAGAACGCTGGTGGCAAAAATGGTGGCAATGGCAAAATACGTCTGAACCTGTTTATCATTTGCCTCCTGGTGTTAAGGCCACGCTAAGACCTTACCAGCAAAAAGGTTTTGAGTGGATAACGCTTTTGTCAGAGGCCGGCGCCGGAGCTTGTCTTGCTGATGATATGGGTTTGGGAAAAACCCTTCAGACAATTTGTTTTCTCGCTCATTATATTCACCAAAATCCAACGTCTGTCAATATCATTATTTGCCCTTCATCTCTTATTTATAACTGGCAGCAGGAGCTACAGAAATTTGCGCCATATATTACTTCGGTTGTTTACCATGGTCCATCCCGCAGTTCTGCTGATGTTGAGAATGATGCAACCCGTGTTATCATTACCAGTTATGGAACGCTTCGTGCTGATGCCGGTGTTTTAACAGGTAATTATTATGGTGTAGCCGTTATAGATGAAAGCCATAATATAAAGAATCCCTCATCACAAATTACAAATGTTGTATCCCTGTTACATGCAAGCACAAGGATAGCTTTAAGCGGTACACCTGTAGTAAATAATACGTTTGATTTGTATGCCCAATTAAATTTTGCCCTTCCGGGAATGTTTGGCTCAAAAGATTTTTTTAAGCGTGAATATGCTGATGCAATTGATAGAAATAGAGATGAAGACAAAATTAAAGCGCTTCAAAAACTAACTGCCCCATTTATTTTACGAAGAACCAAAGAACAGGTCGCTAAAGACCTTCCTAACAAAACGGAAATGATTCTTTGGTGTAATATGAACAGAGAACAGAAAGACCTTTACAACGAAATCAGGGACCAGATAAAAAGCAACCTTTTTCTTAATATTAAAAATGAGGGCTTAAACAAAAGCAAGCTCGCCGTATTACAAGGTATGCTTAAGCTACGGCAGGTTTGCAATTCACCCTTATTATTACCAAAAGAAGAGCAACAACTTTGCACCCAGTCTGTAAAGACAGATGTATTACTATCCGAATTGTCTAATATTTTAAAGGAACACAAGGCACTTGTCTTTTCACAATTCAGCACAATGCTCGACTTACTTGCGGAAGAATGT
>Ga0210040_10005333_pt1 | contig 16427 bp, 15 predicted proteins | sample CryGeyCG12114_NA_FD_185462 | JGI IMG/M metagenome (GOLD analysis project Ga0210040, IMG submission 185462) | Groundwater microbial communities from aquifer - Crystal Geyser CG19_WC_8/21/14_NA (SPAdes) (version 2) | ecosystem: Environmental > Aquatic > Deep subsurface > Groundwater | place: USA... | reverse complement strand
ACTGTGGAGTTTCGAATGGATTCACGGGTTCGTTGCTGACTGGCTTCGGGATTCATGGTGAGATTCAATGCTGGCCAAGAATCACTATGTCTTTGAAATGAGAGAAGCCATTGCGGTGTGTCTATTGTCATGCATTGATATGCAAATAAAATTGATTACATAATTGACAAAAATGATCAAAAACTGTTCAGAACTCAAACATACCAGTCAAATGAGAATTCAAAACAAACTGAGTGAACAAAGCATCTAATTCATCATACTGGACTAGTGCTTCATCATATACTTGTAACATTTCCAAAACAAACGCCAATTCTTCCTAGGATTCAAAAATAAAATGTCTGCAATGGTTTAAGACTACATAATTTAATTTCATTATTGAAGATGTCATTTAGTACCTGGACCAAAAAATAGCGACAATAATTCCATCCTGGTTCAATTCTTTTCTCCCTTTGAGCCCGCATATTCTCCTCAAATCGAGTTAAAACTTTGCTATAAGATGCCAATAGCAGTTGCCTTACTCGGTGTAAAAGAGCATGCAAGCTTTCTGCCAGCTTTGAATCCATCCTCGTGGGATCAGAAAGACAAGTAACTCGTTCTGTTTGCTTTTGTGCGAAATCGTTTTTAATCTTGTCTAGTACACTAGAAGATCGAGACGGCAATAGTTTGTTGGCTTTTTTGGAACCATCCGAGCTTTCTACAACGACGATTAACCATTCTTTGACAGCTTGACTAGATCGTACTGAAGTGAGCCACGCCTGGATACTTTCTTTGATTGTTGATCGATATACTTCAGGATCCTTAAAAGTAGTCAATAATAAGTCAAAATAACAAGAAACGTAGATCAAGGGTTTAAACGATAGGCTATTTACAGAGCAGTCTGTCCAGTAGATATGTAGCATAGGAAGGTCCAAAAGTAAGACTTGCTCGTGGTTTCCTTTGCTATCAGCCGGTTGCAGAGGTGGTAGGGCTTTAGCAGCTTCAGAGGATTCATCAAAAGGTCCAGAGGGTACAGTGGGAGTATTTTCTTCAGTTGTAGAAGGAAGCGGGTAAGTTCCACTGAATTGGACAAACTTTGGGTGCAGATGCACATGCTTTGTGCTTCGGCCATAAGCTCGTTTCCATTCTACTGCTTCAGAACCAACGCCCTTTTCCAACGACGGGAGCACAGTCTCAAAAAGGGTTGTAGAATCGCTTGCATCTGAAAAAATCAGAATAAAAATGGAAAATGAATGCTTCCAGAAAACGTTCATTATCCATACTTATCCTCTTGAAAATTACAATTAAGAATGACTTACAAGTGATAATTGGTTGATTCATGTTTCTTCGATTACAGGCTATTGAATACGACACCTATATTGGTCAAACTAATAGAGTCCAACTAACTTGATTGGAGTTGATTTCAAATAGCTTCTTTATGAATGAAAACTAATTAAAGTTAGCTCCCAAAAATTGACATATTATAAATTTGTCGAATTTACGTTAAATGATTACCGCGCTTGCAAATACTCTGATTTCATTGAGAGATATACGATATACTGTGACTTACTTTTGAAAATTTGAGGCGCGAGGCATGTGACTAATTTATTCCTATGTTTACTTTTCGTCCATAGCTTTGGTTGGAGTGGAGTGGATGAACCTTGTATGCTTACATTTTTGGACAACAATGCCAAGAATTTCGAGAATTTGAAGTTATAGCTGGACTGAGAAGATACCGATCAATCATTCATACAGATCAAGGCGAACTTATTCATTCGGTAAATACAGCTATATTGCCTTTGTTTTGGTCAGCACACGATACCAACCTGAAAAACATTTTTGTAGGTTTTGTACTTGTGCCCAAAGAATGTCCACCTCGCCTACACGCCATCACAAAAAATCCCTTGGTCGTGGTCGTGGCTCTCCTTCAAAGAGCGAATCTTTAATCTACAAGGTAAGGAATGTTGACGGAAACGGAGGCTTCAACCCCGATATGAAAAAGTCTTTAATTTCTTCCTTTGAAAATGATGAAACCATCTCCCCTCTTTGTGAGTCCTCACCGCAGTCACAAGCAAAATCGGAATTTGAACCAGTATGCCAAAACTTGTCAGCTACTTCCTGTGTGGAAAAATTGTCAAGGAAGATCAGTGACAGCAATCAACCCATTTCGCCGTCATCTGAAGAACCGGAGTACAGAAAAGTTGTGGTTATAGCCGGGGGAGACGAAGATGAATTAGAAGAAGAAATAGAACCACTTCATAGCCATAACGTTCTTCATAGTGTTTCCTCATCGTCACCATCATTCACACTTCATGATGTATACTATTTACTACGCGGTGCAGATGTTCCAAAAAACGAGAATCAAGACGAGCAGTATTTCGATTGCGAAAGCCAAAAATGTGATAGTCTAATCAATTCAGCGGAGTCTGTTGAAGCGAGAATAGCTGAAATTGCAGCTGAATTCGAAAAGAAGAGATCTCAACATCAGGCTAATTTGGAATACAGGATGGACAAAATATTGAAAAGTTTGATTGCCCAATACATGCCGGATGCACAAGATTCGGATACCAATCCAGATGAAGACGCGAGCTCAGAAACTTACTCATTTGTTTCCGCGCAGCAGGAACAAGACCTGGTGAAAAACTTGCCTCCTCAAGTGGCTGAAAAGTATAAGCAAATTCGGGAGTGGCTTCAAGAATCCAGCCTTTTTCATGCTGAAGAGAGCAGTGATATTGCTACTATGGAAGATAGATTAAGTGAACTTATATCGGACTTGAAAGGAAAAAAGATTGATTATAACCCGAAAGATATCTATAAAATAATCTCGCTTTTGAAAAATATGTTTGGAGATTTCAAAGACTTTTCTGTAGTAGATCCCAGGAGATCATTTCCTCCTTCTGCGTCGCTTCATGCAGATTTGGGGTTCCCTCCAAAATTTCTGGAGCGAATGACTTCATTATTGGATACGTACCCTGCTGGAATACACTACAGACTTTTTGCTTCTGCATTTCGAGACACGTATGGTTATGCATTGAATCCGGAAGGTTATGGATACACTGGGCTAAAACATTTTTTTCAAGATCTTACTGACGTTTTCACATTTGCAGAGAGCCAACTTTTCAAAAAACATTTACATTTAATCATACTGTTCCCAACTCACCTTGTGGATTCAATTTGCGAGTTGGATGTACTTGTAGTCAGACTGTGGCATTGGATTCTTCTAAAAACTTGGACAGAGAAAGATGGATATGTCGTTGTAGAAACTCTTACAGAAAGCTATGCGCGTGAGGTAATGGAATTCAAACCCAGCATTTGGGGGTTACCTGAAGAACGAGATGGATGGCTAGGATTCATTGAAATGATGATGGATCATGGAGATTCACGTGATAATTTCATGCTTGGTCAAACAGTCATTCAGGACAGGACTCTTCACGTTCTATACAGGGTGTCAAAAAAAGAATTTGTTGAAGAATATATTCTGGATATTAAGAAAGAGAAGAAGAAAAAGAAGAAAGGAAACTACAATTTGAAGCACATGCAAAAATGTAAAACGTCAAAAGATTCTAAACCGATGGATCCTGTCTGTAAGAATGATATTGGGGATTCACTCGACGCATTTGACGATACTGGAGAGTACCCGAAATTAGAACTAGGATTAGATGCATTTTTAGAAGAGCAAAGAAAACTGCAAGTGTCCTCGAATGAGCCAAAGCCATGGGATAAAATAGACTTTTTTGAAACTGGAGAGCATTACTTTGATGACAACGGTTCTGAATTTGCTAATGAGTTTGATGAGCATCAAATGAAAGGAGATGAATTGATCCCTGGAGAAGTAAGAGCGTGTTTGTTTAGGGATGCGATTAGTGAAAATCTTGATTTTTGGCTCGTCAATGCTTTGGATTGGGAACATGCCTACGGGATTCATAATTATATGAAGTGAGTATTAATAATAAACCAACTATAAGTAGTTAAATAGAGTCTCTGAATCTTCATCTAATAACAATAATAATAATAATAACTTATATTTTCAGCTCAGACTCGGTTTATCATGATCGAAATGCAGTTGAAAACGACGAATTTTTACTAAGGCCAAATGAAATTGAAGTTGGTTTGTGGGTAGCAGTGCGTTCCAAATTGATGGGCAAGCGGGAATGGTACCGAGGTCGCGTTGTGGACATATTAAGGAAGGAAAAATTCAGTACTGCCACGACTTTGAAAACTAATGACATCATTGTGACTGATGAGGATTCTGATCGTGAAAATGTAGTAGAACTGAAGGAAAGTTGTTCCACTGGTGCTAAGATTCCGGCGGATGATGGTGATGGTACTTTAATGACGAAAAGGAATACATGGGTCCAATGCGATCGGTGCTACCGTGTAAGACTAAAATTCATTTTTCTTATTAAATGCTGAAGATACTCGGAACATATTGCTTTAATTTTTTTCTACAAGCAAAAAGTATCTGGTTTGAATTTCGGTAAACTTACCACAAGTAGTAATACAGAGTTATAGAACAGCATGCTAATCAACTAAAGAATAAACATTGAAGAGAAAAGTTCTAGTAAAGAAAAGGAAAGGGAAAATTTTTACGGGGGAGGAGCCGAAAAGGAAAATCCTAATAATCTACTGCGAATGCAACCCCAGCATGCTTATTAGCGCTATTTGAAACTGCTAAATAAGAAAATTCTCGTCAAAGCTACGAGATGTAACTGGGTTGCTTTATTTTAAAACCTAGGGAAAATAATATTTTTCAGGTCCAGCTCTTAGATTTTGGACATAGTGGACTGTATACAATAGATGAATTGCGTCGACTTACACGTGAAATGCTTTTCATGGCACCAGTTATGTCATTCAGATGTCGATTCCATTTGGATTCGGAGAAACTTAAAGCAAAATGGGATGGGCTGTCGAAAAAAGTGCTATTGAAACGAATGGATGCAATTATTCCTTCCAATTATGTGACTGTGCTCTTTCACGAACACCTTTCCGAGATTGTAAAAACAAAAGGAGGATATTTAGAGGTTTTTTCGCCACTATCTAGCTATTAAGTCATTTAAAATTGTGTGATTCTGTTCAATGTTGAAATGAGGTTTTTTTTTCAGAATCGTAAAGTATGGACTGTAAGTGTTATGGTGAAGGATTTCTCGGTAGATGGAATTGCTGTTTCCAATGTGTTGAAACGAGTTCTACGTGTAGATAAAGCGCCAGTGGGAGATGTTTTCAATGATGTTGAATATTTGAGATCCTTCATTCCGGTGTCTCACACTGGTGATCCCTTAGATTTCGATGAGGACGAAGATATTCTTATCCACGACGAAGTTGAGGAAGAGGAACCAACAGACTGATTGTTTACGTTTTCTAGTCTATTTTTTTGTCAAATGTCCACAGATATTTATTTACCACTCTTGTGTTCTTTATTTAGCTAATTATCATTGTTATTATTTTTCTATTCATATAATTTTGCTACATTAAATGTAAAACGTGCTCTAAGATCTTCTTCTGTTTCATCACTAGTATTGTTCTTTGTAATTTTATCAATGTCCACATATTTATCATTGTGGCTCACATAGCCTATGGTGGGATCAATCACACGCCCTTGTATGAGTAGAGTATTGCGCCTCAAAACTTGGAACAAAAATGGCCTGTCTACATTCACTTTGCGATATTTCCCTTTCCTGCATCCCTTCTTGCAGAATTTTCTGTTCTCTCGGGGAGGTGATAGCAAATGAACAGAGACTCGTTCTTCCAACCCATCTATAACTAAAGGTGTGCCATACAGACTTTTCTTCAAGATCCCAGAAAAGTCTCCTGACCCGTTGAAAACTGGTTTCAAGTCGAAACCATCTTCCACCAGAGAGGAAATGTATAGATCTTCATCAGTAATATTCATCAATGGTAGACGGACTCGTAAGTTCTTGTTGTATTGACGGCAAATCAATTTGCTGAGTGGATAAGTTTCCAAACCTTCTTCTATCAAGTGAAGTCCGGATCGCGTTTTAGGAATAAACAGGACTAAATCGTCTTCCCCATTCTGTTCATACGTAAAAATCATTGATTGAGCTCATCCTACAGCTAATAGAGGGCACTACTTGTAAAATATCTAAAATTAATTTACCTGCAAAGGAATAGTAACAACATTGGCATCCCACTGCTGCACACTAATAAATTTCACTTGACCTGAATACTGGAAAAAGTCGGTGGTCACATAATCCTTCTCATTTTTGTAGAACCGTTTTTCCCCATGCTTTTGTACTTTGGGGAATGCTATAGAATAGTCAACTTCATATCGACCACTCGTCACCAACTTTTTATGCTTGGATACAATATCTGTGTCGTTGAAATGCTCCTCAATTCGATCCACATAGTCGTCCCGCACATTTTCCGGGAAAGTCAAGAAATGCTTGATCATTTCCCCGGAGGATTTGTGCACAAGTTCGGTGAGTTCGCCCCAACCGTTCTCCCAGAACTGGGGCATGTTTAGTTTGATTAGCAGTTCTTGTCTGGTCAGACCGTTGGATCCCATAAGGAGTTTCGAGTAAAGTTTCAACAAGGAGTAGGGACTGGTTAGTATGTTGCTTGTCACTTCTCTACGTGTCCGGAGAACGTGGTACATTTCTAAACCGAATGATCCGATTCTCTGCATACAGGGTACGACACACGAATTAAAGAATATTTTGAGATATTTAAATATTATTAGTATTATTTCTTATTTTGAGGATATTTTGTTTGCTATGATGAATTAATTATTGTTAATTAATGCGATGTGTGTGTGAAGACAGTCAGTGAGTATGTATACAATTCAGTTTCAAAATTCGGCTTTTCCGTCAAATTAGATTCAACGCCATTTTCTCTCGAATCGAATATTGTCTCTTAATTGCGGAACTAATGAATCATAGGTCCAAATATTTGTTTGTTTTTTGCCTTCCAAGTCAAGCCAAAATCTTTTGCTATATATAATACTACCTTGACAGACTAAAATGTGCACGGTCAATTTCGTTTTGAGTTTTGAAATATATTTTAAGCAGTTTCAACTTCTAAAACGTTTCAAAGTACTCACGTCCGACAACATTTTAGCATGGGGTGGCAAATCTCTCATAGGATCCACAACCATTGGAACCGAATCGGATGGTAAAGCAGGCCGTAAAACTTCCCCATAGTTCAAAATCCCCAGTGCAGGATCATACACGAAGAAAATGAAAGGCTTGTTCAATTTGACTCGGGTATCAGTTTTCCTCCTTCGCTGTCTCTCGTATTTAGGAACAGACTCTGGGCTTGGCGGCTTGAATGCCAAATCGTTTCTTATTCCCGAGTAAGTCAGTTGCATTTCTGCTATGTTGAGGATCCGTGTGTAATTGTCAGGTCTGAAAAGGAGCTGAAAAAAAACGGCGAATTTACTTTTCGTTGACTATAGTGAATTATAACTTAACTAACTAACTAAACTAACTAATAAACTATAGTGTCAGTGTTTCATCGTCAATTAATGTTTCCAACGTTAACTAACCTGGCTTTTGATAAAAAGTTGAGGCACGTAAACTTGAACTCGCTTGGTTTTGAAATCTTCCATAAATGTTGTTATATTCATGTCACTCAAAGCTTGACTTACGGCTGGAAGTTGTCCACTATTTTCAGCCATGACGAATACCATGACTTTTTTGGTCTGAAAGTTTCAATAATAATTTGTTTTATTTTTCGGTGTTTATTGAGATGATGTTTCACAACTCGCCGTCCGTGACTAGTCCGGTGCTTACCTCATTAAACGGTAAAATAAGGGAAGTGACTTTCATGCCTTGAATTTTACTCCGTTTGTACGGGTAGATTCCCAAATTGCTCATAAAACGGGACTTCATTGCATGCGTTTCGTTCATGAAGAATCGGGATTTGTGAGCATACCGTGGATGAAATGGATTTTCCCAATTCATTTCTAAAGCTAATGCGGCTGTAAATAGGGATTCTTCTTGTTCAGAAACTTCCATAGATGCCTCTACAGAGTCCGAAGATACAGATTTATCTGTGAATAAAATACAAAGCAATAATAGTAGTTTGACAAATGAATTAACTTTCATCGCAGCTTAAGTGTTACTTTCGGGAACGATATCATGAATTTCATGCATGTTTTCAGGCCATCCTGTAAGTTCATAGAATTTTTTCTCGACAACCAAATTCATGTCGACATGTTCCCCAGGGGGGAATGCCAAAATTTCGGTTTTCACTTTGGATCCAAGTTTTTCCAGTTCTTCAGTATTATTTGCGTTTGTATATCCGATACTGATCCGAGTCAAATTCACATGGGATTTACCACTATCCTGTAGTTAGTCACAGATACAAATAATGTCCTTTTTTAGAATTATTTAGTTAGTTAGTTGCAAACGGTGTTTTTTATGAGTTCTTTACCTCAACCAGTTTATTCGTCCCCATTTCCAGCCTGTCGATCATTTCTGTATCATTGTTGATCAAAGCCAGCACCGTGCCGACAGCAAATGGAGACCAGACGACTTGGTTATCAGGAACGACGACATTGTCAGTCAACCCTTGCGTCAAATCATGCATAGAGTTGATAAAATTCTCATCTTCTTGGCAGAAAAAACTTCGGAAATCATGCCCTTCCTCTTTTTCATCATTGGATACTTTTTGGGCCCCGCATATGCAAAGAATTGCATACACGATTGTACACAACACACAAAGTTTGATTGCAAACATTTTCTTGACAATGTTTCCAGGATGCAACAAAACTGTTGACTGAGACAAAAGTAAGTGTGATTGAACTTTTCAATTTCATTGCTCGCAAACTGGTTCTTCTCCTCAACAATAACATCTTGGCTAGGTGATGGGAACATTTGATATAACAATAATACTTAAAAGTTTTTGCATCATTCATGCATGCATTTGTATTGCATGTGTGAGCGACTATAGCTGAACCGACTGCATCATGCATGAGCATAGTAGGGAAGAAAATCTTTCGAGTCTTATCGCAAAAAAAATGCATTTCTTGAAAATGTATACATGATGAATTGTTGCTACATGGTTATCGTTACTTGCTTCAGCTTACAATGTGGACCATAAGTGGACCTCAATCTAATTTACTGCAAGGTAATATTACATACGAAACTCAATCCATGATGATTTGTAAAACTACAATCTTATTACTGACAGGCTAAACATTACAATTTAATTGGAGGAATTTAATTGTTGTACATTACATAGTACGTTTTGTATGCTGCCAATGCTGTATTGCAGTTCATCAAGTACGACGTACAGAATAGAATTTTCTGTACAACTTTAATCCCAGTTCGTAGAAAAGAAATTCCGGTTTGTTTGGAGAAATATCACGAATCTTCATGTTACATTATATGACATGTGAATGACCTTTGGATTGGAGCAGGTACGCCAGCTTAAACTAATGTGGTACGTTTAAAGAGGATTTATTTTGACTGTTTTATTAGCATCTTCTTGGTTTGATTCTTACACAATGTTTTAACAGCAAGCAAAGCATAGTTTTTGAAAGTCAAAAAGAGTAAGCTACAAAGATTCAAGTAAATCTACAGACAGATACTCTCATCATATTTCAATCTTCAATGTAGCTCATGTTTTCTCATAAAGATTGTAGATTTAGCTGTTTCTTTTCAGACAGATACAGTAATTTCAAAAACGCAAACTTTAACTCAGTAAAAAACATGAAGCTGCAAATGTAGAAAAAGCGCTCAAACTGATATGCAGCATAATTTAAAGACAGCTCTTGTAAGTAACATATTTGGGGATAAAATGATTAGATTCCAGACTGGAAGAATTATTATCCCGACCAGATTTATTTTCATCCATATTTTGATCATCGTCGGAATATTTGGGTGGAGCTTCTTCTGGCTCAAAATCTGGACCTATTACTGCCTCTTCGTAAGTAGGTGGCGCTACATGATACAAAATAAATCAATCCCTCATTATCTTTACTTACTTGTGTTATTTACTATTTTACTAATGAATTTATGCACTAAAAAAAGTTTTATTATTTCATACGGAGATCAGGGTAATCAGGTATGACTTCAGCAATGAAACGATTTCCACTATTTGAACTGAGTAAAATTGAAGACGGTGTGAGATCAGCAAACATGTTTCTAAGTGGGATTGTGCCCACTAGGATCGCTAGATGATTTATTAAGGTAGTTGAGTTTTTTGCCTCCATTTTGAACTAAATAAAACATGTGATCAGACAATATTATATCCAAACATATTTAGATATGAAAACCAGCAAAGATTTTAATTCTGATTTGACTACCTTGAGAAAATAATTAATGTGAATCAATTTGCAACCACTGAGTCCAGTGGGAGGAATTGAAGGGATATACAATCCCTGACTACTTTGATTCCCATTATTAATATTAGAAACCCATGTAGTTTTTTCTCCCGGGTTCATCGCGGGTCCGTCCATTTTTGAAAGTGTGGCATACTTGTGTTTAGAGCGGCTGCCTGCTAAGAACTGAATTTCCTGGGATAAAAAAGACAATATTTTTCATGATATCTCACTTTACCCTAGTTCAAAAGCATAGAAATAGATAAACTATAAAGAATCTAAAGAAGTTCTAAAAAATTCAATCATTATAAATGATTTATTTGGAGTAAATACTTGAACTAAAGACAAATTAGTATATTTGATAGGCCGATGACTGTGATTATAGAGATCAACTGAAAACGGGATTTGTTCTCCAGGTACATAGCCCGTTTTGGGTACATGAAGCTCGAATCCAAATGGACCACTAGCACAACAAAAACAGCACACTTTTTTTTCTTTCCGCATTTCTCCTTCATGTTTAGCATTCCATTCCTGATTCAAGTCTAGAATCCCATTTACTGTGAATGTTAGCTTGCTTCTGCATATAAAAACGTACCCATTCATACAATAGCCATCTGTACATTAGAATTTTTAGTTCCATTCCATAATAATAAATTGTAAACAATGCACTGCACGCTATAATAAACATTGCACATTAATCTCACTTGTAATTTGATTTTATATTGCGACTAATGATAGCCTCCAGCTGGTACTTGACGGATCCATATTTATGTTCAAAAGAAGATGGCAAGTCTGCGGGCAGTTGAAAATGAAATGGGAATTTCAGTTGGCCCGGTTCCAACGATACATCCTCTCGACTAGGATCTGTAAAGAAAAAAATTGGCCTTGTACGGTTACGGTTATTTGCATGTGCTAACTAATAAGAGAGTTTATTTATGCAAGCTTTGACATTTCTTTTACCGTATCCAAATAAATAAGTTTTTTCTTCTATGTACAGTTGTTCATCTTTGAAGTATGTGGGGAAGCGTCCACTTGACTCTTTCCAATGAGTTTTTGCTTTACCCGTCAATTTCAGTTTGATTCCTGAAATGGCTCATTAAATTCATTTTATCTATTTAAAAAGACCTCTATCTAACTAATGAATTTCAAGCCTGTTACTCGGTCAATCTTCCACATAGAGTAAATGCAACTTCACACCGCTTTCAAAAACTTTACAAACGGAACCGAACCACTACAATGACTAAAATATTCTTACCTTGAATTTTCTTGGGCTTGTCAGTAACTGTAACGAAAACTGTGCCCCCTACGGTCTGCCCAGCAAAATAAGACCGATGGGGATTGTTTAAATCTATTTCCAATCGTTGCAACACCATTTATCCAAAAAGCCGCTCCTTCACAAGTCAATAATAAAGTCACCAGTGAAGTGACTAGGACAGAGCACTTGAAAATCTATCAATCTACTTTCAATCTATTTCATATGTGTTATGGCATTGTGTAACTAAACTCATCGTCACTAAACTAACAAACAACTTGTTTTATTTACAATTATCTGACGATATTTATATATTCTTTGTTATCTTGTTCAATGCACTTGACTAACTTAACCAAAACAGGGATAGAGAGCTAACTTATATGAATTGTACAACACGAGTGACAGCGAATACAGAGCAAACGAAATGCATATATTACTCGAGAACTGGAGAATGATAAAAATCGATAATTTTCACACAGCAGAGCACAAACTCGAATTTGTTATAATCATGCCCGTATCTTAGCATGGGCGACATGCACAATGTGAAACAATGTCTACCAACTGAGCCGGAAAAATCGTCTATTTAAGAACAATAGACCCAAATTTTCATTACTTGAAAAATACGCAGTTTTATTCACAGCCTTCTCTTGGCATGACAGACAAACCTAGTAGCTTTTCCTTCATGGTCCCATTTCATTGTAAATACCATCATTTGGAGTAGCAAGTACGTAACTTAAGTAATAAATACAAAGTTGACATTGAAATTGAAACTTGGAGTTAGAAAAAAAAGGTCTGAATAGATTACATTATACTAACTAACTAACTTATATCGCAGAATGGTGAAGTCAATTCACAATCGTATGCACAAAAAAATAAAAACAGAAATTGGGCAAACTTTCAGTTACTTATCATCATCGGTATTCACAGCACAGTAATATTTTGCATGGTAAGAATCCCCAAATGTTATGTCCTTGATAACAATAGTTTGGTTACCATGCTTGCCTCATGTCCCGAATATTCATTATTCATGTGGTGAATGCCACATTTACGTGCCATGGGTTAATTAACTATCCACATTAATACTTCTAAAGCACAAAATACTCCCCGAAATAATATTTTAGTGTTCACGAAACTTTTGTTAACCTCTCTCTTTTTCTGGAAAGTTTGAATGACATGAAATGAAGACTACTTTATTCCTGTAAATGAATGTTAAAACAACTAACTGCAGAAAGTTAGAATCATACAGCATTGCAGCGTTATTGAAATTTTTTACGGTTCGTAGTTAGTTAGCTATGCTATACTACAACAGTTAGTCCATCCTTCAATGCTGACTGACTGCACGCACATACAGTAAGAAAAAAACTCTAGCCTCATTGCATTTGGTAGGTTGTTGGTTAGTTCGTTCGTCAGTTAGTAAGATCAGTGAGAAAAATAATCTAAATAAACCTCAGCAAGAGGGTATTACGACGAAGCCGGGTTAGGAATTATTTATGTTAATATACAAAAAACCAGTAATAATAATTAGGGGTTTGCATTCCCAGTTGGATAGGGTTTTCCTTCTGAGTCTCTGCAGAAGGTTTTCCCCTATCCTTTTCCTAGCTAGGGTTATCTTTGTTTATTCTTTGTTTTCTTGTTGCAATAAAAAACCCATGATGGCTGACCTAAAAAATTAGGGGTTTTTATCGTTTTTCGGTAGTCTCATCAGCTAGTCTTTCTCTATTCACCAACTTGCAATCGAAAATGGAATCATCAATCAACATCATTTTGATTTTCGCGCCAACAATCATACTACTACAAGTTATTCCAGTAAACTGATCAGATGACCAAAAAATTACCCTAACATTTCAAATTGAAACATTTAATTACAAAATTAAACCATTTTGGTCACGGTTGGGGTTATTCTAAAACCTGTCTGAAAACTGCGCACACAACTTTTACCCCGTTCCAAACAGAGTTTACTAACACAAATTTCGTCTTGCGTTTTCAGGTGATTTTAGCTTTAACATGTGCAGCATAGGGCGCTCCCGTTGGTAATTACCTGACTTCGCCTTCGGCTTCGTAATAATTCAAAAGAATGAAATGTGCATCACTCTGTCTGTCAGATTGACTGTCTGTCCCGCCTGTCACCAAAATATCTCGCACAGGAGGAATTTTGATGAAACTTGGTATACAAATAGTATTTTGACAAAAAAGTATTTTGTAACTGAAATAATTTGACGTCCCTTCATCATCCTCTTCCCCGTAGGGAGAGTGAGAGTTTCAATCGTTCAAATTCAAACCGTTTAATATAACCTGTGCTTTTTTATGTCCACTTGCTGCGGTTTATTCACAAATTATTATGGGGTCACTGAAAAAATCGTCTAAATACTCTAAATGTAGCCAATAATGTTAAACGGAGTGAAATAAATCTTTTTAGATCCCCATTTTTCGGAAAAATAATTCTGTCCATGATCACCCCGAACATGAAAAAACAACAAAAGAAATCCTTGCAATAAAAAACGCAGTTAAGAAATTTACTACTCCGTCATTTTGACTCTGAAAGAAATGGAGCAAATTTATTAAATCCGATTAATTGAAACAGTATCTCTGGCCCATAGACAGCAACTGACAATAAATCAGGCCCGTTTGGAACGCAAATGAAATTAGTTGGGAAATGATTCTAGGCAGTTTACATGGTTCTTGTCTGTAAACAAATAAACGATTTGCTTACTTGTTGTTCTTCATTAACATAAAAAGTGAGTTGGCGTTTCTCCAGATCCAGCAACATGCCCACAGTCGAGCCAGTCCCAATTCCTCCTTCCGTGCGACAAGAATGAACACCACAATGCATGAACCAGGATCGTTGATGATCAATGTACATTCCCCAGCCCTTGTCGTTTTTGCCTGCAAGAGGAATTTATAGAAAATTACACACAAGAATGCATGGATGAATTTGAGGAGTAAAGGAGGCATTCCAACATGTTTGCCACTCCAGGCGACCGATCAAGCTTCAATGTGATCAATCTCCTCATGCAGAGGTTGGTGACTCTTTTTAGAAACCCAAGAGACAAGCTATAGTTGTACACTAGAAATACACTACAGATTGACTGGAGGCAAACAAAAGTGGCTATTTTGTGAAAACAGAAAAGACAGAAATAGACTCAGTTCACTTGTATTGTAAATAATAAAACACATGTCCAAAGTTTCAGAAAAACAATTTTCTTAAAAGTTTCATATTGCAAAATACTGCGCACAATAATTAGATAGTTAGTTAGTAATTAGTAAATAGAACAAACTAGTTGTTGAAATGATGTGGACCAGTGTATTGTAATAAATATCTCTTGGTCAACAAAATATCAGATTTCAGACACACTTTTGTCAACCTGCCAGAATCAATTACAGTAATTGGACATATGATGTACTAGATCACAATGCGAAAACAATACTGAACAAGAAGGATTATTTTTAATGTATTGGAGATACTAGTTAGAGAGAAACTCATAAGGCAGCCCTTGCGGATGAGTTGGTGACACACTTTGGCATTATTGTTAGTTACAACCACAGGATGTGCAAAAGCACACAATATCTATTACTTTGTCCAGCTAACTAAATACAGGACACGTTTGGCAACTTTTCCAAGTGTCCGGTCAAACTATCGCAATAGCAGGGAAGATAGAGTTTTGGACATTACTGTTTTTTGCTACCGATTGATGATTTGCAATAATAACACGCCTAGGAGAATAGACTCAAGGTAAATTGTTTTCACTCGGGTTCTAAAAATGAGACTTACCGAGCATTTCCTCTTTAGGGACATCCATTCGGGCGATTCCAAACGCTGGGTCAGCACTAGCATCATATTTCTCAACTGTGAACTCCCAGTAATGAACTCCACGTGCAAAACCAACGCTTCCCAAAGCCACACGGGGCTCATAAGAGTCTGATGTGATTGAACAGTTTTCATTGGACAGACGAACTCCTTGAGGTATTAATGTGGGATCAAATGTGAACCAGGCAACTGAAATCAGCAAAAAAAATAATGAAGTTCAAATATCATGTAATGTCAACTGAGACACATTATGGGTTGAAAATAGTATTGCTAGAAAACAAAGAATGTGGGTCTGGGTTATTTTCTATGTTTTTGTGTTTGCAGAGTTGTTTTTATCGTGAGAATTGAAGCATTCAAAATTGAAACGGAATAAATAAAATCTTCCGTGAAAAAAAATCAGAGAAAGTCAAGTGAAATGCACGAGATGTTGTTAATAAAATGTACACATTCATGCAGAGAGTTGTGATAGATGTATTATTTATTATTTGTTACTACATATTTCTTAGATTTGAGAAAAACAGGCAGTTTGACGCATGTTGTATTTGTACAATACAACAAAGCACGAAATATCAAAGAAAGAATAATAACATAGCACAATAGTCAGTTTGTAAAGGTTTAGATGGCCTTATAGTAAAAATTGCGTTTGTAAAGAGAAGGGTGTTCTTTTTTTGTAAACAACTCAATCCCAGTGCAAAACGAACTCATATTCATTCATCACAGGGAAAAGAATATATGGAATAATAAATTTATATGACGCATGTAACATGTGTGCGTTTTTCGCTCAAAATGTATAGATTTGAACTCGAATACGTTTACTTCAATTACATAAATGTGATTTCCATGTTCAAAATGCGTTCCCCTTCTGTGAGGGGAGAATTTGTAGAAATTTTACCAAAACACTGCCAACAAGATTATTATTGAAGGGGTACCCGCACGACTGCACGCGTGCAGTCTCCTGCATTGTTATCATATCGCCAAATTGTTCTCATATAGAACAGTAAAAATACAGTGGCTGTCTATAGAAAAACTTACTTCCATTGACGAGTCATTGTGACAATGATTAAAAGGAATCAATAATGAACCATTTGTCAGAAAAATGTCAGTCAAAGCTG
>Ga0210040_10005332_pt1 | contig 16431 bp, 9 predicted proteins | sample CryGeyCG12114_NA_FD_185462 | JGI IMG/M metagenome (GOLD analysis project Ga0210040, IMG submission 185462) | Groundwater microbial communities from aquifer - Crystal Geyser CG19_WC_8/21/14_NA (SPAdes) (version 2) | ecosystem: Environmental > Aquatic > Deep subsurface > Groundwater | place: USA... | reverse complement strand
TCTTCGACACCGAGCCGCGCGTGGCCATGCTGTCTTACTCCAACTTCGGGTCGGTGCGTGGCGAGGTGCCGGGCAAAACAGCGGAGGCAGTGCGCAAAGCAAAGGAGCGCTACCCGAGCCTGCTGATAGATGGCGAGATGCAGGCGAACACCGCGCTGAACCGCAACCTGCTGCGCGAGCACTACCCGTTCAGCGAGTTGGCCGAGAAGGGCGCCAACACACTGGTGTTCCCGAACCTGGCCTCCGGCAACATCGCCTACAAAATACTGCAGGAAATAGGCGGCGCCGAGGTAATAGGCCCTGTGTTGATGGGCATGCGCAAGCCAGTACACATCCTGCAGTTGGGTAGCTCCATCCGCGAAATCGTGAACATTGTGACCATCGCGGTGGTGGATGCCCAGAATGACAATAACCAGCATATATAAATGATCGCTTATATTGACGGGAAACTGACGCACAAAGACCCTACCTATGTTATTATAGACGTAGGTGGCGTCGGTTACCAGATTAAAGTTTCGCTGAACACGTACTCTTCGCTGCCGGCCAGCGAGCGCTGCAAGCTGCATACCTTTCTGCATATAAAAGAGGATGCGCACACGCTCTACGGCTTTACCACAGCCGCCGAGAAAGACCTGTTCCTGCTGCTGATCTCGATTTCAGGCGTGGGCCCCAACACCGGGCTCATGATCCTGTCTTCGCTGTCGGTGGAGGAAGTGCAGCAGGCCATTCTGAGGGAGGATGTGCGGACTATCCAGCACGTGAAGGGCATCGGGGCTAAAACAGCGCAGCGCATTATACTGGAATTGAAGGATAAAGTCAGGAAAGAGGCACTGCTGTCGGATGCTGCTGCACCCGCTGCTGCACACAATACAAACCGGGCCGAAGCGTTATCAGCATTAGTAACGTTGGGCTTTGCAAAGAATGTGGCCGAGAAAACTCTTGACTCAATCGTAAAACGTGAAGGCGGCACCCTGAGCGTGGAGGAGTTGATTAAGTTTGCGTTGAAGTCTTCATAAGAGAATATCCTATTTTGATCTGGAAAAGTAAAAAGAACAACCTGCTTTGGGCGACGGTTGCTACTATTTCTATGCTGGGCTGGTGGTCGCAGGCGGAAGAACTGCGCTCGACAAACCGGTTTAGGTTTACGATTCTTAAAAACCTTTTACTGCTGCAGGACACGGTGCAAACGGACACGTCCAAAGTGCAGCCGTATATACCGAGCCGCAGGCCAACCTTTGTTCCTTCCGACAGGCGGGGAAGCCCCTTCAGCACGCGCCCCAGCACCTCTCCCCTGCTGCTGGGCCAGCCAAGCAATCTCCAGCTGAACGTAGAGCTGGACGACAGCCTGCAGGAATACAGGATCACGGAAAAGATCGGGGACATCAATTACCGGCCGCCGTCCAGGATGTCGCTGCGCGAGTACTCGGAGTGGCAGCAGCGCGAGGCGATCCGGAGCTACTGGCGCGCCAAGTCCTCCGGCCTCGACGGCGAGAGCGTGGTCAGCAGCAACCGCCTCATCCCGAAGCTCTATATAAGCCCGATGTTCGACCGCATCTTCGGCGGCAATTATGTTGATATCCAACCCAACGGAAACGTGTCGCTGAAGTTCGGCGCGCGCTTTAACCGCAACGAGAACCCAAGCATCCCGCTCAGCCAGCAGCGCACCGGCGACTTCGACTTTGAGCAGAACATCTCGCTGAACCTGGTGGGCCAGATCGGGGAGAAAATGCGCCTCAACTTTAACTGGGACAACAACGCCAACTTCGACTTCGAGAACAACATGAAGCTGGACTATACCGGCTACGACGAAGAGATTGTGCGCAAAGTGGAGGCCGGTAACGTGAGCCTGCCGCTCAACAACTCGCTTATCACAGGCGCCCAGAACCTGTTCGGTATCAAAACGCAGCTGCAGTTCGGCCGCCTCGGCGTTACCACCATCGCCTCCAGTGTGCGCGGCACCAACGACGAGGTGGTGGTGCAGAACGGTGCCCAGAACAGGCCTTTCTCTATCAAGGTGGACGAGTATGACAACAACCGCCACTTCTTCCTGTCGCAGTTTTTCAGGGGCCGCTATAACGAGTCGCTCAAGAACCTGCCGCTGGTTAACTCCGGCATCGTGATACGCCGCCTGGAGCTGTACGTGACCAACAGCAACCGCTCCACCGAGAACCTGCGCAACATGGTCGCCTATATGGACTTAGGCGAGGCCGATCCGTTCCAGAACCAGTTTGAGAGCGGCAGGCCCGCCACGGCACCTGCCGACAATGCGGCCAACGCGCTATATAGCCAGGTAGCCCGGAACAACACGGCCCGCGACAACTCGCAGGTAGACACTTACCTCAACAGCATGGGGCTGCAGAAGGGCGTGGACTTTGAGCACGTGCGTGCCCGTAAGCTGGACGAGCGGGAATATAAGTTCAACCCGCAGCTCGGCTATATCTCCCTCAACACGGTGCTGCTGCCCGACCAGGTGCTGGGCGTAGCCTTTGAGTACACCTACAACGGTAAAACATACCAGGTGGGGGAACTGGTGGATGACTACCAGAACCTGAACGCGGAGCAGGTGATTCATATGAAGCTGCTCCGCGCCACGAACCCGTCGCTGCAATACCCTACCTGGGACCTGATGATGAAGAACGTCTACAGCCTGGACGCCACGCAGCTGAACCGCGAGAAATTCCAGCTCCAGATCATTTACAAAGACGATGAAACAGGGGTTGACATCACCAGCATCAAAGAGCCAAGCCCTATTCAGAACGTCCCGTTGGTGGAAGTGATGAACCTGGACAACGTGAACACAAACAACGACAAACCCAGCGACGGTAACTTCGACTTTCTGCCCGGCATCACCATTGACCCGGAAACGGGCCGCATCTTTTTCCCGCAGGTGGAGCCCTTTGGCGACTACCTCGCCCAGAAACTGGAGGGCCGCCCGGACCTGATCGAGAAATACGTGTTCCAGGAGCTGTACGAGCAGACGCAAACAGATGCGCAGCAGAACAACGTAAAGGCCAAGTTCTATATAAACGGCCGTTTCCAGGCCTCTTCTGCCGATGAGATCATGCTGCCGGGCTTCCGAATAGCGGAGGGCTCTGTGGCGGTGTACTCAGGCGGCACGCGCCTGGTGGAGGGAACCGATTACCAGGTGTTCTACGACCTGGGCCGCATCAAGGTACTCAACCCAAGCTACATCAGCTCGGCCAACGACCTGCGCGTAACCTATGAGAAGGCGGAACTTCTGAACATACAGCCCCGCACCATGCTAGGCGCCCGCTTCGACTACCGCCTGAGCGACGACATTAACCTGGGCGCGACGGTGCTGGGCATCAACGAGCAGGCCTATATAAACCGTGTGAGCATTGGCGACGAGCCCACGAACAACACCATCTACGGCTTTGATGTAAACCTGCAGAAAGAGTCCCGTTTTCTGACAAAGATGACGGACGCGATTCCGCTTATCCAGACAAAAGAGCCTTCGCTGGTAACCTTCAGCGGTGAGTTTGCCCAGCTGGTTCCGGGGCAGACAAAATCAACAGCCAACGAAAACGGCGCATCTTATATAGACGACTTCGAGGGCTCGGAAACACCTTACAGCCTGGGGGGCTTCAACAACACCAACTGGCGCCTGGCGTCCACGCCTGCTCCGCTTGTGCCGGGGCCCGGTATTCAGTATTCTTATAACCGCGCTAAAATCGCCTGGTACACCATCGACCAGATCTTCTACCGCAACAGCGACAACCTGAAGCCTGACAACATAACGCAGGACGAACTGAAGAACCAGTACGTACGGCCGGTGCGGCGCACGGAAGTATTCCCCGGCCGCGACGCAGAAACGACGAACACCTACGAGTACACCTTCGACGTGGCCTATTACCCGAAGGAACGCGGCCAGTACAACTACAACCCGAACCTGACGACACAAGGCTTGCTGGCCAACGACCCGCGCGACAACTGGGGCGGTATCAGCCGCGAGATTTCGTTTGACACGGACTTCGACAATGCCAACATCGAGTATGTGGAGTTTTGGCTCATGGACCCTTTCATTGCAGGCCCGAACGGCAGGAAAGACGCGAACGGCAACGAGGTGACGAACAATGGCGGCGGAGAGCTTGTACTGAACCTTGGAAGCGTGTCAGAAGACATCCTGAAAGACAACGAATATGCTTTTGAGAATGGCCTCCCTACCGATGCCGACGACCTCCAGAACGTAAAAGAAACGATCTGGGGCCGTGTGACGCAGCAGCAGTTCCTGACAGACGCGTTCTCTGCGGAGCCGGGTGCGCGCCAGCAGCAGGACGTCGGTTTAGATGGCCTGAGTGACGCAGCTGAAGCAACGAAGTTCCAGACGGGCTTCCTGAACCAGATTCCGGGCTCGCCGCCACAGACCGTGCTCGACGACCCTTCCGCCGATAACTTCCTGCACCACCTCGACCCGGTTTATGACCAGCAGAACGCTGGCATCCTGGCCCGCTACAAGAACTACAACGGCATGGAGAACAACTCTCCGGAAGACAGCCGCTTCGCCAACTACGCCTTCCCTGACAAGGAAGACCTGAACCGCGACAACGTACTGAACGACCTGGAGCAGTACTACGAGTACAAGGTGAACCTGCGCCCTGAGCAGATGGAGATCGGCCAGAATTACATTGTGGATGAGGTTTACAACGAGGAGCACAAAGCAACCTGGTACCAGTTCCGGATACCGGTGCGCCAGCCCACAAACTCAGTGGGCGGCATCAGCGGCTTTAAGTCGATCCGGTTTATGCGGATGTACCTGACGCAGTTCGCTGACCCTGTGGTGCTGCGCTTCGTGCAGTTCCAGTTCATCGCCAACCAGTGGCGCAAGTTCGAGCAGCCGATCACCGATGGCAGCCCCTGCCTCACCTGTACCGACGACGCCCGCAGCTTTACCGTGTCGACGGTGAACATCGAAGAGAATGGCCAGTATATAGAAGGCATCAACAATACCCCTTACAAGGTTCCGCCGGGCATCGACCGCCTCCGCGACTACGCCTCAACCAACAACCGCCGCCAGAACGAGCAGTCGCTACAGATCTGCGTGGAAGACCTGAAGGACTCGTTTTCGAAAGCGGTATATAAGAATGTGTCGCTGGACATGCTGATATACAAGCAGCTGAAGATGTTCCTGCACGCTGAGACAAGTGACCCCGCCGCTACGAGAGACGGCGATGTGCAGGCCTTTATCCGCATCGGCACTGACTTTACCCAGAACTACTACGAGTACGTGGTGCCCCTGAAGCTGACGCAGGCGGGCAGCGACACAGAAAGTGAGATATGGCCGGCAGAAAACCAGATCGAGATAGCGCTGCAGGACCTGGTGGATGCCAAGGTGGCGCGCAACTCGGACCCGGCCCATGCCTCCATCTACGTGCCGTACCAGGTGCCGCTGCCAGACGGTAAAATAATCCGGGTGGTGGGTAACCCTGACTTCAGCGAGGTGGAGGGCATCATGATCGGGGTGCGCAACCCGCGGGAGCCGAACGGCGACAACCGCCCGCACACTGTTTGTATATGGGCCGATGAACTGCGCGTGACTGACTTCCGCAACCAGTCCGGCTGGGCCGGTAATGCCCGCCTGAACACCAAGCTGGCCGATTTCGCTAACCTCACCGCCACCGGCGCCTACACCACCATCGGCTTCGGCGGGCTGCAGCAGAAGATTGCCCAGCGCGCCCGCGAGAACACAGCGCTGTTTGATGTGAGCGCCAACGTGGTGATGGATAAGTTCCTGCCGCAGAAATGGGGCATAAAGGTGCCGCTGACCCTGCAGTACGGCACCCTGAACAGCGAGCCGCAGTTTGACCCGCTGGACAAAGACGTGCCGCTGGAGCAGTCGCTGTCGAAGTTTGACTCTGATGAAGAACGGCGGGCGTACCGCAAAGAAGTGACTACCCGCGAAACCCGCCGAAGCATCAGCCTGCTGAATGTGCGCAAAGAGCGGGTAGACCCGGAGGCGAGGGTGCGCCTGTACGACGTGGAGAACTTCTCCTTCTCCTATTCTTATGCGGAGCGTATCTTCACGAATGTCGCCACAGACCGCGATTTTAGTAAGACCTATACGGGCGGCATCGCCTATACCTATAACAACACACCGAAGAACTATACCCCGTTTGCCAATGCGCAAAGGCTAAACTCGCCGTACCTGCGGCTGATCAAAGACTTTAACTTCTCGCTGGTGCCGAGCCGCTTTGCCGTGCGCGCAGACCTGAACCGCTTCTACAACGAGGTATACCTGCAGCGCCCGGATCAGGAAACAGGCTTTGTGACTACCAGGGGAATGACTCCGACTTTCCAGAAGTACTTCTACTTTAACCGCATCTACGACATGCGCTGGGACCTCACCAAGAGCCTGTCGCTGGACTACACGGCCACCAACCGCGCGGTGATAGACGAGCCCTATGCCCGCATCAACAATGAGATTGACTCTTTGCAGTATAAGAACAAAATAATCTGGGAAAACCTGATGCGCGGTGGCCGTAACACCAACTTCAACCAATTGGTGGCCCTGAACTACAAGCTGCCGTTCGACAAGTTCCCGCTCACCGACTGGCTTGATGCCGAAACACGCTATGCCGCCACCTATATATGGACGGCCGGCTCCACGGCACTTAACCAGACAGAGAGCTACAGGTTAGGAAACACGGCGGAGAACAGCGCCGAGCTCAGCGTAAACGGGAAAATTGACATGGTGAAGCTCTACAACAAGGTGAAGTTCCTGAAAGAAGTGAACTCCCCGACACCGGCCAGACCAGCGGCCACGCCGGTGCCAGCCCCGACCGATTCGACAGCCGCCGAAAAGCCCAAAGCAGACCTGAAGGTGCTCAAGTCGCTGGCGAGGCTGCTGATGATGACGCGCTCGCTGAACGTGGCGTACCTGGAGAACCGCGGGTCAATGATGCCGGGCTACCTGCCGAAAACCTCCTTCTTCGGCTTTGATGATGGCTTTGAGGCACCGGGGCTACCCTTCGTTCTGGGCAGGCAGTACGACCTGGACGAACTCTATAACCGCGCCTACACCAACGGCTGGTACACCGACAGCAGCCAGTACCTGAACACGCCTTTCAGCGGCCTCAACACCGAAACGCTGACTGCGCGCGCCAACCTGGAACCGTTCCGCAACTTTAACATCCAGCTGGATGCGCGCCGCACCAGGTCCGTGATTGACGAGGTGTTTTACCGCAGGGAGTTTGATGACTTTGGGGCGATCAGCGAGACAAACGAGCGCCAGAACCCATTCACGTCCGGCTCTTTCAGCACCTCGTTCCTGGCGCTGGGCACTTTGTTCGAGTCAACGGAAGACGGCACGTCAGAAGCCTTCAACAATTTTGTGCGTTACCGCCACAATGTGCGCGAGAAGCTGACCGGGGCCAATGAGTTTGCCAGTGACTCCAGTTACTCGCTTAACTCGCAGGAAGTGCTCATGAAGTCGTTCCTGTACGCCTACCAGGGCCGTGACATTAACGGGTATGCGGCAAAGGCCGAAAGCCCGTTCAAGCGCCTGCCGATCCCGAACTGGCGCATCGATTACAATGGCCTGGAGCGCCTGCCGATCTTCCAGAAGTGGTTCAGCCAGATCAATATCTCGCATGCCTACAACTCCAGCTACAACATTACCAGCTTCACCACCTCGTTGATTTATGACCAGGAGCCAACCGGCTTCCCTACGCAGCTAAACGAGCTGGGGCGCCTGGAGCCGTACTATATCGTGAACCAGCTAACGGTAGTGGAGCGCCTGGCGCCCCTTTTGGGCGTAAACTTCCGCACCAAGACCAACCTGACCGGGCGCCTGGAGTATAAGATTGAGCGGAACCTGTCGCTGAACCTGACGAATGCGCAGGTAACCGAGACAAACGTGAAGGATTATGTGATCGGGTTCGGCTATACCACCACCAACTTCCGCATTCCGTTTAAGATTGCCGGGCAGCGCAAGGTGCTGGAGAACGAACTGACTATGCGCCTGGACATGTCGGTGCGCGACAACCAGACGGTGCAGCGGGCTATATCCACTGACAGTTTAGGGGTAGAGCGCACGCAGAACCAGATCACGAACGGCACGCGCCAGTTGCAGCTGCGCCCGACAGTGGACTATGTGCTGAGCCAGCGCGTGAACCTGCAGTTCTACGTGCTGCGCACTGTGTCTGAACCTAAAATATCCACCTCGTTCCGCAACAGCGTAACCGAGGGCGGCATACAGTTGCGAGTTAGTTTGCAATAAAATTTTAGCATTGCGAAAAAGACCTTAATTTTGGCAGAAATCTATATCATTCAAAACACATGAACTTACCTGATAACCTAAAGTATACCAAAGACCACGAGTGGATACGCATTGAAGGCGACGTAGCTATTGTAGGCATCACAGATTTTGCCCAGAGCGAATTGGGTGACATTGTTTATGTAGACATCGACACTGTAGAGAAGCAAATAAGCCAGGAAGACGTTTTCGGTACCGTGGAGGCTGTGAAAACAGTGTCTGACCTGTTCAGCCCACTCAATGGCACTGTGCTCGAGTTTAACCAGCAGTTGGAAAACAGCCCGGAACTGGTGAACTCTGATCCCTATGGCGAAGGCTGGATCATTAAAATGTCTATCGACGATGCCAGCCAGGTTGACGGCCTGCTGACGGCAGAAGGTTACCGGGAGGTGATAGGCCAGTAGTAGCAATATAAAGCCGGCTTGATACTCCGATACAATCTATTTACTATTATGTGGGCAGCAGTGATCCTGCTATCAACGCTGCTGCCCTCTTCTGCCCTGCCCGCTGTTTCTGTCTGGGAGCTGTTCTCCTTCGACTCCTTCGCCCACGCCTTTCTGTTCAGCGTGCTGGTTTTCCTGATGACGGTGGGGCTGGCCAAGCAGTTTACCCTGCTCCGGCTCAAGCATTACCCTATTCGCTACGCGCTTATGATCAGCACGATATTCGGTATCTTTATCGAACTGATGCAGCACTTCTTCATCCCCGGCCGCCAGGGCGATATCCTGGATGTCGTGGCGAACACCATTGGCTGCCTCCTGGGCATTGTTTTGTTTAAGTGGGTTTACGTCTGGTAGCTTCAGGGCATCGTTACAATTCCTCTTTCCTGCTGTATAGCATGCACCTCCCTTTCCTGTAGCTGACAGCGCGCAGGTATATATAAGGATTCTTTCAGGAGTACAAAACAGATGAGGTCAACCTTATACCTGAACTTGCTATATAAATTCCTGATCTACATACACCGATGAGATACCAGTCTCTGATCCTGTAGCTACCAGGCTTTTGAACTGCTATATATACCCTCTGATCGGGCACAAGCCACATATTTACGGCGCATATCCCTTTCCGCGTCGCCTGATATTTTGCCTGCAAAGCCCTATCTTTCCCCGATGAAGCGACTCCATCCCCTGCCCCTGCTGTTGTTTATATACATAACTGTTGCCACTACCGGCGCGGCACAGGACATGCCACGCGTGCACCAGACTATTGACACACTCACCTCCGCCACCCTGCACGGCCGGGGCTATCTGTACCAGGGCGATGCCAGGGCTGCCAGCTATATACGGGAAAGGTTTCAGCAGCTGGGGCTGCAGCCGTTCAGCGGTAGCTATTACCAGTCGTTCAGCTTTCCGGTGAACACAATCGTGGAAACGCCACAACTGCAGGTGGCGGGGCAGGCACTGCAGCCCGGTAAAGATTTTGTGGCGAGCGCAGCCGCGGCTTCCGGGAAAGGCAATGCGCGTGTGCTGGTGCTGGATACGGCTGTTTTCAATGATCCCGCTGCCGCCAGGAAATTCTTCACCCAAAGTTTCAGGCACAAGGCCATCGTGTTCCGGCAGCAGGAACAGCAGCGCATCAGTCAGTTGCCACCGGCTTACCGGCAGCAACTGCAACTGGCAAAACTGCACGTGGTGCTGCAGCCAAAGGCACTGCTAACCTCAGTGGCGCTGGAGCAGGCACCGCTGCCGGTGCTGGAGGTGCTGGGGCAGGCCTGGCCGGCGAATGCCAAAAGCCTTACGTTCGAGGTGAAAGCCCGGTTGCAGCCGCAACACGAGGCACAGAATGTGGTAGCTTTTGTGAAAGGAACAGCACAGCCGGACTCTTTTATCGTATTCACGGCGCATTACGACCACCTGGGCGGCCAGGGAGAAGGCGTCTACTTCCCGGGGGCTAACGACAATGCCAGCGGCACCGCCATGCTGCTTGAGTTGGCGGCATACTATAGCCAGCCGCAGCACCGGCCAAAACACAGCATCGCATTCATAGCCTTCGCCGCCGAGGAAGCAGGCCTGCTGGGCTCGTTTTACTACACCGGGCATCCGTTGTTCCCGCTTCCCCAGATCCGCTTTCTCGTGAACCTCGACCTGCTGGGCACCGGCTCCGAAGGCATGATGGTGGTAAACGGGAAAGTGCACGGGCCGGAATTTAACCTGCTGCAACAGCTAAACGCTCGGCACCGTTACCTGCCACAACTCAAAAGCCGGGGCAGGGCCGCCAATTCCGACCACTATCCCTTTTCCGAGAAAGGTGTTCCGGCCTTCTTCTTCTATACCCTGGGTGGCACCGCCGCCTATCACAACACCAACGACTATGCCTCTCAACTGCCGCTGACAGAGTTTGCGGATGTGTTTCATCTTTTAGTTGATTTTGCAGGAGCGCTGCAGGAAGCGCAATAAAAGCCGGCACTACATCGCACTGTGCATGTGAGGAAGGTATATAAATAGAATCGCCTGCTACTTACAGTGGCAGGCGATTCTATTTATATAGGAGACAAAGCTTTTGCCCTTCCCGCTGGCTTTGACCTTCAGGGACTTACAGAATATTATTGATCTGCTCTTTAATCTTCTCCAGTTCTTCTTTCATCTCCACCACATGGTGCTGTATGGTGGCGTCATTTGCCTTGGAGCCGATCGTGTTTATCTCGCGCCCGATCTCCTGCGAGATAAAGCCGAGCTTTTTGCCGGTAGGCTCGGGCAGGTATACTGTTTCCGTGAAGTAGTGCAGGTGGTTCACAAGGCGTACTTTCTCCTCGGCAATGTCCAGCTTCTCTATATAATACACCATTTCCTGCTCAAAGCGGTTCTTGTCGAAATGCTCCGATACCGAGATTTCATTTATATGCCCCCGGATACGGCCCCGGATGTTTTCCATGCGCGCGGGGTCCTGCTTCTCAATCTCAGCCAGCAAAATCCGGATCCGGTCTACATACGACATGATCTCGGTCGTCAGTGCCTTGCCTTCGTCTGCCCGAAACGTGTTGATGTTCTGGATCGCCTCTTCCAGCAGGGGCTGCACCTTGTCCCAGCCCGCATCTGTCACCTCCTCTTCCTGCTCCTGCTGCAACACCTCCGGCATGTGCAACGCCAGCCGGAAGAGGTCGTCTTTGGCAGCGCCCAGCATATCAGCGGTTTCCTTCAGCTCCTTGTAGTAAGCCTGCAGCAGTTCCTTGTTGATGTTGTTCTTCACCTTCTGAGCTTTGTTCTTCGTGAACTCAATGCTCACGCCCACCTTGCCCCGCACCAGCGCCTTCTGCACCAAGTTGCGGACATCGTATTCCTTGTCGGATATGAACTTCGGGAGCCGGACGCTCAGGTCCATGCTTTTGGAGTTCAGCGAACGGATTTCAACGGAGATAGAGTAGTGGTCGGCATCAAGGCGCGCACTACCAAAGCCTGTCATAGATTGCAGCATAAGCTAATCATCAGATGATACAGCGGCAAAGTAAGTAAAATTATCCAATTTTGCTTGCCATACGCCATGAAAGCTGCCTGGGTGTGTGTAGCCTATCAGAAATTGCTTAACTTTGCGCTATGAAATTTGGTGTAGTCGTTTTTCCAGGGTCCAACTGCGACCAAGACCTTGTAGATGCCATTAGCGTTGGCATGCAGCAAGAAGTTGTAAAGCTGTGGCACAAAAACCATGACTTGCAAGGCTGTGATTTTATACTGTTGCCGGGTGGTTTCTCTTATGGTGATTACCTGCGCTCCGGTGCAATTTCGCGTTTCTCTCCCATTATGCAGGAGGTAACGCAGCATGCCGAGCGCGGCGGTTACGTGATGGGTATCTGCAACGGTTTTCAGATTCTGACAGAGGCAGGGCTGCTGCCGGGCGCGCTGCTGCGCAACGTAAACCAGCGCTTTATCTGCGACAACGTGTATATAAAGCCTGTTACCACTAACCTGCTGCCTACGCAGCTGCTTGATGTGAATAAGGCTTATAAAATACCTGTGGCCCATGGCGAAGGCCGCTACTATGCCGACGAGGACACCCTGAAACAAATGCAGGACAACGACCAGATCATGTTCGAGTACTGCAGCAATGCCTCCGACACCAGCGAAATCTATAACATAAACGGGAGCCTGCTGAACATTGCCGGCGTGAGCAACGCCAATAAGAATGTGTTTGGCATGATGCCGCACCCGGAGCGCGCCGTGGACCCGGAGTTGGGCAACACTGACGGACGCGCCATTTTCGAATCGATCCTAAATGTGGTGACGGCATAGCGCCCCGCTGTATATGCTTTTACGTATGCCCCGCCTGCTTTCCAGCATGCGGGGCATACTGCTTTTCAGGCTGTTGCCCCGGCATGTCAGTCTCTCAGATCAAAAACCCCTTCGCTGTTACGGGTAAAAGGCTTACCTTTGCTCCCGCTATGAAAAGAGCAACGCCATTTCTTAGTCTTACTCCGCCCTGACGGCTTCCTGATCAGGCCGCTCTGGCTTGGTTATATACTTATCCTTTGAAATAATCCATCTTACCACACTTTCACAGGTGTGTGGCCGCTCCAATAGGGCTGCTGCGCGTCTGTAACACTTTATTATATGATTTACAGTCCTATAAACTTTCGGGAGATCAACTATAAAAACGAAATCCTGTCGGGCCTGACGGTGGCGCTGGCGCTGGTGCCGGAGGCTGTGGCCTTTGCCTTTGTAGCAAACGTAGAACCCTTGGTGGGTTTATACGCGGCCTTTATGATGTGTCTCATTACGGCTGTCTTCGGCGGCAGGCCGGGCATGATTTCCGGCGCTACGGGCGCACTGGCCGTGGTTATGGTGTCGTTGGTAGTCACGCATGGCATCGAGTACCTGTTTGCGGCCGTTGTGCTGATGGGGATTCTGCAGGTTATATTCGGTTTGCTGAAGCTAGGCAAGTTTATCCGCCTCGTGCCTGAGCCGGTTATATATGGTTTTGTGAACGGCCTGGCCATCGTGATTTTCATGGCGCAGTTCGGGCAGTTTAAGGTAGCCGCCCCGGATGGCTCGCTGCACTGGCTCGCTGGCACGCCGCTATATATCATGCTCGGGCTAGTGCTGCTAACCATGCTCATCATGTTTGTATTGCCCAAACTCACCAAGGCTATACCGGCCGCGCTTACTGCGATTGTTGTCGTTTCCGCTATTGCCATCGGCTTTAACCTCGACACCAGAACGGTGGGCGACATGGCCTCGGTAGGCGGTGGCCTGCCGCAGTTCCATATCCCGCGCGTGCCCCTGAACTGGGAAACACTGCAGATCATTTTCCCTTACTCCCTAATCCTGGCTGGCATTGGCCTGCTGGAGTCGCTGCTGACGCTGACGCTGGTGGATGAACTGACCAACACCCGCGGCCGCGGCAACCAGGAAAGCATGGCACAAGGCGCCGCCAACATTGTAACAGGCTTCTTTGGGGGCATGGGGGGCTGCGCGATGATCGGGCAGAGCATCATCAATGTAAGCTCTGGTGGCCGTACCCGTTTATCGGGCATTACGGCGGGTGTGATGCTGCTGGTGTTTATCCTCTTCGCTTCGTCGCTGATCGAAATGGTGCCGCTGGCGGCGCTGGTGGGGCTGATGTTTATGGTGGCGATCGGCACGTTCGAGTGGGCCAGCTTCCGGGTGCTGCGCCGAATCCCGAAGTCAGACGCTATAGTGATTGTAGCCGTTACTGTGCTGACTGTGCTATTTGACCTGGCCATTGCCGTTGCCATAGGCGTGGTAATTGCCGCGCTCGTGTTTGCCTGGGACAATGCCGTGCGCATCCGCGCCCGCAAGCACCTGGATGACAATGGCGTGAAGCATTACGAGATATACGGCCCGCTGTTCTTTGGCTCCACTACTGCCTTTCTGGAAAAGTTTGATGTTGCCAACGACCCGCAGGAGGTAATCGTGGACTTCAGAGAGTCGCGCGTAGTAGACCATTCCGGCATTGAGGCGGTGAACAAACTGACGGAACGCTACCTGCAGGCTGGCAAAAAGCTGCACCTGCGCCACCTGAGCGAAGACTGCCGCCGCCTGTTGAGCAAAGCCGGAGACATGGTAGAAATTAACATCATGGAAGACCCGCACTATGCTGTGGTAGCGGATAAGCTGTCGTAGTGTCCGTACTGTATATAAGCACAAAGCCCCTCTGATGCGAGGAGCTTTGTGCTTATATAGTCTGTGTAGTTTATATGTAAGCGCTTGTCTAATTTTTTTTTGAGCCGCACAAGTTTTAGGTTTTATATGGGCTTATAGAAAATCACTTTTTTACTACCTGTTTCTACTTCACCATCTTGTTTACGGCATCTACCATCACTCTTACATCTGATGGGTGGTTTGACACCACTTCGCCTCGTTCTTTGCCCAGCCGCACGATGATCAGCTCCTTTTCAGGAATCACAATCACGTACTGGCCTAAAATGCCGCGTGCATAAAAGATATCCTGCCCCTTGTAGCCTGGCATGAGCCACCAGTGGTAGCCGTAAAAGTCCACTTTACTCCCGTCTGTGGCTTTAGGAAGGCCGCTTGGCGTAAGCGAAGCCTTTACGTAGGCCGGAGGCACAAGCGTGTCTCCGTTCCAGAGGCCGTTGTGCAGGTACAGCTGGCCGAGGCGGGCAAAGTCCCGGGCATTGGAGAAAAAGCAGCAATAGGCCTTCTCCATCCCATCCGGTTTATCAACGCTCCACTCAGCATTGTGCATGGCTCCTAAGGGCTTCCACAGCTTTTCGCCGGCCAGCTCGCTCAGACTTTTGCCTGTGGCCGCCTGCAGCACAAAACCGAGCACTTGCGTATCGCCACTTTTATAGGTAAATGCCTGCCCCGGCTCCGCCACCGCCTCCAGCCTGTCGATTATTTTCTTCAGGTTAGTGCCGTAATAAGCTTCGGTGGTCATGGAGAACGGGTTGATGTAGGATTCGTCCCAGTTAAGGCCGGAACTCATCCAGAGCAGGTGCCGGATCTTGATCTTCGCTTTGGCCCCCTCCCTGAACTCTGGTAAAAAATCTCCCACTGGCTGCTCAACACTTTGTATCTTCCCATCTTTGATGGCAATGCCTACCAGCATGCTCACGATGCTTTTGGCCATCGAGAAGGAGTTGCTTCGCGATGTGTCTGCGTAGCCGTCCCAGTACTGCTCATGCAGCAGCGAGCCATCTTTCACAACCAGGAAAGCCACCGATGACAGGTCCCGGTGCAGGCGCGCCAGTTCTTCGGGAACGGGAAGGCGATTGTAGTCTACCGCCTTCGGCCATGGCTGCGCCACTTTCGGCGCAGCCACTACCCGCTGCTCAAAAATCTTGTTATCGTCTATATCTGCTAAGTTATAGAAGGCAGCCGTGTACACATAGTCTTTATCGGCCATATGAATGCCGATGGCCAGCAGCCCCAGCAGCAGTACAGTTCCGACAGTAAAGCGCCTGGCTTTCCGGCTCATATAGCTTTTCTTAGAAGTCGTAGCCCAACGTTACATAGAATTTAGGCCCTGTGCGATTCTCTTCTGCCTGTCCCCAGGCCACATCCAGCTTGCCATATACACCCAGCAAAGTGGTGCGGGCGCCAACGCCATAACCCAGCAGGAAAGGGTTACGGTAGTTGATCACTGTGATGTCAAAGTTGTCGCGCTGCGTCGGGCTGATGACGCCACCCACGACGCGGGTATTGATAGAGTTCTCCCCTGTGAACGGGTTAGCGCCATCGTAGGCAGAACCGGCATCGGCAAAGGCAGAGAGCTGCAGGTTGCGGAAGAAGCCGGAGGCGATAGGGCCGTTGTAGAGATACTGCACAATCGGGATGCGCAACTCAGCGTTGGCCAGCAGATGACGGCTGCCGCTGCGTGCGTTGTAGTTAAAGCCGCGCAAAGGCGTCACGTACTCCAGGTAAAACAGGTCAGCAGGCGAGCCAACCTCCACGTCGTTCAGTTCGGCGGCCTCGTCCTGGTCGGCCAGCAGCCAGTTATCCATACCGCCGATCAGGAACTTCTTTTCGGAGTTGCCGAAGAAAGCGCCATAGCTGATGCGGGTGGCCAGCACAATCTGCCGGTGAATCTTCAGGTAATTCCTGAAGTCGACATAAACCTTGTTGAAGTTGCTGCCCGAACCGTTGAATCCCTTCAGTGACAGGGCCCCGATCTTAAAGCGCGTTCCCTCCAGCATGTTAATGCCGGTCCTTACGCTGTTGTCATATACCAGCTCCACGTTTCCTCCC
>Ga0210040_10005331_pt1 | contig 16435 bp, 11 predicted proteins | sample CryGeyCG12114_NA_FD_185462 | JGI IMG/M metagenome (GOLD analysis project Ga0210040, IMG submission 185462) | Groundwater microbial communities from aquifer - Crystal Geyser CG19_WC_8/21/14_NA (SPAdes) (version 2) | ecosystem: Environmental > Aquatic > Deep subsurface > Groundwater | place: USA... | reverse complement strand
GCGTTTCAAGTTTACTTTCACTGTTCCTTATGAAGGGGGAAAGTTACATAGACATAAAAATTAATTCTCCGAAGCAAACAAACCAACTTGCGCTATGCCTTTGTAATATATTGAGTGAAAAGTAAATGTGACAAAACGTTACCCATGGGACATGCTAGAGGATATAATGAGGATAATATAATGATTAGCACAGTTAATTAGTTAGTTAAGCGGCTCACGCTTAAGACAATGGACATTAGTATACGAGTCACAGGATTCAAGATGATATAGCAACTTTTAGCTGCATCCTACCACATGTTGATCTAACAAATTAACTTTCGTCTCTAGATAGTCATGTGCCATGCATAATGCATGAAAAATGTTTTTTGTAGTCACGGTAGTCTCCATGAAATGTACTAGCTTCTAACTTGAATAAGTTAATATTGAAATAAGCCAGAAAGTCAGTAATAAGAGAAGAGGAAAGATTTAGACTCAAAAATAGATTAAAGGGAAACTATAATGATATCACTAGCAATGTGTCTAGTATAGTCATAGTGAGCCACCTTTGGAAAATAATATTCTTTGGATGTGATGAATTGCTCATATTATGGAAGGGTAGGTCCATGACAATTATTATGGAAGGTGAAACGGGGTTTGTGGACTTGAGGATGCTACGCTCTTTTCGAGTTCTAAGGCCTTTAAAACTCATCTCGAGAGTGCCTAGTGAGTTCCCTTCGTGTAAATTTATTCACGCAGCAAATTTCATGCAATGCAATCCAATTCTGCCGTTCACAGTATTGGGTCCACTGCCCATTACTGTCTCATTGAGCAAATCCTTTCCTCACCCTTTAGAAAACGACTAGCGTATCTAGTGAGATCCACTGATAGAAACTATAGAAGACAGAAATTGTAGCATAGTTAGTGAGTGAGCGAAACGATTCCACAGAAAGTAAAAATAAAATAACCATGTATACGATGAGCGTGAACTTTGTAAGCACAGTAGAGAAAGTATATATTTACTCCATAAAACACGTATTGACTAAAATAGCAGTTGTAGAAAGTATTTTTATGCAGCTGGATACAGTTACTCGTAATGTGTGCTTTCATGTGCACAGCACAGGTTGAAAAAACCTTTTTGACCCAGTAGTAGTGTATAAATTGAAAAAGAAAAAACCTCTGATTCCAACCACACAATGTGGCATGTTTTTTTATTGTAATCACATCAACTTGAGATGTGCGTTCCGTGGTTTATCTCCAATCTGTAGACCACATTTTGCCAGCGAGAAAAAAGAGAGCAACATGCGATATTTATGGCATGTACAGTGACTTACCCGCATACTTTACATATAGAGCTAACTAACTAACTGTAGTTTAGTACTAGTAGAAGCATCAATCAGGGGATGGTTCTACTGGTATGCAGTTGTAGTACAATAAAAATAGTAGTGACTGTAGCGGACGTTTTTTTAAAAAAATGTAGATTCTACGGTGGATATGCTAACTTACTTGTAGTTAGTTAATTGGAATAGAATCATAATTGTATTTTGTTGTAACTAATTCAATTGGTCAGTTTGTTGGTAGTAAATATTTATGGTTATTAGTAGTAGTAGTAGTAGTACATTCTACAGATGGATAAAATGAACATGTAGCGTTGAAAAAATAGAGGTTAGATTGGTTTTTTCCTTCTCTATAGGTTCCTTACGCTGTTTGCTCAAGGAGCAATTGGAGTAGATCTCCGCACATTAAGAGCCATTCGAGTGCTTCGACCACTAAAACTTGTCTCTGGAATACCGAGTACTCCTTTTTTCCAAATAAATTATTAGACTTCTAGTTTTTTTTAGAAATTCTATAGCTTAGCGTATAGCTTGTAGCAGCGTCACAAAATTGAGTTAATGTGTCGCTTTGTAGTCTTCTAGTCTGTAGCTTGTGTACAAGTATAATGCATGGATGATTTTAGTTTGTTTGTAGTCAGTCACACCTTCATTTGTCGTCATTCTTTATGAAATCAGTAGTCTGTTTGTTTTCATTTCGGGTTACACAATTTCTAGTCGCGTGGTTTAATTTTATGATTAATTTATTATTCCTGTTTTGATTGACTCCCCTTTCCTTATTAATTAATTCACATTTTACCTAATCCCCTTTTACTTATTTTAGTAACTGAATTTATGTACCGTAGTCACTGTAGTATCTGTAGAACCCTATTCTTTAGAAACCATGATCCCTAAATGCCAAATCAATTTGTGAGTACTATATCTGCTCATGTGTATTTTGAAAGCACGACCCGTAATTCCTGAATTTGTGTACACATTGTCTATGTACGGCTCTGAGTTTACAAATGGATTTCATGGCATGAAGCTTTTGATTGGATGTATTCATTTCCAATGATTATATTTCACTGCTTGTGTCACACCAGCTTTGAACAAGCGCTATAGCTCTTTTTATGTTTGTAACCTTCTTTTTCTAATATGCTGTGATCTCATATGGGTAGGTTTACAGGTCGTCTTAAAATCAATCATCAAAGCGATGGCCCCTTTACTTCAGATTGGATTGTTGGTTTTGTTCGCTATTGTTATATTCGCTATTATCGGTTTAGAATTTTATTGCGGAGTTTTACATCGGACCTGCTATAGTCTATACAATTTAGGTAACGATGACAGAGATTTTATTACAAAATACTAAATCACACTGTCGCCAACACTACAGTCATAGTGAAAACCCATTATTTGGCATATTTCAGAGGAAATAGTCAGGGAAGGTGAACGTCCCACACCATGTCATTCAGACGACCCTTTTTCAGCTCCGCCAGGAGCTTATGCATGTAATGCTAACGTTTCCATGTGTCAGGACAAATGGGTTGGACCCAACTTTGGTATCACTTCATTTGACAACATTGGAGTTGCTATGCTCACCGTCTTCCAGTGCATCACTATGGAAGGATGGACAGACATTCTTTACTGGGTACATTTCTTAAGCATGAACAAAATGCTTAATACTTACATGCATAAAAAGTTACAACCCAGTTGCTTAACTGAATACAATAGGGGTACACCTGAAGCCTTGTATTTTCGTAGATTTCTACATGGCGTACACATCCCAGCCAATCGGATCAGTAGGTAGAGGTGGTAATCTTCTCTGATTGGCTGGGAGATGTACGCCATGTAGAAATCTACGATAGTACAGGGCTTCAGGTGTACCCCTAATGTGTCTACTGACTAACTATTAACTAAAACGATCATCTACCGATGCTGCTGCTTGCTTGTTGCAGTGTATGATAAAGCACACATATCGTTAAATGCTCCTTTTGCTTGCAGACCAACGATGCTCTTGGGAACTATTTTAACTGGGTTTACTTTGTGCCTCTCATTGTGCTCGGATCTTTCTTCATGCTCAATCTCGTTCTTGGTGTTCTTTCCGGGTAAGTTCCCTTTGAGGGGAATCGAGCATTTCCTCTTCTAATGAATTGTTTCATTTCAACCTTCTTATCTCAAGAGGAGGGCTTTGAAGTTTCATAATAATGACCTTGCTCTATAATAGTTTCTTGCTCTACAGTTTGAAGCTATCTATAATATTTGCTAACTTACTTACTATTGTTAACATACCACTTGAAGTGGATGATAAACGGATTTTAGTCTGTTTGAAAATCGCCTTTCTTTGGCTATTGTATTCATTCAATCACATGATTGATTGCAGTAGCTAGAATTTAGGTTCATTTAGATTTAGATTTTAGATTATTTTTAAATTTTGAATTGAAATAGCCATATATTGATATCCAACATGATTCTGGTGCATAGGGAATTTGCTAAAGAAAGAGAGCGGGTTGAAAATCGTCAAGCTTTTTTGAAACTTCGTCGACAGCAACAGTTAGAGCGGGAACTGAATGGCTACGTGGAATGGATTTGCAAGGCAGAGGAAGTGATTCTTGCCGAAGAGAGGACATCCGAAGAGGAAAAGTTACGCATTATGGATGCGCGCCGGCGCGCTGCAGCAAAGAAGAAGAAATTGAAGGCTTTAGGCAAAAGTCGAAGCACAGACACGGAAGAAGAAGAGGAAGATACCGAGGATGTCGACGATGGTGAGTGACTTTTGTCAAATACGAAAAAACTTAATTACTAGCTTAAATAGTTACATGTTATACGGGTATTAGGGTCACTTTTGTCTTTTTTCTCAAGAAGTAATTACACACACAAGGATTTTTACTAGTGTTCAAAAGACATGGAAAAGTTGGTCAGTCAAGTGGTACAAGAAAAAAATTATGCATTGTGTATCCCTTGTCTAGAAAATTGTAAAAGACGATGAAGACAATTCTTTTCTTATGTTAGCGTTAGACTTAGACTAATATATTATAGTCACTACCAGCTAATGTGAACACTGACGTTTTGACTGAATATACCCTAATATTTATTTGTATAGTTCCACTCAAGAAGACAAAGAAAGGTGAATGGCGTTCCTCGTGGGCATACAAATTCCCTCCTTTCAGGCACACACAGCTACTAAACTATAAAAAATACAAACTTGTATTTTTTCGCCTTTTTTGGAGAGAATTTTGTTTCACTAGAGCTTTGTTTTTTGCATTCTTTTAGCCAAGAGTTGAATTTTTTAGTTGGTTTCATTTGAGTATACCAAAGTGCGTTTATGTTTAGATATAGACCGTATGGGTAGTTAGTTCATTAACATGCATAAGGGTTCTACACCATTTACAACGTTTTCCTTTTGGTGTACGGACTAGAGCAAAACACAAGTAGATCAAATTATACAAAGAGACTTTTTTCACTTAGTCAGCAGGAATATTAGTTTTGTTGCTAGTCAGCGATATTTTATCTGTCACTATCAGAAAGCTTGGTTTCAAACATCAAGTGGACTTTCTCGGTTCTTAGGTAGACTACAAAAGTTGTATAGAAACAGACAGGGCATTTTGTAGATAGAGATAGAGATTAAATAGGATTCTGTACACAGCCGTGTTTATAACGTCATCTCAAATTTTTTATTTCCCTGTTGTGAAACCAGTTGGCAGGTTTTATTCCAGAAGACGAGTGTCAGAGTAGAACTTTCACCTTTCCCTGTAAAAGTTGCGAGTTGCGTATTTGTGAATAGGTAGATAGTAGTCAGTCACACGCTTTGTACTCTGAGAATACTGTCAGTAAATTAAGTTATTGAGGGATGTAATTTTTGGGCATAATGCGATGTAGGTTGCATAGCTAGTAAGAACCAGGCGACATTACTAAAAGTAACTAAGTAAGTTTACTTTATTTTCATTAAATTTTTCATTCTGAAGCCTTCGGTCTGATTTTATATATTGGACAAAGAGTACGGAAGCAGTAATTAGTTGAGCAGAGAAGACTTTTTCTTGCGCATTATTATGAAGCTTTCATTTTGTTTACACAATATATTCTATAGTTGCATGGCTTCTTTGTAATGTTTAGTTGCCAGGTTGTATCCATTTTTTGAGTTTAGTGAAGGGAAACACTATTGTGGGAACAATAATTTTTCATGGGATCAACAATGCATTTATAGCATGTATATAGTGATGTGATGAATAGTAAATACGTACTGGCATGCTTTTATTGGTTTTTTGTGCGAAACGAGTGAAGCACTGTGCTAGTATCGTACTTCATCGTAAATTGTATTGCCCGTCACGATTCATACAGCTATATCAATTTAAGAGAAACTGTAGTAGCTGATTGATGACTAAAATGTTTGTTGTAGTTATTAAAGTTATGCACCCTGTGAATTCTTGAAACGCTCACAGTCTATTCTTTGATCCTTTGAGAAAGTCTAAAGATTTTTTTATCAAAATGTGGCGTTTTTTTATTGCCAAAAAATAAGCGAAAACATTGAAAACAAGAATTGTAAACCGGGGCTAAATTTTTTATTTTAAACGCCCTGTTTCCAACTTTTATGTTTTATCAATTTATGCAAAATAGTATTTTTGAATATAATAAATCACAGGTTTCAATTTTCAAGTAAAATTTTAGCTTTGCCTGACTTTAATCACTACCATACCACATCACAGCGGTAGCTCTCGTAGTCTAGCTCTAGTTTTTGTTGATAGATCAAGTAGCCTAATTTACTAAACATGCTTGTCAGTTTTTGTTTTCATTGTTTTTGAAGCAGTGCTTACTAGTTTTGGTATTTTAGGATTTCCTCGTGCAGCCTACCTTAAGTCCAAAGTGAAGAATCAGGGGGCTTGTCGACGATTTTGGAGAGCTGAAAAACGATTTCGTTTTTGGATTCGACATACTGTGAAGACGCAATGGTTTTATTGGTCTGTCATTATCCTTGTCTTCTTGAACACTGCCTGTGTTGCTGTGGAGCATTATAACCAGCCAGATTGGCTAACTGATTTTAATTGTACGTCAACCTTTTTTTTGCATACATAACCTACCTTATCGTCATACTGTAAACTCACTCTGTAACTCTGTATTTGCTCGCACTTACAAACTATTATTACAACCATACTCCTCTAGATTACGCTGAATACGGTTTCCTGGGGTTGTTCATCTCTGAAATGTTAATCAAAGTGTATGCCCTTGGTCCTCGCATTTACTTTGAGTCGTCCTTCAATCGCTTTGACAGTGTCGTTATTTCTGGGTCCATTTTTGAAGTCGTGTGGTCAGAGTTCAAACCAGAGTCTTCATTTGGTTTCTCTGTCCTCCGTGCTCTTCGTCTCCTTAGGATATTCAAAGTTACAAAATACTGGTCGTCCTTACGTAATCTTGTGATCTCTCTGCTAAGTTCCATGCGTTCCATCATTTCCCTCTTGTTTCTCCTCTTTCTCTTCATTCTCATTTTTGCTCTGTTGGGCATGCAACTCTTTGGTGGTGCTTTCAACGAGCCTGAAGGAACACCGCCGACTAATTTTGACTCGTTCCCTATTGCTCTACTCACCGTCTTCCAGGTCACTGACTTACTTACTCTTACTTTATTTTACTTACTACAAAAGTTGTCTCTCACTCCTTTCAAATCTAGGGGTAAATCCATAGCATCATTCTTTCAACCAATAATCTATCTTTTCATGCCTAGATTTTGACGGGCGAAGATTGGAATGAAGTTATGTACCAAGGGATTCAATCGCAAGGAGGATACCGACACGGAATGATTTACAGTTGGTATTTTATCATCCTGGTACTCTTTGGTAACTATACTCTACTAAACGTTTTCTTGGCTATTGCTGTGGACAATTTGGCTAATGCCCAAGAACTAACTGCTGCTGAAGAAGAACAGAAAGAGCAGGAAGAGGTTAGTTGGTTTTAGCATGCAAACATGTCATTAATTTTGAATTCTGCTAATGGACTGTAGTCATAAGAATGAAGCTTTAATGTGTGTGCTTTTTCGTGGAAAATTTGCAGAAGGAAGCTCTAGGCTTGAATAAAGATTCGGGTCCAGACACTGAAGGTTCCGCTAAAGATGAGGATGGAGATGATGAGCCAAAGGGACCTAAACCTATGCTTCCATATTCTTCAATGTTCATTCTATCACCTACCAATCCGTGCGTGTATTTTACTGTTTAAATCAGGTTTTGGCTGTAGTTGCAGTACGCTCGAATTCATTGGAATTAATGTCAATTTTTGTATTGCTCTCATTTTAGAGTACGACGGGCGGCTCACTGGGTTGTAAATCTGCCGTACTTTGATTTATTTATCATGCTAGTTATTGGCTGGAGTAGTATAGCACTTGCTGCTGAAGATCCAGTAGTTGAGGATTCTGAGCGGAATAAATTTTTAAACTATTTGGATTATGCATTCACTGGAGTTTTCACTGTCGAGATGATACTAAAGGTGAGTAGAAAGGAAACGAAAATATATAGCTTGTGGGTGTAATGTAAGCCCTATCTGTTAATGGTGGGTTAGTTAGTATTAGTATAGAAGCAAGTTTAAATTAATGTACGGTTACCTAAACTACTCATTGCATAATTGATTCTGAGGGTGGACAGAAGAGGTGAGAAAGGAAGTACATTAGTGAATTTATGTAAGTAAGTAATTGTCTCTCACCAGTGATGCACTTTTACACGTGTTACACATGTTGTACATATGTTGTCTCCTGTACGAATATATGCGATGTGGCTTTAACAACATGAAAGATGGTGGACTTGGGCCTTGTTTTACATCCTGGTTCCTATTTACGGGACTTTTGGAACATCATGGACTCCATTGTTGTGATCTGTGCCATCACATCATTCATCTTTCAAATGACGTAAATACTGCTGTCATAATAATTTGTAGAGACGAACAGTATTTTAGAGTTGTTTAAAATCATTGGGCTCTATATGCTACAAACAAGAGTAATATAATATTGCTATGTAAGTTTTGGGTCTGGTCTGGTAATACTGTAATTAATATTTTTATTGATAAAAAACGCTTACGTATGTAGATAACTTTGGAATCCCCCTTGTTGTTAGAACACAACAAGATGATACAGCGTACATTTGTTGTTTCCAGTATGGGTATTTATATTGTTGATGTTTCATACTTTGGGTATAATTAATTTTATGCTTTTTTAATATAATATAGTGTGAGTAAGTATTTATAAACATGTGTGCTAAAATATTACTCTGCTGCTCGATAGAAATTACGCGCATTCTCTGCTGTAAAACTTGATAAAATATTAAACAACATACTAGTGACTACTGCTTATATCCAGCCAGATAGAAGTACAGTATAGCGAAAGCCATTCTAGCTCCATAACTCCAACAGCTTAAAACTCAACTCATATATAGTATTCGCTAATTGAGTTGTAGTCGTCGTAAATAAAGTTCAAAGTAATAGTAATTGGCGTTAAAGCTTTTCGTGGTTTCTTTAAATGGAAATCTCAAACGTTCAAAAGGCTAATTATTTGAACATTTTAGGTTTCTTAAATCCAAAATCGATGAAAACTTTTGATCAATAGTCACGTATAAATCCAATACGCATGCGCAAGCATAATGATGTACGCGTCTTTTGCAAACAAAGAACTACCTGCTACGCATGCGCGCGAAATCAATAACAGTTGCGTTTGAATGTTTGAAATGAATTCAGTTTCCTTTTGACAAATAAATGCAATTAATTTCTAACTTTATTGTTTATAGTTACAACTGCAAGAGTACTTAATTTAACTTGTGTATCTTAAAATTAGTAAAGGCTATAATTTATTTACTATTGCCTACCACTGTAGATTGGTAAGTTAATATTATCCATTATGATTTGAAATCGCCAACATTAAGTTGTCTAGAAACATTATCAAAAATTACTTGATACTTTTTATAGTTAGTGAAAGTTTGCTAAACCTGTCCCTCCTATTAATATTGTTGATTGACATCGTTGTTTGTTTGTATTGTAATTCTATTATGCAAATTTGGGTAAGTAAAGTGAAAGCTGCCGCTCCAGTATACTGTACTGTAACACTATAATAGTTATCACCTGCTGGTTCGAACTAATTCGTAAATGTACAACAGTACAACAGAGTATTTTTTTTTCTTGGCTATAAAATGATTTCGTGTGCGTACTCCATTCGAAAGGAATGATGAGTACAGTAGGGCATAAAGTATTTATTGGGCTTTCATAAACGTTGATTGTATCTGATTATATTAATCATTATGTCGATTTATCATGCGTACACATTAATTTGATTGTTGGTAACTTTATGTACTTGTAGGTAGTAGACTTAGGAGTAGTATTTCATCCCGGATCGTACTGTCGTGACCTGTGGAATATTCTCGATGCTATTGTCGTCATTTGTGCCCTCGTCGCATTCTTTTTCATTGAGTGAGTTGCTATTATGATATGCTTGCCTTTTAGCTGTGTAGATTTTCACTCATACTCACCTGTATTGTCTTTTGTTATATCTCATCGCACATGGTTTTATAATTATGGGAACCCCACGAGTATTGGTTGGCAAACTTTTTGCACCATCTTTTTGTTGCCCTAAAACTATCGCGATTATTCACGTTTTAGCTTGGAATTCGTATTGGTTTGACTGCAGTAGCTCTGGTGGCTCTTATTCCGCATAGTGTTTGTTTTGCACAGCTTGCACCAATATTAAATATCATGTGAATGTTCCACCGTGTTTTGAGTTTTTGCACTTTCCTTTAAAACTGTTTGGGATCTAATATGTATACTGTTGTTGTGCATCGCAATTTTCAGGAATGAAGAAGAGGCTGTGGTCGCAGGCGGTACGCAAAAAATTAGGAGTTCTAAGAAAAGCGATCTAAGCAACAAGCTAAGTACCATAAAATCTCTTCGTGTGCTTCGTGTACTCCGACCTTTGAAAACCATTAAACGTGTTCCCAAGCTCAAAGCTGTGTTCGACTGTGTCGTAAATTCGCTCAAAAACGTTTTCAATATTTTGATTGTATACATACTTTTTCAGGTAAAGGAGTAACTAACTGTATTTTCGGCTACGTTTGTAAATGCGTTTGGGATGTAACTAATGAAAAAAATTTTTTTGCAGTTCATCTTTGCTGTCATTGCAGTACAACTGTTCAATGGCCGTTTTCAATTTTGTACGGATCTTAGTCGACTTACTGCCAAAGAATGTCAAGGCGAGTACTTTGTGGTTGAAGGGCCCGGCCCTCCACGACTGGAGTTGAGAAAATGGGATATTCAAGATTTTCATTATGATGATGTTATGGAAGCTATGTTAACTCTTTATGCAGTGCAATCAGGCGAAGGATGGCCAACGTATGAATGCAATGAATATAATACATTTAGGAAGTCTAAATCGGTGGAATTTTGTGGATGGTAATCTTTTTTTTAATTATCAGTGTTTTGCAAAACTCAATGGCAGCAACATGGGAAGATATTGGGCCACAGCCACATTACAGGATAGAAATGTCTTTGTTTTACGTTGTGTACTTTATTGTCTTCCCCTTTTTCTTTGTGAATATTTTCGTTGCCTTAATTATTATCACGTTTCAAGACCAAGGCGAGGCTGAGCTGCAGGATGGTGGAATTGATAAAAATCAAGTAAGGTCTCAAATCATTTCTGTTAGTTTTATATGAATATTATAATGTAAGCACAAAATCTAATTTGATACATTGTTTATATTTCAGAAATCATGCATTGACTTTGCGATTCAAGCTCGACCTTTGGAACGTTACATGCCCAAAGACCGAGACTCAATCAAATATAATATTTGGCGAATGGTTGCATCTACACCGTTTGAGTATTTTATCATGATGCTCATTGTTCTCAACACATTACTTCTGATGATGAAGGTAAGCCCAAAAATCGCTCAATTACTCTTTGATATTCTTTGCATTATACTGTATTGAGAACTTATTAGTACTTTACACGTCAAAATAGTCAATCACTAGTCTCTGAAGCAAATATTGCATTTCACTAAATTCTTTTAGTAGTGAATTCGAATTATATTTGAATGTACGAATATATGTTATTAGAAAACATAAGAGTTTTGAACATGCAGAAAATTAATAATGATAAATGCACCTACCTAATGCATGAAATAAATGCATGAAAAAATTAGAATTGCATGAAACGTACATTGTGGCATGGCGAGTGAACTGATTTAAGACTACTGCATGCGATTGTTGTGGGTTCCATGTAACTTTTTTCGACTGTTTGCATCAAGATTGCAATAAAGTAAGAAAAAGATTTCACTGCTTCATAAATTCGCATCTTTGCACCAACGCTCTGGAATGATCAAGTGATGATTGCTGTAGATTTACTTTTTCAAATCCAATTTTTTCAACATTTACTTACAACACTTCTGCTATCAATTTAAGAAACAATAGTTTTGTTTTACAAAAGCTTTCAGTGGATGTGACTTTCTTTTACTGCATTCAACTGCACGTCCATAGAAGACTGTGCTCATATAAAAAAGCAGACTATACGCTCTGACTTCAAATTCTTCTACTGGACTGCGAGTTTTAGTTGCTCTCACAAAACTACTGATAAGTTTTACAATTTAGTTTGAATGAATAGTTTTAGACTATTAGCTTAGTCTCGTAGCCTTATAGTTTGTAGTCTTGCATCCAAAAATGTAGAGTAAACCAAACCAGGAAAGCTTTTAATCTTTCGAGTCTTACACGTTAAACTTGATTTACGTTGACCTTAATCATGTATAGCCAGATAAACTTGTAAAATATTTGACGGCATGCTCTTAGTCTAATAGTTTATCAATCATAAGCCGTAGTGGTACTTACTTGCATCAAATTGTAGGTTAGTATAACTATAGTTTAGTGCACCAAAACTAAGTACAGTACTAGTCTAATAGTTTTATTTAGTTAGTTAATTAGTTTATAGCAGTAGATTGAAACACGAGTCTTTAAATATAGCGGGTTGATGAATGCGTATAATTCATTAATCTCATAGTTCTAGTTGCTGCAGCATGAACACAATGATACTTACTTAGTTTTCAAAGACGGATTGAATTTTTTACGGCTAATTCTTTTGAAATACAAACTAAGAGTTGCTTGCCTAAGATTTTTCTGTAGTTAAACTCCAGCGCTTTACTTTCTCTACGTTTTAGCTTGCAGCACCCTAATCGAGAAATCAATAGTGACATTTCAAAACGTGGGAGTTTATAGCGACGACATTGTGTGAACTTATGTGTTATGTAAATGTATTCTAACATGTTGCATACATCATCATAAGCACACCAGTGAGTAAGTGAAAATTTAGGATTGGCAATAGGAAATGCTGCATGGATGGCATTGTAGTTTTAGTAGTGATGATATTTCTGTGTTGTAGTATTCGTTGAACGGTAAAATTTTCATTAATTCACTGAAATGAAAAAAAAGGAAATAATTAGGTGGTCATGCGTTTGCGTTTCATTTCATGTAGTAAAATTGTACATTATTGCTAACAATATTGCGCTGCGCGCTACTACACAATAAAACTTTTAGTTTTTTGAACAATTTACTGCAAATAATTAAGATTTGAATGAACCCTAGCCACATTTTTTCACTTTGGTGGATATGAATTAATAGTATCATCGTCAGAGTGACAACTACCAGTCCATGCTTCACTATATGAATACAGCGTTTACTGCCCTCTTCTTTGTGGAGTGCGTTCTCAAAATCGTCTCGTTTGGAGTCAAGGTATTTTTCAATTCCTGGTCACCAGGAGAAAACCAACCCGTTAAACCTTTTTTTATTCCTTTTTTTAACTCTCCGTTTTTAATTGATTGTAGACAAAATCCTTACATACATTTTTTACGGGAAAAGTCAGTACTTACCAATAATTTTTACATCGAAAAGTTATCCAATATTATTGTAGTTTAGTTTTTGAGAGCATTGTCTCCTGACTCCGGTAGTCTTGGTTAAACGCGCTGCTAGTGTTGCTACATGTTGCAATCAATGTTGATACTCCTATATGTGACTACAAACGAACCATTGCTTGCTATTGCTCCAAAACGTCAATGTTTTTAGAGAAACGAAAACTGAAACTGAATTTTCATTTATATATTGGACTCGCAAATTGCTTTTGAGGTTGATTTTCTTTGGACAGACGAGCCAGAGATAATTTCAGTGCTTTGATATGACTCAAATGATTTTGCAAAAATCGTAGCGTAGTGAACTTCTCTTTGTATCAACCCATTTGGTTATTTTTGACTATTGTCAGTTAGGTCATAATAGCTTCTCTTCAGAACACCAATATGACTCCACATTTCCAGTTTTCCAGATAAATTTATATTCAGATCTAATGCATTAAAACTGGAGATTAGTCCCGTGCTCTATAGAAATTTTGGGATGAATTAGTGGTGAATTTTCTATTGTACGGATGAATTAATAAAGCTAAGAAGTTTTTGTGTAACTGCATTGCTTTTTTGCAGCTTGACAAGCTTCAAAGCTGTTGTGGTGGGGTTTGAGTAGTATTGAGTATTGATTGAGCTTTACAAATTCCTTCTATTTCTACCGTTTCTAAATGTCGTGTGCTATCTACAACTGTACACAAAACGTTTTCTTTTCGTTTAATTTCTTACCTCTATAGCTTTCTTTGTATAGATCAATGCTTGGAATAGAATTAAAAGAAACTTTCTAATTTATAGCAATAAATATCTTGATTTTTTAGGCTTTGCTGCAATGTTGTTTGAATGTTTTTCTTCAAACATAAAAATACTTGCTTTTGCTTTTTGCACCCAGTTGTTAAAACTTTTACATGTCCAGAGTGTGCTTTGTTGTGAGCTAGTGAGTGACTTGGCAGTGGAAAGCTCCATTGATGCATCGTTCTGAAAGTGCAGGCATGTTGGTAAATGAACTAATGCATGCTGTATGTATGTGACTTTGACTGTAAGATAAAGACAAATAATTGAAAGTTGTTCAAGAAGAATCTATACTTTCACCTCGACATTTGTATATGCATGCATTATTTGATTTATCTTCTATGATAGAAATCGAATATAGGCGTTCTGTACATGTCTTTGCACTTTACATGCACCAATGTAATTCGTAGAAAGAGATTCCCAGGTCTCAATAGTCAGTTGAAGTGTTCGGAATAGCAATATGAAAGTGTGAGTGAAATTTGATGTTGTCTCGAAAGTATACATTATTATTATGAATTATATCAAGTATCTAGCTATGTTTGTAGGTTTTTTTTGTGGTAAAAGTAAAGGAATTGATAATGTTTGTATTGGGATTCCGAATATCTTGTGTAGAACAGTCTCTAAAGAAGTTATTATCGTATGAAAAGATATTGATGAGCTTTTCATGTGAAACCGTTGCAAAGCTTACATGAAACTTAGAACTTTTCCTCCCGTATTTTATTGTCTAGTACCATCGCGCTCCAGATGAGTATGAAGACATTCTCACATACGTGAATTTAGCACTTACAATGTTCTTCTCAATGGAGTGTATACTCAAAATTATAGCGTATGGATTCAAGGTAATGTTCCATCCTTTTTGTGTGTCTCTGTCTGAAATATATTTTTTACTGTCTATATGTGTTTAGTTGGCTCCCTAGGAGTATATGATTACTTATTTTATTCCCAATTTCAGTTTTCATTTTTAAAAGTGTAGACCAACCATGTGTATAGTTGCCAACTTAGGGTATTATGTGTGCTTCGTGTTTTCCAATGCCACTTTTATTATTATTACCTTTACCATTCTTAAGCATTGTAGTTTAATATTCGGACCCTTCTAAATATTTTGTTGTCAAATTGCTGTTTAGCTCTTCTAGTCTGACTCCAACACTTGTCTTAGATATTAGAGAGAGATAATCTGATTAGAAAAAGCTATCTTTGTGTTTTTTATTCAGAAACAATATGCCAAACTTTCCATGTGCTTTTGTTTCAAGTATGTTTCCAGTCGGAGTCAGTGAGATTTATTAAGAACCAATTGCTGGGACTTTTATTTATTAATCATTAATGAAACAAGATTGGTTTTCTCTTCTTTTTTATCTCCCACTTTTACCCTAAATCATGTTTAAAAACTCACTTTTTTTTGTAATCTTATTGGGCTTTTACTAATTGATTTGTTCAACACTTTTCAGAATTTTTTTAAAGATCGGTGGCATGTTTTCGATTTCATCACTGTCATTGGAAGCATTATTGACGCCCTTGTTATGGAATTCGGGGTATGAAACTTTTACATGTTAAGGAAGATTGCAAAATATAAACTCTTATTTTAAACAACTATTCCCGATTTTTAGCAAAATTTTATCAACTTGGCCTTTCTCCGATTGTTTCGAGCTGCCCGTCTTATCAAGCTTTTGCGACAGGGCTACACCATCCGAATCCTGCTGTGGACATTTATACAGTCTTTCAAAGCATTGCCATATGTTTGCTTGTTAATCGCCATGTTGTTCTTCATCTACGCTATCATTGGAATGCAGGTGAGTCTTGTTAAAACTTTAAAAATTGCTCTAACCGTTCAAACGAAAACAAAATATTTGACTAGGTATTGACTTAACTAATTCTACAGTAGTATTTAAATTGGAGATAGAGCGAAAAAGATTTAGATCTTGTAGTTTTAATAGTTACCAATGCATACCTAACCTACCTACCTTACTCACTGGTATACTAACTACCTACCAAGGTATTCATACAAATTGTGTTGGGTCAAGTGTAGGTTTTCGGGAACTTGAACTTTGATCCAGACCAATCCATCAACCGTCATAACAATTTTCAGTCCTTCTTTGCTGCCTTACTTCTACTTTTTCGGTGATTAATCCGCCATTTGAACTTCAGTAACCAAACATCTCTCTATCTGTAGTTTTAGATTGAATGAGTAGTAGTCGATGTAGACTGTAGAAATCATTAACAATGATCATTAGCTATAGTAATAGTCTCTTAGCGAGTAGTGTCGTCCTCGACATCCGTTTAGTCATTGTTATAGTCAATGTTAGCATCCGCAGCAGCGTAGTAGTTTTGTAGCTTTCCACATTACATCTCTACTGGATTCATCCAAACTGTTGATCCTAATCAACTATAATGTACAATTTCTTATGCTTTCCTCTGGGAAACTTAACACGCTGAAATTAGCTCTTATGCAAAACTAGTCTAAATTAGGTTCAAATTAGTCTCAGC
>Ga0210040_10005330_pt1 | contig 16436 bp, 11 predicted proteins | sample CryGeyCG12114_NA_FD_185462 | JGI IMG/M metagenome (GOLD analysis project Ga0210040, IMG submission 185462) | Groundwater microbial communities from aquifer - Crystal Geyser CG19_WC_8/21/14_NA (SPAdes) (version 2) | ecosystem: Environmental > Aquatic > Deep subsurface > Groundwater | place: USA... | reverse complement strand
GGGCGCCCTCCTGTCACCGGCCGAGGCCGCCCGCCTCGACGGGTTCGTCGCGCGCCAGCTGGACGAGCGGCTCCTGCGCGGGTCCGACCTCGTGCTGGGGCTGGCCCGGGAGCACCGCCGCGCCGCCGTCTCCCTGGTCCCCGCGCGCCAGCGGCGCGTGCTCACGCTGCGGGAGCTGGCCCGGGTCAGCCGCGCGCTCGAGCCGGACGGGCACGTCGAGCCGGCGGACACCCCCGCCGGGGCGTGGGCCGCCCTGCTCGGCGCGGCCGGCCCGATGCGCGGGCCGACCGCGCCCGCCGACCCGGCCGAGGACGACGTCGCCGACCCGCACCGCCGGCCCGCGGCCGAGTACGAGCGCGCCGCATCGGTCATCCGGCAGGCGGTCGACGACGTCGTGCGCGCCCTGCCCCTGCGCTGAGCCTGCCCCTGCGCTGGACCCTGCGCCGGCGCTGAGCCGGATCAGCGCCACCAGCGGCGGCGCGGGGCCGGCCGGAGGGCGTGCTCGCCGGCCGGCCGTGCTCCTCGGCCGCGGGCGGGCCGCTCCGCGCCCTCGTGCCGTCCGGCGAGCACCGCGTCCAGGGCCGCGAGGCCGTCCTCGCGCTGCCGGGGGACGTCGTGAGCCCGGACGTCCGGGACGGTGTCGTCCGTGGCCGGTGTGGTTGTGAGCAGGGCCTGGTCGACCCGGGCCTGGTCGGCGGAGGCCCCGGTCTCCGGGGCGTCGGTGACCGGAGCCTCGGTGATCGGAGCGCCGTAGCCGTACCCGTAGCCGTACCCGTAGCCGTAGGGGGAGCCGGCGCCCTTGGCCGGGACCATGGACAGGATGCCGCCGAGGACCCGCCCGTCCACCGAGCGCAGGCGCTCGAGGGCCTTGGTCAGCTGGTCGCGCGTGGTCTTCCCGTGCCGCACGACGACGATCGCGCCGTCGACGTGGCGGCTCAAGACCGCGGCGTCCGTCACGGGCAGCAGCGGCGGGGAGTCGATGACGACGACCTCGGCGCGCCCGCGCAGGTCCTCCACGAGCTCGGCCATCTGGCGCGAGCCGAGCAGCTCGGAGGGGTTCGGGGGAATGGCGCCGCTGGGCAGGACGGACAGGCCGGAGGTCCCGTAGGGCTGCAGGACGTCGTCGAGGTCGGCCTGGCCCGCCAGGACCGTGGTGAGCCCAGCGGCGCTCTCGAGGCCCAGGTACTCCGAGACCTTGGGCAGGCGCAGGTCGCCCTCGACGAGGATCGTCGGCACGCCCGCCATCGCCAGGGTCAGGGCCAGGTTCACCGAGGTGGTCGTCTTCCCCTCACCGGGCACCGAGGAGGTGACGACGACGACCTTCTGGGGGTTGTCGAGGTCGACGAACTGCAGGTTGGTCCGGATCTGGCGCAGGGCCTCGGACTGCGGGGTGTTGGTGTGCCCGGCGACGAGGACGGACGCGCCCTCCTTCTCAGGGGTGAAGAGCGTCGAGCCGAGGGCGGGCACGCCGAGGGCGGCGACGTCCTCGGTCGTCCGGACGGAGGTGTCCAGCAGCTCGCGCAGCACGGCGACGCCGACCCCGGCGGCCAGCCCGACCAGCAGGCCGAGGGCGAGGTTCAGCGGGACGCGGGGGGAGATCGGCGCGTCGGGCACGAGCGCCTCGCGGGTGACGCTCACGCGGACGGGGCTCGGGCCGTCCCCGGCCGGCTGCTCGAGCTCGGTGATGGTGGCGACGAAGGACACGGCGACGGCGTCGGCGATGTCGGCCGCGACGGCGGGCTGCTCGTCGGTGACCGTGACGTCGATGAGGACGGTGTCGAGGGGCGCACTCGCCGTGATGCGCTCGGCCAGCTCGACGGGCGTCGTCTCCAGGCCGAGCTGGGAGATCACCGGTCGCAGCACCGCCGGGCTCGTGACCACGTCGCTGTAGGACTTGACCCGCTGCTGGGTGAAGCTGCTGCCCTGCAGCAGCGCCGTGGCGTCGTCGCCGCCCTGCGTGGAGACGAAGAGCTGGGTCGTCGCCTCGTACCTCGGGGTCATGAGCGCCGTGGTGAGGGCGGCCGCGACGAGCGCCACCAGGGTCGCGGCGGTCACGAAGCGCCAGCGCTTGCGGAGCACGCGCAGGTAGTCGGTCAGGTCCATGAGGGCTCCTCGCGGTCGGCGGCGGGGGGACGCAGGCGTCACCCGTCTGCGAGCCCTATCGGCCGCACGGGTGACGGGCTTGAGCCCTCGATCTCACGTTCTGTCGTCGTCGGCCGATGAACTCGTCCCCCGAACGGGCTCAAGAGGTCGTGAGCCCCTGCCGAGGAGGTACCCGGGGCCGCTGGTGGAGCTGCTCCGGGAGGACAGGGGACCGGACGTGAGCACGACGACCGAGGCGCGCGACGCGGTGCGCGCGCTCCCTCGCCAGCGCGACGCGGAGCACCGCCGCGCGGCGAGGTCGGCGCCCCAGCTCTGCGTGCGCCGTGCGGCGCTGCTGAGCGACGTGCTCGCCGTGCTGGCCGCCGTGGCTCTGCTCGGCGGACGCGGCGCGGCCGACGAGCTGGTCGTCTTCGGGCTCGCACTGCTCGCCGGCCTCGGTGCCGCGGGGCTGCACCGGGCCCGGCTCAACCTGTCGGTGCTCGACGAGCTGCCGGCCGTCCTCGTGGTGGCCGCGGCCGGTGCGGGCGTGACGGCGGTGGTGGGCGCGCTGCTCGGACTCCCCGGGCTCGACGGGTCGCTCGTGCTGCGCATGGTCGGCGCCGTCCTCCTCGTGCTGGCGGCCCGGGCGACCGCCTACGCCGTCGTCGGCCGCGCCCGGCGCTCCCGGCGCGTCACGCACCCGACCCTGGTGGTCGGGTGCGGCGGCCTCGGCACGCAGCTCGTCGAGGTGCTCGGACGGGGGACGCACGGCCTGGAGCCGGTCGGCTTCCTCGACGACGACCCCCCGTCGAGCGACGCCGAGCGCCCGCTCCCGGTGCTGGGCCGGCTCGAGGACCTGGCGACGGTGGTGGAGCGGACCGGCACCGACACCGTCGTGCTCGGCTTCTCCAACGCCCCCGAGCGCGTGGTCGTCGACGTCGTGCGGGCCTGCCACCGCCTGGACGTCGAGATCTTCACCGTGCCGCGGTACTGGCAGGTGCACAGCACGCACCGGCTCGTCGAGGTGGTCCACGGCATCCCGCTGGTGCGGCTGCGCCGTCCGGCCTTCCGCTCGCCGACGTGGCGGCTCAAGCGAGTCATGGACGTCCTCGGTGCCGGGGCGGGGCTGCTCCTGCTGTGGCCGCTCATCGCGGTCTGCGCCTTCGCCGTGCGCTGGGAGGGCGGTCCTGGCGTCCTGTTCCGCCAGGTGCGGGTCGGCCTCGACGGGCGCGAGTTCGAGCTGCTGAAGCTGCGGAGCCTGCGGCCGGTCGACGAGGGGGAGAGCTCGACCAAGTGGTCCATCGCCGCCGACGACCGCGTCGGCCCGGTGGGCCGCTTCCTGCGGCGCACGTCGCTCGACGAGCTGCCCCAGCTGTGGAACGTCCTGCGCGGCGACATGTCGCTGGTCGGACCGCGTCCGGAACGGCCCCACTTCGTCCAGCGGTTCACCGCCGAGCACGAGGACTACCTGTGGCGGCACCGGGTGCCGTGCGGGCTGACCGGGTGGGCGCAGATCAACGGCTTGAGGGGCGACACGTCGATCGGTGAGCGAGCGCGCCTGGACAACTTCTACGTCGAGAACTGGTCGCTGTGGTCGGACGTCAAGATTTGCGTCCGCACAATGGGTCAGGTGCTGCAGCGCGGCGGCGCTTGAACGTCCCCAAGACGCCGATGGCTGACGGGCCCGCTCTTCGCACGAGCATGCCTCCGCAGTGTGATTTCTAGAGGTAGGGGCAGTTGATCTTGACCATGCAGTTGTCAGTCCTCGGTGTCGTCATCGCAGCAGCGCTCGTCCTGCTCACGGCAGCCATGTCTGCGCGCAGGGCGCCGTTGCTCATGGCAGCCGCTCTCCTCGTCAGCCTCTGCGTCGCACCGGTGCTGCTCACCGACAGGGCCATCGACTTCCACGTCGGCATCGCCGGCGCAAAGCCCGAGCTGCGGAGCTTCACCGTGGTCGTCGCTGTGCTGCTCGTGGCGCTCTTCCTGCAGGCGCCTTCGGGCCCCAGGTCGGTCGACAAGGCGCACTGGTTGCTGCTCCTGTGGCTTGCAGTCGGCACCCTCTTCTTCTGGCCGCAGTCTCCTCTGCTCGCGGCGGGCCTCGTCCACCTCGTGACCGCCGTCGGGGCCGGAGCGCTCGGTCTGGCTCTCGGGCGGAGGCTGTGCGTCGACGTCACGCTCGTCAGAGGGCTGGCCGTGGTCCTCGGAGCAATCGTCCTGATCCAGGTCGTCGTCACAGCCCTGCAGGTCGTCGGAATCCCGGTCAACGCCATGGGCGCCTCCGAGGAGGCGTTGATGGGACTTCGTGCGAACGGCACGAGCAACCACCCGAACAACCTAGGCAAGATGCTCTTGCTGCTGATGACCTTCGCCCTCCCTCTGACAGGCAGCACAGACGCCACCACTCGTCGTTGGGCGGTGATCGCTGTTGTAGGAGCTCTGCCGCCGCTCGTTCTCGCACAAGGCCGGGCTAACGCAGCTGCCGCGGTTCTCATGCTGCTGCTGTGGTGCAGGTTCCGGGTCCGCGTCTTCTCACCTGCCGCACGCCTGCTGCTCCCGTTCACCGCTCTCGTGATGCTCGCGGCGTCGGCTGGTGTCCTGGTCCAACGTTTCATAGAAGATCCGCGCGGTGGAGTGAGGGGCGAGATACTCGCGATCGCGGGCAGGCTGTGGCCCGAGGCGTACGTGTTCGGGTTGGGTCCGAATCAGTACACGTCCGTGGTCGGCCCCACCTTCGGCTCCTACATCCCGGTGCACAACTCGTTTGTGCTCGCTGCGGCAGAGATGGGTGTCGTCGGTGCAGTCCTGCTCTTCGCGCCATGGCTCAAGGCCCTCGTGCAGAGCTGGTCACGACGCCGCGCTGAGGGATATGACGGCGGTGCCGCGGCCGCTCTGCTGGCTTCGGCCCCCGGGCTCGCCCTCGTCGGCATGACCGGTTGGGGGCTCCTGGGGACGTCGATCCTGCCTCTGTGGTTCCTGACCACCGGTCTGCTCGTCGCCACGCGCGACGTCGTGCAGAGGCGCACTGCCCTGGGGGACGGCGACGAGCAGCACGGCTCACCGCAGGCCGACGTCCGCACGGGCCTCCTCGCGGATGCGCCAGGGCTCGCCAGCGACAGCGGTCCCGGCCCGAACGCGACCACTGCCCTACGAGGCGAGAACTAGTGCCCGACCAGGCGACAGCGCTGTCAAGCGGCGAGATCTTCCCAGGGAGGTCGTGCTCCCGCCTCTGATGGGTCTCAGGTGGGCGAGCAGCTCTCGCCGTCTGCGAAAGTGGTGCGGCTTCTCGACCCGGGCGGGTATCGCGACGGACAGCTTCGGCTGGTGGCAAGGAGCGGCGATCGAGGACGTCCCCAGGCGACAGAGGGACGAAGACCCCGTCCCGGCGTGGTCGCCGGTGGCGCACCTCGCCCGCGAAAGGGCTGCCGGACCACGGCGTTGACGAACGTGCAGGGCCGGGATCCCAGCCCGCGTGGGACGGGCCGGGCAGCCGCCGACGTCACCGCATCGTGCCTACGACGACGTCCGGCCTGGGAAGGGCCAGGCGCGACTCCGTCCGCCATTCGATGGAGTACCCGACGAAGCGGTGGAGTCGTCGTCCTCCGAGCGCACAGAGGGGAGCTCTGCCGTGCGCGATGGGTGCTCGGGGGATGTCGGTCAGCGACGACTCGTCCGAGCCGCGACCGTCCGTGCTCGGCGCAGTGGTCGCGCAGCGACGCTCACAGGCGCTCGCCTCCAGCGACGCGCGACGCGGTAAGAGCGCACGCCGGAACGAGCTCGACCGGCCAGCTCAGGCCCACCTGGACGGACGTGGTGGATGAGGAGCCGCTGGCTGAAGACCGCGCCGCCGCGAAGCGCGTCGAACAGCGTTGGCCAGCAGGACGTTCCGAGATCGAGGCCGGTGAACCAGCGGGCCGGCCAGCGGTGATCGAGGCGCTAGTACGAGCCGTCGGGCCCCGGCACACGAACCGACGGGATCGATGTCGCGGCGACGCCTTCAGCGGATTGCGCCTTGTCCTGCCCGGTGCGCCTGCGGCTAGTACGCCGCCGCCTAGCGCAGTCGTCTCCACGACCCCCCGCTCGAGCAGGAGGTTGCGGCGGTGCAGCTCAAGCGGTGCGGGCGGGGTCGTCGGCGATGACGCCAGGACCGTCCCTGCCAGGCAGCAGGCCGTGCGTGCCGGGACGTGGGATGGGCACGGGAGCGGCGCGGACGCCAGCGGCACTCCTCGGCACCAGGGGCCGGCGAGCACCCCATCGTGCCTCGGGCCTCGCCGTCATACAGCCGTCGTGGTGCCGGTGGCGACGAGAGGTGCGTCGACGTGCGTCGACTTAGGGCGGTGGGCCCGCTCGAGCAGCCCGAGGACCAGCGCGAGGAAGAGGATCGCTCCGGCGAGGAGCCAGACGAGGCCTGCGACACCCAGTCGCTCCGGCGTGAGGAGCATCGCAACGGTCGCGAAGGCGCCTGAGGCGGCGAGAGAGGCTGACGGGAGCACCCACGTGCGCTGCCGGCGGAGGGTCTCGGCCGACTGTCGGTAGTAGGCCGTCAGGGCCGCCGTGGCGCCGACGGCGCCCGCGATGGTGCTCGGGCTGACGAACGCGACGTCCCGCACGTTGACACCGATGCTGACGAGCATGACGGCCGTCGCACCCGTCGCACCAAGTGCCACGTAGAGGGGCAGCAGCGACGGGCGTCGTCTCGGCGACCCGTCGCCTGCCGTCTGCACCTTGACCGCCAGCACGCCCTGCCCACTCGACACGAGTGTGAAGGCGGCTCCCAGCACGAGCGCCGGCACGTGCGCCTCGAGCAGCAGCTCGTCGTCGCCCGTGATGACCGGTAGGAGGCGCACGCCCTGCATGAGGACGGTGAAGGCGAGCAGGTGGAGGACCAGGGCGGTGCTCGGTGCGACGGCGTAGACAGCTCGCCGCGTGACCGCGCGGATTGAGGACCCGTAAGCCCTCGTCAGGCACAGGAGCATGAGGAGGGCAGCCAGGGACACGAACGAGAAGACGACGGCCCCAGGGCGCTCCGCGATCTCGCCTGCCCCGAGGAGCAACCACGTGAGAGGGGCCAGCGGAGCGACGGCGGCTCCGGCGAGTGCGAGGGTGAGCCTGCCGTCGATGCGAGCGAGCTGGGAGACCAGCACAGCCGTCGCGATCGTCGCCGCGCACGTCGTCGCAAGACCCGGCGCGGTCAGCCGAGGGATGACCAGGACGATCAGGACGCCCGCGCAGCCCGCGACGAGGCACGTGAGGGCAGCGATCGAGACGTGTCCACTCCACGGCCCGGGTGTCCGACGCTCGTCCGGCTGCGTGTGACGGAAGAAGTTGGGGAGCGTGTAGGCAATACCCAGCGTCATGGGCAGTGACAGAATGCTGGCCATGGTGAGCACTTCAACCGCGACCACGCGCAGCTCAGGGCGGGCCACGACCTCGAGCGCCATCCAACCGACCAACGCGAGTGCCGCGGACGCCAGCTGCACGAGCACGAGGCTGACGTCTCGGCCCGCTGCACGCCTCACCGCCGTCGACGGCGACGCGACATGACCTTGTCCGCGTACTGGTGGGACCCGCGACGATCGGCGAGGTCGCTGACGGGTGAGCTGCTCCAGCATGCGTCCTCGTGGCTGTCGATCGCCGCCCGCGGTGGGCAGCTGTTGAGGAACTTCGGGGACGAGGTCGGACCTCTCATCCTCGAGGCATCGGCAGGTCGACGCGTCACCTGGAGCGATGTCGCCTCGGCGGATGTCGTCAGCGTCGGCTCCGTGCTGCAGCGCTATCTACGGGCTCGTGGACGCGGCGTGGTGCTCGGCTCCGGCCTGCGCGACGGCGAGGCCCTGGCGGTCGACGACGAGGTCGCCGCCCGCATCGCCTTCGTCCGTGGACGCCTGACCGCGCGAGCACTGGGCTTGCCGGCGAGCAGAGCCGCCGGGGACCCTGGACTGCTCGTCCGTAGCCTCCTGCCGACTCGCAGGCGCCTCCGCTCGGGAGTCCTCGTGCTTCCGCACTTCATGGAGTACGGATCTCGTTCCACGAGGAGGGCCTTGAACTTCTTCGTCTCGGCTGGGCACACGGTGACCCACCCGGCCCGACCTCCGCTGGAGGTTGCGGAGAGCGTCGCGCGCGCAGACCTCCTCCTGACGTCGAGCCTCCACGGGATGGTCTTCGCCCACGCCCTGGGGACGCCTGTTCAACTGGTCACCTTCGGGGAGTCGCCCGTGCAGCCGCCGTTCAAGTACCGCGACTACCTGAGCGTCTTCGGTGTGGACGCGCAGGCGTCGAGCGTCCACCAGGTGGCCCGGGAGGGGACTGACGACATTAGGGCGCGTGCTGAGTTGGACGCCGCCCGGGTCGACGTCGCGATCGACGACGTCGTCGACGACCTGACCCGACGGATGGGGGCGATCTGGTGACTGCGTCGGCGTGGGGCGGAGGCGACGAGGCTGGGAGGGACCGGCGGAGAGTGCTGTTCGTGGCACCGTGGGTGCCGTCCCCCGAGAGGCCGCGCAGCTTCGGGCTCCTCAAGATCCTCTCGGCCCGGAACGACGTGGTCGCCGTCGTGCTCACCTGGGGCGACGACGACGACGAGGCCGCTCGACGCCTGGAACAGCTTTTCCCGATCCGGGTGTTCACCGTTCGCGCAGGCCGACGCGGGGGCGTACTCCGTGCGCTGCGAGCTGTTCCCAGCCGCCGCTCACTGCAGCAGGCCTACGTCGACGTGCCGGAGTTCCGCCGGGTCGTGGCAGCGCGAGCAGTCGAGCACGACCCGGACGTCGCCTACTTCAACGTTCTGCGCAGTGCTCAGCTCTTCGACGCGGTAACGGCGGAGGCGGCGGTGATGGATCTCGACGAGATCCGCAGCGACTACTACCGCCAGCTGGCCCGCGACTCCCGGAACTGGACCTGGCGAGCCATCGCCGCAGCGGAGTCACGGCGGATGCGACGCGCCGAGGAGCACATCTTCAGCGCCTTCACACGGGTCCTCGTCTCCTCACCCGTTGAGCTCTCGACGGGCCGGCCGCAGGTCGCTCTGGTGCGCAGCCCCCACGCGCTCACCGGGGGGAAGCGCGAGCCGCGGCCTCCGCTGGGGCGCCGGCCTGGCCCGCCGACGGTCCTCTTCGTCGGCAGGCTGTCTTACCGCGCCAACGTCGAAGCACTGCAGTGGTTCGTGCGATCCGTCCTGCCGGACCTCCGCGACCGGACGCCAGATGTCCGACTCCTGGTCGTCGGACGGGGCGCGGGACGATCAGTGCGCGAGCTCGCAGGCGGGGCGGTGGAGCTCGTGGGGGCTGTCGAGGACGTCACGCCCTACTACCGATCGGCGGACGTGGCGATCACGCCGATCTACGTCGGCACAGGCGTGCAGATGAAGCTCATCGAGTCACTCGCCGTCGGGGCCCCAGCAGTCGTCTCCGACGCCGCCGCGTCGAGGGCCGGCATCACGGGCGGGGAGGCGAGGGTCGTTGCGAAGGACACCGGCGCATGGGTCGAGGCCATCGCTGGCCTCTTGGAGGACGTGGTGGGCGCAGAAGAGCTAGGGCGTCGAGGTCAGCGATGGGCCATGGACAACTACTCCCCGCGAGCCATCGAGAGCCAGTTCTCCTCCGCGCTGGACGAGCTTGGCCTCTGAGTTGATCGAGAATCCGAGAAGGCGACTTCCGTCGGCCTCCTGACGTGCCTCGAGGTGGCGGCGGAAGCGCGTTCCACCGCCACCTCGATGTCTCGCCGGCGACGTCAGGCGCGCGCGCGCTTGCGTCGGAGCGCGGTGGAGCCGACGGCCGCGCCGCCGACCACGACGAGGGCGACGGCCGCGCCGACCTGGAGGCCCAGGCCGTCGACGCCGGTGTGCGCGAGCTCGTCCGCGGAGCTCCCCGTGCTGGCCGCGCTGGCCGTGCGCACGGCGCTGCGGGAGACCTGGGAGCCGGCGGCCGAGCCGCCGTGCATGGTGGCGCCGTGCGAGTCCGACCCGCTGGAGCCGTTCGCCGACCCGGAGCCACCCGTCGAGCCGGAACCGCTGTCGGAGCCCGACTCGTCGTCGGAGTCGTCGTCGGAGACGGCCTCGCCGGTGACGGTCACGGTCGAGGTGAGGGTGCGCTCCTCGCCGTTCACGTCGTAGCCGGACGCGACCAGCGTGTAGGTGCCGGGCTCGTCGAAGCCGATCTCGACGACGAAGGCGCCGTCGTCGTCGGTGAGGACCTCGCCGAGGACGAAGGGCGACTCGTCGCCCTCGGCGACGGCGATGAGGACGGTGGAGCCGGGCTCGAAGCCGTCACCGGAGAACTCGACGAGCTCGCCGGCGGCGACGACGCCGGCCGAGACGCCGACGCTGGGAGAGGGGGCCCCGTAGGCGAGGGCCGCCGCGGGGCTGAGGGCGATGAAGCCGGCGGCGACGACCGCCGTGGCCATACGACGCTTCATGTCAGGACTCCTGTGGGTGTGAAGGTGACGGCAGACCACGTGATGCCCCCCGTTGGGATGACCGTCGGCCGGTCCGGTCACCCCCTTGAGCACTTCCTGAGGACTTTCTGGGGATCAGCAGGTCGACGCCGTCGACAGGTCGACCGGGTGGGCCATCGGGGTGACGCGGACGGTCGGCTCCGCCCCGGCGTCGAGACCCGCCACGCCGGCCAGGACCGTGCTGCGCCCGCCCGGAGGGACGACGACGCGCACGAGCGCGACCGGCCGGCCGCGGTCGGTCGTCGAGGTGAAGAGCACGCGCTCACCGTCGACGGACACCGTGCTGATGCCGCCGCCCGCGGGGCCGTACACGAGCACGTTGGTGACGGTGCTCCCGAGCTCCTCGGGGGGCAGCAGGGAGCCCGTCACGTAGCGGGGCAGCCCCGCGGCGGGAGCGGTCGAGGACAGCGCGACCTCCACCTCGCCGGTGCCGCCCTCGTCGCAGGCGGAGCGGACGGAGAGCGCGGCGCGCGCGTAGTAGCCCATCTTCGCCTCGGTGCCGTCGACGAAGAAGACGCCGACGTCAGGACCGCCCTCGTCGGGGAGGTCGCCGGCGACGGCCGAGCCCGCCAGGCGGGCCTGCTCGTCGGGGTCGGCGCTCCAGGCGAGCAGGCGGCCCTCGCGCCCGGCGCGCAGCAGACCGGCGAGGACCGCCCGCTGGTCGCCCTCGCCCTCGGCCAGCGCGCCGAAGACGGCGCCCGCGGCGCCGGCGAAGAAGACGTCCTGGTCCGCCGGGTCCTCGTAGCGCGCGTAGACCTCGGAGAGGAGCAGCGGCACGGCGTTCGAGGACGTCAGCTCGTCGCCGGAGGGCAGCGCCACCGCCCCGGTGCCCTCGAGCACGTAGGAGAGGGCGACGGGGTCGACCGACAGCACGCCGTCGACCTCCCGGCCGGTCGAGCGCCGCAGCATCTCGCGGGCGAGCTCGGCGGCCACGGGGAAGCGGGGGGTGGAGGTGGTGCTCTGCAGGTACCGCCCCATCCGGTCGCCGTGGAGCGCCTCGTCGGCCGGGTCGAGGGGGAGGACGGGCTCGTCGGCCGGGTCGAAGGCCGACCCGACCTCCTCGAGGGCCAGCGCGCCGTCGTCGGCGGTCACGACCGCCCACGCCCCGGGGATCCCGCCCGTGGCGCGCAGCTCGGCGTTGTTCTGGACGAGGAGCAGGTAGCTCCGCGGTCCGTCGGCCCCGGCCATCGGCGGCACCAGCGCGGCGACCCGGGCCGCGGCGCCGGTCGTCCCGGCCAGTGTCTCGAGGCCGTCGCGGACCTGGGCGAGCGGAGCCGCGACCTGCGGCAGCAGTCCCTCGGCCGGCACCGCGGCCACGGCGTCCTGCACCCGCACGGCGACGTCGTCGGCCGCCGTGAGCGCGGGGGAGGCCGCCGCGAGCGGCGCCAGCTGCAGGCGGCCGTCCGCACCCGCCAGGGAGGCCGGGTCCAGCGCGCCGGCGGTCTCCACCAGGCGCGGCAGGACGTCGACGGCGACGTCGTCGACCGCTCCGGAGACCGCGGCGACGGCGCGGGCGTCGTCACCCACCCCCGGCAGCGCCCCGACGAGCCGCCACAGCGGGTCGGCGGTCGCGCGGCGGGCGGTGCCCGTCTGCTCCTGCAGCGCCGGCAGCGCACCCAGCGCCGCCTCGGCGTCCCCGCCGAGCACGGTCTCCTGCAGCTCCGGCAGCTGGGCCGAGGCGGCGGTCAGCGAGTCGCGGACCTGCAGAGCCCGGTGCGCCAGCCACGCCGTCGCCAGCAGCAGCGCGAGCAGGACGACGAGCGGGGCGACGACGAGCGCTCGTCGGCGAGCGGGTCGACCTGAGGCGTCCTGGGCGGAGTTCACCCGTCTGCTCTCGGCAGGACCGGCCTGGACCTGTAGTGCGGGCACGGGCGTCGCGCTGTGCCGTCGGTGGGCGCCCCTACGATCGGGTCGCTCCCCAGTCGTCTGTGAAGGGCTCCGCCGTGGCCGTCCAGCCCGTCCGCCTGTTCGGCGACCCCGTCCTGCGCCAGCGCGCGGCCGAGGTCGTCGACTTCGACCGCGAGCTCCAGCGCCTCGTGACCGACCTGGAGCACACGATGCTCGACCAGCGCGGCGCCGGCCTGGCTGCGCCGCAGATCGGCGTCGGGCTGCGGGTCTTCACCTACCACGTCGACGGCGTCGTGGGGCACCTGGTCAACCCCCGCCTGGAGCTGTCGCAGGAGTGCCAGGAGGGCGACGAGGGGTGCCTGAGCTTCCCCGGCGTCTTCGCGAGCACCCGGCGCAGCCTGCACGTCGTCGCGCACGGGCAGGACAGCCACGGCGAGGACGTCGTGCTGCGCGGCAGCGAGCTGCTGGCGCGCGCCATCCAGCACGAGACCGACCACCTCGACGGCATCCTGTTCATCGACCGGATGGAGCGCGAGGAGCGCAAGCTCGCCATGAAGGCCATCCGCGAGGCGGCCTGGGCGGCGGGGGAGCCGGCGCCGGTCGTGCGCACCAGCCCGCACGCGACCTTCGGCCGGGCGACCTGACCCGTGCGCGTCGTCCTCGCCGGCACCCCCGCGCCGGCCGTCCCCTCCCTGCGCGCCCTGCTCGCGTCCTCCCACGACGTGGTGGCCGTCCTCACGCGTCCCGACGCCCGCGCCGGCCGCGGCCGCCGCGCGGTCACCAGCCCGGTCAAGGAGCTGGCGCTGGAGGCGGGCCTGCCGGTGCTGGCGCCCGAGCGTCCCGGGGACGAGCAGTTCCTCGCCGAGCTCGCCGACCTGGCGCCCGACTGCGTTCCGGTCGTCGCCTACGGCGCGCTGGTGCCGCGCCGCGCCCTCGACGTGCCCCGCCTCGGCTGGGTCAACCTCCACTTCAGCCTGCTGCCGCGCTGGCGCGGCGCGGCGCCCGTGCAGCACGCCGTGATCGCCGGCGATGCGGCGACGGGCGCCTGCGCGTTCCAGCTCGAGGAGGGCCTGGACACCGGCCCGGTGCTCGGCTCCCTGGTCGAGTCCGTCGGCGCTCGCGACACGGCGGGCGACCTGCTCGAGCGCCTGGCGCCGAGCGGCGCCGAGCTGCTGGTGCGGGTCCTCGACGAGCTCGAGGCCGGTGCGGCGCACCCGGTCCCGCAGCCGGACGAGGGCGCGCTGCCGGCCCCGAAGCTCCGCCCGGAGGACGCCCGCGTGCGGTGGGGGGACGGCGCCGACGCGGTGGACCGCCGCGTGCGCGGGTGCACGCCGGCGCCCGGCGCCTGGACCACCTTCCGCGGCGAACGGCTGCGGTTGCGACCGGTGGTCCCGGCCGCCGCAGAGGGCGAGCCGCTCGCGCCGGGCGTGCTGCGCGCCACCCGGGACGGCGTCCTCGTCGGCACCGGGACGACGCCGGTGGTGCTGGGCGACGTGCAGCCCGCCGGCAAGAAGGTCATGGCGGCGCAGGACTGGGCCCGGGGCGTCCGCCCCGCGGCCGACGAGGTGCTGGGAGAGGGCGCGTGAGCGACGAGGAGGGCGGCCGCGGGGCCGGGGCGGGTCCTGGGCGCGGAGGCAGGGGGAGCGGCGGCCCGGGAGGCGGCCGGGAAAGCGGAGGTCGGGGGAGCGGCGGCCCCGGAGGCGGCCCCGGAGGCGGCCGCTCGGGCGGCTCGGGCGGTCCCCAGCGCGGTGGCGCCGGTCGCAGCGGCGGTGGGCCGGGCGGCGCCGGCTCCGGTGGGGCGCGTGGTGGTGGCGGTGCCCGCGGTGGCGCCGACCGGGGGCCGTCGGCGCGCGGGCCGCGCCGGGACGGCGCCCAGGCGGCCGGCGAGGACGCCGGGCAGCGGGGCGGGCCGGACCGCCAGCGCTGGTCCACGCAGAAGCCGTCCCAGCGCTCGCGCGGCGGGGGGCCGGCGCGCGAGGTGGCTTTCGACGTCCTGGTGGCCGTCCGGGAGGACGACGCCTACGCCAACCTCGTCCTGCCCGGTCTGCTGCGCCGCCACCGACTGGACGCGCGGGAGGCCTCGCTGGCCACCGAGCTCGCCTACGGGACCCTGCGCGGGCGCGGCTTCTACGACGCCGTCCTGGCGGCCTGCACCGACCGCTCGCTGGAGCAGGTGGACCCGCCGCTGCTCGACGCGCTGCGGATGGGCGTCCACCAGCTGCTCGCCACCCGGGTCCCGCCGCACGCGGGCGTGAGCCAGACCGTCGGCCTGGTGCGCACGCGCGTCGGCCCGGGGGCCGGCGGGTTCGCCAACGCGGTGCTGCGCCGGGTCGCCGAGCGCGACCGCGCGGCGTGGGCCGCCGAGGTCGTGCCGGACGCCGCGCGCGACGCCGCCGAGCACCTCGCCGTGCTGCACAGCCACCCGGGGTGGATCGTGCGCGCGCTGCGGGAGGCGCTGGTGGCCCACGGCCGCGACGTCGGCGAGCTCGAGGCGCTGCTGCGCGCGGACAACGTGGCGCCGGAGGTCGTCCTCGCGGCGCGCCCGGGCCTGTCCAGCCCTGAGGAGCTCGTCGAGGCCGCCCGCGCCGCGGTCCTGCGCAGCACCGCGGGGGCGTGGTCGCCGCAGGCAGTCCGCCTCGAGGAGGGCGACCCCGGGGCGCTGCCCGCGGTGCGGGACGGCCGGGCGCGCGTGCAGGACGAGGGCAGCCAGCTGGCCGCCCTGGCGCTCGCCGCGGCCCCGCTCGAGGGCCGTGACGAGCGCTGGCTCGACCTGTGCGCGGGGCCCGGCGGCAAGGCCGCGATGCTCTCGGCCGTCGGCGCCGGGCGCGGGGCCTCGCTCGTCGCCGTCGAGGTCAGCGAGCACCGGGCGCGCCTCGTGGAGCAGGCGCTCGCGAACGGCCCCGCGGTGCAGGTGCGCACCGGGGACGGGCGCTCGCTCGGGGAGGACGAGCCCGGCGCGTACGACCGGGTCCTCGTCGACGCCCCGTGCACCGGGCTCGGCGCGCTGCGCCGCCGCCCGGAGGCGCGCTGGCGGCGCCAGCCCTCCGACCTCGCCGGCCTCGGCCCGCTGCAGCGCGACCTGCTGGCCTCCGCGCTGGCCGCGGTCCGCGTCGGCGGCGTCGTCGCCTACGTGACCTGCTCGCCGCACCCCGCGGAGACGGTCGCGGTCGTCCGGGACGCCGTGCGCCGCGGTGGCGTCGAGCTGCTCGACGCCCCGGCCGCCGTGGACGCGGCGGCGGGGGGCCCCGTGCCGGGGACGGCGCCGGTCGCCGGGGACGCCGCGGGCGCGGGGCGAACGGCCCAGCTGTGGCCGCACGCCCACGGCACCGACGCGATGTTCGTCGCCCTGCTGCGCCGCACCACCTGACCACCACCTCGTGGGAGGAGCTGGGGGTCGTCGTCTGCGCGACGTCGGAGCGGCCGTCCCGCGGCCATGTCACTCCGACGTCCCCGATCTCGTCAGGATCCTCACTGCCGAACCCGTGGTGCGCCGGGCGCGGCACCGCTGCGGCATCGACACCGGTGGCCGTGCAGTCTGAGCCCGGCACGCACGAGGTCGCGATGTCCGCTGATCGAGCTCATCGTGCGTCGGTGCGGTCCTGTGGGAACTCTCCGGACCTGTCGCAGGTGGGGACGGCCGGCCTGCGGCGTCTTCTCGTCGTGTCAGCGCCGTCGTCTCAGAAATCTGTCGCGATCCTCGGCCGGACCACCCCGATAGTCCGGGCCTCGAGCAGCCGGGGGCGGGGGAGGGGTTCAGGCCCTCCGCGGTGCTGGTCGCCGTCCCCGACAGCCCGTCACCTGCTGCCCCCCGGTCGAGCAAGGCGGCCAGCCGACGGTGGGGAGGAGGTGGTCAGACCGCCGGCGGCACGATCGAGGGCGTCCCCGTATGACGCACCTGCGCGGGATTGTCATCCGGACGGGTCTGCTGGGACGTCGCCCTTGAGGCAGTGCCTCGCCGCGCCTGTGACCTGCGCCGTCACCGGTTGAGGGTCGTCAAGTGACACAACCTCCACACGGTTGCGTCCGCCAATTATCCAAACGCGCCGGCCATTGCC
>Ga0210040_10005329_pt1 | contig 16437 bp, 21 predicted proteins | sample CryGeyCG12114_NA_FD_185462 | JGI IMG/M metagenome (GOLD analysis project Ga0210040, IMG submission 185462) | Groundwater microbial communities from aquifer - Crystal Geyser CG19_WC_8/21/14_NA (SPAdes) (version 2) | ecosystem: Environmental > Aquatic > Deep subsurface > Groundwater | place: USA... | reverse complement strand
AATCCATAACAATGCTTGCTAGATAGTCAGCAGCATACTACCGAAGGCAGTGTCTTAAACTATTACTCCTACTTCAAGCTCCTCACTACACACACAATGTCGCTCCCTCCCCCGCCATACCTGAGTTCTCTGCAGAACAACATCAGAGCCAGACCGGTAGGCAGCACGATTTCTACCACGACCAGTAGTCCTAACAGAACTACAGATACCCTGGGACGGCGCTGTCAGAGCAGGTAACCTTACTGAAGATCAACTGAAGAGAATCAAGTCGGTCGACAAAGTCCGGAAAGAGCAGAGAAAGCAGAGCATCGAGAAGGATGTTGGCAGCTACAGCACATTGTTGGTAGGAGGCAGCGACGGAGCGAGTGTGCTGGACAGAGCTTCGAAGAGAACAGATATTCTCCAGTACATCTTGGTGCTGGCGACAGATCTAATTAATGGTACGATGAGATGCATGCATATCGCATGTCGCATGTCGCATGCCTTCATACTAAGCTCGACTAGATGCACCCACTCTCGCAACAACTATTCTTCAACAACCCGAACCCTACAAACCCTTCCTACAACTCCTGAGCAGCTCTAACAACTCTGAAGACCCAATACCTTTACTCTCGGCAACCTTCCTCACCAACCTTGTCTCGACGTCAATCACTTCTTCCTCCAAAGCCCAGCCTCGAGATGACGAAGCGTTGTCGAAACTTTACAAATATCTGTCATCACTAGTCAAGAACCAGGATAGCGGCCTGCAGGATATCGGGGTGCAGCACCTTTCGGCCTTGTTGAGAACGACTAGGGCGAAGGAGATCTTCTGGCAACAAAAGAAGGATACCCTCGAGCCTTTGTTCGAGATTTTGCGAAAGGCCGCAGGTGCTGCCAAAGATACAGACTCGACGTTGTGGAGCGGTGCAACAAGCATCAGAAGTGCCGACACCAGATTCGGCGGTAGTGTTGGACTTCAGCTAATGTACCACGTCCTGCTTGTAATATGGCAACTGAGCTTCGAGGCTCGACTGGTTGGTGAGGGTTTGGAGAAGTACGCTATACCTGGGTTGCATAAAGCGCAGAGCTAACACAGCGGCAGAGACGAAGAGATTGTACCCCTCTACATCCAACTCCTGCGCATGTCGCCAAAGGAGAAAACGACACGGCTGCTACTTTCAACCCTCAACAACTTATTATCAGCAAACAAGGAGGTTCTTATCCCCGCCGCCACTACGGCACGACTCCCAGCACTGATCGGTAATCTTGGCGGACGCCATCTTACTGACCCCGACTTGCTTGAAGACCTGGACAACCTGAAAAGCATGTTGGAGGAGTACACGAAGAATCAGACAACCTTCGGCGAGTACGCAGATGAGATCAACTCGGGCCACCTACGATGGTCACCCCCACACAAGAACCCCACCTTCTGGCGCGAGAACGCACGCAAGATCCTGGAGAACAACAAGGGTGAGCTACCAAAGAAACTGGCAGAGATCATGAGCAAGGGCTGGGAGTCTGACAAGAAGGTCCTTGCGATTGCATGCAACGACGTCGGCAACCTGGTCAAAGAGGTGCCCGAGCAGAGAAGTGCGCTCGAAAAGATGGGGCTGAAGACACGGGTGATGGAGCTGATGAGTGACTCGGACGAGGCTGTGCGCTGGGAAAGTCTGAAGGCCGTAGGCGAGTGGATGCGGTATACATTTGAAAGGTAGCTGCGGCCAGTGCTCCCCACAGCATAGCATGATACAGCACGCGTCGTGTCTCTGCACTCCTGGAGCTTGACAGCCTCGGCAGCCGGTCCGTTCACCACTGTACATAGATGATTATCCATACCACGGCCCGTGGCAGGTAGAGAATCGGAACGCGATCTGTCAGCTACCTCGGCTCAATGGGCAAAGGGATGGCGCGCGTGATATGCTACGAGACACATAGTAGTCTTTGTGTCTATATCAGTGCCTCTTAACCAACTCATCACCTAGCGATCATCTGCAATATGCGATAAGAGCGAATGATGCTTCGACTTGACGAACTCAACCTGTAGCCACTGGCGGGAAGCGTGGGAAGATAGCCCAGTCGAGCAGCGCTGTCCGACATCCCTCCAGTGCTCCGCCAAGGGAGAATGGCTGGAGAATACCTACCTAGGTACCTACATGGGGTGCGTCCTGTAACCGCTACTAGTAACGAAGCGCCCGGAGCTCGAGCACGAGGCACGAGGTGGATCGGCGCATTGTCCGGTTCCTTGCATGCTTTTTGTTCTACTAACTTAGATCGACCTGCGCGATGCCGGGTGCGCTTCAATCTTGGTCAACCTGCAGCGTGACGACAAAGCTTCAGGAGTATGCAGCACCAAGAGCTACGAACTTGGGAAAGACGTGCAGTAAGGATGTGACATGCGAACTATTTGGTATCTGGCAGACGACGTCTGCATGTTTCGCCGGGCGAGGAACTTGAGCTGGACTCGGAGGCTCAGGCTCTCGACTCTCGACTCTCGAGTTCTGGGCAGTGGGCACATCCAAGCGCACTTAGGCTGGTGACTGGCGGCCTCAGCGTCGACAATTGGAATGCTGCAGGGGGGTCGGGCCAATAGCAGCAGGCATGCAAGCCCCATTGCGTGCTTCAAGTTGCTGCTTAGCCGGTGCGCCTGTGTCTGTGTCCCAGCTCCTTTTTCGAACCTCCACCATCTCCTCCCGTCTCCCGTGTTCCGTCTCCCGTCTACCGATTGACAACAATCCCATCTAATTTCCACGAACCTTACCAGACCTAAAGGAACTTTACCTCATCGAACCCTGGCTACTGTAGGATTCAAGGCTGTCGCTGACCACCCTCACGTCAACCTGTCTTTCCTTCTTCTTCCGTACCATACCTGCCGCAACCGCCCTCTCCACCAATCCATGCCGGATTCAATGAGCCTACCGTGTTAGCACTGTGAGCATCGGGCACGATCCACACCCATCCACGATTTGTCTGCACTGGTCCTCTCTTCGCCGTCTTCGCCTGCCAAACTATTGCCGGTGGCTGATCGTGCCTTTCGTCGACCATTCGAAACATGTCTCGATTCTAGACGTTAACCGAGTATCGTCTTGACGGCCATGAGTGCGCATGACATCTCCCGAAGGGAGATGTCACAGTCTCCTTCCTCACCTCCCACCAAACACTTACCTCCATTACCAACAAGGAGTCCTTCGCATCCTCTCTCACCCAAGCCTATCAACACCAACTCACCCGTACGAAGAAAGCCTGTACCACCCAGCGCATTTTCTCCTTCGCCAGTCACCAACGAAGATTATCGCACCAAGCAGACGGAACATTTCGCGCGCGCCGTCGAGCCACTCTTTACCAAGGCCGTGCCAGCCCAGCCACTGCCAGAATACGTCGCAGTTGCTTCCATAAAGTAAGTGTCAGGTCTTATCCTCGCACAGACGACACTGCAGATCGAACTAATAGGCACAGGCCACAGGACGTGTCGAAGTCTGGGACGCGGAACCCTGAAAGTACCTCGCGCGCGAGGCATCACGCGTCTGAATCCTTATACTCGGTGTCGACCGCCGATTTCCCACTACCCCTGCAAGGTCGTGCTCAGTGGCCCTCCAACGCAGATGCTACACCAGAGAACATTATAACACAAGAGGAGGACGACGACAATATGGGTGTCAAGCCTGTTGTGCGTCCAGCGCCGTTGCGCACGAGTTCGACCTCATCCACCCAGTCACTAGCTATTATGGACAACAGGAAGCCACAAACTCCGGGTAGCAAATTTACCCAGTTTTTCACGCGCAAGCAAACCTCATCACCAAGCCCAGAATCCTCAAATACTGAAGTGTCAGAACGAGGGTCTCCTTCACCATCGCCATACCCTCATTCACCTCACTCGTCTGTCGACACGGGAAGAAGCGTGCGGCTACCAGTGGACAACCGGAGGTCAGAAGCTTCATTCTCGTCAACATCATCGAAATACTCATACTCCTCGGACAATCTTGTCACTAGATGTAACCAGATGGAGGACGAGCTTCGTGAGATTAGCACTGAATTGGCTGGGTCAATCAAGAGGGAGATGGATCTTGAAGACTTGGTAGAGAGACTGCAACTCGAAGCTCCTACTGGCATCCCTGCGGACCGGACAAGCGATTACTTCTCTGACTCTGGTGCCAGCTCGATCCGACCACCGGGTGGGGACTTCGGCTACAAAGAAGAGGTTGATAAGATCAAGCGAGAATCGGAACAGCAAAGAGCTCAGCTACGGGTAGAGCTTTCGAAGAAGTGGCAGAACGAAGTATTAAGCAGGAAACAGCTCGAGGCACATGTCAAGATTCTGGAGCAAAGGGTTTCGCAGTCTCGGAGGGATAATAACGACAGTCTGGATATGTCAGCTAAAGCTAGAGAATTAGAGACTGCCCTGGAAGATGCTCGACGCCGACTAGTGGAGGAACGCCAGACGAAGGAGAACTTTGAGGACTTGCTTACGGCATTGAGAGTCGATCTTGAAGCACACCGCAATCAGCGAGACAATCTTCGGGACGAGGTCGTCCCAAACTTGAAGTCCCAAATCGAAGGTCTTGAATTCAGCCTTGGTGAAGCACAAAAACAGACCTACGATTTCGCTAGGATGCAGCAAGAACTGCAGCAACTCAGATCAGAGAGAGCTGGCGGATTTATTGACCCTATCATGGAAGATGGTGACACCTCTATCGACTCACGACAATCATTCTGTCAGAGTAAGACTTTGAGCGGCTTGAACAGGTCGAGCACAATCAACCTTGGTCGGGGGAATCGTGGCAGCATGAATCGTTCGAACTCGTTATCGCGGTCGAATCCGACTGCAATGCGACCACAGACCATGACTCCGCAGTTGTTATCAGATGAGTACAAGGCTCTCGAACAGCAGCGTGATGCTTTACACTCGACTGTCAAGTATCTCTTACGCAGACAAGATCAACAACAGAAACAGTACGAGAAGAGGTTACGATTGGCTGAAGCTGAGCGTGACAAGGCATATGCTGTTAACCCATCAAGGAAAGGAGGTTACGAGACTGAAGTTCGTGGACTCCGCTCCGAAATCAACGTGTTGAGGAAAAGAACAGATGATGCATTGGAGCAGAAATGGCAATGTGAAAAGGGCCTAGCAGGCCTGGCAATGGACCTGGACCGAAGCAAGCAAGAAACCCAGAGTCTGCAGAAACTTCTCTCGGCAAGGGATAATACTGCGCCGGAAGTGCTCTCTGCCACTCTACAGACAGCTTTGCAAGGACTGCAACGAGACCAGAAGCGTCTAAGCACATCCGACGGCGCTACAAGGGCTGACGTCCTTGAAGCACAAGTGAAGCACCAACTGCAAGTCAATGCAAGCTTGGAGCAACGATTGAAGCGAGCAGTACAAAGTGGTGAGAGTGATCAGCAAGCGTCGACTGAGCAGATCAACGAGCTTCAGTCCAAGCTTCGCAAGCTCGAGGATGGCATCACCAGTGCTCAAACTCAATCGGAAACAGCAGTGACGAAGCACGAAGAGGAGATCAGGCTGCTTGGCGCAAGCAACAGCGTGCAGCTTATGCGATCAAAGCGTGGCTCGAAGATATCGCAGCTGTTGACTCCATCCATGTCACCTCTAACACCGTTGTTTTCGACCGCTAGAAAGAGCCCTAGGCTGGACCAGACGACCTCTGGCCCCGGTATGGCTCTGCCGCAGGCGTTGAAGACCGAGTATCTCGAGCACAAGGTCGCCGAGTTGGAGAAGGCACTAGGGGATGCCGAAAAAGAGATGGAAGAAGTCGTAGGTCGGATGAATACAGCTCAGATTGGTGTGGCTGAGCTGGAGACTGAGAGGTAAGGTGAACCCTTGCGCAAGGTACACGGGTCGTAACTGACTATCAAACAGGGACGAAGCTCTTCGTCAGACTAGACGACTCGAAGCCGAGATTGCAGCTGAACGAGAAAAGGTTCAACTACTCCTCGACAACGACGTCGACTATGAAAACTACTAAAATAATTGGTTGACTGTCATTTTCGCCGTCCATGACGGACTGGGCGGAAGCTACTTTTGACATTCGACGTGGTACGGTTTGCATATTAGCGAGGACGTTTGGAGTTAATCTTGAAAGGGCGAACCACCCAACCGGTGATTTTTGCACGTAGCGATCATGCAGGAACATGAACAGCGCAGCAGTTGCTGACAGCTAAAAAAGATGCCACAACGGTGAGCGTGGTACACCAAGCTTGTATCATATCCATCGTCCCTGGAGGCGAGATGTATTATTTGGACTCTTGGATAGTCTGGCGGAGATTGGTAGGATGTAGGTAAATAGGTCGTGACCACAACCAGAGATAGCAAGAGCTATCGAGGTCGACGTGGACGGGCACCCGCAACCATGGTTGGTTCCCTTTAAGATGAGATTGCCTGCACCTGCAGTGTTTGACTTGATGCCCGATGTATGCCGAGATAAGGTATTCCAATGTGACTTTCGGAAACGTCCTGCTCGGTGGTCCTGCTGAATATGGCTGGCTTACAGCCTCGTGTCACGTGGACTTTGTGCTTCTGCCTGGGTAGGGTTTTGGTGGGGTAATTCCCAGTCGGGCGTGGTACTTGGCCTCACTGGCAGTGGCAGCAGTGGCAGGCTGTTGTGGTTAGAATGTTGGCTTCAAGTTCTTTCATTAGTCACTGGCAGCCCGTGAGTGTGCACCGTACAGCAAGCAGCCACGTGCTGGTGAGCTACTGCCGGGAAAGAAGGTCTGCCGAGCAACTCATGCAGTGCAGCAGCCTCGACTTGAACGCCATAGCCGGCGACTTGCGTTCCTCCCGCGCCGACGTCGCCCGAGTCGCCGTCGCGTCACAGTGCTCGGGTCCCGGGACGTCGAGAGCCGGGTCCAACTCGGGTGCGAATTGTGACTTCTCCGTCTGTGTATCTCGATCTTCGAGTCTTTGTCTTGTCGACGAATCCCTTTCCAGCGGTGGTTTCTGCCTGTTTCTCTTAGAGCAACCAACCTGTAATTCCCTCAATAATGCAATAGCAAACACCGCTCTTCGAGGCGTACTATCGCTACTCGCCGTATTCGCCATGGACCATCCTATACTCAGGCTCAACAGTGCACCATCACTCGGTCTGAAGAAACAACATGCCCCGGTCGTACTGACCATCTAGAAGATAAAACACAGCTCGCTCCTGCTATGATGTGTCTTTCCTTTCGCAGGACTTACAATCTAGCTTGTTGACCTGCCTCACTCATCCTTGACACATGCAAGCTTATTGCAAACTCTAGTTAGCCACCCTGACTTCGATCTAGCACACATCGTAGTTTCGGTTATCCTACCCAATGGCATCTTCACACCCCGTAGGTTCGTGAATACACTGCGACTAGCATGGCTAATCTCTTCAATAGCAGCACAAACCATACCCTCCTACGACTGCCTCGGTAGGCGGTGTACCGACTATCGGTGTCGACGTGCCAATATGTGTCGTGTTCATGCTTCTCTTCTTGGGCGGCGCCGCGGGCCATATGACCATCTTTCAGCTTGTAAGCTAGTTCTCACTTTACAAGGCATCTCCAGACTAATCAATCCCACCAGAACAAGCGAAAAGGTCACAAGTTCCTCATGAGCGCTCTGATGTTCGGCTTTTGCATGGCCCGGACTACCACCTGCATTATGCGAATCGTCTGGGCTTGCTATCCCAAAGATATCTCAGTCGCCATTGCGGCCCAGATCTTCGTCTCAGTCGGTGTCCTCCTCGTCCTTGTCATCAATCTCATCTTTGCGCAACGGATACTCCGAGCAGCACATCCGCGGTTCGGCTGGCACAAGCAGCTATCCCACTTATTTACTGCCATGTACGCCCTCATTCTCATCATACTGGCCATGGTCATCACCGTCACAGTTCAATCATTCTACACCTTGGATCTCAACATCAAGCGAATTGATCGCGACCTTCAGCTCGTCGCGACCACGTATTTCACATTCATCTCCTTCCTCCCCATTCCCATGGTTGTCTTAGGTCTGATTATTCCACGAAAGACAAGAGTCGAGAAGTTCGGCACTGGACGCTGGCGGTCGAAGGTTACAATCCTGTTGACAAGCGCGACTCTGTTGTGCCTGGGCGCTGCATTCCGAACTGGCACAAGTTTCGGAGCGCCACGACCAAGCAATGATCCTGCTTGGTACCAGGCGAGATGGTGCTTCTACTTCTTCAATATCACGGTCGAAGTCGCTGTCGTTTACCTCTATATAGTTCTTCGTGTTGACCGGAGATTCCATATTCCCAACGGCAGCAAAGGCCCAGGAGATTACGTTCCGGAAGGAGAAACGCATGGTTCAGCTACAGCGTCCGCTCCGCGAAACGGCTCCTTGACTGCTACACGCATCATGTCAGAAGAACAGGTCTTTGACGATAAGTCGCTCTCGGAGGAGGAACATGGGGCAGAGCCTTATGACGAGGAGAGGCAATTGCGCTCATAATGTTTTGAGCCAGCAAGTTTCGTCGGTTTTGTCCAGTACAGCGCATTACTCGTAATATGAAGATAGGCGCCAAGTGACCACTCAGTGGATGTAGCCACCTGCATATAGCATGATTCATTTGAAATAGTGCCGAGACCGGAGGAGTTGAGACGCAATCTCTTCAATTATTCTATTCAGTGATCACTGTCCTTTCGGTGCCAACATCTGTACATTACTACCTTCTCGCTGTGTGCTGATCTACCTGGGATGGAGGGCGCGCGATGCACACGTGCGATATTCGTTTGGTTCGCAAACTACGGTACATGACGCTTTGTACAAATATATGATATAGTATCATCAACTCAACTGTAAATATCTGAGTGCAGTACGTTTGTCCTTGGCTCTGGATGGATCGGCCAATCGCAGTTCAAGTTGTTGCTGCTGCTAGACAAGCATGCCAAGATGCTTGCTCGGAGCTCGGATCGTCGGTTCCGAAACGAAGTTGGACTGGAATGTTCACTTTGTCCGAGTCACGTCGCGTGTCAACAAAGCATACCCAGGCATTGATTCATCATAGCTCTCCATCACGCGATTTGCGCGCTGCTACAACACGTACTGAAAGGGCTCCATTCGACTATACATGTCGCCATAAAAAAAATCGTTGCCATCCCCGATCATACTGGACCTCGTACACGCATCACGAGGAACGCTCGTGAACTTCAAAAAAAGCAACGTACTGACTCATTGGACTGGCCCAGTTGCAGCCTGTGTCACGCGCACGAAGAGTCTCAGGCCCAGAGTAGAGCCGCGCCCGGGAAAGGCATATGCATTGGTAGCCAATCATCAGTCCACTTTGATGTCCTGGAACCGCCCTTGACAGCTGCTGGTTGGGAGGGTGGAGGATCTATGGTTGCATGGTAAGTGAAAGACTCGGTGTATGGCTCAATGGATGCAACAGCCTATATTCACTCCCTCCCATTGATGCACGGTATTGTCCTGGCAGAATTGACTTGGCTTGGCTTTTCCGCCGGCTTCAGTGAATGGTCGGGGGGCAGAAGAGCGATCTCGTTCAACCGAGCAATGAAAACTATATAGTCGGGCTTTTGTCTTCCGATCTTTACGCCACTGTCAAGGTCGGCCACGAAGAGATACACTGACTGTTGTGAGATAGTCCTACTTAGTCGTTAATCAAACTCGATCATCCCCTTCAACATGCCACCGCGGCGCTCAGCAACACGCACTGCAAGCGCAACCCCTGCAAGAGGATCCTCGCCAACCAGACGGTCAGCACGTGGCAGCAGTGCTTTACCTATAGATCCGTCAATCCACAGACGAACTACTCGTGGTGCTTCAATCCAACCTAGTGACAGTGTCAACAATGCGCAACTCCCAGAGATCCAGACACAACAATCCTATGCTTATGGTTCCGTCAAGACGACTGTACTTCCAGATGTGCTCAGGCCTAGGGAACGAATGACTCTGCAGCAAATGGCTGCAAACCTTGACGATGGCATGCGAGAGGCCGAGCAGCATTTCAGAGATCATGCAGCCGGTGCGGAGTCAGACTTGCTACATGTGCCAAGAGCGACTCCTCGTGCTCAAAGGGCTGCTCGACGAGCTTCCAAAGATGGCTCAGGAGATGGCTCGGTAGAAGATTTAAGAGAAGGTTCAGTGGAATCAGAGAACCTGGAAACAAGGAGAACGAACAGGACAGCAGCATGGGCTAGCTCGCTGAACTCCAGTCAATTGCACAAAATTCCAGAGGAAAGATCACGGGAACAGCGAGCTGAGATCGAGACGACTCCCGACGACGAGACAAGGAAAGACACAGAGCCTTCGAGTTTTCCGAGCGGCATTTTCGATCACAGCTACAACTATGAAAGAGGGCTCAGGGGACCACGACCAGTGCAGCAACACTACATGAGCAAGCTCGTACAACATGGTTGGAATACTACGAACCAGGCTGTCTCCAGCACATATTACTTTTGCGAGGATGTTGTATTCGGCGTTTGGGCATGGTTCATCCGATTGGTGCGCTCCCTCTTGCAGGCCATCAGCGAGCTGCCGGAATCGCCAATAGTCTCGATCCTGACAAAGACAATCGTCGTCCTCGTCGGGCTCAGTACGCTGAGCTATCTTTTCTGCTTTTTGTGGAGCACGAGGTTGTGTGAGCCTACATCCACTTCCGTTGTCGCACAAAATCTCCAGAAGTTCTGCGGCAGCTGCGTCGCACAATCAAACATTCACTACAACATCACTGGCGCCAACCTACAAGACGTCTCCAAGATATCTGTTGCTCTCAATAGCATCAACAAGCAGATTCGACTCATCGAAAGCAAGCTAGGTGACAAGTTCGACTCACGCTTCTCCTCCATCGAATCCGACCTTGAGGCGCTTCGCTTCCAGCAAGGCACGCTGAAGGACCGCCTCACACAAGTTCATACTCACAACCACGTATCATCCGGCGAAGTGCCTTCGCCATTAATTCCAAAGATCAACTTCTTCGCGCCAAATAACGGTGCCCTCGTCGACCCCAGCCGTACCTCGCCTACCAAATCACACACCTTCCCGCTCCTTCAACGCGTCTTTATGCGCTCGCTTGGCCTGAGGAAACACATTTCAAACCCGCCCGTCACTGCCCTCCTACCTTGGCACGACGTAGGCGACTGTTGGTGTTCCGCCTCATCCCCCTACCACACCACCGACGAAGACCCCTCTGTGCGTCTCGCCATCCGTGTTCGCGAAATGATGTACCCAGAAGAACTAGTCATCGAGCACTTTCCTCCCACCGGCTCGCTATCCCCAGATACCGCACCAAAAACCATTGAGCTTTGGGCAGACTTCTCACATCTCGACGCGCAAGAGTGGGACCGCCTCAACATTCGCGCAATGCAGGCAAACACGTTTGATCCCGCGTACGCGCTGATCGGCGACGTGGAATACGACGTCAACAAAGGAGCAGGACATGTGCAGAGCTTCAAGCTGAATGTCAATCAATACGGAGGTAACATGTACAACAGCCAGGAGTTTGTGCTTAGGATCACCGGGAATTACGGTGCGGATTATACATGTCTCTACAGGGCGAGATTGCACGGTGTGCCGGTCTTGCAGAGGAAACCGGTGGTCGGATCCACCGTCTACGGGGATTAGTATTTTGTAATTTCAGACACAGCCATTTCAATTGTGCTTCAATTTCCTTACTCGCTTGTCACCAAGGTAGCCGCAGCATGACATGTCCCATGCACCTCAGGTTAAATCTATTGATGTAGTCGTAGAGAACGACGGCTCCCGAAGTCGCGGCGCAGACACCGAAATTCACAAAGCCCGAACGACCCCGTCGCAGGATCCGAGTTCAGTAGTGGCCCGCAAGCCGCCAAGCCACCGCGTGCTCTCTTGCTTTTTGCTTACCTTATCCCGCCGCAGCCAATCGGTCCCATTCCCGTATTTTTTAAACCTCCGAGTCCCTCTTCCCATCATTCTCCCTTCTACCCAGCGCCCAACTTTACAAGCACAAACTTGGTCGGCCATACACGACGCCCACTCACAGATCCCGGGCGTGTCGGTCCAAGTGTCGTGGTCAGTGCCCATGATATCGGCACTACAGCCCAAGCGCCCCACGCCCAACAACAGTGGACGCCGCCGGTCGAGTTCGTCGTCGTCAAGCTCGTTGGATGCAGGGACGAGTCGTACTTCGGTCACGACGTCGAAACAGCAGGTGCGTGATATCGGTGACGATTACGGGACTGAGTTGAGGGCCGGTGCGGAGCAGGCGAGTGAGATGGAGAGGAGGGGTGGTGGTGAGAGGGAGAGGGGGCGGGGTGGGGTGGAGGAGAGGGATGGTGATGATGGTGATGACGATGATGATGAGGCGCCAGAGGGGGGTGCAGAGGAGGAAGGAGGTTCTGGTCCTGATTCTGATTCTGATTCTGATTCCGAGTCTGGTGGAGCGGCGAGTGGTGCGTTCAGGAGGGAGAGGAAGAGGGGGAAGGCGGAGAGGGATGTGCAAGATATGATGGAGGGGGGAAGGGTCAAGGGGATAGTCATCGGGGACGATGGGGTGGAGGGGATTGTTTTGGGGGATCCGGAGGATGGGGTGGAGGGCGACGACGATGATGAGGAGGGAGAGGGATGAAGGGTGCTTGGAAGGGACGATGGCGGCTGATCAAGAACAGGCCCACGAGCATTACCAAGGTCAAGTTAGAACGTGCACACGTCCATGCACCAAAGGGCGCAAGCTTCGTTTAGTGCGGACGATGCAAAAGGACAGTGAGACAGAGTGAGCCGGACAAACGCCGCTGAAAAGAACAAGCACGTTTCCGGCAGAGACATGTCGAGCTATACGATGTACGCGAGAGACAATGGGGCGGCGAAATCGGCGGCTTGAGTGGACGGCTGAGGAGCTGGGGAGGGGTCCGTGCCGCGGAATTAGTGGGCAAGTCAGTGAGGTAAATGGGAAGAATCAGGCTGGCATGGAGCTTGAGGAACGAGTAGGAAGCTTATCATCTTCGCGTCTTATCAGAGCGCCTTTTCCGTCGTCTAGGCAGGAGCGTGGTGTGCGGAAGCAAGGACCAGAGTCCAACGAGCAGTTTCTTGTCTACACGATTGTTTCCGACGAGACGGAGTCGCTTCTGACGGCGTCAAGAGAGAGTGGAGTGGCTATGCGTAGGTGATACTTGAGTGAGAGGCTCAAGGGGTATCTTCGTCTCAACACGGTCAATGGTCATCAGCTTCAATAATATCACTCTTCGATGGCGATATATTTCAAACGAATGAACTTGTGCCTCAAAGACTATCCAATCAAAGCAGACACAACATTTCCATACCGAGACCAAAAGCCCCCCAAGAACGCCAGGATGACGGCCAGCGGCGCACGCGATGAACAGAAGGTGACGGAGCAGGATTTTCAGTACGTGGAACACGAGAGGAACATGGGGAAAGCGCTGGAAGGACCCAAAGACTACTCCGGAACTGGTGCGATCGAAGTCAGAACAACGCACGGCTTTGCCCAGATGCATATCCCCTACCAAGACGGGACGAAGTCCTCAGCGCGCTGGGAGGATCAATAATATTCACCTCACTAGACATCACGAAGAGCTTTTTCCAGCAAAGGATACGTGAGTGTGACCAATGGAAGACTGCTTGTATAACGCCACACCGAGGGTACGAAGTCATGACGGTGTCGTTAATAGGCCTGGTAAATAGCCCAGGGGTTTTCCAGCACCGGATGGAAAAACCTTTGAAGGATTTTATGTGGTAGTTTGTTCTAATTTATATCGACGATGTGATAATCTACAGCCGAAACCTGGAGGAGCATTTACAATACGTGGATCGGACTTTGGCCGCACTAGAACAGTCAGGCATCTCATTGTCCTTGAAAAGGTGCTATTTCGCTTACCCGAGTGTGAAACTGTTGGGGCACGAGGTATCAAGACTGGGGGTCGCGATTTTGGAAGAGAAGGTGGACATAACTAAAGCAAGAATTCTACCTAGTACACATGTCTTCAACATTGAACTGTTGAGGCTAGAATAACCAGGGCATTGAGATGCAGAGAGACTGAGATGGAGATGAGGTAAGAGAGAGGCCAAGGCGAGTTAATGGCTTTGGAGCCGACCAGCAGTATTTGGAAAACTTACTGCAGCAAGTGACTCTTGGTCTAGGACGGAATTTATGCTGTTGGTCGACAGTCAGTTGATTTGAGGACAGATGCTGAGGCTGCTACTAAACCCGCAATCTCAGCTTCTTGTTCTGTAACAGAAGCAGCAAGGTTAGACCTCTTTGCTTTATTTTGAGGCCGATATGGCTCGAGAATGCAGTTGAGTCATTGCCAGCCTCGATCAACTGGCTCGGATTGGAATTGAGGAGCGGCATCTTGCGATAGACGGGCATTGGATGGGAGCGCTGCCGCTGCGCTTGCGCTATAGTGGGAGCATCCCCGGACATTTTGATGGCGTATACCCCAGACCAGGTTTGTTGATGCGAGATGGACGGTCAATGCGCTAGAAGTATGGCAAGAGAGCTCTTATTCTTGATGTTCCGAGTCGTTGTGATGAGGAACAAGACGGTGTCGAAGTGGTTGTTCGGAATTGTTGTCTCGTCCTCAGCACGTGCTTGAAACGGTGGGAACTGCCTGAAATAAATCGCTTGCGTCCGTAGCTTTGAAACAGATTTGAGGTGTTCTGTCACTTGTGACATTTCGAATGCGGTAATGAGCGAAAACATGAAGGTGACGCTCTACAGTATATGGAAGAACCGGTTGTGGTAAAATACTTCCAGCTCGAGGTCGTAAGCGTGTGCTTAACATGCGCGACCATTCTTGACTTTGGCACATGCAGCGGTGTACGACCATGAACCACGCCCATAAGGCTAGGATATCAGGTCGGTGAAGTCAGCCTATGGCGTGGAAATGCTTCGTCCGTTCGTGGCTCATTGTATCGTGATAATGCTTGTACCAGGTGGCCCACACTTATAAGTGCATACCCTCGTCATTGTCCTCCATCATTCTTGCCTCCAGCTGCCTCCTCAGCTCTTCGTCTGACAATCTCCCTCCCACTCCTGTCCTGCTGTTGACGCCATTCGACGTGACGGCTGCCCGAGGAGCATTAGCAGTCTCATCACCATCTAAATTATCCTCTGCTACACCGCCATCGACCTCGCCATTTGTGCCCTCCTTGCCGGTATCCGCTCCATGCCATCTTCCGCCCCTCCTCTCTACCTCTCTCCTCAATAGGTCCACCCTGTCCCGCTGTCTGTCGATCACCACCATATTCTCCCTTATCGCCTCGAGACAATCCTTGTCCCCATCTCTCCTTGTCTCCTCCGGAATGTTCATGTCATTCTTCATGCTATCACTGTACTCCTGCAGCTGTGCATTTGAGCGTTTGAGATGTGAGATCGAGTTGTCGATTTCGTGCGCTTTGGAGTAAATGTTCTCGATGGGCAAGTCTTGTATGGCTTCAGCAAAGCGTGAGGGCGATATTGCTCGCGTCTCGGTAGACATGCCTGTGCATCGGCAACTACGAAACGTGAGTTCGAGTCTTACACGAGCGTCGAATGATGAGGGTTGGCTAGAGAAAGAATGTCACGAATGAGTCGATATGGATATGAGGTGAGGTGACGTCTGCGGGGATGCCTTCACAGCCTCGTCGGAAACTCTTGGCATTGCAAGGCTCCGCTGTGTAAGTGTGCCCGAGGTACGGATGATACATGTGCAGTACAGCAACTATGAGCATGGATTCTAGTCTTTATGGATGAACAGAACCAATAAGGGATTTCCATCATAACAGGATGCTGTTTCGCCGAGCCTAAGCTCTCCAGCCTTGCACGAACTCGTGAAGCCTATCAATAACTACGCCAAAAACAGCATTAACGCTGTCAGCCAATACCTGGTCCAGCAATCTGACAGCCTCCTCCTCAGTTACGTCGAGATGGAATCGCTCCCTGACTTTGCCGACAGCACCACCAACACCGCCCATTTGTTCTTCAATCATTCTCACATCTGTCACAGAGCTTTGTACCATTAAGCTGAACAGGTTCAGCACAAGTGAACTCGACTTCCGCAGTGTCGTGTAAGCTGTAAAGCAGTATTGCTTGAATTGCGCATACTGCGGTGAGGTTGTGCCACCTAGTCCTTCGACCATCTCCTTGCACAGTTTAATGAGTGGTGCGAAAGGTTTGGGGTCACGGCCGAGGATGAAACCGAAGTCGATGTGGAAAAAGTGGCCAGAGGGTTGAAGAAGTAGGTTATCGAGATGACGATCTCCCACTCCAAGTATGTAGGTGATCACACAATACCCTGCACATGACCTGATATACGTATCCATCGTTTCTTTTCGTACCCCAAGAGGACCTAGAGCATCTGGGTTGTTGGCGCGGAGATACGCAAGGACAGAACCTTTATACTTTGACGATACAGCAGAAATTGGTGTAGACGGTATGAATTGAACGACACCAGCTTGCGGTGACGTGGCAAGAATACGGTATGGCGTCAGCTTGAGATCCAAGTTCTCTTTGAGAAGCAGATTGTTCATGAGCTCAA
>Ga0210040_10005328_pt1 | contig 16438 bp, 13 predicted proteins | sample CryGeyCG12114_NA_FD_185462 | JGI IMG/M metagenome (GOLD analysis project Ga0210040, IMG submission 185462) | Groundwater microbial communities from aquifer - Crystal Geyser CG19_WC_8/21/14_NA (SPAdes) (version 2) | ecosystem: Environmental > Aquatic > Deep subsurface > Groundwater | place: USA... | reverse complement strand
AAAAGAAGTAACCCACGTATTTTTTACGGCCTACATGGAGCGCAAAACCCTGGCCGAACAAACCCACTATAACCTGGCGCTTTTAAAAAACCTGATCGATGGCTTAGAAACAATAGCACCCAACCTGGAACACGTTACTTTTATACAAGGGGGTAAAGCCTACGGCGCCCATTTAGGTATTTATAAAACACCGGCCAAAGAAACCGACCCCAGGCACATGCCGCCTAATTTTTACTACAGTCAGGAAGATTATTTGCGGGAAAAATCACAGGGCAAAAAATGGAACTGGACGGCCTTACGCCCGGATATTGTAATGGGTTTTGCGGTTGGTAACCCCATGAACCTCTCTAACCTGATAGCCGTTTACGCCAGCTTGTGCAAAGAACTAAAAGTAGCTTTCCGGTATCCGGGCACGCCCAAAGCATACCAGGTGTTGGTAAACGTTACGGGCGTAGACGTATTATCGAAGAGTATGGAATGGGCCGCTACAAACCCGCAATGCCAAAACGAAATATTTAACATTACCAACGGCGATATTTTCCGGTGGAGCCAGGCCTGGCCTAAAATTGCGCAGTTTTTTGACGTAGAATACGCCGAGCCCCAAACCTTTTCGCTGACCGAATACATGGCCGATAAAAAGCCGCTCTGGGACCAGATGATCCAGAAATACAACCTGCAGAATAACAGCATCGAAAAGCTGGTGCAATGGCCTTTTGGTGACTTTATTTTCAACACCGAGTACGATGCGTTTTTCGATGTAAATAAAGCGCGCCGGTTTGGTTTCCACGAAATGCACCTGGATAGTATTGACGAGATGCTGAAAACTTTCCAAAGCCTGAGAGACGCCCGCATTATACCTTAATCGATAAATGATAAATCTACTTTCATGAGCGTCCTCGCTCGTGGAGGCTTTTAGCAGGCCTCTGGCCTATATGGATTATAAACAATAGTATTACCAATATTTTAATTTTTGCAGATATTATTAGTAATTGGTATTATACCAGGCCTAAGTATTTTGTAGCTCCAACTTTATTTTTCTATGGATTTTTCTGACCTCGGTTTATCTCCTCCCCTACTCAAAGCCATTGTTACCCAAAGTTACCAACAGCCTTATCCTATTCAGGCGCAAACTATTCCGGCAGTTTTAGCGGGTCACGATATTTTGGGCATTGCCCCCACCGGCTCCGGGAAAACGGCCGGTTTTGCCTTACCAATGTTGGAGCAGTTCCGAACCAGAAGGCCCTCCCGAAACCGTTATGTACAAGCTTTGGTGCTGGTGCCCACCCGCGAACTGGCCTTACAGGTAGCCACGGTTTTCCAGGGGTTTAGCCTGTATTTGGGCGAGCGGGTAAAAACCTTGGCGGTGTTTGGCGGCGTAAGTATTAACCCGCAAATGAAAGCCCTGAGCGGCACCGATATTTTGGTGGCTACGCCGGGCCGGTTACTCGATTTAATAGAAAGCCGCGCGGTACACCTCTCGGAGGTGGCGGTGTTAGTACTCGACGAAGCGGATAAAATGCTGAACCTGGGTTTTGCCGAAGAAATGGAGCGTATCTTTCGGTTGTTGCCGCCTAAACGCCAGAACCTACTTTTCTCGGCCACCCTCGCCGACGATGTGGCCGCTATAAAAGCCAAACTGCTCCGCAACCCAGTGGTTATTTCGGTGGAGGAAAAGACGGCAGAAGAGGGCCTTGATTTAATAAAGCAATTAGCTTACAGCGTTAGCCCCGAACGGAAAGGGCCTTTTTTGCGCTACTTAATTAAGCACGAACAAATGCCGCAGGTGCTAATTTTTGTGTCGAGTGGGCGCAATGCCGATAATTTAGTAACCAAGCTAAACAAGAATGGCCTGGAAGCCATGGCCCTGCACGGCGACAAAAGCCAGGGCGCCCGCACCGAAGCTTTGCGGCGTTTTAAAATTGGCCAGCTCCGCGTACTGGTAGCTACCGATTTAGCTTCCCGCGGCATCGATATTCAGTTACTGCCTTTTGTAATTAATTACGATTTACCGCGCTCCCCCAAAGATTACATCCACCGGATTGGCCGCACCGGCCGGGCCGGCGCTACCGGGGAAGCCATCTCTTTAATTACGCCCGAAGACGAACATCATTTTAAAATTATTCAGAAAAAGATGGGAAAAACGGTGGAGATGCGGGAAACTAGTGAGGTGAATTTACGGGGAGTTTAGTTGATTTTACGGTGTTATCCCATTAAGGCGAAATATAAATCAGTTTGCTTAAGTTTATCAAGGAAGTCACGGAAGTAACTTCTGAGTTGGAAGGCTATGTACTTTGTATAATATTATATTTGATGTCCTCTTGCTAAATACGACAAATAGTAAGTTTTATCAACGAACTTAGATTTTATGATGATAAAATATATATGATTATAATAAATTTAGTAATATTAGTCAATAAAAGTTAGTATCTATCTATATGGAATTAAATGAGGACTTTGTTAAAATTATTTTAGCGATTATAGCAGTAATTGCAAGTGGGTTTACAATAAGATTTTTCATCAAAAGGAACTCGGATAATCATTCAAATAAAAATGTAATTATTAAAAACAATAAAGTTAAAGGTGATTTAGCAGGGAGAGATATAATTAAGAAAACCAAAAGATAAAAGAAATGCCAGACCATTTAGTTATCTCTGGTAATGATGCGAGAGATATAGCAGGTAGAGATATTAAAAACACAAATATTTTCGTTACACATGAGAAATCAGCTTACTTAGAAAGGTTATATAATAAGTATCAAGAAGAAAGTAAAAATAATCCTCAACTTATTTCATTTATTGAAGAACTAGATTATTATAATTCACAAGTACAGGGAGATTCAATTGTTGGTCTTGAAAATAAGTTAATTGATGGCGAAAAGAAAAATGTTATATGGTACGCAAAAATTGTAAAAGAGCGATATCATAAAAAGCTATTTAAAATATCTCAATTCTCAGAAATTGCTCAAGAAATAAATGTTTACCTTTTAGCAACTGTTAGATCGTATTATATGTTAGAAATATATCCTCAAGTATGTAATAAGGAGGATGATAAAATAATTAGTGCTCTTATTTCACAAAAAAATGTAAATCCGTTATTAGCCGATCTTGGTGATAATCTTTTTGGATTTACGCCTGATGATATACAAGGTATGCTTTATTTTTTAACAGGTAATTGTCATATTAAGTGGACCTCATAATGCTAATTTACCATCCTGCTTTTGATATATATAATTGTATATTTAGAGTTCTACAACTACTATCCTATACAAACGATGCCGAAATTGAAGTTGACAAATTAAGGATATGGGACTTTTACTTAACTTTTCCAAGAGAAGTTAGAAAAATTAAATTCCCAATGGAATTGTCTGCTTTAAAAAAAGTATTTAAAGAGAAAGAACAAAACTTATATGAAGATCTAATTGATCCAAGAAGGATAATGGATAGAATGAAACCTTATCAATTAGCAGCTTTAAAAGCTTTGGCTTCTTACGGTTTTATAGATAAAGATTCATTAAGCAAGAATGTAGTAAAAAAAACAAATAAAGAGATACCATTAGAGTTAAAACAGCAGTTATCGGAATTATCTGTAGAGAAATTGAATATACTGAAATTAATTACGGGCTTTAAAGATTTACCGCTTTATGGTGATTTCGGTCTTAAAGCTCGGACAGGCCTAATTGATTTTAAATATGATGCAAAATAGATCTCACATAATTCTACATAGGCTTGTTATTGTGTCGCAGATGGGTACGATTGCTTTTGATGAAAGCTTTCATACTGGTGTTAATATCATAAGAGGAAAGAATAGTTCTGGCAAATCCACAATATCCAATTTTATATTTTATGTTTTAGGTGGAGATTTTACTGAATGGTCAACAGCAGCGTTAAAATGCAGAGAAGTGTTTGCTGAAGTAAATATTAATAATGTAATTCTTACTATTAAAAGGCAGGTTACCCAACTTGGACAACAGCCAATGAGTATTTTTTGGGGAAATTTTGATAATGCTGCATCGGATTCAATTAACTGGCAAACTTACCCCTATAAACAGACAGAAGGCAAAATAAATTTTACGAAAGTTATATTTAACACACTAGCTTTTCCCGAGGTAAGAACTGATTCTGATAATAATATTACTATTCACCAAATCTTACGTCTTCTTTATATTGACCAAGATACATCAACACAAAGTTTGTTTAGAGCTGAAAGATTTGATCCTCCTTTAACGAGACAAACTATTGCTGAAGTTCTTTTAGGGATATTTGATGATTCATTATATAAAGATCGTCTTCAGGTTAAAGCTTTACAAAAAGAGTTAGATGACAAAAAGAACCAGTATGAAGGAATTATAAAAATTTATGGTTCGTCTGGCTTAGCAACCAAAGTAGGCAATATTCATCAGGAAATAAACCAAAATACAGATAAAATTCAAAATCTTGAAAAAGAAATCAGCTTGCTGTATAAGGAGCCTTTAGTCAAAACAACAAAAAATTCTACTCTTGAAATAGAAAAGATTCAAATGAAGCTTTCACCTTTGAAAAATGAGATCAGCTATTTAACTGATAAACTAAGATTAATAGATTTAGATATATACGATTCTAAAAAATTTATTAATACGCTGGAGAAGAGGGTTGATGACTTAAATAGTTCTCTGTTAACTAGAAAATTACTAGGTGAATTACCTTTAAGCATCTGTCCTCAATGTTTAAGTCCTCTAGAAAGCCATAATCATGAAGGGAATTGTTTTTTGTGCAAACAACCAATTGAGGCAGAAGAACGGACACAAGCTCAGAGGTTAAGACAGGAGATGGAAATTCAAATAAAAGAGTCAAAAAGCCTTCTTAAAGATAAAGAAATAGATGTTGTCGAACTACGAACAGGTTTAATTAATAAAACTGAAGAAGCTCGAAAGCTGCAGAAAGAATTAGATTTAGCGGTTAAAGAAAGTAAATCTACTAGGGACCAGAGAATTGACCACTTGCTTATTGAAAAAGGTGGATTGGAAAGGAATCTTGAGTTTTTAAACCAGCAATTGCAAATTGCTGAATTGCTAATAAGTTTAAAGCGAGAATTAGAGGAATTATCTTCCAAAATTTCTTCAACAAACAGAGATATTATTGCAAAAGAAGGACTTCAACTTAAGAGAAGAAACCTTGCTTTGCATACAATAAAGAGATATACTTTAGATATAATAAGAAAAGATCTAATGAGACAAGATGAATTTAGAACAGGGACTAGCGTTGAGGTAATGTTTACTAAGGACACTTATTCTTTAGATGGAACCAATAATTTTTCTGCCAGTTCAAAAATTCTTCTTAAGAATGCAATATTGTTTTCCATTTTCTTTGCAAGTCTAGAATTAGATTTTATGCGTTATCCTAGATTTATTTTATGTGATAATATGGAAGATAAAGGAATGGAAAAGGAAAGGACGCAGAACTTTCAAAAAATAATTTCTGATATTTCAAGTACATTTAAAGTGGATCATCAAATTATATTTACTACATCAATGATAAATGATCAATTAAACAATACAAATTTATGTATTGGTATAGAATATGATCAAAACAACAAAACTTTAAAAATTTAAAATATATCTCTCAAGTAGCGCGGAAGTTACTTCCGTGTCCCACTCAGTTACCCATCTAACGCACGGTCTTCTCTTGTATCCTACCTATGTTTTCAAAAGATTAGCAGGTACTTGCGCCAAACAGGGTAGTTAATCCTAACTTTACTCAATCCTAGCTATTAACCCAATCCCTACTTAATTGTTCTTTTATCCTTTAAGCGGTGCGCCAACAGTCTCTTTAGCGCGGATTTACTTTTATCTGTTATTTCTTTTACCCTTAAGTCTTGCAATCAGGAATCTTTTTAAGGGCCATGTTGCAATGCAGGCAAGTTAATTTGCCTTCAAACCTATTTGTAAAAGCCTCTAACGGCTGCTACCCTGTTACCAGCATTGGCACTTCCTATTTTGCAGTTCTTTTCACGTAACTGCCCGGAATAATCAAAGCATCGGGTTGCACCAGCTTTCGGGTGCATGATGCGCAATAGCACCCAGGCTGGTTGGTTTTGTACGAATGTTATTCTGTAGAAGAATAATATCGCAAAGTGTAAAACCACCGAACCAGAATACCGTAAGGAAGGCAGCCGAATTATTTACAGCAAGAAATTTTTGTATCCTCCAAAATTATTATACTTCCTTAACTTCTTTGTCGGGCCATTAACGTGGCCGTACCTTAGTAGCTATTTGCTGTTTGCGGGTATAAAATTAGTTTCTTACGCAGCTATTAGTCCTATCTTAATTTGCCAGGCTTCTGGTCCGGCGCTGCTTACAAATTTATTATAATTTCAACTTTTAACTAACCTAATGAAAAACTTTACAATCAATTCAGGAATGCCGCTAAGAAGTACTTTGCGGTTTATGTTTTTAGTAATGGCGGCCTTATTTATACAGGCGTGTAGTCTCTTTGATAACGAAGATGAGGCAGAGCCGGAGGAAACCGAGTGGAGCTACGAAGATACCGACTGGACCAAATTGGGTTATTCGGAGTGCGGCGGTAAAGTAGAATCGCCGATTAATATCGAAACTGATAAAACTATTAAGGCCCAACTAACGCCTTTGGTTTTTACTTATGCGGCTGTTCCGGCAACAATAGTAAATACGGGGCATACCATTCAGGCAAATGTAAAGCGCGGAAACTCTATTACGGTAAATGGGACTAAATTTACGTTAATGCAATTTCATTTTCACCACCTGAGCGAGCATAAAATTAATGGCAATGCCTACGACATGGAGCTGCACCTGGTTAACCAGGATTCGGTTACGGGCAATCTGGCCGTAGTTGGCGTATTCCTGAAGCAGGGCGCGGCTAATACCGAACTAGCTAAAGTATTCGACAACCTGCCGCCTACCAAAAACCAGGAAATGGTGTTAAGCAGTAGTGTTAATCTGGTTAGCTTATTGCCGGTCAACCGGCAATATTATAACTACACAGGTTCGCTTACTACCCCACCGTGCACGCAGGGCGTAGACTGGTTTGTCTTGAAAACACCTTTGGAAATATCGGCCGACCAGATAAATGCTTTTGCGAAATTGTACGGCAACGACGCCAGGCCCGTTCAGTCCCTGAACAACCGGCCAGTATTGGAAAGTCTTTAGTAATAAGCAGCTAATACCTTAACCCACTGGTATAATATTACTGGTGGGTTAATTTTTAGGCAAGCAGTTTAGCGTATTAGAATTAATTTGCTTATTGGTTTAAATGAACACTATTTTTATTTTACAAAGAAAATTACTTCCGGGCCTCACTCAGTTCCCCATCTAACGCACGACCTCGCCTTGTGTATTACCTCTATTTTCAAAAGGTTAGCAGGCACTTACGCCAAACAGGGTAGTTAATCCTAACTTTACTCAATCCTAGCTATTAATCCAATCCTTACTTAATTGTTCTTTTATCTTTTAAGCGGCGCGCCAACGGCTATGGAACAGTCGTGGCCGGGTTGGCCGTGGGGTGGGTTGGTGTCGGCAGCGTAAGAACCTTGTGCCGGTAGGTTCAGCGTGGGGGTTGGTAGCCTTGGGGCGGCAGTTGGATTGGTTTGCGGCGCAGAATTAAGTGGCGCTCCTACGGCTATGTCGCAACGGTGGTTAGGCATACCGTGAGCCGGGTTTAGAGCAACGGCCATTGCCGGCGTTCCGGTTTGGCTCGGTGGGCTGCTAAGTTGTATTTGGTCAGAACTATTGGCGGGCGGCGGGTTATTAAAAGTGCTGTTGGCCGGCGTGGTAGGCAACGTAGTGTTAACGTCGCTCTTTTTATTTGGTCCGCAACCGGTAAAAACCATTAAGGCCACTGCTGGTAAGAGGTAGGAGATATTTTTCATGGTAGGTATTTGGGTTTATAGCCTTTATAAGCGCTTGGTTTCTAGTAGCTCATAGCATTAAAAATATTATATTACTAAAATACCGTTACAACTACAACCACCCAAGCAAATAAAGTTTTTAAGTGACTCTTTCGTTTTTTAAACCTAAAAGAAACTATTTTGGTACGAAAAATTGTACTGGGTTTTAAATGAGGTACTTACAACCGGAAGGTGGTTTGTATCGCAATGCCGGGGAATAGGTATTTTAAGTAATAGCTGTATACTGCCGCTAGCGGGCTTGTGCCGGTAAAAAGGCGGCCAAACTTTTAAGCTACCAGTACTTGCCATACGAAGCGGTTTGGTAAATAAACAAGGTGTTAATTAGTCGAATAAAACTCTCGTTAGGATAAAACGAAATCTACTGTACAGTTTATATCTATTCTTTTACAAAAATATATCCGGCCAGCTATATAAATGCTTCTTTTATTAAAGCCGAACCGGTAATTTAGCTCCCAATATTGGCTTACCGGATTTATGACATATTGTTTAGGAATAAAAGTAAAAGAAGGCTTAATAGCCATTGCCGATACCCGTATTACGGCCGGCACTAATGTTACCGTAAAAAAGAAAACCTATATCGCCCAAAAAGATAATTATTCTCTTTTTATCATGACCAGCGGCCTGCGCTCCGTCCGGGATAAGGCCGTGCATTACTTTCAGGAGTTAATTGAAGATGGCGTGGTTTACAATAAGCTGTTTAAAGCGGTTAATGCTTTTGGGGAGCAAATAAAAAGGGTAGCCGAAGAAGATAAAGCAGCCCTGGAAACGGCGGGCCTTAAATTTAACCTCAACACCATTGTTGGCGGCCAACTAAAAGACGATGAAGAACACAAAATGTTTTTAATATACTCCGAAGGCAATTGGGTAGAACTGGATGAGGGAGCTCCCTACATTATTATAGGTAATTCGGGACAGGGAAAAGCTATTTTAAATCGCATTTTACACGATGATTCTACGATGAGACAGGCGCTAAAAGCCGGCTTCCTCTCTTTCGATTCTACCCGCGTGAGCAACTACGATGTGGAATTCCCGATTGATGTGATTCTATACAAAAAGAATAGCTTTCGGGTAGTAGAACACCGCTACGAAAAGAAAGATCTGGAAAGAATTGCCGAACTCTGGGCTGATAAATTAAAACAAGCCCTCGATGATATTCCGGAAGAATGGATGGAGGTGGCTTTTAATAAAACTAATTAGTACTATTTATAATCCCTAAGTCTGGTTTATAAAATCATGAAACTTAAAGTTTACAGCAATATAGAATACCAGGTGCACCAGCCCAGCACCTTTATTTTTAACATTCATGCTTTACGCACTTCTAGCCAAATCATACTCGAAGAAAGCCTGGAAATAGACCCTTACCTCCGGGTAGAGGAATTTTCTTCGGCTAATGGGGCCAACCGGTTTGTGCGATTGAAGGTAGAGGAGAAAATGAATTTTAAATTATCGTACAAAGCTACTGTCGATACTTTTCCGCGGCTAATTCAGTTTGGACAGGACGTAGAGGCTGTACCGGTGGTAAAACTAGACGGCGAGGTCATTCCCTTACTTTTTCCCAGCCGCTACTGCCAGTCCGATAAATTACAAAGACTAGCCCAACACACCTTTGGGCAAATACCTAATGTATTTGCCCAGGTAATGGCCATTACCGATTGGATTTACGAGAACGTGGTTTATTTAAGTGGCGCCACCAACTCCCAAACGTCGGCCCACGATACCATTACCGAAAGGGCCGGCGTATGCCGCGACTTTGCTCATTTGGGTATTGCCTTGTGCCGGGCACTTTCCATTCCGGCCCGCTACTTTACCGGTTATTCGTTCAAACTAAATCCACCCGATTTTCACGCCTGTTTTGAGGCTTACATTGGTGGCAATTGGATAATATTCGACCCGACTAAACTGGCCCCACTAAACGGATTGGTTAAAATTGCCAATGGCCGCGATGCCGCCGATGCTGCCGTCGCCACTACTTTTGGTAACGTTACTTGTTCCTCTATTGAAGTAGGCGCTGAATCTTTAGAGCCTAATTTTGAGCCTTTCTGGTACGATAAATCTGTTTTTACCGGCCTCTGCATTGAGTAAGCAAAGTAGTTGCTATCTCGTAAGTCAAGGTAGGTTCTATCAGTTGGATTAGTAAAATTTAGGCCTGCTGTTAGTTATATTGGCAGCAGGAGTAAATTTAGTCGGTAAAGTATTTTATCTATTTAAAGAAAAGAACAACTCAAACTTAAACTGGGGAAATTAAAGTCAGCCTCTATCCTACTGCTGGTTTCTTTGTAGTTCAGATACTATACTGCAAGTCCTAGCAAGGCCGCGGCATAGCCCTGCGCAGCAAACCACATTTGTTTTACCTGGCCTTCGAGCTATTGGGGCTGAACCGCGTGGCTTTGGGCTGCTTAGTCTCTAACATTGCTTCCAAGCGATCCATCGAGAAAACGCCGGGCTTTCTGTTCGAAGGCGTGTCGCGCGAATCGGGCCTGAATGCACAAGGCGAACTGGAAGATGAGTACCTGTATGCCATTTTACGCCGCAATTGGCTGCGGTTGTATGATAAAGCGCAGGTTAAGGTGATTGTTTAGGGTGAAGCTTTCTTTAGTTGGAAGCGGATGCTTAAACTATTATTATTCAGAAAATAAGTATTTGCTTCTTAGCTTGAATTTACTTTATCTTAATAGTTAGAGCCTAAAGCAAATACCTGGTAGGGTTCTTATTTAGCAAAATATTTTTTGCAACACGTTTGGCAAATTAAATTTTGCTAAGTATTATTGCAAAAAATAATTTGCTAAATGAAGCCAATCATAGGTAACGCGGCTCGGAAAGAACAGTTCTTTCCACGACCAGAAATAAGAAGAAAGCTTCTTAGCTCTATAGAATCCAATGAAAATATATTAATCTCCTCTCCCAGAAGAGTAGGAAAAACCTCCATTTTATTAAACCTCATTGATGAGCCGGATGAAAGATATTATGCCGTTTCTGTCAACACAGAATCATGCAATTCAGCCGAAAAATTCTTTGAGCAGATTTTAAAGTCAATATTTGACACAGATAACCTAGATGGTTTCGGCAAATTTAATAAAGAGGCTAAAGCAACTTTTAAAGCTTGGGGTGAAAGAATTGCGGGTTTTAGTTTGGCTGGAGTTGAACTAAACTTAAATGCCAGCGAGAAATCCTCCTATTATGACCAACTGCAAAAATTTCTTACTGAAGTTAATCTCAACGGAAAAGTAATTTTGCTATTGCTAGATGAGTTCCCAGTAACAGTAGAACAAATTTTAAAGAAAGATGGAGTAGACGCCGCTTCACTATTTCTATCTCAAAATAGAGAGCTAAGGCAAAAGCATGAATTTCAGAAGAAAATAAGGTTTATTTATACTGGTTCGGTGGGGCTTTTGAATGTGGCTAGGAAAATGAAGGCGACAGACAAAGTAAATGATCTACGAGACATTAAAGTAGGTCCGCTTAAGAAATCAGATGCCCAAATACTTGCTTCTGAACTGTATAAAGCCCGTTTAGCTTATGAGCCTTCTGCCACAATGGTAGATTACACGTTAGAAAAGATAGGATTATACTTTCCTCACTATATTCAGCTTATTACAAAAGAAGTTCAAGAGCTAATTGAATACGAAGAGCTTGAACTAATTGAAAGTACTATTGATACTGCTTTTAATAACCTTATCCTGAATGGAAATATTTACTTCCAGCATTATAAAGATAGACTTTGGAAAATTTTTTCTACAGAAGAAGTAAGCCTGGTGAATAATATAATGAGCTCCATAAAGAAGAGCCCCAATGGTTTGAGCTATGATGAAATTCTAAATCTTGCCATAGGCAGCAATCTTCAAAACGAGTTGACTGAGATTCTGGAGACACTCTTGCACGATGGCTATTTATTAGAAAAAGAAAGCCGTTACTTGTTCTATTCAATTATTTTAAAACACTGGTGGAAATGAACAATCCTAAATTATTACTCTATAATCCTGACCAAAAGTCGAAGCAGCAGTTAATTGAAGAATTTGTTATAAGAGGCAAAGAATATTCCATAGTAATGAATGGTCTTTTGAACTCAACCTTACAAACTTCTCCCCAACACTATTTAATTGTAGGGCAACGGGGTATGGGCAAAACAACTTTATTGCTTCGGGTAAAATATGCAATGGAGGACCATCCGCAATTGAAAAATTGGCTTATCCCGATTAGGTTTAGCGAAGAGCAGTACCAGATAGCAACATTAGATAGACTTTGGGAGGAAATTGCGGAACTTCTGGAAACAGCTAATCCATTATTCAAAGGCTTGTTGCAGGAAATGGAAGAAAATGATGAAGCAGAACAGTACGAACGAATTGCCTTGGAGATAATGGTTAAGGCGCTGAAAAAGCACAAAAAGCGGGTCTTGGTAATGGTAGATAACCTAGGCGACCTATTCAAAAAATTCGATGAGGTGGAGAATCATAGGTTTAGAGAGGTTTTGTTATATCACACCGAAATTCAACTGGTTGGGGCCTCGTCGGTAATGCTGGAGCATACGTTCAGGTATGATAAACCCTTTTTTGAATTTTTTCAGCAAATTATTTTGCAACCTATTGATAAGGAAAGCGCAATAAAACTTTTAAAAAAGCTTGGCAAGCAATACAGACAGGAAGAAGCAGTAAACCAACTTATTTCGGAAAATCCAGCCAAGATTGAAATTCTGAGAAGATTAACTGGCGGCGTGCCTAGAACAATAGCTTTACTTTTCGGAATTTTTATTGACCACCAGGAGGGAACTACTTTTGAAGATCTACAGCTTCTTCTTGATCAAGTTAACTCACTCTATAAGGCCCGGATGGATGATATGAAAGACCAGCAGCAGCAAATTGTTGATGCGCTGGCTAAAGCCTGGGACCCAATTTCGGCTAAGGAAGTTTTGTATAAAAGTAAATTAGACAGAAAACATATCGGTAGCAACCAAATATCGGCCCAACTAAAAGTTCTAATTGAAAATCAATTGGTTGAGTCTATAAGCGGGCCGGGTAAAAATAAAACTTACCGGATAAGAGAGCGCTTTTTTAATATTTGGTACTTAATGAGATACGGGAAAAAGCAACATCGGGAGGAAGTGCTTTGGTTAGTCCGGTTTTTAGAAACCTGGTGCACTACAAAAGAATTAAGACTACAAGCAGAGGAACAATTAAAAGCACTTCAGCACAGAAATTATTCTACACAGGCAGCTTATTTTAAAACTATGGCATTGTACCATATTAAGGGAATTGAAGCATCACAAAAGCTCCAGTTACTAGAGCAAGCCGAAACCTATCTTAAAGTAGCATCAGAAGAAGATAATGCTCAAGCTATTGGAAGAACTAAAAGAAGAGAACTGGATAGATGGGTGAGTGAAATATTAGGAATTTTGGAAGTTAATGAAAAAATTTCACTTGATGATATACTTACATTAGCCCCTGAATCTCAAGTTTATATTATAAACTCTGTTGCATATAAGCTCTTTGAACTGAATAAACCATTGATAATAATAAAGGAGCTATTAAGCATTGGGGTTCAATTAGGTGATACATATTGTATGAACCTGATGGGTATTGCTTATCAAAATATAGACCTGATTGAAGCCGAGAAGTATTATTTGATGGCCAGTGAACTAGGTGATGTTAGTGCGATGTTCAACTTGGGCTTATTTTATAAAAATGAGAAGAAGAACTTAGAACTAGCTGAAAAGTATTATTTGATGGCTAGTGAACGAGGTAATGCTAGAGCAATGTTCAACCTGGGCATTTTTTATCAAAGTGAGAAGCAGAATATAGAGTTAGCCGAGAAGTATTACTTAATGGCTGTTGAAAAAAATAATGCTAGTGCCATGAATAATTTAGCGATACTTTATAGTAATATGGGGAAAGAGGAGCAGCTAATTGAACGTTATTTTCGTCAAGCTCATACTTTAGGTATTATCCAATCTTCATTTAATCTATTATTGTTCTATTCTATGGAAAATAGAACTAAAGAAATGTTAGCATTATGCTTAGAAATTTTAAATAAAGGTGATGTATTTAAAGATGAAAAGTTAATTTTTCAGCTGTTGTATCCTATCCTGGAGAAAAAGCAATATCATTTTCTTCTACAACAATTTAAGAATCCCGAGTGGCAGCTCATGAAATATGCCAGACCATTTTACTATGTTCTTGCCTGGTTTATGAAAGATGAACTTCCTGGCGAGTACGAAAAGGCCGGTTCTGAAATTAAAGAAACTGTAGACGAAATTATTCAGCACATTTTAGAAGAACAGAAAGAAAGCGAAATGAAGCAAAAAGAATATATTTAAAACGTATAGCTGGCAAACTAAAAAATATTAAGCTGTTATTATACAAATGTAAAAGTCTCCTTATGGCGCAAGAATCCTCTTGCGCCAATATGCCTATCATTAAAAGAACGGTTTCTTTCCAAGCAACTCATCAGAGTATTTCTTTCTAAAAGCTGCCAGGCAACCGGGTTTATTTTACTATTCCGGCTATCGTGCTATTGCTATCGGTAACCTTGGTTATCTTGAGGCAAGTGGTCGGGTAAATAAATGAATCCTGGTTAAAGCCTTAATATCGGATAAAATTTGCAGCGTCTTTTTAATAGTTAAGCAAAAGTCCGGTTGGTTATAATTAACGATAGCTTATATTTGCGTGTTTTTGGCTGGTCATAATCTGTTTTAAACCAGAGCAGGCCAGGCTTATAACAAAGAATTAATTACTTTATGCCCCAACCACCACTGCCGGAATTTAATGAGCACGACTTGGTAACCGCCCTCCGGCAAGGACGTACCGAAGCCCTTAGTTTGCTCTACGATAAATACGCTCCGGCTCTGCTGGGCTTAACTACCCGCATGATGCGCAGTCAGGAAGAGGCCGAAAGGGTATTGCAGCTTACTTTTATGGCCATTTGGGAGCGCAGAACCGAATACGATGCCTCGTGTTTAAGCTTGTTATCCTGGCTCATCTTAATAACCCGCGACACCGCCGTGGCAGCCCTGAAAGCATCGGATAAAGCAACTAGAAAAGACCAACCCCAAAGCAACGGACAAGCGGCAAAAGCAGTAAAAGAATCTTTTTATTACCTAACGCCAAACGAGAAAGCCGCCCTCGATTTAGTTTACTTGCAGGGTTACACTTGTGCGGAGGCCGCCGCTGAATTGCAGGTAGCGGAGGAAGTCTTAAAAACCTGGCTAAAAGCAGCCGGTAAACATTTAAGAGAGGGAAAAGGGGAATGAAAGATATAAGGGAATATATCCAGTCGGGCATACTGGAATGGTACGTGTTGGGGGTTGCCACGCCGGAAGAAGCCGCCGAGGTAGAACGCCTGGCTGTCGCGCACCCGGAAATTAGCCAGGAACTAGCTACCATCAGCCAGTCCCTGGAAGCTTACGCTCTGGCCCACGCCGTGGAGCCAAAAGCCACTATAAAACCGCTTATTCTGGCCACCATCGACTACCAGCAAAGGCTGCAAAATGGCGAAGCTGTAAGTATTCCGCCCGTGTTAACGCCAACTTCTCAGGTAACAGATTACGCTACTTGGTTAAATCGTCCGGACATGATTTTGCCGGCCAATGCCGAAGCCATTCACGTGAAGTTAATAGGGGCTACGGCGGCGGCCACTACTGCTATTGTGTGGTTAACTGGCGTTACCGGCAACGAAGTACACCACCAGGAATACGAGCGTTTTTTAATTGTAGAAGGCTCCTGCGACATTATAGTGGGTGAGGAAATACACCATTTGGTGCCAGGCAGTTTTTACGAAGTGCCCTTGCATGCCAAGCACATGGTTAAGGTAACTTCTGCTACGCCCTGCAAAGTAATACTGCAGCGCATAGCTGCCTGATGCTGGTTGCTACACCAGCAGCAATCCTGATGCGAGCGCTAGCCAATAATTTAAAGTGAGTTTAATATTGGTATAAACAAGTACAGTGGCTGGAAGATAATTATACGAACGGGCATGTACTTGTAGCAACAAATAGCTAATTTAATAGCAATATTAATCTGAAATTGCGCTTTATCTTAGCTAATAATATTTCTAACCGATACTACCCTCATGTGGTCATTCTGGAAGAAATTTATCAGCAGGTAACCAATGAGATTCTTCCAGAGTGACCACGTTGATGGAGAATTACTTTAATTCATTTATAAGCGCATTATTCTTTTTAATTTGATATAAAGTTTATTCTTCTGCTCAGAATTCTGTTATAAGCTGATTTCCGAAATGCCACTAACGATAGATAAAAAGTTGAGCTTTTAATTTATACATTTAATAGTCAGTTAATTAAGCTAATTTTAAGCGATTAAATTAAAATCATTTCAGCCCCGCATAAAACAAAGTTACTGGAAAAACGGTAGGCAATAGCAGTTAATATTTACGAAACAGCACTGTTATCCCCTCGGCATATGAATCCTGGTTACAGAATTGAACACGATTTTCTGGGTGAAAAAGAAATCCCCAACACCGCTTATTACGGCGTACAAACCCTGCGGGCTTTAGAAAATTTTAATATTACCGG
>Ga0210040_10005327_pt1 | contig 16438 bp, 14 predicted proteins | sample CryGeyCG12114_NA_FD_185462 | JGI IMG/M metagenome (GOLD analysis project Ga0210040, IMG submission 185462) | Groundwater microbial communities from aquifer - Crystal Geyser CG19_WC_8/21/14_NA (SPAdes) (version 2) | ecosystem: Environmental > Aquatic > Deep subsurface > Groundwater | place: USA... | reverse complement strand
GGCGTGCTGCAGCCGGAGGCCGCCTCGATCGGCGGGCGCGGCTCGGCGATGGCCGTTGCGGCACCGACGGCGGCGCTGCGGGCGCTGGTCGACCGGCTGCCGCCCACGGTCGACGAGCCGGACGTGCCGAGGTCCCGGGCGCGGGCCGCGGACCGGCACTTCTCGCTGCGCGGGCTGCTCCGGCCGTTCCGGCTGCCGCTGGCCGCCGCGCTCGTGCTCGTCGCGCTGGACACCGGCGCCCAGCTGGCCATCCCCGCGCTGGTCCGCACCGGGGTCGACGACGGCATCGCAGCGCAGTCGACGTCGCTGCTGCTGGGCATCGCCGGGATCGCGTTGGCCGTCGTCCTCGCCGACTTCCTGGCTGCCCGCGGCGCTGCCTGGCTGACCGGGCGCACCGGGGAGCGGCTGCTCTACACGCTGCGGGTGAAGACCTTCGCCCAGCTCCAGCGGCTCGGGCTGGACTACTACGAGCGCGAGCTGGGGGGTCGGATCATGACCCGGATGACCACGGACGTCGACGCGCTGTCGGCGTTCCTGCAGACCGGCCTGACCACGGCGGTGGTCAGCGTGCTGACCCTGGTCGGGGTGCTGGTGGCGCTGTTCCTCCTCGACGTCGAGCTGGCGCTGGTGCTGGTGGCCACGCTGCCGGTGCTGGTGGTCGCCACCGTCTGGTTCCGGTCGCGCTCGGTGCCGGCGTACACCGAGGCCCGCGAGCGGGTCAGCGCCGTCAACGCCCGGTTGCAGGAGGACGTCGCCGGCGTGCGCACCACCCAGGTGTTCGACCGCTCGGACCGCTCCACCGCCGTCTTCCGCGGGTACGCGCAGGCCTACCGGGACGTGCGGCTGCGGGCGCAGCGCTACATCGCCACCTACTTCCCGTTCGTCGAGTTCCTCTCCGAGGTGGCGGCCGCCGCGGTGCTCGCGGTCGGGGCGGCCCGGCTCTCGGACGGCGACATCACCGCCGGCGTGCTGATCGCCTTCGTCCTCTACGTCGACACGTTCTTCGCACCCGTCCAGCAGCTCTCGCAGGTGTTCGACAGCTACCAGCAGGCCTCGGTGGGGCTGCGGCGGCTGCGGGACCTGCTGCGCACGCGTGAGTCCACGCCGGCCGCGGGCGACCCCGCGCCGGTGGGCCGGTTGCGTGGCGAGGTGCGGCTGGCCGACGTCACGTTCGCCTACGCCGGCGCGCCCGCGCCGGCGCTGCGGGACGTCTCGCTGACCGTCGCGCCGGGGGAGACGGTGGCGCTGGTCGGGGAGACCGGGGCCGGGAAGTCGACGGTGGTCAAGCTGGTCGCGCGGTTCTACGACCCGACGTCCGGCGCGGTGTGCGTGGACGGCGCGGACCTGCGGTCGCTGGACCTGCTGCAGTACCGGGCGCGGCTGGGCGTCGTCCCGCAGGAGGCGTTCCTGTTCGCCGGAACGGTGCGCGACGCGATCGCCTACGGCCGGCCCGATGCCCCGGACGCCGAGGTGGAGGCCGCGGCCCGGTCGGTGGGCGCGCACGAGATGGTCGCCGGACTGCCGCAGGGCTACCGGACGCGGGTGGGGGAGCGCGGGCGCTCGCTGTCGGCCGGTCAGCGGCAGCTGCTGGCCCTGGCCCGCGCGGAGCTGGTCGACCCCGACGTCCTGCTGCTGGACGAGGCGACGGCCTCCCTCGACCTGGCCACCGAGGCGGCGGTCACCCGGGCGGCCGACGCGGTCGCGCGCCGCCGGACGACGCTGGTGGTGGCGCACCGGCTCACCACCGCGGCGCGGGCCGACCGGGTCGCCGTGCTCGACGGCGGCCGGGTGGTCGAGGTCGGTCCGCACGCCGAGCTGCTCGCGGCCAGCGGCGCCTACGCCGCGCTGTGGGCGGCGTACACCGCCGACGAGGACGCCGACCCGCTGATGGACTGACGAAGGACCCGGCTACCGGTTGGACCCAGTCGGCCCGTTCTCGGAGGTCTCCTGGGCTGTCGGCGTTCAACGTCCGGTGGACGTGGCGGGAAGTCGCTTGCTCGACATGTCAGGGTGCCGACATGTCGACAGGTCGCCACGCGGTGCGCACGGCGGACGCAGCTGACCTCGTCGATCTGCCGCGGGTCGAGGCGGCGGCCGACGAGCTGTTCGTCCCGCTGGGCATCACCGACCTGCCGGCACCGGCGACAGCTCAGGAGCGGGCCCGCGCCTGGCGGGTGCTCGTCGCCGGCACGCCGGTCGCCGGGTTCGCCGTCCTGGAGCTGCTCGACGGCGCCGTCCACCTCGAGCAGCTGTCCGTCGACCCGGCGCACGGCCGGCGCGGCATCGGTGCTGGCCTGCTCGCCGCGACGGCACAGGTCGCCCGCGACCACGGCGCCGACCGGGTCACCCTGCTGACGTACGCCGACGTCCCCTGGAACGCCCCGTGGTACGCGCGCCACGGCTGGCGCGCGACCACCGACCTCACACCGGGCCTGCGCGCACTGCGCCGCCGAGAGGTCGAACTGGGCCTGGACCGGCACGGTCCACGGGTGGCGATGGTGCGCTCGGTCGCAGCTGGTTAGCCGATCGGCCCCTGGGGGCATCCACCACGGATGACCGCTGCCGGCGAACTCCAGACCGACCGCACCTACGGCGCGCTGGAGGTGGTGCACGCCTTCACCGACGGCCCGATGCCCACCGGCGTCTCGGTGTCAAACACCGGCCGGGTGTTCGTGAACTTCCCGAAGTGGGGCGACGACGTCAGCGCGACCGTCGCCGAGATCCGGGACGGGCAGGTCGTCGCCTTCCCCGACCAGGCCTGGAACGACCCCAGCGGCGACGACGACCGCGAGGCCTTCGTCAGCGTGCAGAGCATCGTCGTCGACCCGGCCGACCGGCTCTGGGTGCTGGACACTGGTTCCCCGCTGTTCCAGCCCACGAAGATCGGCGGCCCCAAGCTCGTCTGCATCGACCTCGGCACCGACACCGTCGTCCAGACCATCGTCTTCCCCCGCGAGACGGCCCTGGAGACGACCTACCTCAACGACGTCCGGTTCGACCTGCGTCGCGGCGAGGCCGGCATCGCCTACATCACCGACTCCGCGGACTCCGGCGAGAACGGGATCATCGTGGTCGACCTGGCCACCGAGGACTCCTGGCGCCGGCTGCGCGACCACGCCTCGACCAAGGCCGAGGTGCCGCCGGACCTGCTGCTGATGGTCGAGGGTCGCCCGTTCCTGGAGCAGGAGAGCGCCGACGCCGAGCCGCAGCCGGTGGCCATGGGCTCCGACGGCATCGCCATCTCCGCCGACGGCGCGCGCCTGTGGTACTGCCCGCTGGCCTCCCGGCACTGGTACAGCGTCGCCACCGACGCCCTGGTCGACCGCGACCTGGACGACGACGCCGTCGCCGCGACCGTCGTCGACGAGGGCGACAAGGGCAGCGCCGGGGACGGCCTGGAGACCGACGACGCCGGCAACCTGTACGCCACCGCGGGCGAGCAGAACGCCGTCCTCCGCCGGCGCCCCGACGGCACCATCGAGACGGTGCTGCACGACCCCCGACTGCTGTGGCCCGACACCATGTCGGTGGCCGCTGACGGCCATCTCTACGTCACCGCCAACCAGTTGCACAGGCAGGCCAGGTATGCCGGAGGGGTGGACCAGCGCGAGTACCCCTACCTCCTCGTCCGCACCCCGATCGGTGCCGGCCCCGTGCGGTTGACCCGATGAGCCTCGGACGTGACCTGGCCGACACCGGTTCGGCGGTCCCGGGCCATCCGGCGGGCGCCCGGAGAACGAACACGGGGTCATGAGCACGGTTGCGCACCACCCGCCCGAGGGAGTTCCGGGCGACGCGGCGACATTCACATCGCGCACAACGGGCCTGGGACGACGCGCTGACCTACAGTCCGAACTCGTGGCTCTCCCGATGCACGAGGACGTGACGGCGACCGTCCGGGAGCTCCCGGTGCCCGGTCTCGCCCTCGCCGAGGTGATCGCCGCGCTCGAGTCGCGGTACGACCCGGCGCTGGCCGAGGACTGGGACGCCGTCGGCCTGGTGTGCGGTGACCCCGAGGAGCCGGTGCGCTCGGTGATGTTCGCCGTCGACCCGACCGCTGCCGTCGTCGACGAGGCGATCGCCGCCGGCGTCGACCTGCTGGTCACCCACCACCCGCTCCTGCTCACGCCGGTGCACGGCGTGCCGGCCAGCGACCCGAAGGGGCGCCTGGTGCACCGCCTGGTGCGCGCCGGCGTCGCCCTGTTCGTCGCCCACACCAACGCCGACCGGGCCGCCGACCACGGCGTCAACGACGCGCTGGCCGCCACCCTGGGCCTGGTCGACACCCGCCCGCTGGAGTCCGCGGCCGCGCCGGAGACCGACACCCTCGTCGTCTTCGTCCCGGTGGGCATCACCGAGCAGCTGGTCGACGCGCTCTCCGCGGCCGGGGCCGGCGTCATCGGTGACTACACCCGCTGCGTCTGGCAGACGACCGGTACCGGCACGTTCATCCCCGGTCAGGGCTCCCACCCGGCGATCGGCCGGCAGGGGCACGTCGAGCGGGTGCCGGAGGTCCGGCTGGAGATGGTCGTACCGCGGGCCCGCCGCGACGAGGTGCTGCGCGCGCTGCGCGACCTGCACCCCTACGAGGACCCGGGTTACGCGTTCTTCGAGAACTCGTCGACGCCCAGCCGGGCCGGCTTCGGCCGGGTCGGTGAGCTGGCCCAGCCGGTGAGCCTGCGAGAATTCGCCGAGCGGGTGGCCACGACGCTGCCCCCCACGCCCGGTGGCGTGCGGATCGCCGGTGACCCCGAGCGCCTCGTGCGGACCGTCGCCGTCTGCGGTGGCAGTGGCGGATCGATGCTCGCTGCGGCGACGTCGGCCGGTGCCGACGTCTTCCTCACCAGCGACCTCAAGCACCACGTCGTGTCCGAGGCGATGGAGACCCCCGGGCCGGCACTCTGTGACGTGGCACACTTCGCCTCCGAGTTCCCCTGGCTGGCCTGCGCCGCCGACCTGCTGCACCGCGATCTGGGTGCCCGGGTCGAGGTGATGGTCTCTGCCCGGCCCACGGACCCGTGGACCTGGCAGGTCGGGGGGCCCGGCGGTACCGACACCAGCACCGACACCACACGACTGCACTCGGCCGAGCACTCGGCCGACTGAGCCCGGAGGTCTCCTCCGGGGAGGAGGAGACCGTGTCCAGCCCAGACGCACCGCCGGCGGGGGTGGCACCCCGACGCAGCGACCGCAGCCCGTGGAACTGGCTGCTCGTGGTGCCGATCGTCATCCCGCTGCTCGTGCCGCTGTACAACCACCGCGCCCCCGAGCTCTTCGGCTGGCCGTTCTTCTACTGGGTGCAGCTGGCGTTCGTCGCGCTCGGTGTGGTCACCACCGGGCTCGTCTACCGGATGACCCGGCGCAGCAAGGACGAGCGGGCGGCCGCCGTCCGCGCCGCCGCAGCACCGACGCGCGACGGGGGGCGTTGAGCCATGGAGGGCGTCAACACCGTCGAGGTCACGGTCTTCGTGGTCTTCTTCCTCCTCGTCACCGTGATGGGGTTCCTGGCCTCGCGCTGGCGGCGGGGCGACAGCCTCATGCACCTGGACGAGTGGGGCCTGGGCGGCCGGAGCTTCGGCTCCTGGATCACCTGGTTCCTGATCGGCGGGGACATCTACACCGCCTACACGTTCGTCGCCGTCCCGGCGCTGGTCTTCGGGGCGGGCGCGGCGGGCTTCTTCGCCGTCCCGTACACCGTCGTCGTCTACCCGCTGATCTTCCTGGTGATCATCCGGCTGTGGTCGGTGAGCCACGTGCGCGGGTTCGTGACGCCGGCGGACTTCGTCCGCTCCCGGTTCGACTCCCCGACACTGGCCCTGCTGGTCGCCATCACCGGGATCGTCGCCACGATGCCCTACATCGCCCTGCAGCTGGTCGGCATCGAGGCCGTGCTCAAGACGATGGGCGTCACGGGTGAGTGGCCGATCATCGCGGCCTTCGTGATCCTCGCCGTCTACACGTACAACTCCGGCCTTCGGGCCCCGGCCCTGATCGCGTTCGTCAAGGACATCCTGATCTACCTGACGATCATCGTCGCGGTCATCGTCATCCCGTCGAAGCTCGGCGGCTGGGACGCGATCTTCGGTGCCGCCGACGAGAAGTTCAACGCGGCCGGCAGCGGCGGCGTGCTGCTCGGGGAGGCCGGCCAGCTGCAGTACGCGACGCTGGCGCTGGGCTCCGCGCTCGCGCTGTTCCTCTACCCGCACTCCATCACCGGGGCGCTGGCAGCCAAGAACCGCGACGTGCTCAAGCGCAACATGAGTGCGCTGCCCATCTACAGCCTGGCGCTGGGGTTCATCGCGCTGCTGGGCTTCATGGCCATCGCTGCCGGGACGACGCCGGTAGGCACCGACGCGAACACGATCGTGCCGCGGCTGTTCCAGGACATGTTCCCCAGCTGGTTCGCCGGCATCGCCTTCGCCGCCGTCGGCATCGGCGCGCTCGTGCCGGCCGCGATCATGTCGATCGCCGCGGCCAACCTGTTCACCCGCAACATCTACAAGGAGTACGTCAAGAAGGACGCCACCCCGGAGAACGAGGCGAAGGTCGCCAAGCTCGCCTCGCTGGTGGTGAAGCTGGGCGCCGTCGCAGCCATCCTGCTCATCGACCCGCAGTTCTCCATCGACCTGCAGCTGATCGGTGGCGTGATCATCCTGCAGACGCTGCCGTCGGTGGCGATCGGTCTGTACACCCGCTGGATGCACCGCGGGGCGCTCATCGCCGGTTGGGTGGTCGGCATGGGTGCCGGCATGCTGATGCTCTACAACGTCCCGCGCGTCGGCCCGGGCGGTGTGGTGATCCGTGAGCACTGGGGCGGCTCGGCGTTCAGCCTGGGCAAGCTCGGCCTGGACACGACCTACACGGTCTACGCCGGCTTCCTGGCCCTGCTGGTCAACCTGCTGGTCACGGTGGTCGCCACGTTCGTGCTGCGGGCGATGAAGGTCGACGACGGCGTCGACGGGACGTCGCCGGCCGACTACACCGCCGAGCGGGAGGACCCCAGCGTCCGCGACCTGCCCGACCCGCTCGCCTCGGACCCGCCGGGCACCGCGCCGGCGCCGGCCCACTGACGCAAGGGCGACCGCACACCGGGCCCGGTCCGCAGCCAGCGGACCGGGCCCGGTGTGTCCGGGCAGCTGCCGCTCGCGGGTAGGTTGACCGCGTGCAGGCTGACCACTTCGACCAGCAGAAGCTGCTGGCCCTCGCTGCGGAGGACGTCGTCCTCGCGCAGCTCGTCCACCGCAAGCGCACGCTCCCCGAGCTCGCCGCCCTCGAGGCCGCCGTGGAGGCGCAGCGGACCCTGTCCGACGACGTCGTCCGGGCCGAGACCGAGGTGCGTGACCTCGACCGCGAGCAGAAGCGGCTGGAGGCCGACGTCGACACCGTGCGGCAGCGTGCCGCGCGCGACCAGTCACGGATCGACTCCGGCGGGGCGACGCCGAAGGAGATCACCGGCCTGCAACACGAGCTGGAGTCGTTGAACCGCCGCCAGGGCGACCTGGAGGACCAGGTGCTCGAGCTGATGGAGCGCCGCGAGGCTGCCGATGCCGCGCTGGCCACCGCCCAGGGCGGGCTGGCCGGCGCCGCAGCCGCGCAGCAGCAGGCCGAGCAGCAGCGGGACGCCGCGCTCGCCGACATCGCCGAAGCCACCCAGCAGCACCAGGCCACGCGCGACGAGATCGCCGGCACGGTGTCCGCGCCACTGCTGGCGCTGTACGACCGGATCGCCAAGCAGACCGGCAGCACCGGCGCGGCCCACCTGCACGCCCGCCGCTGCGAGGGCTGCCGGATCGAGTTCTACGGCACCGAGCTGGCCACCTACCGCAACGCCGACCCGCACACCGTGCTGCGCTGCGAGAACTGCGGCCGGATCCTGATCCGCACCGCGGACTCCGGGCTGTGAGGGCAGGGATGGCCACTTCTGCCTCCGGCGACGTGGCGTGAGCCGACGTCTCGTCATCGAGGCGGACGGCGGGTCGCGGGGCAACCCCGGGCCGGCCGGCTACGGCGCCCTGGTGCGCGACGCCGACACCGGCCGGGTGCTCGCCGAGCGGGCCGAGTCGGTCGGCCGGGCCACCAACAACGTCGCCGAGTACGGCGGCCTGGTGGCCGGGCTGCAGGCGGTGCTCGACCTGGACCCCACCGCGAGCGTCGAGGTCCGGATGGACTCCAAGCTGGTCGTGGAGCAGATGTCGGGTCGCTGGCAGATCAAGCACCCGGACATGAAGAAGCTGGCCGTGCAGGCCCGCGACATCGCCCGGCAGCTGGCCTCGGTCCGCTACACCTGGGTGCCGCGGGCGCAGAACGGCGCCGCCGACGCGCTGGCCAACAGCGCGATGGACGGCAAGCCGGTGCGCCGCGACCTGGCCACCGAGCCGGTCGTGGTGGAAGACGACGTGCAGCCGGTCACCGAGCCGGCGCCGGTCGTCACGACCCTGACCCACCTGCTGCGCCACGGCCGCACCGAGCACACCCCGGAGCGCCGGTTCAGTGGCAGCAGTGACCTGCCCCTGTCCGAGCTGGGCCGGGCCGACGCCGCCGCCGCGGCCCGGCACCTGGCCGACCGGGGCATCGACGTCATCGTCAGCTCGCCGCTGCAGCGCGCCCGGCAGACCGCCGAGGCGGTCGCGGAGGTGCTGCGCGTGCCGGTGGAGGTCGACACCGATCTGCGGGAGCTGGACTTCGGCGCATGGGAGGGGCTGACCGCCGCCGAGGCGCAGGCCAAGAGCCCGCTGGCCTTCCGGCGCTGGTCCGGCTCGACCGACGTCCGTCCCCCCGGCGGTGAGTCGTTCGCCGACGTCTCCGCCCGGGTGGCCCGGGCGCGGAGCCGCATCCTCGACCGGCACGCCGGGAAGACCGTCCTGCTGGTCACCCACGTCAACCCGATCAAGCTGATGCTCGCCGCCGGGCTCGGGGTCGGCGACGACATCGTGCACCGGGTGTTCCTGGAGGCGGCGTCGCTGTCGACGGTCACCTGGTCCTCCGGCGGCCGCAGCACGGTGCGGCTGGTCAACGACACCAGCCACCTGGGCTGAGCGGGAAGCTCGTCCCGCCTGCCGCTGTTGGTGCTCTCGGTACCGAGAGCCCACCTGCCGAGGAGATCTCCTGACCGCGACCATCGCCACCGGTGAACGAACGATGTCCGACCTCGAGTACGAGGCGTGGGCCGCGGAGGTGCGGCGGCTGGCCGACGAGCGGGGCGCCGTCGTCCTGGCGCACAACTACCAGGTGCCCGAGATCCAGGACGTCGCCCACTTCACCGGCGACTCGCTGTACCTGTCCCGGGTCGCCGCGGAGACCGACGCCCGGGAGATCGTCTTCTGCGGTGTCCACTTCATGGCCGAGACGGCGAAGATCCTGTCGCCGGACAAGACCGTGCTGCTGCCCGACCACGCGGCCGGCTGCTCGCTCGCCGACAGCATCACCGCCGAGCAGTTGCGCGAGTGGAAGGCCGAGCACCCGGGCGCCGTCGTCGTCAGCTACGTGAACACCACCGCCGCGGTGAAGGCCGAGACCGACATCTGCTGCACCAGCTCCAACGCCGCCGACGTCGTCCGCTCCATCCCGGAGGGGACCGAGATCCTGTTCTGCCCCGACCAGTTCCTCGGCGCGCACGTCAAGCGGGTCACCGGCCGGAGCAACATCTCCATCTGGGCGGGGGAGTGCCACGTGCACGCCGGGATCAGCCCCAGCGACGTGCGCGCCCAGATCGCCGCGCACCCGGACGCCGAGATCCTGGTGCACCCCGAGTGCGGCTGCACCACCTCGGTGCTGGACCTGGTGAGCCACGGCGACCTGCCGGCCGAGCGCACCCGGGTGCTGTCGACCGGTGGCATGGCCGAGGCCGCCGCCGCGACGAGGGCCTCGCAGGTGCTGGTGGCCACCGAGATCGGCATCCTGCACCAGCTGCGGGCGCTGAACAGCGGCACCGAGTTCATCCCGATGAACGACCGCGCCGCCTGCCGCTACATGAAGATGATCACCCCGGCGAAGCTGCTGCACACGCTGCGCACCGGAGAGGGCGCGATCGACGTCGACCCCGCGGTGGCCGTCCGGGCCCGCCGGGCGGTCGAGGCGATGGTCGCCATCGGCGAGCCCGGCCGCGGCGGCGAGTAGGAGGCCCCGCCGCCCCCGCCGGTCAGTTCATCGGAGACCGGTCGTCCTCGTCGGTGTGTCGGACAGCCACACGCCGATGATCAACGGGGGTCACCACTGCAGGCCGGCCCACAGCGCCGCGGTGGCGCCGACCAGCGTGAGGGGCACGGTGGCCAGCCCGACCGCGCTGTACCGCGCGGCGCCGGGGGCGTCCGCGCCGAGCGCCCGGCGCCAGAGCAGGTTGGCCAGCGACCCGGCGTAGGTCAGGTTCGGCCCGAGGTTCACCCCGATCAGCACGGCCAGCACCGTCGGCACGCCCCCGGCGGCCGCAACCGGCAGCAGCGCCAGCGTCGCCGGCAGGTTGTTGACCAGGTTGGCCAGCAGGGCCGCGATACCGACCACGCCCAGCAGGGCGCCGAGCCCGTCGCCCCGCGGCAGCACGTCCCCGAGCCACGCCGCCAGGCCGTGCCGCTGCAACGCGAGCACCAGCACCGCCAGGCCCAGCACGAACAGCCCGAAGGGCAGGTCGGCCGCCCGCAGCAGCTCCGGCACGCGGGTGCGCCCACCGATCAGCTGCCGGCCGGCGAGCACCAGTGCCCCCAGCGCGGCCGGCCACACCGGCTGGACGCCGACCAGCGACCCGGCGGCGAACCCGGCCACGGTCAGCCCCACGACCACCAGGGCGAGCACCGGGGTGCCGGGGACGTCGTGCACCGCCGCGGCGATCGGCCGGCGCAGCTGGGCGCGGAACAGCCAGCGCAGCACCAGGTACTCCGCGGCGACCGTGACCACCTGGGGCAGCACCATCAGGCCGGCGAAGTGCACGAACGACAGCCCGGTCGCCGCCACCGCGAGCAGGTTGGTGAGGTTCGAGACCGGCAGCAGCAGCGAGGCCGAGTTGGCCAGGTGCCCGACCGCGTAGCCGTGCGGCCCGACCGGCACGCGCGCCTGCCGGGCGAGTGCCACCACGACCGGGGTGAGCAGGACGACCGTCGCGTCCAGGCTCAGTACCGCCGTGACCGCGGTGGCCAGCAGGAACACCCGGCCCAGCAGCCCCTGCGCCGACCGTCCGGCCCGGCGCACCATCACCGCGGCAGCCCAGCGGAACAGCCCCTCCCGGTCGGCGAGGTCGGCCAGCAGCAGCACCACGACGAGGAAGACGACGGTCGGCGCCACCTCGCGCAGGGTCGCCACCGCGTCGTCCCGGTGGACCGCGCCGAGCCCGGTGAGCAGCAGGGCGCCGGGCACGGCGATCAGGGCCGGCGGCAGGCGGGGGCGGTCGGCCGCGGCGGCGGCCAGCGTGCCGGCCAGCAGCAGGGCAGCCAGCAGCAGGGCGAGGGGGTCGGACACCGCGCCCTGCTGGTCAGCCGCGGAGGAACAGGTAGATCGAGACCGCCACGCCGAACACGACGATCAGCACCCGCAGCGGCGTGCTGGGGATGCGGGTGGCGACCTTGGCGCCCAGGAACCCGCCGATCAGGCTGGCCGGGGCGCAGACGGCCACGTACTCCCACTCCACCGGGCCCCAGATGCCGAACACGACCACCGTGACCGAGGCGGTGACCAGCGAGATGGCGCTCTTCATCGCGTTGGCCAGCTTGAGCCGGCCCAGGCCCAGCCCGAGCACGCCCACCAGGATCACGCCCAGCGCGCCACCGAAGTAGCCGCCGTAGACCGTGGCCAGGAACAGTGCGACGTACAGCCACACCGGGTCGCCGGTGCGGGCGCCGTCCTCCTGGCGCTTGAGCCGCTTGGTGATCAGGGGCTGGAACGCCAGCAGGATGCTGGCCAGGAACACCAGCACCGGGACGACGGTGTCGAAGGCCTCCGACGGGGTGGTGAGCAGCAGCACCGAGCCGGCCGCGCCGCCGACGATCGCGACGATGCCGAAGCGGACCAGCCGGGACCGCTGACCGGTGTACTCCTTGCGGAACCCGAGGACGCCGCCGATGTAGCCCGGCCACTGGGCGATCGAGTTGGTGACGTTCGCGGCCACCGTGCCCAGCCCCAGCCCGACCAGGACGGGGAACAGGATCAGTGACCCCCCGCCGGCGATGGAGTTGATCCCGCCGGCCAGCAACGCGACCCCGGCGGCGATGAGCAGGTCGACAGCTGACACGGTCGCCGAGCCTACTGTCCGACCCATGAGGGACGACGTGCGCGCGCTGGTGATGGCCGCCGGGCTGACGGCGACCGGCGTGTTCCACCTGGTCCGCCCGCAGGCCTACGACTGGATGATCCCGCCGGAGCTGGGCCCGGCCCGGCCGTGGGTGACCGGCAGCGGCGTCGTCGAGCTGGCCACCGCAGCGCTGCTGACGGCGCCGGCGACCCGACGGGCCGGGGGCTGGGCGGCGGTCGCGGTGCTGGTCGGCGTCCTGCCCGCGCACCTGCAGACGCTGCGGGTGCTGCGGGGGAGGGCACTGGCGGTCGCGCTCGCCCGCATCCCGCTCCAGCTGCCGATGCTGCGGGCGGCCCTCCGGGTGGCCCGCCCCCGCTGACCGTCCCCGGGCCGGGATCAGGTGACCTGATCCCAGCCCCTCCTGCCTCAGCGTGTGCGGTGAGGGAGGAGGGGCCATGGTGAGGGAGGACGGCGCCCGGGCGCGGCTCAGCGGCCGCGGACCGGGGGCGGCTCGGGGTCGGTGAGCCGCGGGCCGTCCATCAGGCTGCCGGCCTGCTTGACCCGGCGCAGCACGGTCGAGGTCTCCAGGGTCTGCACCGGGAGCGCGCCCACCCGGTCGGTGACGAAGCGGTACAGGTGGGCGGTGTCCCGGCAGGTCACCGCCACCATCAGGTTCGCCGGCCCGGTGACCACCGCGGTGAAGGCGGTCTCCGGCTCCCGCGCCAGCGACTCCCCGACGTGGGCGATGTCCGCCGGGGCCACGCCCAGCCACAGCAGGGCGCTCACCGGGTAGCCCAGCAGCTCGTTGGCGATCTCCAGGTCGAAGTAGAGGGCCCCGGCCGCGCGCAGCGCCTCGACCCGGCGGGCCACCCGGCTCTCCGACCAGCCGGTGACGCCGGCCAGCTCCGCGTAGCTCAGCCGCCCGTCGGTGGCCAGTGCCGCGAACAGCAGCTCGTCCTCGGGGTCCAGCGCCATCGGGGTGGTCGCCGTCCGTGCCGGTCCCGGGGAGAGCGCGGCGACCTGGTCGTCGGTGAGCGGGTCCTCGAAACCGGTCCACTCGTAGCTGCCACCGACGTAGGCGTGCAGCACCGAGAAGGCGTTGAGGTCGATCACCTGCACCGTGCGGGGCAGCCGGTCCAGCAGCAGGGCGTCCCGCTGCCGTGGGGTGCGCGGCCGGGTCGAGCAGGTGATCTCCGCGCCGCCGGCGGTCAGGCTGACCCAGGAGACCTCGGGACGGCGGGCCAGCGCCTCGGCGACCGCGCCGGCCGCCGCCGGCTGGACGCGCACCCGGATGTGCCAGCTGGGCTCGGTGGCGCCGGGGGTGGCCAGCCCGAGCACCCGGACGACCCCGTCGGCCCGCAGCCGCCGCCACCGCCGGGCCACGGTCTGCTCGGAGACGCCGAGCACGGTGGCCACCCGGCTGAAGGGAGCGCGGCCATCGACCTGCATGGCGTGCACGATCTGGCGGTCGATGGCGTCGATCACGGTCGTGATCCTGCACCACGGGTGAGTGTCGTGGAGGATCCTGTCACAGTCGCTCGGCTGACCCAGCAACTGTCGGCGGTGCCCGTCAGAGTGGCTGCCATGCGCAAGTGGTTGCCGCTGGTCGCGATCTGCACCGGCACGTTCATGCTCCTCATCGACGTCACCATCGTGAACGTCGCCCTGCCCGACATGGCCACCGACCTGGGCACCAGCTTCAGCCAGCTCCAGTGGGTGGTCGACGTCTACGCCCTCGCCCTGGCCGCGCTGGTGCTCGGCGCCGGGTCGCTCGCCGACCTCTTCGGCCGGCGCAAGCTCTACCTGATCGGCCTGGTGCTGTTCGCCCTGGCGTCGCTGGCCTCCGGGCTGGCGCCCGACGCCGGCTTCCTCATCGCCGCCCGGGGGCTGCAGGGCATCGGCGGCGCGATCATGTTCGCCACCACCATCGCGCTGATCAACACCAGCTACGAGGGCCGCGACCGGGGGACGGCGTTCGGCATCTGGGGTGCCGTCGTCGGTGCCTCGGCCGCGCTGGGGCCGATCCTCGGCGGCGCGCTCACCGAGCTCTCCTGGCGTTGGATCTTCTTCGTCAACCTGCCGGTGTGCGTGCTCGCGGTGGCGCTCACCCTCACCGCGGTGCAGGAGGCGAGGCAGCCGGACGCGCCGCGCCCCGACGTCCCGGGCATCGCGTTGTTCACCCTGGGCGCCGGTGCGGTGGTGTTCGGCCTGGTGCGCGCCGCCTCCGACGGCTGGGGCCAGCCCGACGCGTGGGGGCCGATCGCCGGTGGCCTCGTCGTCCTGGCCGCCTGGGTGCCGGTCGAGCTGCGCCGGCCCGCCCCGATGCTCGACGTCCGGCTGTTCGGCAGCCGCTCGTTCACCGGGATCATGGTCGGTGCCCTGCTGCTCAACGCGGCGGCCTTCGCCTCGCTGATCTACACGTCGCTGTGGCTGCAGTCGATCGGCGGGCTGTCGCCGCTGCAGGCCGGCTGCGTGTTCATCCCGCTGTCGGCGCTGAGCTTCGGCGTGGCCGCGGTCTCCGGCCGCGTCCTGCAGACCCGCCCGCCGCGCTTCGTGCTCGGCGCCGGGCTGCTGCTGGTCGGCGCCGGGGGCCTGTTGCTGGCCCTGGTCGACGCCGACTCGACCTGGCGGGTCCTGGTGCCCGGCCTCGCCGTGCTCGGCGCGGGCGTCGGCATGGCCAACCCGACGCTGGCCTCCGCTGCGCTGGCCGCCGTGCCGCGCGAGCGCAGCGGCATGGCCTCCGGGGCGGTCAACACCGCCCGCCAGCTCGGGTTCGCCCTGGGCGTGGCCGTGCTGGGCAGCGTGTTCACCGCGCAGGCCACCTCGGTGCTGCGCGACGCCGATGCCGCTGACCCGGACGGCACCGCGTCGGCGCTCACCGCGGGTCAGGCCGGTCAGCTGATCGGCGCTGCGCCGCAGCAGGACCGGGCCGGGCTGGCGGACCTGCTGGGCTCGGCCTACGCCGGCGGCCTGCGTGAGGTCTTCCTGGTGTGCGGCGGCGCGGGTGTGCTCGGCGGGCTGCTGGTGCTCTGGCTGGTGCGCGCCGCGGCGCCGTCGGCCGGGCAGGCCCGCCCGCAGCAGCAGCAAGAGCAGCCGGCCGCCCGCGCCGCGTCCTGACCGGGGCGGGGCGGACGGGGCGGGGCGGGGCACCACCCCGCCCCGGTCGGGCCGGCGCGTCGGCGACCAGGGCCACCCGGTCATCCCGCTCCGGCCGGGGCGCCCACCGGGTGTCGCCGTGCCCGTGACCGGGGGCCAGACTCGCCGCCATGGCAGCCCTCCCGTTCCCCGACGACTGGCAGCGCGCCCTCGTCGTCGCCGCCCACCCCGACGACATCGAGTACGGGGCGTCCGCGGCCGTCGCGGTCTGGACCGCGGCCGGCAAGGAGGTCCACTACCTGCTGGCCACCCGGGGCGAGGCCGGCATCGCCGGGCTGCCCCCGGTCGAGGCCGGGCCGCTGCGCGAGGAGGAGGAGCGGCGCTCGGCCGCCGTGGTCGGGGTGACCGAGGTGGAGTTCCTCGACCACCGGGACGGCGTCCTCGTCGCCGACCTGCAGCTGCGCCGCGACCTGGCCGCGGCTGTCCGCCGGCACCGGCCCGACCTGGTGGTGACCATGTACGGCGGCGACACCTGGACCCCGCCGTCGGTGAGCCCCGGCGCGCTGAACTCCCCGGACCACCGGGCACTGTCCCGCTCGGTGCTCGACGCGGTGGCCGACGCGGCCAACGAGTGGATCTTCCCGGACCTCGCGGAGACGCCGTGGTCCGGCGTCCAGTACATCGCCGTGCACACCCTGCAGCCGCAGCACGTCGTCGACGTGACCGCAGGTGTCGAGCCGGCCGTCGCTGCGCTCACCGAGCACCGCCGGTACCTGGCCGCGCTGTCCGACGACCCGGTGGAGGAGCAGGCGCGGCAGCAGGTCGACATGGCGACCCTGACCGAGGACGGCCGCCGCGAGGTCGGCTTCACGCTCTACTGGGGCTGAGCGGCAGGTAGGCTCCCGCTCGACGGACGAGTCGGCTGGGCGGTCGCGTCGGCGGGGGAGACCCCGTCGCCGAGGAACGTCCGGGCTCCACAGGGCAGGGTGGTCGTTAACAGCGACCCGGGGTGACCCGCGGGACAGTGCCACAGAGAACAGACCGCCAGTGCTCGCACTGGTAAGGGTGAAACGGCGGTGTAAGAGACCACCGCACACCGGGTGACCGGTGTGGCTCGGTAAACCCCAC
>Ga0210040_10005326_pt1 | contig 16444 bp, 16 predicted proteins | sample CryGeyCG12114_NA_FD_185462 | JGI IMG/M metagenome (GOLD analysis project Ga0210040, IMG submission 185462) | Groundwater microbial communities from aquifer - Crystal Geyser CG19_WC_8/21/14_NA (SPAdes) (version 2) | ecosystem: Environmental > Aquatic > Deep subsurface > Groundwater | place: USA... | reverse complement strand
GGCCTGGGTGAACTCTGCGAGCGGCTTGAAGGTCATCAGCCCGGCATTGTTGACCACCACGTCGAGCCGGCCGAACCGTTGCAGCGCGGCGGCGGCGCAGGCTTCGACCTGGCGCTCGTCCGCCACGTCGCAGGCCATTCCGATCGCATCGCCGCCGAGGGCAGCGGCCGCATCACTGGCCGCCTGCTCGCGCAGATCGGCGATCACCACCCAAGCGCCCTCGCCCGCCAGCCGCGCGGCGATGGCCTGGCCGATCCCACCGGCAGCACCCGTTACGATCGCGCACTTGCCTGCGAACCGTGCCGCCATCACGCCTGCTCCGGCACGCTGTGGGAGGGCGTGCCGCTGTCGCGCATGCGGCGTGCGTCCATCTCCTGGATCGTCGCGTGCTGGCCGCCCGCCTCCTCCAGCGGCACGACCGGCACGGTGAGGCACACGCTTTGCGTGGGCAGGACGTTGCCCCAGTCCTCGATCAGCTTTTTGAACTCGGTGCCCACCCGGCGGATCTTGCGGTCGAGGTCGAACAGGCCGAGCGGGTTCACGTGGCCGTTCTTCTCGCGCAGCGCGGTGTCCCAGTCGACCTGATCGGTCAGCGAATACCACGTGAAGCCGACGATCGGCACGCCGTCATTGCGCACCCGCAGCACATTGGCCCACTGCTTCCACAACCAGTCCGCCGCCTCGGTGCCCAGCGGGCCTTCCACGAGGTTGGTCTCGGTGTGCATCACCGGCAGCTCATAGCGATCGTGGTATTGGCGCGTGATCTCGTCATAGCCGAACACCTCCCCCGAGGCGCTGGTCATGCCATCGGCCGCGACCCGGTGCTCGTTGGTCATGTAGTAGTCGTTGCCCATGATGCAGTGATGCTTAAGCCGGTTGTCGAGGAAGAAGTGGTATTCCTCGCGCGTCATGCCGCTATCCATGATGTATTCGTACATCTCGGAATCCACGCGCCGGCCGTAATTGAGGTCGAGCGAGAGGAAGCGCTTGGAGTTCAGCCGTTCGGCCGGGCGGATCGCCGCGGGGTTCTCGGCGTGGAAATATTCCGACGATTCGCTCTGGATGAAGATCGCGTCCGCCCGCACCTGCAGGATGGTGCGCATGGCCAGGACGTTGGCCTTTACGATGTGCTTGAGCGCGGTGACGAAGGCGGTGTCGCTGGAAAGCTGCTCGTTCCACCAGCCGTATTGCGCGGAGAACACCGCGCAGATGAACATTTCGTTCACCGGCGTGTAGAGCTGCACCCAGGGGTAGCGCGTGGCGAAGTCGCGCGCATAGACCTCGAACAGCGCGGGAAAGTCGCCGTTCTGGAAGTTGCCGAGCCAGTCGGGCAGGCCGAAATGGCAGAGGTCGACGATGGGCACGATGCCCAGCCGCTTGATCTCGGCGAAGGTGAGGTCGGAGAATTCCCAGTCGTACTTGCCCGGGGCCAGCCAGGTGCGGTGGATGGGCGGGCCGTAGCGCAGGAAGCCGATGCCCATCTCGCGGGTGAGCGCGAAATCCTCCTGCCAGCGCTCGTAATGGTGGCAGCTTTCCATCTCGTCGACGCGCGTGCGGCCGTTGTCGATGGTGGGGTAGCTGTTCTCGATACCCGTACAGAACATGAAGGTAGCCATGCGATCTGCCTTATGTGTTCTGCTTACAGGCGGCAAACCCGTGATGGCGTGATCGTTCCCGCAGCTTGCGAACGGGAGAGCAACAGGCCAAGCCGCGCGGATGACAGAGAAGGGCCCCAAGATGCCGAACAGCGCGCCCGGCACCGGGTTCGACCTCACGCCGCCCAGCGAGGAGCAGTTCGCCCACCTGGTGTCCTTGCTGGACCCGGAACAGAGCGAGGTGCTGCTCGATCATGAGACCGAGGCGCCGTTCTGCGGCGTGCTGCCGGGAAATGGGCGCGACGGCATCTACACCTGCCGGCTGTGCGGGCTGCCGCTGTTCCGGGCGGGCGCGAAGTTCGAGAGCGGCACCGGGTGGCCCAGCTTCGCCGCGCCGCTCGCGCAAGGCCATCTGAGGTATACCAGCGAGACCAGCTTCAGGATGGTGCGGACCGAAATCTCCTGCGCGCGCTGCGGCGGCCACCAGGGGCACGTGTTCCGCGACGGGCCGCCGCCAAGGCATGAGCGCTATTGCATCAACGCGGTCTCGCTGGACTTCACCGCGGACGGCGAGCCGCTGCCCGACAAGCTGGCCCGCGGCGCGCCCGAGGGGCGGCCTTGCACCGGGTGACGGCGTGGCGCGGCTGATCGCGTTCAACAAGCCCTATGGCGTGCTGTCCCAGTTTACCGACCGCGGGTTGGGGAGCGAAGGTGGGGGCGGCCGCAGCACCTTGTCCGGTTTCATCGACGTGCCCGGCGTCTATCCGGCAGGCCGCCTCGACCGCGACAGCGAGGGCCTGCTGCTGCTGTGCGATGATGGCCGGCTGCAGGCGCGCATCGCCGACCCGCGATTCAAGCTGCCCAAGAGCTACCTTGTGCAGGTGGAAGGGGAGCCGGATGCGGCGAGCCTGGGGCGGCTGGCGGCGGGAATCCGCCTCAAGGATGGGCTCACCCGCCCCGCCGAGGTGGAGCCGATTCCCGAGTTTGGCCTGTGGCCGCGCGATCCGCCGATCCGGTTCCGCAAGAGCGTGCCCGACAGCTGGCTGAGGCTGACCATCCGCGAAGGGCGCAACCGGCAGGTGCGCCGGATGACGGCGGCGGTGGGCCACCCCACGCTGCGGCTGGTGCGCTGGTCCATCGGCGCCTGGACGCTCGAGGGGCTCGGCGTCGGCGAATGGCGGGAGCTTTCGGCGAGCGCCTAGTGGATGGCGGGCTCAGTCTTCGATGTCGAAAGCCAGGCTGCCGCGGTCCAGCAGGTCCACGATCAGCTGCAGCGTCGGCGGGGTGAGTTCGTCCGGCTCCACGGTGAGCAGATCGGCAGCCGCCAGGCGCGCGGCGACGGCAGAAGTCTCGGCGGCGCAGGCGAAGCTCTCGCCGTCCACGAACAGCAGCACGCCGGCGCCCGGCTGGCGGATGAAGGAAAAGCGGCTGGCCGGGTTGCGCAGCAGCGCGGTGCCCTCGGCGAGCAGGGCCGCGGCCTCCTCGGGGCTGGTGGGCTGCTCGGGCCGCCAGTCGATCTCCGGGTTCTTGGGCGTGGTGGTGTAGCCGCCGAACCAGCGCGCGAAGGCCTCGCGATCGCCCAGCTTGCCGGTGACCATGGTGTGCAGCCGGGCGACGGCATCGGCGGTGATCTCGCCCGGGTTCCCCTGCCGCGCCAGGTCGGGATCGATGTAGCGATCATCGTCTTCCAGCTGATCCAGCAGGCTTTCGGTCCAGCCCTCCAGCAGCTCGCGGGCGGAAGGGGCGCGCAAGCCGATCGAATAGGTCATGCAATCATCGCCCACGGCGATGCCGTTGTGGGCGATGCCTGGCGGCACGTAGAGGATGTCGCCAGGCTCGAGGATCCATTCCTGCGTGGGGGAGAAATCGGCCAGCAGGCGTAGATCGTCATGCGGCAGCAAGGCGGTGGCGGCATCGCACCGCCCGCCCACCTGCCAGCGGCGCCGGCCGAGGCCCTGTACCAGGAAGACGTCGTATTGGTCGAAATGCGCGCCCACCCCGCCGTTATCCACGGCGTAGCTGACCATCACATCGTCGATCCGCCAGTTGGGGATGAAGCGGAACGGCTCGATCAGCGCCGCCACCGCGGGCACGTGGTGGTCGACCGCCTGCACCAGCAGGGTCCACGGCCAAGCGCCGATCCGGCCGAAGCGGCTTTCCTCCAGCGGCCCGCGCTCGACCTCCAAATTCTCCGCCGCAATGATGAGGCGTGATTCCACCCCGCTCTCGCAGGCGAGGCCGGCAAGCTCGTCCGGCTCGAGCGGGTTGCTCCACGCAGCCCACGGATTGCGGATCAGCGCGGGCTGCTTCTGCCAGGAATCGCGCAGGAAGGCGTCGGCATCGAAGTGGCGGAAGGCGGGGGCCATCACGGGTTCTGCCCCTGCGCTGCCGCCATGAGGTCCATGAAATTGCGCGCCGCTTCCCGGTCCGCCTCCTCCTTGAAGGCGATTTCGAGCTCGGGCGAGGCGCCGAGCAGATAGAGGACCGACCACAGCGCGAAGCGCCTGGCCCGGTCCCGCTCAAGGCCGAAATCGACCAGCATCCGCTCGATGCCCGCCGATTGCGCCTGCGGGGGCACCGCGGAAAGGTCGGCGGTGCCGAAATAGCGGCTTAGCAGATCGTCGAAATCCATCCTGCGGCGCTAGCCATCTGCCTGGGCAGTGCAAGCCATTCGCCGCTGCCAAATATAGCCGCACCCATGTGCCCGCCGATCCTGTGCATTGCCGCGGGCCGGCGCGTGCCGCATGGACCCGCGTGGCGGCCGGAGAGTTCTGGAGCCATCCAAGTTCCCTCACGCCGCCATTGCCCATCATGCTCGCGAGACACTGCCCATGCCATCCGGACTAGTTGCGCTGCTCGACGATGTCGCCGGCATCACCAAGCTCGCCGCGGCCTCGCTCGACGATGTCGGTGCCGCCGCGGGCAAGGCGGGGACCAAGGCCATGGGCGTGGTGGTGGACGATACCGCGGTCACGCCGCGCTACGTGGTCGGCCTCTCGCCCCAGCGCGAGCTGCCGATCATCGCCAAGATCGCCAAGGGCAGCTTGCGCAACAAGCTGCTGATCCTGCTGCCGGTAGCGCTGATCCTCAGCGCCTTCGCCCCGTGGGCGATCACCCCGCTGCTGATGATCGGCGGCGCCTTCCTGTGCTTCGAGGGTGCGGAGAAGGTGCTGGAGGCATTGGGCGGCCACGCTCATGCCGAGGTGGAACAGGCGCCGCTCAATGCGGCCGAGCTGGAGCAGAGCAAGGTCAGCGGCGCGGTGCGTACCGACCTGATCCTCTCGGCGGAGATCATGGCCATCGCCCTGGCCGACGTGTCGGGCTCGCCCATCCTGTCGCAGGCGGTGGTGCTGGCGCTGGTGGGCATCGGCATCACCATCGGCGTCTACGGCGTGGTCGGGCTGATCGTGAAGATGGACGATATCGGCCTGCACCTGGCCGCGCGCCGCAGCCCCACGACGCGCGCGATCGGGCGCGGGCTGGTGACGGGCATGCCCGTCCTGATGCGGGCGCTCTCCGTCATCGGCACGGCGGCGATGATCTGGGTGGGCGGCGGCATCCTGGTCCACGGGCTGGAGCAGCTGGGCTTCGCCGCGCCCGCGCACTTCATCCACGAGCTCGCCGAAGGGCTCGGGCATGGAGCGGGCGCGATCGGACCCGTGCTGTCGTGGATCGTCACCGCGACCGCCTCGGGCCTGCTGGGTCTGTTGGCGGGAGCCCTGATCGCCTTCGTGGTGCACAAGGTGCGGGGTGCGCATTGATTTAGGCGCGCTGGAGGCTCGGGGCCGGGACTAACCTAGGCTTAGGTTGGAACGGCCATTGGACTGCCGGGTTCTGCGCGGACCAAGCCGAAGGAAATCCGTTGTCTTTTCAAGTTCATGACGCTCCGCTCGCGAAGCACTCCGCCAGCGAGGCCGCTCGCCGGCAGGCGCTGCTCGACCTCCTCGAAGCGCTCGAGGCGGAAGGCTATCGCTTCGTCACAGCCACCCCCTCCACCCATGCGCGCGTCGTCGCCCGCGCGGATCGGCGCGAGGCGAGCTCGCTGCGCGACGTGCTCGGCTGGAGCCTGCCCTTCGCCCCCGGGATCGTGCCAGCGCGCATCCTGGAGATCATGCGCGCTGCCGGGATCGTCGAGGAACGGCCCGGCGGACTGCTCGCGAGCAGCGTGCGCGTGTCCTCGGTGCATGGCCGCCTGTTCCTGCACTCGGCCTATCCTACGCTCGACCAGGATTCGGTATTCCTGGGGCCGGACAGCTATCGCTTCGCCGACCTGATCCTGGCGCGGATGGGAAACCTCGGGCCGAACGCGCGCATCCTCGACTACGCCGCGGGCGCGGGCGTGGGCGGGATCACGGCTGCGGGCGCCCAGCCCCTCGCCCGGCTGACTCTGGCGGACATCAACCCCAAGGCGCTGTTCCTCGCCTCGATCAATGCCGAACAGGCCGGCCTGCACGCCGAGACCGTGCAGACCACCTCGCCCGCCGAGCTCGAGCCGGGGTTCGACCTCATCGTCACCCACCCGCCCTTCATGATCGACCCCGAAGCGCGCGCCTATCGCGACGGCGGGGACCTATACGGCGCGCGCCTTTCGCTCGATTGGGTGCTGGCGGGCGCGCAGAAGCTGGCGCCCGGGGGTCGGCTGATCCTTCACACCGGCGTTGCTATCGTCCAAGGGGAAGACGTGCTGCTCCCCCATCTCCAGCAGGCGCTGCCGGAGCTGGGTTGCAGCTTGTGGTACCACGAGCTCGATCCCGACATCTTCGGGGACGAACTCGCGCATGAAGCGTACAGCCAGGTGGAGCGCATCGCGGCGGTCGGCGCCTGCGTGACCCGAGAGGAGTAGATTTGCCCCAGCACCCGGCGCCGCGCTTGTGAACAGCATGTCCACCCGCATCTTCGCGGGACTGGTCCTGGGCCTCATCGCAGGCGCGCTACTCGCCGGGACCGAGGCGAGCGGACCCTTGCTGGCGATCGCCCTGCCGGTGGGCAAGCTGTGGCTCGATGCGCTCACCATGACGGTGGTGCCGCTGGTGTTCTCGCTGCTGGTGACGGGCATCGTATCCGCGGCCGGCGGCGCCTCGGGCGGGCGGACCACCACGCGCGCCCTGTTCTGGTTCGTGGTGCTGTCCACCGCCGTCTGCCTGGTGAGCGCCTTCCTCACCCCGCTCGCGCTCGACCTGTGGCCGATCCCCCCGGAGGCCGCCTCGCTGCGCGCGCCTGCGGGCGAGGCTCCCGTGATCGCGGCCGCCGGCGACTGGCTGGCCAACATCATCCCCACCAATCCGCTGAGGGCCGCGGCGGATACGGCGATGGTGCCGCTGGTGATCTTCGCGGTGATCTTCGGCCTGGCGGTGAGCCGGATCGAGGGAGAGCTGCGCACCAGCGTGCAGACCTTCTTTCGCGCAGTGGTGCAGGCGATGCTGCAGATCGTCCACTGGGTGCTGCTGGCGGGGCCCGTCGGCGTGTTCGCGCTGGCTTTCGCGGTCGGCGCGCGGACCGGGTTCGGGGCGGCGGGCGCACTGGTGCAATATGTCGTGCTGGCGTCGGGCGCCTGCATCCTCACGGCGCTGCTGGCCTATGTCGTGGTGGCGATCCTCGGGCGAATGTCGCCGCTCGTCTTTGCCCGCGCGGCACTTCCAGCCCAGGTGGTCGCCGCCAGCACGCAATCCTCGCTCGCCTCGCTGCCGGCGATGATCGAGGCCGCCGAACCGCTGGGGGTGGACAAGCGCGATGCCGGCATCGTCCTGCCGCTGGCGGTGTCGGTGTTCCGGGCGGCGAGCGCGGCGGCCAACGTCACGGTGGCCGTCTACCTTGCCTATCTCCACGGCGTTCCGCTGGGGCCGGGCACGCTGGTGATCGGCGCGCTCGTCGCCGCCGCGGTGAACGTGGGCGCGGTGGGATTGCCGGCGCAGGTATCGTTCTTCGCCATCATCGGCCCGGTGTGCCTGGCGATGGGCGTGCCGATAGACCTGCTGCCCTTGCTGCTGGCGATCGAGACGATTCCCGACATCTTCCGCACGATCGGCAACGTCACGGCCGATCTCGCGGTGACGCGGATGGTCGGCGTGCGCCGGGAGGCGGTAGACGGGCCCGACCCGGCGGAGATCACCAGCCCCGCCTGAGGCACAGCCGGCCGAGATGGCCGTTACCGACACATGGCCAGCATCAACATCGGCACGGCGGGTTGGAGCGTCCCGCGCGCGGCGGCTCACGCCTTCCCGGCCGAGGGCTCGAGCCTGGAGCGCTATGCCGCCCGCTTTCCGGCCGCGGAGGTGAACAGCTCGTTCCACCGCTCTCATCGCAAATCGACCTGGGAGCGGTGGCGCGACAGCACGCCGGCGCACTTCCGCTTCTCGGTGAAGCTGCCCAAGCTCATCACCCATCAGATGAAGCTGGTGGATTGCGCCATGGCGCTGGACGCCTTCCTCGAGGAGGTGGCTGCCCTGCGCCCGAAGCTCGCCGTGCTGCTGGTCCAGCTCCCACCCAGGCTCGCCTTCGATGCGGCGATCGCGCGCGCCTTCTTCGCGGCCCTGGCCGTGCGGACCGATGCGGCGCTGGCCTGCGAGCCGCGCCACCTCACCTGGTTCACGCCCGAGGCCGACGACCTGCTGGCCAGCTTTTCCACCGCCCGGGTCGCTGCCGATCCGGCGATCTGCGCGGCGGCGGCGCAGCCCGGCGGGCATCTGGCGCTCAACTATTGGCGCCTGCACGGCTCGCCCGTGATGTACCGGTCGAGCTATGCCGACCGCATCGCGGCCTATGCGGCACTGCTCGCCGAGGCGCCCGGCGAGGAGCGCTGGTGCATCTTCGACAACACCGCCTCCTCCGCGGCCTTGGCGGATGCGCTCGCACTGGGTGATGCTATAGGCCTGCCATGCCAGACCGCCTGAAAGTCCTGCTCCAGTACCTGTTGCCCAAGCAGCGGCTCACCACCTTTGCCGGCCGCGTTGCCGGTGCGCGGGGCGGCGCGATGACGACGCGGCTGATCCGCTGGTTCGTGCGCAAGTACGCCGTCGCCATGCACGAGGCCGAGGATTCGGAGATCACCAGCTACACCAGCTTCAACGACTTCTTCACCCGCCCGCTCAAGGCCGGCGCGCGCCCGCTGGCAGCCGCCGATTTCGTCTCCCCGGTGGATGGCGCGATCAGCCAGTTCGGCGCGATCGACGACCACCACATCCTCCAGGCCAAGGGGCACCGCTTCACCACCACGCAGCTGGTGGGCGGAGACGGCGCGCTGGCCGCCCAGTTCAGCCACGGCAGCTTCGCCAACCTTTACCTCTCGCCAAGGGATTACCACCGCCTGCACATGCCCTGCGAGGGCAGGCTCATGCGCATGATCTACGTGCCGGGCGCGCTGTTCTCGGTAAACCCGGTCACCGCGCGCGGCGTGCCGGGCCTGTTCGCGCGCAACGAGCGGGTGGTGTGCGTGTTCGAGTCGCCGGATCACGGCCCGTTCGTGATGGTGCTGGTGGGCGCCACCATCGTGGGCAGCATGGCGACGGTGTGGCACGGCGTGGTCAATCCCAGGCGGACCGGCACGCTATCGGAATGGAGCTATGCCGACCGCGAGATCGTGCTGAAGAAGGGCGAGGAGATGGGCCGCTTCCTGCTCGGCTCCACCATCGTGATGCTGTTTCGGCCCGGCACCATCACCTTCAACCCCGACTGGGCGCCCGAAGGTCCGGTGCGGCTGGGCGAGATGATGGGCATGCACCCAAGCTAGCGGATCAGGCCTGCCGATCGTGCTCGGCCAAGACGGGCAGCGCCTCGAGCTTTCTTCAAGGAGATCCGCGATGCTCGCTTGGCGGGAGCGGGGCTTGTCCGCGCCGGTCGCCCGAGGGCGCGGGGCGGACCGTCAGGCCTGGCTCCGCTGCTTGGCCGCGAGGATCCTGCGGGCATAGACAAGGCTGCCCAGGTTGCGGATGGCATACATCAGCGCCAGCGCGCATGCGCCACCATCGATCCCGAAATAGGGCGTAAGCAGCACCATGGCGGCGATCACGACGACGAAGCTGATGATCGCCAGCTTGAGGCTGTAGGCCTCGTGCCCGCTCATGCTGATCAGCGCGCCCGCGCCGCCCGAGGCCAAGGTCGCGATCTGCCCTACCGCCAGGATCCGCAGGGCCGTGGCCCCTTCGCGGAACTCGTCGCCCATCAGCCCCAGCAGCGGCTCGGCGAAGATGCCGATGACCAGCAACGGCGTCCCGGCGACCAGCAGGAGGAAGGCGATCGAGCGGTTGAGCGTCCGGCGGGCGCCGTCCAGGTCGCCGCTCCTGAACAGGCTGGCCAGTTGCGGGCTGATCATGCCCTCATAGGTCGTGACCACCATCCACACGGCCAGCATGAACTGCAGGCAGACGCGGAAGATGCCCGCATCGGCAAGGCTGAGCAGCACCGCCGTCAGGCTGAGGACGAGCCATCCGGTCGCCACGTCGATGCCGATCGTGAGGCCGAAGATCAGGCTGTTGGTGCGGCCGTCATCGGGGTGTTTCTGTTGCGCACGCGGCCAGCCGTTCATCAGGCGGCGGACCAGGAAGAAGGCCAGCATGGTCGTCATGAGAGCCGCCACGCCATAGCTCAGTGCCAGGCCGACGGCGGGCGGTCCTTTCCACAGGTAGATCACCGCCACCGTCAGGACCAGGCACATGGCCGGCTGCAGCGCGAGCAGAGCCTGGCTCTGCACGAGCTGGTGGGCGCCGCGCAATGCGGTCGCGGTCATCTGCATCAGCGCGTAGAGGACGACGCTGAACGCGCAGATGGGGATCAGCGCCGCGCTTATGCCGATGAAGTCGGCCCAGGGTGACGCGGCCACGAGGAGCACAGCCAGGCCAAGCGCCGCCATCGCCACCTGCTTCAAGGCGTGCGTATAGGATAGCCGCGCCAGATCCCTGCGCTCGTCGGCCAGATTGCCGGCGATGCGGCGGACAACCAGCTTGTCGTTGCCGAAGATGGCAAACATGGCCAGCGTGAGGACGGTTTGCGTGAACAGCGCGTACTCGCCCGTGACCACCGCGCCATAGGCGCGCGCGACGATGAAGGTGGCCGCGAAGGTCGCCGCCGCGGCCGCGATCCTGATGACCATCGCGGCGAGCATCGGGCCCTGGCTCTTCACCTCTCGCAAGACGAGCCGTGGGGCCTTCGAGATTGTGAGTTGCTGAAGCATGATGGGCTCTGGTCGTCGCTTCTCTTGGTTCGGTCTCAGCCAGCCTGCCGCTGCAGCCGAACTTCAGCTCCGTACGGAGCAGTCACCCCTAAGGACGGAACGGCACGCGCGCCAAGAGTAAACGCGCGCGCCGCCCATAGATTCTCGCGCCAGACCCATTTCAAGACCACTCTGCATGGGGCCGGCCAAGCAGACGCGGGCGCCGCCATTCCCCGTCCGGAGGCGTGGAAGCGGTTGGGATATGCTGCCGAGCGGGAGCCGCAGGAAATGCGCCACCCGTGATCACTGGCGCAATGCGTCGAGCAGGAAGTTCGCCGAGCGGGAACGCAGCTCGCGGATACGGTCCCCGACTGCCACATAGTCGATGGGTCTTGCGAAGCTTTCGGCGATCTCGTCCTCGTCGATATGCGTGAACAGGCGATCCTCCAGGCCCACCGCACCAAGCAGTTGCCGGAAGCGATCCGCCCCTCGCGTCTCATTGAGCACGGCGACGAAATTGCGCTCGTGCAGGATGGCTACCAGCGTGCCGTGGAAGGAATCGGTGATCACGTATTCCGCGCAGCGGAAGTAGCCGAGCCATTCGGGGACGGTGATGTCCTTCTTGTCGCCATAAGGCTGCAGCGAGGTCACCGCCCGCGCCCGCGGCAAGGTGGCCGCCAGCCGCTCGACGGCATCGCGCCCGATCAGTTCTACATCCAGCACGTATTCGAGGAAGATGCCTTCGGTGCTGGCAGGCGGCTTGGCGATCTCGTCATAGAAGGCGGGGCCGACCAGCATGGCCGGATCGGCCACGCAGGCGACGTCCTCGGCCGCGAATTGGCTGGAGCAGATGGCGATCCCGCTTTCTTCGCGCACCGAGATGGCGTGGAAATCGCGCAGCAGGGCGGTGATGTCGGCATTGAGCTCGGGATGCGGCCACTCGCTCATGCCGAAGGAGGCCGCATAGGCGATGCGCCGCGTCTGCACCGGGTCGACGAAATTGAGGAAATAGGCGAGCGGCTGGTCGTCGCAGTGGTAGCTCGGCCGCCACACCTGGTCGCTGCCGACGATGACCGCATCGAGCTCGTGACGAATGGTCGCTGCGCGCAACTCATCGACCGTGCGGAGATATCCGGTGCGGTTCGGCATCGCCCGGGCGATGAACCCGTAATGCACCGAGCGGCGGCGCTCGGCCCCTCGCAAGCCCTTGATATTGAGGAACGGAATGGCGCGCAGGATCGCCCCGATCAGCACTTCTGCCTTGTTTTTCGCCGGCTTGCGGTATAGGAAAAGCGGCTCGAACCCGTTGTCCTGCAGAAACCTGTAGAGCGCCGCGGCCTGGAGGATACCCCCGTAATTATTGCTGAGTGGCAGGGTCAGAATGCCAATTTTGGTGGCGGGTGAGGCGTAAGTCGGCTTCGGCGGACTGACCAAATTCTCCATCCTCCTGACGTTGGCTCCTGATCATGGACGGTCCCGCGGCATCGATCGAATCGGCCAGCGTGGACCATCGACCGATTCGCTCAACGATCTGAGCGGTTTGATGCCACACGCACGCAAGTTCAGCCTTTCCCCGGCCGGCGTGCGCACACCGTCCTTAGACGCTGCACCGCGCGGGGGCAATTTGCCTACGCCTTCGTCTCGGCACCGAAACAGCACGGAGTGACCGGCACCAAGGCGGAGGGCTCGGCTTCGCGGGCCGCAGCGGCAGCGGGCTGATGAGCCCGGCGGACCGTATCCGGCCCCTCGTGAAGGCCAAGGGCACCTGGCGCGAGATCGCGGGCGGATTGCCTGGCGCTATCGGCGCGCCCTTCGCGGACGGCACGCCCTTCGCCCTCGAGCTCGAGGAGGCGGGAGTCTGCCCCCCCTTCAGGAACAACGCCATGGCGAGAGGCCGGGCCGAGCGCCGCCCGGCACGCCCCCGGTTTCGGCGCGCCCCTGCGATCGTAGGCGCGCATCAGCCAACCGCTAGGCCGGTTGTGTGGTCCGTCCGATCCAGCTGGCGAAGGCCTGCATGAAGCTCGCCAGGAAGCCCCTCGTGCTCTCGATCACCAACTCGCCGTCCTCGTCGAACAGCGTGGCCGCACCGCCGATATAGGCTTCGGGCTGCTGGAGGACCGGCATGTCGAGGAACACCAGCGACTGGCGCAGATGGTGGTTCGCCCCGAACCCACCGAGCGCGCCGGGCGAGAGGCTGACGATGGCGGCCGGCTTTCCCGACCATGCGCTGCTCCCGTAAGGCCGCGAGCCCACGTCGATGGCGTTCTTCAGCGCACCGGGCACCGAGCGGTTGTATTCGGGCGTGACGAACAGGACGGCATCGCTCGCGCCGACCTCCTGGCGGAAGCGGGTCCATGCCTCGGGCGGGCCGGCCGCCTCGGCATCCTCGTCGTAGAGCGGCAGGTCGCCGATCTCGACGATGCGCAGATCGACCCCCGCCGGGGCGAGCTTCGCCAGCGCCAGCGCGGTCTTCCGGCTCAGCGATGCCTCGCGCAGGCTGCCGACGATGACGGCGATGTTGATGGTCTGGGACATGGTGTGTGTTCCGTAAGTATCGGGGGAAAGGAGCCGGCAGCCGCGCGCCTGGTGAAGCTGCCGGAAGGTGGATTATCGCGCGTCGACGAGCACCAGCTCGCTGTCTTCCAGCGCGGTGATCTCGATCCGCTGCAGGCCGGTGATCGCGGCGCCGTCGCGGGCCTTGACCTCCAGCGCGCCGATGCGGACCCGGCCGGTGGCGGGCACGAGGTAGAGGTGGCGGTCCGCCGTGGTGTCGTAGCTCACGGTGTCGCCCGCCTTCACGGTCGCGCCCGCTACCCTGGCCTGGGTGCGGATGGCAAGGCTGCCCTCATCGCCCGCGATGCCCGAGGCGAGCGTCACGAAGCGTCCGTGCCGGTCGTCCTTGGGGAACGGCCGCGCGCCCCAGCTCGGCTCGCCGCCGCGCTGGTCGGGGATGATCCAGATCTGGAAGATCTGGGTGGCCTCGTCCTCCAGATTGTATTCCGAATGTGCCACGCCCGTTCCGGCCGACATCACCTGGACATCGCCCGCTTCGGTGCGCCCGGTGTTGCCCAAATTGTCCCGGTGCGTGATCGCCCCTTTCCGGACGTAGGTGATGATCTCCATGTCGCGGTGCGGATGCGGCGGGAAGCCGGACTTGGGCGCGATGGTGTCATCGTTCCACACCCGCAGCTGGCCCCAATTGGTCCGCGCCGGATCATGATAGTCGGCAAACGAGAAGTGGTGATGCGCATCGAGCCAGCCGTGATTGGCGGCGCCGAGGCTGTCGAAGGGTCGCAGTTCGATCATGGCCATGATCCTCATTGGAAGTGTCGCTTGGCCCCTATGTGGCGCTTGCCAACCGAGCGGAAAAGCGGGACAAAGCGGGTGAAAATGTTCCAGTGAGTTGAATATTGGACGTAGGACAACCTTCCCTCGACCAGTTGCGCATCTTCCTCGCCGTGGCGGACGAAGGCAGCTTCAACCGCGCCGCACGCAAGCTCGGCCGCGCGCTTTCGGTGGTGAGCTACGGCATCTCGGCGCTCGAAGCGCAGCTGGGCGTGATGCTGTTCGACCGGCAGGGCTCGCGCAAGCCGCAACTCACCGAGGCGGGGCGCGCCTTGCTCGCGAGCGCGCGGGCGATCGCCGACGAGGCGGACGGGCTGATGGCGCGGGCCAGGGGCATTCGCCAGGGCCTCGAAACGCAGGTGTCGCTCGCCGTCGACGTGATGGTCCCCAGCAGCACGGTCGCCGGCGTGCTGCGCGATTTCCAGGCCGCCTTCCCCACCGTGAACCTGCGGCTGCATGTCGAGGCTCTGGGCGCCGTCGCCGCGCTGGTCCTCGACAAGCGCGCGGACCTGGCGATCGCCGGCCCCGACATCCTCCATTTGCCCGAGCTCGACCGGCGCGCCGTGGGCAGCGTCGAGCTGGTGCCGGTCGCCGCGCCTGATCACCCGCTCGCCCGGCTCGCCGAGATACCGCCCGGCGAGACGCGCCATCACCTCCAGCTGGTGCTTACGGATCGCTCGCCCCTGACTTAGGGACGCGATTTCTCGGTCCTAAGCGCGCGCACCTGGCGGCTGGCCGACCTCGGCGCCAAGCATGCTTTGCTGCTCGAGGGGATCGGCTGGGGCAACATGCCGCGCCATGCGGTCACGCAGGATTTGGCCGCGCGCCGCCTCGTCGCCCTGGCCCTGCCCGAAGGCTCTGCGGTCCACTACCCGCTTCACGCGCTGTGGCGGAAGGACAGCAGGCCCGGCCCGGCGACGAGCTGGATGCTCGATGCGCTGATCGAGCGCTGCTGAAGGCTGGTTCATCGCCAAATTCATTCCTGCGCTGCGGCACGCGCGTCCCTTGCGAAAGCCACGCCCCGCAACGCACCGCGCACGAGGCCTGCTGCGCGGGCCTCGGGACTGCCTACATCGTCTTCAGCATCTCGATGTGGGACTGGACCACGGGAACGATCTGCGCCGCGGCGGTCCGGAGCGGGGCTTCGGTGCCGTCCATCGCATAGGCCTTGTGGATGTTCAGCGCCTGCCCGTGCGCGGCTTTCTGCTGCGCGATATAGGCCAGGTCGCGGGCCGCGCCCTGCTCGGCCTGGAGCTGCGCGACCAGCTCCGTCTGCAGTGGATTGAGCCGCGGGGGCGGCGCCGCGAGGCCAGCATCGGCCGCGGCTGCGGCGACGTCTGCGGTGCTTTGCGTGTGATGCGCAATCATCATCTCGGCAAACGAACGGACGCGCGGATCGCTCGTGGTCTCGAGCACCAGCTGGCTGGAGGTGCGCTCGTACAGGTCGCTGGCTCCTGCATTGGCCACGTATTCAGGCGGCGCCATGACCTGCGCCGCGGCGGGTGCCGCGGCCACCAGGATGGGGGTTAGCAATGTCCAAATCTTCATCAGGCATCTCCAATGCGTAGCGCGCGCCGGCTCGGGCGATCAGTTGGCGAAGGCGGACCGCATGCGGCCCACTGCATAGGTCTCGGCTTCCTGGGCGCCGCGCACGACCTTGCCGAGGCCGAAGAACTCGTGCGTAACCCCCGGGAAGGTGCGCTGCTCCACTGCGACGCCGGCCGTGCGCATCGCCTGCGCAAGGGTCTCGCCGTCCGACCGCAACGGATCGATCTGCGCGTTCACGATGGTGGTGGGAGGCAGGCCGCGAAGGTTCGCGGTGACGAGGTTGATGCGCGGATCCTGCATGTCGGCCATGGTTCGCGAGTAGTAATGGGCAAACCAGCCCAGCATCGCGGTGTTGAGCGGCTTGGCGTTGGCAGAGTCCAAGCGCGAGGGCAGGCTCATGTCGCTGTTGGCGATGGGGTAGACCGAAAGGATGTGCAGCGGCTGCGTCAATCCCGTGTCGCGCGCATGGATGGCCGTTGCGACCGCGAGATTGCCGCCCGCGCTCTCCCCGGCCACGGCGATCTTGGTCGGGTCCCCGCCCCAGGCGGCAGCGTTCTGGAGCACCCAGCCATAGGCGGCCGCGGCATCCTCGTGCTGGGCTGGGAACTTGAACTCGGGCGCGTGGCGGTATTCCACCGACACCACGATGGCGTTGAGCTGCTGCGACAGGAGCCGCGGCGTGGGATCGTACACGTTGACGTCCGCGAACACCCAGCCGCCGCCGTGATAATAGACCACCACCGGCAGCCTTGCATCGCTGGATGCGCCGGCGGGCGTGTAGATGCGGGCGAACTGCATGGGGTCCGCGCCA
>Ga0210040_10005325_pt1 | contig 16446 bp, 16 predicted proteins | sample CryGeyCG12114_NA_FD_185462 | JGI IMG/M metagenome (GOLD analysis project Ga0210040, IMG submission 185462) | Groundwater microbial communities from aquifer - Crystal Geyser CG19_WC_8/21/14_NA (SPAdes) (version 2) | ecosystem: Environmental > Aquatic > Deep subsurface > Groundwater | place: USA... | reverse complement strand
GCAGCCGTCTTCGGCCGCCGCTGACGGCCAGCGCCGGCGTCAGCCGGCCCGCGCCTCCTCGACGACGGCCCGCACCAGCTGCGCCAGGTCTCCGGTGGCCGCCGCCACCTGCCGCTGGCGTCCGGCGGACGTGCCGCGCCCCAGCAGGTCCTGCGTCAGCGCCGCGACCTCGTCGGCGTCGCCGCTGTCCTCCAGCACCCCGCGCACGCGCTCCAGCAGGTCGCCGACGACCTCGCCGGCCGGCCGCAGCCGGCCCTGCCGCAGGTCGAGCAGGTCGCTCTCCAGCCCGTTGCGGGCCGCCCGCCAGCGCGCCGCCCGCCCGACCTCCGGCCGCACCTCGGGTGCCGGCAGCCCGGCCAGCGCGTCCGCGGCCGCGGTCTGCACGAGCGCGCGGACCAGCCCGGCGTGCAGCACCGTGTCGTCCAGGCGCGGCATGGTGTCGGCCACCCGGACCTCGACGGTCGGGTAGCGCGTGGACGGCCGCACGTCCCAGTACAGGTGGCTGGCGTCGTCGGCCACACCGGCCGCCACCAGCGCGGCCACCGTCTCGTCGTACGCGGCCCGGGAGCCGAAGGCCTCCGGCAGCCCGGTGACGGGCCAGCGGGAGAACCAGACCGTGCGGTAGCTGGCGTAGCCCGTGTCCGTGCCCTCCCAGAACGGGGAGCTGCCGGACATCGCGAGCAGCACGGGCAGGTCCGGGCGCAGCCGGTCGAGCACGTGCACCGCGAGCTCGGGGTCCGGCACCGACACGTGCACGTGGCAGCCGGCGATGAGCTGCTGCAGGGCGAGCAGGCCCCAGCGGTCGCGCAGCCGCGTGTAGCGCTCCCCCTCGGACAGCCGCTGGTCCTGCCAGCTCGCGCTCGGGTGGGTCCCCGCGGCCAGCACCGCGCAGCCGTGCCGCTCCGCCGCCTCGTACGCGCCCCGGCGCAGCCGCACGAGCTGGCTGCGCACCTCGCCGAGCGAGCTGCAGACCGGCGTGACCACCTCCAGCTGCGCGGTGCTGATCTCGCCCTGCGCGCCGTCGCCCAGCAGCCGGTGGGCCTCCTGCACGACGTGTCCGGCGTCCGCGAGCGCCCCGGTGTCGGCCCGCACGAGGTGGTACTCCTCCTCGACGCCCAGCGTCGCTCCCACCCCGGTCACGCCACGAGCATCGCGCACCGCGGCCCCGCTCCTCGGCCCGGCCCCGGCGGCGCATCAGCGCGACCGGGCCGGGGTAGCGCGCTGCCACTGACCCTTCTCGCTCCCAAGGAGCCCCGCATGAGCAACGACGACAGCCACGTCCTCGCCCAGGCCGTCCACGACCTGGGCTCCGCCCTGTGGTTCGGCGGCGCCGTCATGGGCGTCGCCGGCGTCAACAAGTCCGGCGCCGACCTCAGCAACCCCGCGGACAAGGTGAAGGTCGCGGACTCCGCGTGGAGCCGCTTCGCCCCCGCCCAGTGGGCCGGGATCGCAGCCGTGCTGGGCGCCGGGACGCAGCTGACCAGGGCCAGCAAGGGCCGGCTCGCGGCGCAGCACGGCTGGGCGCGCGCCGGGTCCACCAAGGCCGCCGTCGCGGTCGCCGGGGCTGCCGCCTCGGGCTACGCGGCCTACAGCGGCGCGAAGATCGGCTCGCTGTCGAAGCAGGCGGCGAAGAGCGGCGGTTTCGACGTGAAGGACGCCTCGACGCCGAACGCGCAGACGCCGCCGGAGGTCGCGGCCTGGCAGAAGCGCCAGCGCCTCGTGCAGTACGCCGTCCCGCTGCTCAGCGGCGCGAACATCGTGCTGAACGCCTACCTGACCCAGACCTACCGGCCGGGCGCTGCCGCCCGCGGCCTCGTCCGCTCGCTGCTGCGCCGCTGACCCGGCCGCTCAGCGCACCCCGCGGAAGTCCGGGGCGCGCTTGGCCAGGAAGGCCGCCACCCCCTCGGCGTACTCCGGTCCGCTGAGGGAGGCGTCGTACACGGCCCGCACCTCGTCGTCCACGTCCCGCTGTCCGGCAGCCAGCCGGGCGAGCAGGCGCTTGGCCCCCACCTGCGACACGCGGGCCCGGGAGGCGAGCACGGCCGCGAGCGCGTACGCCCGCGCCTCGACGGTGTCGGGCTCGTGCACCTCGTGCACGAGCCCGACCCGCAGCGCCGTGCCCGCGTCCACGAGCTCGCCGGTGAGCAGGAAGAAGCTCGCCCAGGACTGCCCCACGACGTCCACCAGCCGGGCCGTGGACGGCAGGGCGTAGACGATCCCGAGCTTGGCGGGGGTGACGCCGAAGCGCGACGTGCTGTCGCAGACCCGCAGGTCGCAGGCCACCGCCACCTGGGTGCCGCCGCCTACCGCCCAGCCCTGCACGAGCGCGACGGTGGGCTTGGGGAAGGCGATCAGCGCCCGCTCCCCGGCCTCCACGGCGGCGCCGTAGCGCGCGGCGCTGTCCGGGGTCGACCGCAGGGTCTGGAACTCGCTGATGTCCGCGCCCGCCGAGAAGGGGCCGCCGGGGGTGCCCCGCAGCACGACGACCTCGACGGCGTCGTCAGCGGCGAGCACGGGCAGCAGCCGTCCGAAGGCGGCCCACATCGCATAGCTGATCGCGTTGCGGCGCTCCGGCCGGTGCATCTCGAGCGTGACCACGCCCGCGTCCCGGGTGACCCGGAGCTGGCCGGCGGCGTCCTCGAGCACGTCCTCGAGCTCGTACGGGAAGGCGTCCATGCCGGCCAGCGTGCCGCACCGGCCCGGCCGTCGGGTTCCCGCTGCGGCGGTGAGGGAGTTCACAGCCGAACGGGCTTACGTACCGCCCCGCGCAGGACAGGCTGTGTGCATGACCTCCGCACGCATCACGACCGCCAACCCCCGCCGCACCACCCTCGCCGCCCTGCGCGCCGGCACGCGCTGCGAGCTCGGCGGGCAGGCCTGCCGCGGCGTCGCCACCCGCATGGTGAGCACCGACGACGGCGCGCTGCACGCCTGCTCCGCCTGCGCCTCCCGCTAGTCGTCGGCGGCGTCCGCCGCCTGCTGCGCGTCGTACTCCGACTGCGTGAGCACCTCGACGCTGCCGAACGCGCCGAAGTTGCGGATCTCGATGGTCCCCTTCGAGTCGGCGTGGGGTCCGCACGCCGCCTCGCAGTCGGTGCTCCCGAAGACCATGACCCCGCCCGTGTCGACCTGTACGTCGTCCGGGACGATGACCGTGGTCGACCCGAACATCGTGGCAGTGCGAACGTGCTCGTAGTTCTCGGCATGTGCGGTGGTGGAGCCGAACACGCTGACCGCGTCCGCCCTCGCGCCGCCCAGGACCAGCGCCGCCAGACCCGCGGCCAGCAGCAGCCGCCGCCCCCGGCGGCGGTGACCCGGGTGCGGCTCCACGGCCGTGCTGCCGGAGGACGCCGGGAAGGCCGCTGCGTCCGCCTTTTGCATGTCGAGCGTGGCGGACGCCCCTGGCGGAACGGCTTCCTCCGCCTCCCGCGTCACCTCCTTGCCGTGCTTGACCTCGATCGCGCCCATGAGCGCGAAGCCCTGCACGGTGACCACCGGCGCCCCCGGACGCGGCGGGTCCACCGACGTCTCGCGCCCGCCCATGAGCGACAGGCCCGACAGGTGCACCTCGACGCCGCGGGGCACCAGCACCTCGATGCCGCCCATGACGGCGACGGCGTGCACGTCGATGCGCGCCGGCAGGTCGTCGCGCTGCAGGTCCACCACCGCTCCGCCCATGAGGGCGTACGCCTCGACGCGCTGGCCGGGCGCCAGCGGACCGGACAGCCGGTCCCCGGACATCACCGCGAGCAGGCGGCGGGCGCGCGGGCGGCCCTTCCCCGTCGCCGGAGCCCGCTCCGGGACCGGAGCGGGTGCCGGCAGCGGCAGGTCCCGGCTGACTGCCTCCAGCTCGCCGCGGGTCCGGGCCGCCCAGACCGCTCCGGAGCGCTGCTCGTACTCCGGCAGGCTGAGCAGCCCGTCCCCCACCGCGGCCTGCAGGCGCGCGTCGACGGCCCACCGCTCGCTGTCGCCGACCCGCACCGCAAGCTCGTCCATCGCCGCATCGTTCACCCGATGCCGCACTTCCTCAACCACGCGTGCCGGGCGGCGCGGCGGTTCCGCGGCTCCGCACGCCCGTTCCGCGTCCCCCTGACGTTCACGGGGCTGCGCTAGGTTCCGCTCGTCGGCCGCCCGGGCCGTCGCGCGCACCCTGGAGCCTCCGTGAGCCCGTTCCGTACCCGACGCCGCTGGGGGGTCGCCGGCGCGCTGCTGGCGTGCCTGGCCGCGACCGCCTGCGGCAACGCACCGGCCAAGACCACCCCGGCCGCCTCCGGCTCCGCCGGGGCCTCCGGCTCCGCTGCCACCGCCACCTCCGCCGCCGCCCTCGGCGGCATGGAGGGCCTGATCAGCGCGGCCAAGGCCGAGGGCACCCTCAACGTCATCGCGCTCCCCCCGGACTGGACCAACTACGACGAGGTCATCTCCACCTTCGAGCAGAAGTACGGGATCAAGGTCAGCTCGGCGCAGCCCGACGGCAGCAGCCAGGACGAGATCAACGCCGCGAACCAGCTCAAGGGCACCGACCGCGCCCCGGACGTGTTCGACCTCGGCCCGACGGTCGCCTCCGCCAACAAGGCGCTGTTCGCGCCGTACCAGGTCGCGACGTTCGCCGACGTCCCCGCCGACCTCAAGGACCCCGAGGGCCGCTACGTCAGCGACTACGGCGGCTTCATGTCGATCGGCTACAACGCCGACAAGGTGCCGGCGCCGACCGGCGTCACCGACCTGCTCAAGCCGGAGTACAAGGGCAAGGTGGCCCTGAACGGCGACCCGACGAGCTCGGGCGCGGCGTTCAGCGGAGTCGCGATGGCCGCCCTCGGCAACGGCGGGTCGGCCGACGACATCAAGCCCGGCGTCGACTTCTTCGGGCAGCTCAAGAAGGCCGGCAACTTCCTGCCGGTCGACCCGACGCCCGCCACCATCTCCTCCGGGCAGACCGCGGTGGTCCTGGACTGGGACTACACCAACGCGGCGCAGACCGAGGCGCTGGCCGGCAAGGTGGACTGGAAGGTCGTGGTCCCGACCGGCGCCATCGTCGGCTCGTACTACGTGCAGGCGATCAACGCGGGCGCGCCGCACCCGGCGGCGGCGCGGCTGTGGGAGGAGTTCCTCTACTCCGACGAGGGCCAGAACCTGTGGCTCAAGGGCTTCGGCCGCCCGGTGCGGGCCGAGGCGATGGAGAAGGCCGGCACGATCGACAAGGCGGCGTTCGCCAAGCTGCCGCAGGCCCAGGGCGACGCGGTCTTCCTCACCGAGGCGCAGAGCGCCAAGGCCACGGAGTACCTGAAGGCCAACTTCGCGAAGGCGGTCAGCTGACCGAGGCAGCGGCGGGCAGCCGGCGCCTCGCACGCGCCGGCGCTCCCGCCGCGGAGGAGCAGCGGGCCCAGCGGCGGGCGCGGCGCGGGGACGGCGGCCGGCTGCGCGGCCCGCGGCTGCGGCGCCTGGCCGAGGGCCTGGTCGCGCTGCCCTTCCTCGCGTACGTCGCGGTCTTCCTGCTCTACCCCACGCTGACCGTCGTCGGGGGCTCCTTCACCTCCTCCGAGGGCGCCTTCACCCTCGGCAACGTCCGCTCGATCTTCTCCTCGCCCTACCGCGAGTCCTTCGTGCGCAGCATCGAGCTGTCCGCCATCACCGCGGTCATCGGGGCGGTCGTCGGGGCGGTGCTGGCCTGGGCGGTGGTCGGCGGCCGGCCCGACGGCTTCCTGCGCCGGACCGTGACCGCGGCCGCCGGCGTGCTCGCGCAGTTCGGCGGGGTCACCCTCGCCTTCGCCTTCCTGGCCACGGTCGGCGCGGAGGGCCTCGTGACCGTCGCGCTGCAGGACCACCTCGGGGTGGACCTGTCGGGGACCTGGGTCTTCGAGCTGACCGGCCTCGCGCTCGTCTACTCCTACTTCCAGATCCCGCTGATGGTCCTGGTCTTCCTGCCCGCGCTCGACGGGCTGCGCCCCCAGTGGAGCGAGGCGGCAAGGAGCCTCGGCGGCTCGCCCTGGACCTACCTGCGCCTGGTCGCCGGGCCGCTGCTGGCCCCCGCGTTCCTCGGCTCGATGCTGCTCCTGTTCGCCAACGCCTTCTCCGCGTACGCCACCGCCGCCGCGCTCGTCTCCCAGGGCGCCTCGATCGTGCCGCTCCAGATCCGCGCCCTGCAGACCGGCGAGGTCGTGCTCGGCCAGCAGAACGTCGGCAAGGCCCTCGGGCTCGGCATGGTCGTCGTCGTGGCCGTCGTCCTCGCCCTGTACGCGCTGCTGCAGCGCCGCACCTCCCGGTGGCTGCGATGACTTGGGGGCTGCGGTGAAGTGGGCCCGGCGGGCCGTGCTCGCGGTCCTCGGCCTGTACTTCCTGCTGCCGCTGGTGGCGATGCTCGACTTCTCCACCCGCGGCAGGGGCGGGGTGCGCGACCTGTCCGCGTGGCGCGCGATCGGCCAGGACTCCGAGCTCCTGCACGCGATCCTGGTCTCGGTCGAGCTGGCGGTCCTCACCGCGGTGCTGATGCTCGTGCTGCTGGTGCCGACCATGACCTGGGTGCACCTGCGGCTGCCGAGGATGAAGCGGCTCATCGAGGCGCTGTGCCTGCTGCCGCTCGTGATCCCGGCGATCGTGCTGGTGGTCGGCATCGCCTCCCTGTACTCCTGGGTCACCTACTTCCTCGGCGACTCCCCGCTCACGCTGACCTTCGTCTACGTGGTCCTCGTGCTGCCCTACGCCTACCGCGCGATCGAGTCCGGGCTCACCGCCGTGGACGTGCGCACCCTGTCCGAGGCGGCCCGCAGCCTCGGCGCCTCCTGGCCGACGGTGATGCTCCGCGTCGTCCTGCCCAACGTCCGCGCGGCGGTGCTGTCCGCCGGGCTGCTGGCCGTCGCCCTCGTGCTCGGGGAGTACACCATCGCCTCGCTGCTCAACTTCACGACCCTGCAGGTGGACGTGGCCCTGCTCGGCAAGCGCAACGCGGAGATCTCCATCGCCGTCTCGCTGGCCGCGCTGGTGTTCGCCTTCGCGCTGCTGCTCGGCATCTCCCTGGTCGCCGGGCGGCGGCGCAGCGCCCGGGCCGTCGAGCCGCTCGCCCCCTCCGCGGCCCAGCCGCTCGCCTCCTCCGGGGCGCCGGCATGAGCGAGCGCGACGGCGTCGCCGTCGACCTGACCGGCCTGCACCGCTCGTACGGCGGGGTGCCGGCGCTGGACGGGCTGGACCTGCACGTCCAGGCCGGGGAGTTCGTCTCGCTGCTGGGCCCCTCCGGCTGCGGCAAGACGACGGCGCTGCGCATCCTGGCGGGGCTGGAGACGGCCGACGAGGGCCAGGTCCGGGTCGGCGGCAAGGACCTGACCCAGGTGCCCGCGAACCGGCGCGACATGGGCATGGTCTTCCAGGCGTACAGCCTGTTCCCGCACCTGACCGCGCTCGACAACGTGGCGTTCGGGCTGCGGCTGCGCAAGGTCTCCACCTCCGACCGGCGCCGCCAGGCCGGGGAGGTGCTGGAGCTGGTCGGCCTGGGCAGCCAGGCCGGGAAGTACCCGCACCAGATGTCCGGCGGCCAGCAGCAGCGCGTGGCGCTCGCCCGGGCGCTGGCGATCCGCCCGCAGGTCCTGCTGCTCGACGAGCCGCTGTCGGCCCTGGACGCCAAGGTGCGCGTGCAGCTGCGCGAGGAGATCCGCCGGCTGCAGACCGAGCTGGGGATCACGACGCTGTTCGTCACGCACGACCAGGAGGAGGCCCTCGCGATCTCCGACCGGGTGGGCGTGATGTCGCAGGGCCGCCTGGAGCAGCTCGACAGCCCCGCCACGGTCTACCAGCGGCCGGCCACCCCGTTCGTCGCCGAGTTCGTCGGGGTCACCAACTCCTTCTCCGGCACCGTCGACGGCGCCGGCGTGCTGCTCCCGGGCGGCGTGCGGCTGCCCGCCGCGGTGGTGCAGGGCCTGCCGGACCGCTCGCCGGTGCGGGTGCTCGTCCGGCCCGACGCGCTGCACCTGCGTGCCGGCGACGGCGTGCTGCGCGGCTCGGTGGTCACCCACAGCTTCCTGGGACCGGTCACCCGGCTGTCGGTGAAGCTCGCCGAGGCGGACCTGCCGGTGCGGGTGGACCTGCCGTCCGAGCGGGCGCACGAGTTCCCGGTGGCCTCCCAGGTCGGGCTCGACGTCGAGCCGACCGCCGCGCTGCTCGCCCGGAGCTGACCGGCCGCACCCGGCGCCCGCACGGGGACACCTCTGGTCCACTGGGCGCCAGCGGGCAGCATCCGGACCCCTCCGTGCGTTGTCCTCGTCGAGACTCCTGGAGGACCCCATGAAGCGCCCCGACCCGCGTGAGCTGTACGAGCTGCTGCCCGACCGTCCCGAGCTGGACTCCCCCGTGCTCGTGCAGGCGCTCGACGGCTTCATCGACGCCGGATCCGCGACCCGCCTGGCCCGCGCCCACCTGCTCGAGCAGCCCGGTGCCCGGGTCGTGGCCCGCTTCGACACCGACTCCCTGCACGACTACCGGGCCCGCCGCCCGGTGATGCTGTTCGCCGAGGACCACTGGGAGTCCTACGAGGCGCCCGAGCTCGCGGTGCACCTGGTCCACGACGAGGCCGGCACGCCGTTCCTCGTGCTCGCCGGACCCGAGCCCGACGTGCAGTGGGAGCGCTTCGTGGAGGCGGTCACCCAGATCGTCCGCGCGCTCGGCGTCCGGCTCGTCGTCGGCCTGAACGCCATCCCGATGTCGCTGCCGCACACCCGCCCGGTCGGCCTGATCGCCCACGGCACGCGCCGCGAGCTGATCGAGGGCCCCGAGCCGTGGGTCGGGACCGTCACCGTCCCGGCGAGCGCCGGGCACCTGCTGGAGTACCGCCTCGGGCAGGCCGGGATCGACGCGGTCGGGTTCGCCGCCCACGTGCCGCACTACGTGGCCCAGGCGGAGTTCCCCGCGGCCGCCGCGGCGCTGGTGCGCCAGCTCGGCGTCAGCACCGGCCTGCTGCTGCCGACCGCCGCGCTCGACGAGGCGGCTGCCCGCACCCGCGTCGACATCGACGAGCAGGTCTCCCAGTCCGCCGAGGTGCAGGAGGTCGTGCGGGCGCTGGAGGAGCAGTACGACTCCTTCGTCGCCGGGCAGGACCGCTCGCTGCTGGCCGGCGACGCGCAGATGCCGTCCGCCGACGAGCTGGGCGCCGAGCTGGAGCGCTTCCTCGCCGAGCAGCCGAAGGGCGACGGCCCGGCCGTCTGAGCCGGCCGTCCGCAGGCCCGCGCAGCGGCTCGGGTAGAACGGGCCGCATGACCTACGCCCGCACCGCCGACCCGGACGCGCTCGGCTTCGACCCCGCCCGGCTGGCCCGCATCGACAGCCACTTCTCCCGCTACGTCGACGAGGGCCTGCTGGCGGGCTGGCAGATCGGCGTCGCCCGGCGCGGCGAGGTGGTGCACGCCTCGACGTACGGGCTGCGCGACCGGGAGGCCGGACTGCCGGTCGAGCCGGACACGCTGTGGCGCATCTACTCGATGACCAAGCCGCTGACCTCCGTCGCGGCCATGCAGCTGTGGGAGCAGGGCCGGTTCGAGCTGAACGACGAGGTCAGCCGTTGGATCCCGGCGTTTGCCGACGTCCGCGTCTACACCAAGGGCTCCACCGCCAAGCCGTACACGGTCCCCGCGACCGAGCCGGTCCGCGTCTGGCACCTGCTCACGCACACCGCCGGCCTGACGTACGGGTTCCTGCACACCGGCGTCGTGGACGCGATCTACCGGGCGGCCGGCTTCGAGTGGGGCGTGCCGCCCGGCACCGACCTGGCCGGCGCCTGCGAGGCCTGGGCCCAGCTGCCGCTGCTGTTCCAGCCCGGCTCCGCGTGGGGCTACTCCGTCGCCACCGACGTCCTCGGGCGGCTCGTCGAGGTCGTGTCGGGCCAGCGGCTCGACGACTACCTCGCCGAGCACGTCACCGGGCCGCTCGGGATGACCGACACGGCTTTCTGGGTCGAGCCCGAGCGCGCCGAGCGCCTCGCGGCCCTGTACGTGCCGAACCCCGCCGACGGCGGCAGGGCGGTGCGGCTGGACGCCTTCGGCAACGCGGTGCTGTCCGAGCCGACGTTCCTGTCCGGGGGCGGCGGCATGGTGTCCACCGCGGCCGACTACGGGCGCTTCACCACGGCGCTGCTGCGCGGCGGCGCGCTCGACGGCGTACGGGTGCTCGGTCCGCGCACGCTCGCCTGGATGACGCGCAACCAGCTCCCCGGCGGGGCCGACCTCGGCGTCCTGTCCACGGGCGGGTTCGCCGAGACCAGCTTCGAGGGCATCGGGTTCGGGCTCGGCTTCGCGACCGTCGAGGACCCGCTGCCGAGCAGGACGCTCATGTCGCGCGGCGAGTACTTCTGGGGCGGCGCGGCGTCCACCGCCTTCTGGGTCGACCCGGCCGAGGAGGTCACGGCGATGCTGTTCACCCAGCTGCTGCCGAGCTCGACCCACCCGCTGCGCCCGCAGCTGCGCCAGCTCGTCTACGCGGCGCTCGTGGACTAGCTGCGGGCGAGAGGTCCGCATGCGGGACGGGTGCCCGGACCCCCGTACGGGTGGCAGCGGAATGCCGGGCGACCCGGTACGTTGGATGCTTGCGACAAGCAAACAACGGAGCCCCGTGACTGAGATCGACGATGTGGCACGAGAGCTCATCCTGCTGTTCCGCAGCCTCAAGGGCATGCACCGCACGGCGCTGGCCGGCGCGGGCCTGCGCCTGGAGATGCCGGCGGTGGCCGTGCTCGCCACACTGGACGAGCGCGGACGGCAGCGCGCGTCCACCCTTGCGGACACGCTGCACGTGGACCTGTCCAGCATCAGCCGTCAGGTCTCCGCGCTCGAGCGCGAGGGGTGGGTGCAGCGCGAGCGCGACCCCGCCGACTCGCGCGCCGCGCTGCTCGACCTGACCGACAGCGGGCGCTCCGTGCTGCACGAGGTGCGCGACGCCCGCATCGCCCACCTCGCGCGCCAGCTCCCCGCCTGGACGGCGCCGGAGCTGCAGGCCTTCGCGCAGCAGCTGCAGCGCTTCCGGCTCGACGTCATCGGCGAGCCGGCCGCCGCCGGCCCTCCCGTCCCCCCGGCCAGTGCCGCCGGCCCGAGCACCGCCACGACCGACCTCTCGCACCCGCAGATCCACGACCACCCGGCGCTGGCCGGCAAGGAGAGCTGACATGAGCCAGACCGCCGCCCCCGTGACAGCGGGCCCGGCACCCGGGGCGCTCACGCACCGCCAGATCCTGGTGGTCCTGTCCGGGCTGCTGCTCGGGATGTTCCTGGCCGCCCTGGACCAGACGATCGTCGCGACCGCGATGCGCACCATCGCCGACAAGCTGCACGGCCAGACCGCGCAGGCGTGGGTGACGACGGCGTACCTGATCACCTCGACGGTGAGCACACCGCTGTACGGCAAGCTGTCCGACACCTACGGCCGCAAGCCGTTCTACCTGTTCGCCATCGTCATCTTCGTCGTCGGCTCGATGCTGTGCGGCACGGCGAACGACATCTACACGCTGGCCGCCTACCGCGCGATCCAGGGCATCGGCGCCGGCGGGCTGATGTCGCTGGCCTTCGCGATCGTCGGCGACCTCGTGCCGGCCCGTGAGCGCGGCCGCTACCAGGCGTACTTCATGTCGGTCTTCGGCTCCTCGAGCGTGCTCGGCCCGGTGCTCGGCGGCGCGCTCGCCGGCCAGGACCGGCTGCTCGGGATCGACGGCTGGCGCTGGATCTTCTACGTCAACGTGCCGATCGGCCTCGCGGCGCTGTTCGTGGTCGCGACCCGGCTGCACCTGCCCCGGCGCACCTCGGACCACCGCATCGACTTCGTCGGCGCGGCCCTGCTCACCACGGCGATCGTGCCGCTGCTGCTCGTGGCCGAGAAGGGCCGCGAGTGGGGCTGGGGCTCCGGGCTCACCCTCGGCCTGATCGCCCTGTCGCTCGTCGCCCTCGGGTCGTTCGTCCCCTGGGAGCGCCGCATGGGCGAGGAGGCGATCCTCCCGCTGCGCGTGTTCAGCAGCGGCGTCTTCAACGTCACCAGCATCGTCGCCCTGCTGGTCGGCGCCGCGATGTTCGGCGGCCTGGTCGTGATCCCGCTCTACCTGCAGATCGTGCGCGGCGAGAGCCCGACCCGTGCCGGCCTGATGACGCTGCCGCTGATGGTGGGGATCATCCTGTGCTCCGGCATCAGCGGCCGGGTCATGGGCCGCACCGGCAAGTACAAGATCTTCCCGGTCATCGGCACCGCGCTGATGTTCGTCGCCGTGCTGCTGTTCTCCACCCTCGGCGTCGACACGCCGATCTGGCAGGCCATGCTCTACATGGTCATCATGGGCTCGGGCCTGGGCTTCTCGATGCAGATGCTCGTGATCAGCGTGCAGAACGCGCTGCCGCCCAAGGACATGGGCGTCGCCACCAGCTCGGTGACCTTCTTCCGGTCCATGGGCGGGACGTTCGGCGCGGCCATCGCCCTGTCGGTGCTGTTCAGCACCCTGACCACGAACATCCAGGAGCGGGCGGTGCAGGCCCAGCTGCCGCAGGAGGTCCTGAACCGGTTCTCCAACGCCTCCGCGCTGAACGACACCGGGGTCATCGCCACCCTCCCGGCGGCCGTGCGCCAGGTGGTCCTGCAGGGCTTCGCCGACTCCATGTCGAGCGTCTTCCTCACCGTGGCCGTCCTGCTCGTGCCGGCCTTCGTGCTGGCGCTGTTCATCAAGGAGGTCCCGCTGCGGGCCACGGCGGGCATCGCCGGGGCGCAGGCGGAGGCCGGTCAGCCCAGCGCCGGCGAGGCCGCGAAGACGGACTCCACCGTCGTCTGAGCCCTGCGCTGCATGCCGCGGCCCCGCACCCGTCCCCCGGGTGCGGGGCCGCTGCCGTCCAGGGGCAGCAGCGCCCCCGGGAGGCGGACCGGGCCGGACCCCGCTACCGTTGCGCCCAGGACACCTGCGTCCGCGCCTGAGCGCCGCTCCCCGACCGGTCGACGACGACCGGGGTGATGCGACCTCGGCTCCCCCTCCCGCTCACACACCCGCCGCGTCCCGCGGCGCAGAAGGACCAGCATGACCAGCATCCGCCCGCCCTCTCCCAGCCCTGCGCGCCCCGCTCCCCCGGCCCGCCCCGCCACCGCCCGCCAGCTGCTCGAGGCGGCCCAGCTCGGCGGCGCCGTCGCGACCGCCGACCTGAGCGGCCGTCCGGACGACGCGGCTCCCTCGTACGCCTCCTGGCGCCGGCTGCGGCGGCGCGCCGGGCGCCAGTCCCGCCAGCTGCTGCGCGTGGCCTTCGACACCGGCTACGGCCAGGCGATGCGCACCGGGGGCGCCACGCCCCGCTGAGCACGAGCGGGGACCGGCGGGCATCCGCCGACGGCGACGGGGCAGGATGACCGGCAGCCCCGTCGCCCCACCGTCTCGAGAGGCCCGCGCATGTCGGACGTCGCGCTCCAGTACCCCGGCGGGCAGCTCCCGCTGACCGTCCAGCCCGCCACGGAGGGCCCGGGGGGCATCGAGATCCCCAAGCTGCTGTCCGCGACCGGGCTCGTCACGCTCGACCCGGGGTTCGTCAACACCGCGTCGTGCGCCTCCGCGATCACGTACATCGACGGCGACGCCGGCATCCTGCGCTACCGCGGCTACCCGATCGAGGAGCTCGCCGAGGGGGCGAGCTTCCTGGAGGTCGCCTGGCTGCTCATCTACGGCGAGCTGCCGACGCCCGAGCAGCTGACCGGCTTCCAGGACAGCATCCAGAAGCACACGATGCTGCACGAGGACTTCCGCGAGTTCTTCGGCGGGTTCCCGACCGACGCGCACCCGATGGCCGTGCTGTCGTCCGCGGTGAGCGCGCTGTCGACCTTCTACCAGGACAGCCTGGACCCCTTCGACGCCGAGGAGGTCGAGATCAGCACGGTGCGGCTGCTCGCCAAGCTGCCGACGATCGCGGCGTACGCGTACAAGAAGTCGGTCGGGCAGCCGTTCCTGTACCCGGACAACACGCTCGGCTACGTCGAGAACTTCCTGCGCATGACGTTCGGCGTCCCGGCCGAGGACTACGTCGTCGACCCGGTCGCCGCCAAGGCGCTCAACCTGCTGTTCCTGCTGCACGCCGACCACGAGCAGAACTGCTCGACCTCGACGGTGCGGCTCGTCGGATCGAGCAACGCCAACCTGTTCGTCTCGGTGTCGGCGGGGGTCGCCGCGCTGTTCGGCCCGCTGCACGGCGGGGCCAACCAGGCCGTGCTGGAGATGCTGGCGGAGATCCAGGCCGACGGCGGCGACGTCGACGCGTTCGTGCAGCGGGTGAAGAACAAGGAGCCCGGCGTCAAGCTCATGGGGTTCGGCCACCGCGTCTACAAGAACTTCGACCCGCGGGCCGTGCTGGTGAAGAAGGTCGCGAAGGAGGTCCTGGAGTCCCTGGACCGCCCCGACCCGCTGCTCGACATCGCGATGCGGCTCGAGGAGGTCGCGCTGGCGGACGACTACTTCATCGAGCGCAAGCTCTACCCGAACGTCGACTTCTACACCGGCGTGATCTACAAGGCGCTGGGCTTCCCGACCCGCATGTTCACGGTCCTGTTCGCGATCGGCCGGCTGCCGGGCTGGATCGCCCAGTGGCGCGAGATGATCGTCGACCCCACGACCAAGATCGGCCGGCCGCGTCAGGTCTACACCGGCCCGGACAAGCGCTCCCTGCCGCAGCGGTAGCCCGGCAGCGGACCGGGGAGTCTCACCGGAAGCCGGCGATGCGCTCCTCGGTCCCGGTGATCGGGTACTCGGTCTCGGCCTCGTACGCCAGGCCCTGCGGCAGCGCCTCCCGCTCGGCGGCGCGGAACAGGTCCTTGTATGCGCGCAGCGAGCCCGGGTCGTTGGCGGACACCGCCGCCACCAGCTCGTCCACCGCCGCGTCGAGCTGGTCGGCGGGGCAGGCCACCGCCGCCAGCCCCCACTGCGCCGCCTGCGCGCCGGTGAAGGTGCTGGCCGTGTAGGACAGCCAGCGCGCCCGGGCCGGCCCGACCAGCCAGGGCAGCCGCTGGCTCATGCCCCACGTGGGCCGCAGGCCGAACTTGGCGTGCGTGTCCCCCAGCTTGGCCTGCTCGGCGACCACCACCACGTCGCACGCGAGCGCGAGCTCGAGGGCGCCGGTGAAGCAGGCGCCGTTGACCTTGGCGACGACGACCGCGGGCAGCCGGGTGATCTGCTCGACCAGGCTGCGGGCCGGCAGGTCGAGCACGTCGCCGACCTTGCCGTCGACGAGCTCCCGGTCCCCGAGTGCCTTGAGGTCCACGCCCGCGCTGAACGCCCGCCCCTCCCCCGTCAGCACGACGACCCGGACGCCGTCCTCCTGCGCGAGCTGGGCGAACGCGCGGCCGAGCTCCTCGAGCATCTGCGGGGTGATGGCGTTGAGGGCCCGCGCCCGGCGCAGGGTCACCGTCGCCCGGGGAGGCTCGATCTCGAGGCTGATGGTCTCGTACGTCTGGTCCACCCCGGGACCGTAGCCGCTCAAGGCCGACCTGCAGCCGCCGAACAGTCACGCGACGTGATGTGATCCAGGTCGCAGCACCCCGACGAGTGGAGACCCCCGTGACGACGACGACCCGCGCCCTGTGCACCCTGCTCGCCGGGAGCACCCTGCTGGTGTCCGCCGGCCCCGCCCAGGCAGCCGGAGCGGCGTACGTCGCGCTCGGCGACTCCTACTCCTCCGGGACCGGGACGCGCGCCTACCTCAGCGACGGCACGTCGTGCCAGCGGTCGGTGTACGCCTACCCGTCGCTGATCGCGAGCAGCAAGGGGTACGCGCTCACCTTCCGCGCCTGCTCCGGGGCGACCACGGCCGACGTGGCGAGCCTGCAGCTGGGCGCGCTGTCCACCAGCACGGCGTACGTGACGATCTCGGCCGGCGGCAACGACGCCGGCTTCTCCTCCGTGCTCACCGAGTGCGCGCAGCCCGCGTGGGCGAGCGACTGCGGCGCGGCGATCGACCGCGCCGTCGCCGTCATCGACAACCAGGTGCCGGGCCGGCTGGCCTCGCTGTACTCGGCCATCCGCTCCCGGGCGCCGCAGGCCGAGGTGGTCGTGGTGGGCTACCCGCGGGTGTTCAACGGCGAGGACTGCAACGCCGCGACCTGGTTCTCGCCGACCGAGGAGTCCCGGCTGAACGCGACCGCCGACCGGCTCAACACCAGGCTGGCGGCCGCCGCGAGCAGCGCGGGCTTCGCCTTCAGCAACCCCACGACGGCCTTCACCGGGCACGCGGTGTGCGACAGCAGCGAGTGGCTCAACGGGCTGTCGAGCCCGACGTCGGACTCCTACCACCCGAACCGGCTCGGGCACTCCTCCGGCTACGTGCCGCTGGTCGGCCCGCGCCTGACCGGCTCCGCCGTCGCCGTCACGGGGGCCACGCTGCGAGCGGCGGCCGCGTCCGCCGACGGGCTCGCCGCCCAGCAGCGCGGCTACGCCGGGCAGGACCGGGCCATCACCCCGGAGCGGGTCGTGCT
>Ga0210040_10005324_pt1 | contig 16448 bp, 4 predicted proteins | sample CryGeyCG12114_NA_FD_185462 | JGI IMG/M metagenome (GOLD analysis project Ga0210040, IMG submission 185462) | Groundwater microbial communities from aquifer - Crystal Geyser CG19_WC_8/21/14_NA (SPAdes) (version 2) | ecosystem: Environmental > Aquatic > Deep subsurface > Groundwater | place: USA... | reverse complement strand
TAAATGCATTCAAATTGTCGTAGGCAAAAGTGAGTGAAAAGAGACTGTGACTTGTCTTTCACTCGGTTTGATAGAAACGTTGCTCTATAATGATTCTGGGTGTAAGGGTGAGTGAATGAATGTGCTCTGGAAATTGCCTTTGTTGCACACATACATTTTTATAGAAGCAATACAATGGGTTCTTAAAAATGCTTATCCAATATACCACACTGCGTACCCTCTTGCAGCTTATTTCCCGTGAGTCTCATCAAACGTTGAAACAGCTCCATGGGACCAGTTACATTTTTCGTCCAAAAAAAAAACTATCCACTAGGAGAAAAAAGACACGTATAGCAGTATTTCCTCCAGATTGAGTCATACATGCCATGCCACCCTCTCTGCATTCTCTTACTAAAATGTGTACACACACATGGATTGTAGTCAGCGTGAGATAGTTTGTTAGTGAGATTTTGAAATTATGGCTTACAATTTACAGGCGACTGACTCAAACTACTACTCACTTTAACTTTCCCGATTTTATTGGCTAGTATAATGCTTAGATGTAATATGTGATTTGTCATGTTTGATTTTCCCATATGGATAGATGTGTGTACCTACCGCCATGAAAGATTCTAACTAACTATAAGTAACAAGCTAACGAAACTCACGTGTCCAAGTGTTGTACACAATGAAACAATAGCTTGTTTTTCCCATTTATCGTTTACAAAGTGTCCTCATGATTGGCTGGCACACATTCTCTGAGCTCACGAAATGACACTCCAAGTGTATAAAAGTGTCTTTCCTTGTGCCACTTGATGGCACATTATTTTCCTTTACGCTCCAATGTTGACTTTCGATTATGCATGCGTGAATAGACCCTGCATGTGCTCTGGTCTACCTTTTATATGGAGAGACAATTCCTTTTGTGGCCCATTGTCATCCAGAATCACCCATCACATTTCACGCGCTATTGACCCATCTTTTGGATGAATGAGGAAGGTGAGATTTCCAGAGCTTTTCCTATATCGTTTTACTTACCATTGCAATGGGAGGATAAACTTTAGCTTTTACGTTACCCATCACTCACAGACAAACACCACTCGTTTTATCTATTCATCGTTCTCATGAGCCGACCAAAAACTGTACAATCACATCAGCTCGTAAACCAAACACATTCGAGATGAGAATCATCATCACAAGCTTTGCTAATGTCTTTTAATGGTTGAGTAGCTGTTGTCTCCATTGAATACACTTTTATGTATGTGTAAGGAAAAATTATTGTGTGAAGATCCTGCACCATCCCTTTTATTGACTAAGGGTAGCTTTTTTGGTCTTGACTTTTACAACAAGGCATTAAGTGCGTATTTAATGGAAAGAATCGACACTTTGAAAGCTCTAATAGTTAGTATGTAGTAATAAGTGTACACATCTGAGAGGAGTGTGACGTGATGCGCCCTTCAGTTTTCCTTGAGTCTGATAACTTTAGTCATTACCACATGGTTGCATTAGGAACAAATGACAACAGCAAAGTTTCTTGTACTTATGTATGCTGGGATTTTGTAGTTGTACCAGGTAACTAACTAACTAACTAAGCATAAGTAAGGATGATGAGTGAGTGACTGGGCAACCTAAGAAATGATCATGACATGAACAAAAGTACTTAAGTCCTTTTTGTTCTAAGAGATTTTTTTATTTGTTTTCTTTCCCCTTTTTTTAAGAATGCCAAGCCCATTGAGCCTAAAAGAATGATATCTTTTCCTCCATTTTAATGCATATTGAGAGGAGACGCGGAGGAACAACAGTGGTCTGGTCCACGTATGTTAACCTAACTGGCTAACTACACGGATCGCTTATAAATGGCTCCTTTAAAGATCATTATTTTACAGAGAGGAGGACTCCTTAATGGATTTTATTCAACGCTTTGTTACGTGCCACCGTTTTTTCCCATTTGATTCTATTTCCGATAATGTTCATTAGGTATAGTATAATATTGGAAAGTCAACTGCTCATCAGTTTAGGAACGAGGGTTGAGGTGAAATCTACTCGTACAGCTGTTCCAAAGACACATTTAAAAGACCATTGGAGAAGATAAGTTGGGGCTCTCAAATTGTCTTGGGCGTCTTTTCATGGCAAAATCATGAGACTTGGGTAAATAGACTTTGTGTACATGCATTTAACTAACTCTAAGTAGCTTTTTTAGAGCCGCGGGTTGTACTAGCTTTAAAAGTTTCTCACATAGACAGTCAGTACGTGCAAAGTGTTGGGATTTTCACATATAGAAATATGGATATTAAGTAAACTGTCTTACAAGGCTATTAAAGGAATAGGTTTTCTGGTAACTCTCTAGCTTTTGAATTATTATGACTAAATGGATGGTGGAAAACACAAGGAATTCCAAAAAAGGAGGCAGTACGCCAGCTTTACAAATAAATACTCGCACAGTCTGGTTAATATGTTTGCTAAGTCGGTACTTCATCCTGTGCCTCCTACGCCTTCAAAACATTTGACTAGACTAACTAAGTAAGTGTATGGGTGAGCCTATTGGGATTTATCCGTTTTAAAAGTTTTCACCTAAATGATCTCTGCTTTAGAGCATTTTCCAGGACTTGTGGCATTTTAATCCTTCTCCATTCCTGCCAAAAGCAAGGGTTAGCTAGTTCCTGACTTGAGCATGACACGAATTAACAAATGAAATCTACTCACTATATAACGTGTCTGTGTACGAAAAAAACACATCGGAATGAAACACCATAATTTTTCGTGAAAAGTGAGAGATAGTAGATCATAAAAGATGAAAAAAATAGCGTTTTGTACATCAGATAAAGCTAACAAACAGCACATAAGCTATTACCATTACAACTTGGGGATATGTGATGTGCCTGCGGCTATTAGAGAAATGATCACGTTCCCGTATGCTTTTCATGTCCGCACACTCAATCTTACATATACGTGTGTACACACACATTAGTTGGCCAGTTTTACTTGTAATTTGATTTGATGAATTACTTATTAGTGGTAGAATGTTTTTTATACCTAAGCTAGTTCACATGGTAGGAAGTTTATTAGTTAGTTACTTAGTTAGTTAGCTACAGGCGGCTTATAATGTATAGCTACAAAGGAAATTTCACTTCGTATATTATGATTTTCTCTTGTTTTGCCCATTTTTTCGCCAAAAAGGTTACTCGCACTCTTTAGAGTATTATAACGAGAAGGTGGTATGTGCCCGTTGATGCACGACTTTCCAACAAAGTGGATATAATGGATGATAGATATTTGAAAGGGAATGTGGCTAGAATTTTAAACAAGTCATAAAACATGGAACACATGAGTGCTCCATGAGTTCGTGTGCACAGAGGATTTATAAGAAATGGCCAAAAACAACAGTATCATGAGAATTCGGTTTTCTTGAGTAAAATTTATGTGCACTGCAAAAATATGGTTTCTGTGAACCGTCATGTCACAAAGGTTACAAAAGCGTTAATTGCATTTATTGCAATTTTCACGCCATTCTACGTTTTGACGAAAAGAAAAAATTCTCATTTCCTATCCAAAAGTGTTTAATTTTTTCACATAGCGTACATGGCAGTGGACTTGATCATTGACTTTTGTGTTGCGCCTAGGAATTTCTTAAATGTTTTACCGAACATACACACAAAAATTCCCACTGACTGAGCGAGCCAAAGAACAAAATTTACAGCAACAATTTAATTGTTGTAATTAGAAACATGCTTGTATACAACTGCTATATAACATGAACAGAAAATGAAATGTTTTCTCCCCAATTCACCACACAGGCCACTTCCTGAATGTATGAAAAACAGGGACATTTTCTTTCCTTGATTAGTCAATTGCACACAATGTTTTGACGAGTTCTAGAATCAATGTGACCATTAGTAGTCCCGTTTACACACACACACACAATCATATAACCATAAAAGCTGGAACACAGGTGGAACTTTTAGTTAGTACGACAGCTGCTGTAAATTCGAATATTGCACATGTCACCTGAACCTGGTATTGTGCTTTAGCTAGATTTCCCGTTTACACTATAATGTGGGAATGAAAGGTCATCAATAATAATTTCATGTGAATTCAAGTCCAGGTTACAAGGAGGGCTATTATCCCGTCTGCACAGGCATCAGCGTACCCACATTATGTAGAATTAACAGCTGAATTTATTCAGCTCTAATAATTTTTTCATTCCCAGCTCTCGTGCTCAGCTTTACCGTGCTTACTTACACAGAATTCTACATCCCGTTTCATAAATTTTCCCCATACATTGTCTGTACTCGATATTTTGCAGGTGTTTTTTATAAAAAATATTTTGTAATGCTTTTAAGCCACGTTGCATAAACACTAAAATCTCAACCACACGTTCAAGTCATTACCATAAGTGCACAAAAATGCTGTAGTGGGCTTACTCTGCACTGTTTTGTTTCGACATAAGTGATGAAAAGCCAGGACACACAAAAATTGAATAACCTTTGTTTACACTCCCTTATATAACCTTGGTTAGTGAGTGGCTAACTTTGTATTCGAAAATATTGCTCCCATGTAAAAACACGCAGTTTCAGTTAGGCTAATGCAGCAGGTAGGGCGATGTTGATTAATTATGTAAACGGTAGAAAATATTACACACATCTTCTATTTACATATAGATTCACTGTGTTCACATTTTATGCACTATCATCACTAACTAACCAAAGCTTTGTTCAAAGAAGAATTATACGTACCTCTATCTAATTCATCCATGTAACACAATACAGCACTGGCCAGACAAACTAGCATTACATAACATAGCAAAAGACACAGAAATTATTCTGAACTATTCCAAACAGTACTGCTGTAGTTTCACTAAATTTTTTAACATACGGTATTTACCCTATCACTGAATTATGCAAATAATTGGGTGTAGCCATCTCAAGAACCAAATTTTTATAATTTATAGGCGACAATCAAAGTCTTCAATTATTTCGCTTATGAACATGACAACTTTAGACGGACTGCTTTAATTTAGCATACAGCCCTATGCTACCCGCAACATTAATATTCCAAAGGTGTAAAAGGTTCCCTTTTGCTGGCTTGTGGCGAAAGTGTAGCATTTAATTTTTAAAACCAGTATAGCTCATCATGATCTCACTTTAATTATTACAATAAGCAGACGGGTACACTATTACAATGATTATTAGAGCAGAAACGACGACAGAATGGTTGAATTTAGATTCTAAAGGTGGTTTTGTTTTAGTTAAACGTATCAAGTAACTTTGACTAGTTGTATATAGTCAAGAGTCAAGATTTTTCATCTTGTATAGCTAAGCTACTAACTAACTACTGCTATCATCATAAGCCTGAGTGCTTTGTACACACACTAACATGACATATTATCACATACTACTACATATTTAGAAGAGGACGAAATGAAACCACTTATGAAAGTAACTGTCAGTCAGTCAGAGTATTATGGTGTGTTGAAGGATTAACTCTACAAGTTTTTTTTACTCTGAATTACTTTCTTCTAAATTGAAATAGAGCAAAAAACACAAGCTTATTTTATACGTGGTTACGTTCTAAAAATTCCAAACTTTTTTTCAGTCATTGTGGGAAATTCTGCTTATGATTCTTGTGTTGAAAAACAGTAAGCAGACGACTTTGGTTTAAAAACAACAGTAGATATTTTTACTGACAGTTGATGCCTTTTTAAGACTTGACTTGGTTAGATACACAAAATCTCTCCCTTTAGTTTCACTTGGAGATATCATTATTTTGATTAACTCCCAACCACTCACTCACTTACCTTTCCCCAAGCCACATATTTTGAAGAGGGTCAGAAAGAATATAATAAATGTGGTTCCAGATTCCTGTCATCCACAAACTCCTCACCAAAGACTTGTTTTTACGATTTATTAATATTTCCCCTCTTGTAATCTGACTTAATATGTAGTGTGTATGCATGTACATTGTGGAATCGTCTTATGGATCTTCTTTATTTACGTCTCCGTGTAATTTAATCTAATAAATGAGAAACTCCCTGTAGTGGAAATAACCTGGTTGTTTTTTCCCATCCCAAACCAACCACACATTATACACACATAACATTTTACCTTTATTAACTAACACTACTACTTACCAGCCTAATAATAGTAGTGACCAAAAACATGATTGCTCATCTCATGCGCAAGTGTAAACTTAACTGTTACAACATGCGGTGTAATTCTACCCGGCTTATAATATCAGGGGACATTCCAAATCAAGCTACAGGTTCCACTTGATCAGTTTTAGTTACATTAACAAATCCCTGTGTCTCCTGTTTTTTCCAATATTGTAGAAATGCATGGTAGACAGGGAGAAGAATAAAGTTAATATGCTATATACTTTCCTTCTTTCTTTTAGGGTTATTTTATTTTCTTTCACTCACTCACTCAGTGAATCCCCCTACTTCTGGGGTTAATTTACAGAGTGTCCCTTTGACCCGTGCAGCAATATCCATGCAATACATCACAACACAATGACGGAAAAAATGTTGTTATAAAGCATGCTAGCCCTTACCTGTCCAATAAAAGCAATAGATGCTCTTATTATGGGACCCATTGACTCTAGCTAACTGAAGGCAATAACAAAAATATACTGCCTTCTGCCCACCCACTCTTTAGATTACGCGGTATGAAAGCTACAATACACATAATTGTTGTGACTCGTGTTTAGAATCTGGACATGTACATATTGCCTATTGTGGAAAAGTAAAAGTTTATTCCTATATTTTTCCCCTTGTCTCTGAACTCACTGAGTGAGTCAATTTTTTCCCTTTTTTCTTCTGATTTCCCCTTTTTTCATCAATTTTATCGTGTGCCATTGTTCTGGCTTGAACTCACTCACTTAAACCTACCTGCGTGCAAAGAAGCAACGGAAATGGCTAGCACGAACATGTATTCATTTTCTCTTGAAAATCAAAACGAATGCATGCACAGTTTTATAGTTATGATTATTGTGTGGCTCTATTTTGCCAGTTAGTAGTCTGCAGTCTGTCTTTTCATGTCAATAAAATGCAATACATTACAAAACTATGAAGTGCACAATACAAACGTCACTTGTATAAAAAAAAACATTAGCTATATTTTTCAAAGTCATGCAGCCAACCCATTCAAAATTATAATGTGTACCAGTCTGAGTCCACTTAACTTCCTATATGTTACGTACCCTTATCCATGCGTTGGTTGGTGGCAAGATGAGCGTTTACTTTTTCTGGGTGAAACAACTACTATTCTCATAAAAATAATAATACTGATGAAATCAGGGATATCCGTTTAAAAAATATCAATATCATCACATCGTGTTGCACAAGGTATATTCATATACATAATTGGTACTCTGGGACTTGTAAACATTTATTGACAGTTCCAGCTACTATACCCAAAAACAGTTATTCCGTTTTGGAGATACACGTTTTTGATAAGGTATGGTATGCGACCACCATAGAGTTTTAAACAAGCTGGTAGGTACAAACTTTTCCCCCCGTATGTTTTAGCAGTGACTGACTGACTGACTGGGCTACATGATGATTACTTGCATGCAATTCATACATACGAGCACAGGGGGGACAATGTTCTGTTTGAAACTGTTTGTCCATGGTTACGAGCCACAAGTCTTATTATGATTGCCCAGGTGGACAGTTACTTTTTATATACGTTTAGTTGTTTGTTGCTGCTGGCTGCAGTTTAGCTGCTTCCTTGTTTCATCGCATGATGCGTGACATTGCAAACCTTACATTACATAGTGTATGTATGCATAGAATGTCCTGACTAACCAAATTTTTGAACCAACTGTTATTAGGACGCTATTAGGGAAGTGCGTAATAGTTAGTAAGCATGTACGTGTGTGTACCAATGGAAATGGTCTAGAGCGAATTTAATTTTTTCATACATTATGATTGGATGGTGATTATCATTTATTAAACTTTTAGTTGGGCCCTACGGTATAGGAAGTCATGAAATTAATGAATGCACTCGTTCATCGATGCATGGCTATAGTTTGTGTCAAGTTTTGTTGCTTTTTTGATGAAAATCAACTTGCCACCGTGCACTTGCAGAGTCTGTGATTATTTTATCGTATTTAGTAAGTTACAATGGGCAGGTTAAGTGTACCAGTGTGAGCAAGGGAAAAGTTGAAACCCTCAAGTTAATGAGCGAAGGTCGTAAACTTTATAATTTTTTAAGAAAACAATGTAATATCACACAAATTTAATAATTTTTCTAAATTTTTTGGTAATATTTATTCTGAATGATATCCCCCAACTTTGGTTTCTAGATCAATTATTGACAGATTTGTTAAATATTAATTTTTATGCCCTTGAAATTTTAAAACTGTCAATTTAAAATACTCTGACTTCTGTATACCTTACCTACTTAACAAACTTTTGGTCACCCCAACTACACTTGATTACTTAGAACTATAGGAAAGAGTGTAAGCACACGTACCCTTGTTTCATTCCATTATTATTATCATCATCACCGGAATGAGTGAGATGATGACACCTGGACATGCATACACGCATGTTATTACGAATATAATTATCTACCATGCTCCGTAGTTAGTCTTACCAGTATTATGCATAAGGATTGAAGCGTGTCCCCTGCTCCTTGGTTCACATTGATGACACCTTTTTATGATCACATGAGTGAACGATGTACATAAACTGCTCCTCCTAATCACGATGAGTTGCCAAAACTAACTAACTGACTCACATATAGGGCAAAAGTAACTAACTAACTGTATTAATCACCAAGGGAGAAGACCTACAATTGACGCCAGAACATCTCCATCCCAAATTCTTCTGCATGCGTTCCTCGTATAAAGGAATATGAAGTTCACTAACTAACTGACTAATATGTCATCCCAGAATATGTAGTCCTCACCTATGGACGGGCAAGATGAGCTATGGGAGTGAGAAACTGTGTGTGTACATGTTCTCCTATACATGTGTGCATTATCCATTCATTCATGATGATTATGATGAGACGTGCATGTCTCGTATGATTATAATTTGCCCACCAGGACTCATTTCGAATTCCGCCCAACTTCATTATTTCACTCTTGAGATTTGGAGTGACAAATCAGGAGCACGAAAGTTTTATTCTTGGACTATAAGTTTTTATACCAGCGCTTCTATGTAGAGCGAGTTAGTCAGTTTGCCAGCGCTACATAGTCTAAAGAAGTGTGCGGCAAGACCTCTAATTGCTACTCATGTCTTCGGGTTGGGCCCGTGACACGCGAGGATTTGGTAACTAAATGAAGTCAATAAGTTACTAAATGGAAATCTTTTCTTGCATGTCAATGCCAAGTGTATTTAACCCGCATAAAATAGCAAGGTTGCAAGCACATAGTTCGTGAGGGTTGCAAAAAAATTGCCTTGTTAGTAAGCTAGTTACTTAGTCGGCAGAATAGCACAGTTTTGTTACAGCTAAATATGTGTGCTGATTGTTTTTCTGTATCGTGTGTGGTGAACTTTGTTCTACCTATAAAAATAATTAAATATGTTTTGCCAAAAATGGTAAATTCTCGTTCGTTAGCTAAAAAGTTATATGGGCTCTAGCTTTTACGATCGTTGGGACGTTTTACAATGTGCTGGAGTAATGAGGTTATTGTTATCAGCAATAGGGTCGAACATTATATAGCTCTGGACTTGTATTATGTATGCATGCATGAGCCTTTTGCGTGCCTTTGATATCCCCCTCTGGAACATGTGTAGTACTAGTTGGCTTATTAGAAATACGCATTGTGTCTTGACAAGAACAACTGTTCCAAAAATGTCATTGCAAACTTTGTAATTCATGTAACCCTATGTTCCCTCACGAGAACAAATCCCTACATTGGTTTCATCAAAAGTTTAAGATGCCTTATATTCATTCGGCTAACATTAAATCAATATAAGTAGAGCAACCTGATGGATTTTTATCTTGGCTTTCAAATTACTTTGTTGAATTACTTATGCCGATGGTTCCCATAATTCTCCAATTTCTAATGGTATTTTGGGGAACAAACTTTTCCCTATTAATGCGTTACTGAAGCAAGCCACGTTTGCAAAACTAAACTCTGTTCATTCCAGAGTGCACACACACACCAGAGGAAAGTACTTAAGCTATAAAATATAGGCAACTCCAGTCAAAAATATATATAGTTGTGGCAAAGTTTGAAACTTTTTCAAGCACCTACCAATATTACTCCATTCCCTTGCTTTTCCTGTTTGCAAACAACTCTCGTAGAATTTTAATCGCACTCTCACAGTTATTACTAGTCAGTAGCCATCTTGCTTTAATATCCCCTCAGTTCAATATTGCCATCACCATAATTCATGTTTCATTTGCTCTTTGGCCACATATTGCCTACCAAATATTGTTAAAGCTGCTCCCATAATAATAATAAATATGAGGGCTCCATTTCCTCTATACACACACACACAAGGCCATGCATCAAATTACAATATGATGCACCCTTTGAGCAATCCAAAAAATATCCGTGCATAAGGTCTCTGTTTGTAGTTGCGTATCCCTTACTATTGTGTTCTTATTCGAGCACCGTAATCACAAAAGGGAGCGAGCAACCGATACAGATTTTATTCACTTGTTCGTTTCGGCAAAAAAAATTGGATAATAGCAAGACGACAAGGGAATCAATTTCATTCGAATTATTCATGTCCCAATTTAACCCACCCTGTATGTATGATACTTACTGTTCCTGACTGACTACTGTATGCATGAGCACAAAAAAAAGGACAACCAAATTTCACATACAGGAGACAAAATTAGGAACACTACTGAATCCACTATTCTTTTCTTCTTTTACCTGAATCAATGTACTGACTGAGACTTGTAAGAGCCTTTGGTACTTTCTTTCCATTCATCCATAGTTCCGATCTACCCATAGTGTATTCATACTAGTTCGATCGACTAAGCCGCTCTGTAAGTTTGCTCACATTCTCTCCTCTTTTCCTTTGAATGTCAGTCCTCAGTCCGCATTTCAAGTGTCATACTTATATCCGCTCACATGAATGAGAGGGTGAAAACTGTCATACACAGGGATTTGAAAATTGTCATCCCGTCTTGTAGATCATACAAGTTGAATTCTATGTGTTCAGGACCGATCAAAAGGAAAATCGCTGTGAATCACTCATAGTTTCCTAGAATGGATACTAGATACAGCTAGTAACTAAGTAAGTAAGTAACCTGTGTTACTTACATACTTGCTACATTGTACTGTTTACTCGTCCGCGGGAATTGCACATAGTATGCTAAGTTGCTAGCATTTCTATAGCATCACCGGGAAACAAATATTGAACTAGAGATTTGACAAGGAAACCTTTGCGATAATGTTATCGTACATTCACTTGCTCATTCATGACACCATCCGAGTAAATACAAGGTAAGCACTGGCTCACTGGACGCTTTTCAAGTAGGTCACACTATGTACTTACTAGACACTTTATTTGTAGACAAATTCAAATCAGCGAATGTGGAAAAATTGAGCAGCTATCTCATGCCTAGTAGGGTTACTGACTGATACGCATTGGTAGCGCATAAATCCGGTCCCGTCCCCACTACTCTAATCCTTTTCCGGGCTTTCTAATCTGGCAGTTGAAGATAAATCTCTTCGGATCAAACGAATCCAATCCACTATTGCTGCCAAGAACGAATTACGTTGGAATTCTTGAATAGCCTTCATTTGTCAGATGATACTACAAGTATGCACACAAGTAGCAACAAATTTACAAACATTTAGCCAAATTGCTTTATTAAAATGCTGTGCTTGTGATTCAGAAGCAAAAGTTTGAAATATTAAACATTGTTATTGTTATTCACAACATAATGTAACGAATGAAATGAACTGTGAGCGATTGCATTGCATTTTAATACCTTCTGAATGAATTTATATGATACGCTACCGCTACATTGAATTTAAGATGAGTGAGAAGGTCATATAAGCTTCGGATGAACGTCATGAAAATTATGCATGCACGGGACTGAGCGGGCACTTAAGAGCCGTTTGTTTGATTTCTCCTCCATACAGTAGGTTTTTAGTGTTCGGAAATCCTCCACGGGCTATTAGGCCCTGGAATCATTCGCTCATATTGCTTTGGCCTTGAATGCAACTATAAATAGACGATGGGAAGATGAATTTCCAGTCAAACATTGTGCCTGCCGGCTCATTCCACTTTAAATCTTATTATAAGCGTTAGAAGGTGTGTAAATGCTCTAAATCAGAACTCGTCTAATGAATTTGAACAATTGACGAGTCCAGACTCCTGCCGTGTGCTTCCTAAATCCATCACAAAAGAGACTGCTCATCCCGACGTGGTTGCCTAACAATACAAAGTGATATAAATTACCCTAAAAGGGAGAAAATAAGCGGATCTAATATGGACACTAAGTCCTCTAAAAACTCTTTTTTACCCCCATTGGCAACTAACTTGAAAGTATTATGCGTGTGTCCACTTGCATAATATCCGTGTCCGTGACTAACTAACTAACTGGGATTCTAAACAGCCGCACCAGATTAACTCAATAATAATGGTGCATAATGTGCTTGGAAAAACCAGAGATGAACTGGTGGCTCCTCCACAACACACATGATTAAAACCTTTGTTAACAATTCACTTTTTAGCTACCATACTTTAATCTTGACATCAAAGGGAGCATTATAATATCAAATTGAGTTGAGTTGAGTCACAAAACTAAACCAATTCATGGCATCGGTCATAAAATGTAGCCTAGTTTCATTTCATATGTAACATTTAACAACGGATCTCATATATCCATACTGACCTCACATATGTCTTGTACGCTAGTTAGTCATTAAATCCGTCCGTATGCCATGTCCCAATCTTTGTTGATTTTTGAGTCCAATAAAAGATTAGAGTGTGGCGGCTGCACAAGCCTCTCATCTCCAATATAATACAAAGAGACTCATAGTTTCAGTTTTGTAATCAGTGGTGATTTGTTCGCTGTACATTATTGTTCCTGCATTGGTCCCCTACGTTTTTTAGTTAGTTAGTTAGTTAGCGCACCCTTATGTGACGGTAAGAATCAAATAGCACATGCACAAGTGGAAATTGGACCAAAGCATACATATATAAAATTATATTATGACTGACTATTGTTATTTTTATCATTATGAATTCTATTGACTGTGAGCAGTAGGGAGGGAGGGAGGCGAGTAATGAATGGAAAATCTCGTCCGATATGGTGTGCACTTGAAAGGGTGCTCAACTGATTAAAATAGAGAGAGGGGAAAGAATTAGAGGAGTAGAGAGAAAAAATATAAATTGAAATGCAACCGGCTTATGAGTAAGTTGAGTTCCAGACAGGAATACACGTGACTCTCATATATTATTACATTATTATGATTTCCCAAGTAATTGAAACCTGCTAGCACTTGTTAGAGTACCTAAAAGGTCTGATGTGATGAATTTCTAGTCTATTTTGTTTGATATGTCCTTTATGGGACTCAAGTGAACAACTTTTAATCCTCTCAACAGTCTTATATCGTCTTCAAAAGCAGTTTTTTTTGGGCTTGAATAGCCTACTTTCCTTTTTATCATAAATTGGCTACACACAGGGTGCTTATTCATTGTGCATTTGAACATTATTATTTTTTTAACGTTAGAAATACGGTCTGGAGTGCATTAACCTGAAAGTTTCGAGCCAACTAACTAAAAGGGAGTTGACTATCACATTTGTATCATTATTGGCCTTTAAGTCCTTTGGGGTCTCAAACTCATGATTAGATGTAGATGATGAGTCGCTGATATATATCTTTGTCGTGTCTCTGTGAGCAAATAACCAAAGATGAGATCTATGATGTAGCTAACGTATGAAATCCAAACTAGCACTTGATTAGGGAGCTCTTTTGGAGCACAAGAACTCCTTGAGGAATTGCTCAAGCGTGATCCTTTTGATCAAGTGTATAAAATATCATGTTATAGTGACACTATAACTCCAATATAGGGAAGGGATTTGCCTAAAACTCATATTAAAGGCATGGCTGAGCAGCTCGTTTGACAATCATTTTCACAGATCAGTGGCAAATATATCTCACGAACTGTGCATGAATCCCCAATGGAGACTACAAGTTTATTCTCACGATCAGCGAAAAACATTGTAATTGGGATGATTAATGATGCGGCCGGAAGCACAGCTGGTTAGAGCGGATTTTATTTGTCGGATCAATAATAATGTAGTTAGTTCATGCTTCATTTGCTGATAGAATAATAGACTGGCTATGAATATGAAAGTAATTAGCACTGTATTAAACGTTTAACAAAATGATGTCATCTAGAAATTGTATTGTAGCTGGAAATCTGAGCAATTAACAAATTTACAGCCACTTGCATATTTTAACCGTGATTAAAAAGAAATTTTTCAGTAGTTGGTATGTACACACATACATACTTAAAGAGATTTTTTATTATACAGTGAACCATTAATATTATAATTCTCTCCATGATACCCAGACAAAGCAATTATCATGTAATGTTGTAAACGGCTTCTGGTAACAATTTCAATTAGCCGTTTTCATCACGTTCATTTTTTTTACCCAACTCGATGCATGCATTACGCACTACTGCTATGAAAAAACTGCATGATGTACAATAAGTATACACCAGTATACAATTTATACGGTATCAAGATTCAGGCTTGTTCGCTTTTGTTTACAAAATAAGTAAAGGTAACAAGATTGAGTCATGATAATGGTGATCAGTTACGTTTTTTTATTCAATGAGCTCGAACCCAATAATGAGCTGTGTACTTGTTTTCCTGCCCTGGCTTCATTTTATTGTCCGTCATTACATAAGACTGAACTCATGTTGAAAATTATATACCACACATCGAGCTACCAATAATCTAAATCTAATGACCAAACTCTTGCTACTTACTACCCAACTAACTAGTAGCAACTTATATAATGCAAACCTTTTTCCATGCTACTGGTTCATTAGAAATTTCAATATGATACTTGATATTCTATCATCATCATTATTCATCTGCTATAGACAGCCTGAGTAAGGGAAAACATCTTAAACTAACTTTAATTGGAGAGCTGTGCACATAGAAACTTTTCGAAACGTACATGCAAAATTATTTTATAACTTGACTTCATCCAAGTTGCACAAAATTAGTATAGAAATCACGAGATTTCCAAACTTTATTACATATAAAATCATTGAAAGAAAGACTTACAAAGATTAATTCACCTCACTCATTCTAAAACTCAAACTCATCTGTGAATAACTTTCCAGATAGAAAGAATCTTGGTACACAACTCCACCAATATATGTAAATGAATAGAATTAGTTGGTACTAACTAACAAATGATCAATTTTATGCACCGAGGTCACCATTAGTCCCTGACTTAAGTAGGGGACAAGTGAGCTAGAGCAGGACGCAATTAGAGGGGTACACGAACTGCTGGCATTTTGTTATGCTATCTTTTTATCATCACTAACTACCTACTCCTACGCCTCCTATGTGTAGAGTCAGATGAGAAAATTAAGTAACAACAAATTCGGTGCGAGTTGAATGCACTGAATGGAGAATAAGGTCGAGAGGGAAAAGTTTCTTCATTTTCTATCGGTACAAAAGATCAGTTCTCCTCCTTTCTTCTTGCGGTTTCAGCAAATAGTCTAACTATAGTTCTGTACGCATAGTGGAGAAAGAAGGAAAACTAGGATACACAAGTATTAGTATTTAATAAATCCATTTCAGCCTTCTCTTGAGAGCAAATATTGTTGCTCTATTTATGAATGCTAGTAGACTCAAGTTGCTATGAGTAGTTTGTATTCGGACCATATGTGGGCGATAAAAAAAGTATGTGATTTTTTGCCTTGCGAATTTACAATGTAAGTGGGTAGGAGTTAAGGAATTCAAACGGATAGTTTTTTTAGTTGGTTAGTCAGTTTGTATACAAGGTGATTAATTAAGTTATAACGGGGTCTCACCAGTAGATCCCATCCGCCACCATACCGCAGTAGCTAATGACTCTGGGAGTGTGTGAACGCGCATATTTTCCGTTCACTATGGATATTTAAGCCGTGGGCGCAAAAGGACTTTTTGGAGTATAAATACAGGGACCTGAGAAAGAGCTCAAGTGGTTTCCTTTGGAAATTCTTCAGAAATGCAACCAAGGAGAAATAATACTGTTGAATGGGAAAAATAAGACAAAACCGTATTCTTCTTCCTCCTTTATTCCTATATGCATTTTGTTCGTCTCAGCTCTGTAGATTAATACCATTTATTTTGTTCAAGTGCCGTTTGTTAGTCTTATTATGCAGGCATACAGATCAGTTGTGCGTGTATTTCCCCATTTATTATTTTTCAGTAGGTTTACATCATGGACCAGAGAGAGTTCATAACTGCGTGAGTGATTTGTATTATTTTCACGCCACAGAGCTTATTACAATTGAGAATATTTTATCCCTCACT